>Ga0075436_100004107_pt1 | contig 9985 bp, 5 predicted proteins | sample RhiMethybrSRZTD5_FD_75303 | JGI IMG/M metagenome (GOLD analysis project Ga0075436, IMG submission 75303) | Populus rhizosphere microbial communities from Tennessee, USA - Rhizosphere MetaG P. TD hybrid SRZTD5 | ecosystem: Host-associated > Plants > Roots > Rhizosphere > Soil | place: USA... | reverse complement strand
GATCTCCTCGCGGCGGGCGCGACCGATTACGTGGTCAAGCCGGTCAGCCGGGAGGCCCTTGCCGCGGCGCTGGAAAAACGCAGCGCGGCGACCGCGGGCACCGGCGGCCTGGGTCAGGTCATCGCGTTCATTGGCAGCCGCGGCGGCGTTGGCACGACGATGACGGCGGTGTCCTGCGCCTGGACACTGGCGGAAAAGCATAATCAGCCGACCGCTTTGCTCGATCTCGATCTGCATTTCGGAACCGTCGCCCTCAAGCTCGATACGGACCCGGGGAGCGGATTGTCGGACGCGCTCGAACAGCCGTCGCGCATCGACAGCCTGTTTGTCGAGCGGGCGATGGTGAAGGTCTCCGAGAACCTGCGCATCCTTGCCGCGGAAGCGGCCATGGCGCAGCCGCTGGCGGTCGATCCGGGCGCTATCGACGTCCTGCTCTATGAGCTTCGCCGGAAATTTGCCTGGGTCGTTGTCGATCTGCCGCGCACCGTCACTCCCACTCAGCGCGTCGTGCTCGGTGCGGCGAGCCGCGTCGTGGTGTTGTGCGAGCGCAGTCTGGCCGGGTTGCGCGACACGATCCGTCTGCAGACGTTGCTGCGCGAGCATGCGCCGCAGACCAGCCTGCTGATGGTGGAAGCCGGCGCGTCCGGCGAGCGTGCGACGGTCGCCAAGGGCGAATTCGAAAAGGCCGTCGGGAAGTCGCTCGATGCGGTGCTGCCCTATGACGCCAAGTCGGCGGGCGCGGCAACCAATGCCGGTCAGCCGCTGCCGCTTGCCGCCCCGCGGAGCCCGGTGGCGCGCGAAGTCGACAAGCTGGTCGCGGCCATTACCGCCAGCCCGGCCCAGCAGAGCAAGAAGCGCAAGATCTTCGGAATCTGGTAAATGGTTACGCTCTTCAAACGGCCGGGCGCCGAGGAGGGCCTCGACGCGCGCATTGCCGGGCTGCGGCGCGCGCGCGGCGAGCCCGAAATCGCGGAGAGAAGCGCTCCTCCTCCGCCGCCGGCGGCGGAGAACGGGGTCGCACCGCCGCCCGCCCCGGCAATGCCGGAGGCTGGAGCATCCGCAGGTGCTCCGACGCCGAACATCCCCGCCCCGATTCCGCCGGCGGCATCGACAGCGCCCGTATCAGCCGAGGACGCGCTCACCGTCGCGCGTGAAGAGCTCGTGGCACGGCTCAGCGCCGAGATCCGGCCGGAGCGGCGGGCGCTGCTCAGCCGCAGCGATCTGGCAAAGCTCGTCAGCGGCGCGGTGCAGGCCTACTTCGTGCGGCACGCGATCGAATCCAATCCGCTCTCCCGCCGCGATCTGATCACCGACATCATGCAGGCGCTGATCACCGGCCCTGGACCGGCGGGTGCGGGTGCGGGCGCGCCCGAGCCTGGTCTGGCGGGAGTTCGGCAGCTGCCGGGCCGGAAGGCGGCTGTCGAGGCAGCCAAGGCGCAGATCCAGCCGCTTGTGCTCGAACACATGGACGTGGCCGCAGCGGCGGAAATGCCGCGCGCCGCGTTCGAGGCGCAGCTCACCGGCTGGGTCAAGGAACTGCTCGCTGAGACCAAGATCCAGCTGAACTTTGTCGAGCAGCGCGAGCTTGTCGACTCGCTGATCGCGGACATGCTGGGCCTCGGCCCCTTGGAGCCGCTGATCGCCGACGAGACCGTGAACGACATCATGGTCAACGGACCCAAGCAGGTCTATGTCGAACGCCGCGGCAAGCTCGAACTGACCGATGTGCAGTTCCGCGATGACGCCCATCTGATGAATGTCGCGACCAAGATCGTGACCCGCGTCGGTCGGCGCATCGACGAGGCGCGGCCACTGGTCGACGCCCGCCTGCCCGACGGCAGCCGTGTTAACATCATCATCCCGCCGCTGGCGCTCGATGGCGCCTCGATCTCGATCCGCAAATTTTCGAAAAAGAGCATCACCCTCGACACGATGGCGGCGGGCGGCAGCATCTCGCCAGCGATGGCGACGGTGTTGAAGATCGCGGCGCGCACCCGGCTCAACATCCTGATCTCGGGTGGCACCGGCTCCGGTAAGACGACGCTGCTGAACGCGCTGTCGCGCATGATCGACGCGGCCGAGCGCACGGTCACGATCGAAGACGCGGCCGAATTGCAATTGCAGCAGCCGCACGTCGTCCGGCTCGAGACGCGCACCGCAAACCTTGAGGGCACCGGCGAGATCACAATGCGCGATCTGTTGAAGAACGCGCTGCGAATGCGGCCGGACCGGATCATCATCGGTGAGTGCCGCGGCGAAGAAGCGCTCGACATGCTGCAGGCGATGAACACCGGCCATGACGGTTCGATGTCGACGATTCACGCGAACACGCCCCGCGAGGCGCTGACCCGTCTCGAAAACATGATCGGCATGGCCGGCATCAATTTGCCGTCCCGCGCAGTGCGCACGCAGATCGCTTCGGCGATCCACATGATCTGCCAAGTGAACCGTATGCGCGACGGCCAGCGCCGCATCACGCACATTATGGAGGTGGTGGGGATGGAAGGCGACATCATCACCACCCAGGAATTGTTCACGTACCAGTTTCAAGGAGAAGGCTCGGACGGCAAGTTGCGCGGCTCGTTCGTGTCGAGCGGCATACGCCCGGCTTTCCTGCCGCGCGCTGAATATTTCGGCTTGGACCGCGCACTGCTCGAGGTGATCTGAGCCATGATGCCCCTTCTGTTGGATCCGCTAACCGTCGCGGCGCTGGCCGTTGGACTCGCCACGGCCACAGGGTTTCTCCTCGTGGCGGCTGCTGTTGAAGGACCGGTCGGACGCCGTCGCCTGGCGCGCCGCCTTGACGCCGTCAAAGGACAAAAGCGCGGCGCCACCAGCGGCGACAAGGAAGTGCGCTCCCTGTCGATGCGCGGAAACATCAGCAAGATGGACCAGGTCGCGCGGCGCTGGATGCCGCGCCGCGAATTGCTGGTCGCGCGACTGGAGCGGACCGGCCGTTCCATCACCATCGGCCAGTACATGGTCTTCACGCTGATCCTGGCCGGTATCATCGCGGCGGGCATCACGATTGGCGCAGGCTTGCCGGTGTTGCCGAGCCTGCTTGTCGGTGTCGGGCTCGGAGTCGCCCTTCCGCACATCGTGATCGGAAAACTAGGCAAGCGGCGTGTCGCCGCGTTTATTAACCTGTTCCCCGATGCGATCGACCTCATGGTGCGGGCGCTGCGTTCGGGTCTGCCGATCAGCGAAGCGATCATCATGGCAAGCCACGAAATCGGTGACCCGATCGGTTCCGAATTCCGCACGATCGAGTCCGGGATGCGGCTCGGGCGCGATCTCGAAAGCCTGCTCTGGGACATCGGCAAGAGGATCGACGCGCCGGAGTTCCGCTTCTTCATCATCGCCCTAAGCGTGCAACGCGAAACCGGCGGTAATCTCGCGGAGACGCTCAGCAACCTCTCCGACGTGCTGCGCCGCCGGCGCACGATGCGCGCAAAAGCGCGTGCGATGGCGAGCGAGGCGCGTGCCAGCACGATGATCCTCGGCTCGCTGCCGTTCATCGTGACGATCATCCTGATGACAACCTCGCCCACCTACATCATGCCGCTTTTCGGCGACATTCGCGGGTTGGCGCTGATCGGCCTCGCTCTGTTCATGCTCGCGACGGGCATCGGCATCATGGTCAAGATGGCAAAGTTCGAAATATGAACACTCGCGTCGCAGATTTTCGGCTCCAGGATTGGCTGCCCTATTGGCTTACCGTCGATGACCTGATCGGCGCGCTGGCAGCGCTGGCGGTGCTTGCAGCCCTGATCGGCGTTTACAACGCACTGCGGGCGCACAACCCCTTCGAGCGCCGGTTCCAACAGATCGCCCAGCGCAAGGAATCGCTGCGGCGCGCGGCTCTCGATACCACCCGCACGCGGCGGCGAATGGAATCCGGGAGCCTGATGAGCGAGGCTGTCAAGCGGCTCAACCTGCTGCGCTCGCATCATGCGACCGAAGCGCGGTTGGCGCTGGCACAAGCGGGACTGCGGACCCGCGAGGCGATGATCCGCTATCTTTTCGCGCGCGCCTGCATGCCCTTGATCTTTGCCAGCGCGATGGTCGCCGACTCTTATGGCGCACACGTGTTGCCGATACCGCCGCACTATCGTTGGGCGGCGGCGTTCGGGGCGGCGATGTTCGGGTTTTTTGCGCCCGGTGTGTTTATCAAGAACCTGATCACGAAGCGGCAAAAGCAGCTGCAATTGGGCTTGCCCGACGCGCTCGATCTATTGGTGATCTGCGCCGAGGCGGGGCTCAGCCTCGATGCTTCGCTCACCCGGGTGTCGCGAGAGCTGGAGCCGACTTGGCCCGAGATCAGCGAGGAATTCGGCATCACAGCTGCCGAGCTGACCTTCCTGCCGGAGCGCCGGCAGGCTTTTGAGAACCTCAACGGACGCACCAATCTCGGCTCCATCCGAGGCGTGGTGAATACATTGCTGCAAACCGCAAAATTCGGTACGCCGCTGGCGCAATCGCTACGCGTCCTGGGGGCGGAATACCGCGAAGCACGGATCACCCGTGCAGAGGAGAAAGCGGCCCGCCTGCCGGCCATGCTGACTGTGCCGATGATTCTGTTCATCCTGCCGACCTTGTTCATCGTGCTGCTTGGGCCGGCGGCGCTCAACATCGTCGACACATTCTCGGGCAAGAAGCAGTCGCAGACGACGACGGTCAAATCGAACGGCGCCGGCGCGGCGTCCTCAGGCGGCGCCACGACCGTTGTCGACAGGTCAAAGCCGACATCCTCGTCCGGCGAGTCGTCGTCGGCCGGCGGCACCGTCATCCTCGAATCATCGGACAGCACGGCGTCGGAACCCGACGCATCGCTGGTCCTCGAAAAGAATGCGCTGCGCATTATCGATCCGGTCGTCGTCGATATCGACGCGCGCAAATTGCGCACCGGCTATCAGCACCGCTTGGCCATCGTGCCTGCCGACACGCCGGACAAGGTCACGGATGCGGCGGCGTTCGCGCGCGACAGTTTCCCGGTCGAGGCGTCCCGCATGCGGGTCTACGCCGCGGCGCACAGCGCCGGCAAGAACGAGGTCCGCCTCTATTACATCCCGCATTTCGGCAACGCGCTCGTCGTGGCCGCTCGCGCGGATATCGATGTGACGGGGGGCTCGCCCGGCGCGACGCAGGCAAGCCAGCTGATCCGCGATGCGGGCACGCTCGGCGCGGCCGCCTTTGCCAGCAATTACCGCGACCGCGGTCTGACGATCGAAGGCCAATTCCTGCGCAGCGAGCCGCACACCGCCGACGAACTTGCTTCCTTGGCGCTCCTGCGCGGTGTGATCGATCCCGGCAAGTCTTATGCCGCGATCTTCCTTGGCTGGACCCAGCGGCAAACCAGCCCGGGCAGCGGCCCCGCCGAGGTGCTCTGCCTCGTGCCGGCCGACGATCCGACACTGCAGGCGCGGATGAGTTCGCTGCGGAGCGGCGAACCGTTACTGGTTCGAGGCAGCCCGACCGGCTGGGGCGCGCTGCTGAAGACCTCAGCGGTGATCCTGCGATCCTGCCAGGTGGTGCCGTAGCTCCGGCTGAGGCGAGCCGCATCTGTTGCGGCCTCGCCTCCTCGGTTTGAAATCCGGGAAGCGCGCCGCCTCAGATATCCCTCAGGAGGCGCTCGGCGAAGCGGCGCCGCTGACGAGGCCACGGATGGCGCGGCTCCGCGCCTCCGGAGAGAGACGGCGCAGAGTGTCATAAGCGGCAAGATTGTGTTGCACCGCGGCCGGCTCGAGATCCATCGAGGCAAGCTTAGTCGCGGCGACGCGGTCACCCTTTAGGCCATAGATCAAGGCCAGCGTCTGCCGCTCACGCGGCGTAGCCACCGGCCCGGCCGCCAAAGGCTGCAGCCGTGTGATCGCCTGGTCGTAATCGCCGGCGAGCGCTAGCGACAGGGCAAGGTTCAGCGTCAGGCCAGGGTCCCCAGGCGCCAGTTCCAGGCCGCGCCGGTAGCGCGCCTGTGCCTCGCCGTGCTGGTCGATAAAATCGTCCGCGACGCCGATCAGCATCAATAATTTGGGATCGTTCGGCGTCTGCTCGAAGGCGAGCGCCAAAGGCTGCCCCGCCAATTCCGGACGCGCGGTTTTCAGGTAAGCCCGGGCGACTCCGCGCAGCGCCTCAGGATCGTGCGCTTCGCGCGACAGCGCCGAATTAAACGCGATGATCGCCTCGTCGGCCTGTCCCATCTCGAGGAGCGTATTGCCGGTCGCGATGAAAGGCGCGGTTGCGTTAGGCTCGAGCGAGGCGGCGCGGCGGTAAAGGCTGAGCGCGTTGGGAAGATCCCCGCCGGCTCGCGCCGCGGCGCCGAGCCGCATCAGTGTGTCGTAATTCATCGGCATCGAACCGGTGCGGCCCTCGGTCGACAAAACATCGATCCGGTCAGCTCCCCAGCGATCAGGGTTCCACGGGACGTTCTCACACCCGGTCAGCGACATGGTCAGCGCCAACAGCGCACAGGCCGCGACTGCGGAATTCTTGTTTCTCAGTGGCATAGCCCCCTCGTCCGGCACGATGGCAGTTCCCCCTCACCACGACCGGTATCGGACGCGAATCATGAAAGGCGCTGCGCGCCGCGTCGAGAGCCGCCGAAACTTTCCAATCAGTTCAGCGGGTTAACAGTATAATTCAAGTAATTTTAGGAATTCGCGGATGGGGAATTGGCGCGAATCGGGGTGGCTCCATTGCAACTGTCAGTGTATCTCCTGTGCCACGCCAGCCCGCTCAGCCAAGACCCGCTCGACGGCCGCCAAGGCCGCCTCGGCCTGCTCGATGTCGGGCCCACCTGCCTGCGCCATGTCGGGGCGGCCGCCGCCGCCTTTCCCGCCCAGCGCCGCGGCGCCCGCGCGGACCAACTCGACCGCATTGAACCGGTCGGTCAGATCGGGGGTGACGCCGACGACGATGGCGGCCTTGCCTTCGGCGCGCGACACGATCGCGACGATGCCGGAGCCGATGCGCCGTTTCAGATCGTCGGCGAGCGAGCGCAAATCGCGCCCCGGCACATCCTCGACGAGGCGGCCGTCAAACGAAATCGCGCCGATCTGCTTCCCGTTCGCGGCGGCGCGCCGTTCGCCGTCGCGGGGCGTCCCGGCGCCTTGGCCGCCGACCGCAAGCGCGCGCCGCGCTTCGGCCAATTCGCGTTCGAGCCGGCGGTTTTCGTCGAGAAGCCGCGCAAGACGGGCCGGCAATTCGCTGGGGCTGGTGCGCAGCGCCGCCGCCGAATCGCGCAGCGCGCCCTCTTCCTGGGCGACATAGGCCTCGGCCGCAGCGCCGGTGAGCGCCTCCAAACGGCGCACGCCCGAGGCGACCGAACTCTCGCCGACAATCTTGAACAAGCCGATATCGCCGGTGCGGCGGACATGCGTGCCGCCGCAAAGCTCGACCGAATAGGGCGGAATGTCGCTGCGCTCCGGCGCGCCCACCTCGCCCATCGCAACGACGCGGACCTCCTCGCCGTACTTTTCGCCGAATAGCGCAAGGGCGCCCTCGGCCACGGCATGCTCCGGGGTCAACAGCCGGGTGCGCACCTCGGCGTTGGCGCGGATCTGGGCGTTGACCTCGGCTTCGATCGCGGCGAGGTCGTCTGCGCTCAGCGGACGCGGGTGGCTGAAATCGAAGCGCAGCCGGTCGGGCGCCACGTGCGAGCCTTTTTGCGTCACATGCTCACCGAGACGATGCCGCAGCGCCTGGTGCAGGAGATGCGTCACGGAATGGTTGGCGCGCAACTTACGGCGGCGCTCGCCCTCGACACGCAATTCGACGGCATCGCCGACCCGCAATGTCCCGTGCGTGACCCGGCCGAAATGGACAAACAAATCACCGGCCTTGCGCTGCGTGTCAGAGACCGCGAATTCGCCGGCCGTCGCGGAGAAGATCGCGCCGGTGTCGCCGACCTGGCCGCCCGATTCGCCGTAGAACGGCGTCTGGTTGACGATAAGGCCGATCTCGTCGCCGCTCTGCCCCTCGGGGACGCGCTCCTCGCCTTTGACAAGCGCCAGGATCACGCCCTCGGCGGTCTCGGTCTCGTAGCCGAGAAATTCGGTGGCGCCGAGCTCTTCACGCAGCGCGAACCACGCCGTCTCGGTCGCCGCCTCGCCCGATCCGACCCAGGAGGCGCGCGAGCGCTGCCGCGCCTCGCCCATCTCGCTGTCGAACCCGGCCGTATCGACGCGCATGCCGTGGCCGCGCAGGATGTCCTCGGTCAGATCGAGCGGGAAGCCGTAGGTGTCGTAGAGAACAAAGGCGACGCTGCCATTGAGCGTCTTTCGATCCTGCGAGAGCCCCGGACCGGGCTCGCGGCCGTAATTACCGGTCTGCTCTTCGAGAAGGCGCAGCCCCCGCTCCAGGGTCTGCTTGAAATTGGCTTCTTCGAACCGCAGCGTCTCGGCGATCAGCGGCTGGGCGCGCAGCAATTCGGGAAAAGCGGCGCCCATCTGCTGCACGAGCGCCGGCACCAGGCGCCACATCAGCGGCTCCTTGCAGCCGAGGAGATGCGCGTGCCGCATCGCGCGCCGCATGATCCGGCGCAGCACATAGCCGCGGCCCTCTTTGCTCGGCAGCACACCGTCGGCGATCAGGAAGGACGAGGCGCGCAGATGATCGGCGATGACCCGGTGCGACACCGCGTGCGGGCCGTCCGGCGCGACGCCGGAGGCCTCGGCCGAGGCCACGATCAACGCACGGAACAGGTCGATATCGTAATTGTCGTGCTTGCCCTGGAGCACCGCGGCGATGCGTTCGAGCCCCATACCGGTGTCGATCGACGGGCGCGGCAACGGCACGCGTTCTCCGCCCGGGTGCTGCTCGAACTGCATAAAAACGAGGTTCCAGATCTCGACAAAGCGGTCGCCATCTTGATCGGGCGTACCGGGCGGCCCGCCGGGGATCCCCTCGCCGTGATCGTAGAAGATTTCGGAGCACGGCCCGCACGGGCCGGTGTCGCCCATCGCCCAGAAATTGTCCGAGCTGGCGATGCGGATGATTTTCTGCTCGGGCAAGCCGGCGATCTTGGCCCAGAGGCGCGCCGCGTCGTCGTCTTCGGCATAGACGGTGACGAGCAGCCTGTCCTTCGGCAGGCCGAATTCCTTGACGACCAGGTTCCAGGCCAGCTCGATCGCCCGGTCCTTGAAATAATCGCCGAACGAGAAATTGCCGAGCATCTCGAAAAAGGTGTGGTGCCGCGCCGTATAGCCGACGTTTTCGAGGTCGTTGTGCTTGCCGCCGGCGCGGACGCATTTCTGCGATGTGGCGGCACGCTGATAGGGGCGCTTCTCGACGCCGGTGAAGACGTTCTTGAACTGCACCATGCCGGCATTGGTGAACAGCAAGGTTGGGTCGTTGCGCGGCACGAGCGGGCTCGACGGGACGACCGCGTGATCGTGCCGGGCGAAATAATCGAGAAAGGCAGCGCGGATATCGTTTGTCGTTGGCATAAATCGATTGTGGGGGTTCCGCCCGGCCATGCAAGAGGCTCGCGGCCAATTGCCCGGCAGGGCAAACCCGCGTTTGCTGCATTTGCAGCGGGATTTGCAGCAAATCGGGCACCCTCACCCGCTCGCTGCGAGCAGCTCGCCACCCTCTCCCGCGATGCGGGAGAGGGGCTTCGAGGCACCCGTTCCGCCTGAATTTGCAGGGCGGATACAGGCGGCGGGGTTGTGCCGGCTATTCCTCGGCGGCGGCCTCGCCCGGCGGCGCGGCCATCATCGCATCGGCGACAAGGCCGGCATTGCCGCGGATCGCCTGCTCGACCTGCTCGCCGATTTGTGGGTGCTCCTTCAGGTAGGTTTTGGCGTTCTCGCGGCCCTGGCCGATGCGCTGGCCGTCATAGGAGAACCAGGCGCCGGATTTCTCGACAACACCGGCCTGGACGCCGAGATCGATCAATTCGCCGCGCTTTGAGATGCCCTCGCCGTACATGATGTCGAAATCGACGACCTTGAACGGCGGCGCCATCTTGTTTTTGACGACCTTGACC
>Ga0075436_100004103_pt1 | contig 9988 bp, 9 predicted proteins | sample RhiMethybrSRZTD5_FD_75303 | JGI IMG/M metagenome (GOLD analysis project Ga0075436, IMG submission 75303) | Populus rhizosphere microbial communities from Tennessee, USA - Rhizosphere MetaG P. TD hybrid SRZTD5 | ecosystem: Host-associated > Plants > Roots > Rhizosphere > Soil | place: USA... | reverse complement strand
TCGGCGCTGCGTCGAAGTTGCCCACCGGTCCGGATCGCTCTTGCCCGCGGCGCTGGAAAAGGGCGAATATTCCGAACAGCCGCCGTCGAACAAAAAACATGGGCGGCCCCGGGAGGACCCATGAGGCTTGGACGTGCGCTCGCGGCGCTGATCGTTGGCGCGTGGCTCGGCGCAAGCGGCGCCGCCTGGTCGCAGACCTATCCTGGCCGGCCCATCACGATGATCGTGCCATTTCCGCCCGGCGGAGCGACCGATACGATCGCGCGCATCATTCAGGACAGCATGGCGAAATCGCTCGGCGTGCCGATCGTGGTCGAGAGCGTCGGCGGCGCTGGCGGAATGATCGCTGCCGCGCGTGCAGCACGCGCCGAAGGCGATGGCTACACGATCATGATCCACCAGGTCGCGCTGGCGGCCGGCATGACCCTCTATCCGGACCTCGCCTTCGACGCGGAGAAGAGCTTTCGCCCGATCGGCCTGATCAACACCGCGGCGTCCACGCTGGCGGGAAGCCCGCAGGTGCCGGCGAACAATCTCACCGAGCTGGTGGCGTGGATGAAGCAGACCGGAGCGAGCGTGAAGATCGGACATCCCGGCGTCGGTTCGTTCGGGCATCTCGCCGGCGTGCTGGTTGCGCAGGAGCTCGGCGCAAAGGTGACCCAGGTCGCCTACCGCGGCGCCGGGCCTGCGCTGGTCGACCTGCTCTCGGGCCAGGTGGACCTGGAATCGCAATCGGCCGTGGTGTCCGGCCCGCTGGTCAAGTCCGGCAAGCTCAAGGCCTATGCGGTCATCGGACGCAACCGCTTCGGCGGCCTGCCGGATCTGCCGACATTCGGCGAGCTCGGCTACAAGAAGCTCGACCTCGATTTCTGGCACATGCTGCTCGCGCCCGCCGCCACGCCGCGGCCGATCATCGACCGGCTCAATGCCGCGCTGCGTGTTGCGCTCGCCGACGCCCGGGTGCGCAAGACCTTCACGGACGGCGGCATGGAGCTCTTTCCGGCCGGAGAGGAAACCCCCGAGGCCGCGGGCGCTCTGCTCAAGCGCGAGATCAAGCTGTGGGGCGACGTGATCCGCGACAACCACATCGCGGGCGGGACTTGAGCCGCACGTCCCGGCGCGTCAGACCGCGGCCGCCACTTTCTCGTTCGTCCCCGATTCCGGCATCAGTGCCGCCGCCTTGAGCCCCGCCTGCACCTTCGGGACCGTTGCAGTCACGTCGGTGATCGGCAGGCCATGCGTCGGCGCGATGGTCTTCACCCCGAGCCGCGCGATCAGGTCGTCGAGCCGGTCGCAGTAGACATTCATGTCGGCGAACTTGGTCCAGAACAGAGCGAGGTCCGCGAAGGTCGATGACACGTCGGGCAGGTCGAGCGACACCGCTTCCTCGGCGACGAGCCCGCAATGGCCGTCCTCGTGATAGTGGCTGTAGGCGAAGCCATCGCCCGGAAACAGCACGCGCTCGCGCGTGTCGAACCCCCACCAGGTGGTGCGCAGGTCGCGGATCACGGGCTCGACCGCCATAAAAGTCCGGCCACCCAGATCGATCTCGTCGCCTTCGCGCATCGAGCGCATGCGGTGTTCGTATTGCGGGAAGGCGAGATGGTAGTCGCTGACGTCGCCGCACAGAAGTGCGTCGGGAAAGGTTTTCAGGATGCGGCCGAGGCCGCCGCAATGGGGCGTCTCCTGGTGGGTGACGAACAGGTATTTGAGCGGCGCCACGCCGCGCGCGAACAGCTCGTTCAGATGCCGCTCGATGACCGGAAAGTCCTTCGGATGTCCCGTCTCGACCAGCATCGAGGCGTCCTCGCCCACGAGCAGAAACGCCGCGTTGTAGCCGTGATAGACCTTGCCCTTGTGGCGCTGCGCCAGGCAATCGCCGATCCAGAACACACCGGATGCGATCTCGCGCGGCATCCGGGCGGCAACGGGCTTGTCGAGCATCGGCTCAGCGCTCCTCATCGCGCGAGACGTAGCGCGACACCATCACGCTCTTGTCACAGCTCTTCAGGAAGTCATCGATCATCCGGTAATGCCGCGCGACCACGTTGCGCCCGCGCAGGATGCAGCCATAGCCGGGCGCGATGGTCTCGACGTCGTATTTGTCGAACACCTCGCCGATCCCGCGCCGGATCGAGTCGGTCGGTGCGCCCTCGAGCCACCAGTAGCGGGTGTTGAGCATGAAGGAGCGGACCTCGGAGAGCGATGCCGTGTCGTCGCCGTCGGTCACGATCCATGGTCCGGTCGCGGCAGCGCGCCAGACATGGGTGAACAGGTCGGACGAGAACAAGGTGCGGGTTGCGCGGTCGTAGAGCCAGCGGGTGGCGATCAGCCGGATCGGCGCCTGCATGACCTCGATCTCTCGGCCCGCCTTTCCGAGGCGGATGGTGTCCGCCCGCGTCACTGCCGTGACCTTCATCGACTTGAGGATGTCGCGGCCTTCCGCCTTGGCGCCGAAATCGAACCACAGCGCCGCATCGATGTTGCTCGTGTAGCAGGTCTCGACCTTGAAATGGCCCGCGAAGCTCTCGACGTTGTTGATCGACATGAACTCGTTGAGCCGCAGCGGAAACATCGAGAGCGGCAGGCCCGGCGCGATCAGCTGCTCGATCTGCGCCCGGATCACCGCTTCGTCCTTGCCGAAGCCGGTGTCGATCAGCATCGCGGCGTCGGGCTCGGTGAGCAGATAGCAGTTCGCGACCGAGAAGCCGCGCGCGCTTGCCGGATAGGAACTGACGCGGCCGTCGAGCGGAAAGGGATTTTGCAGCGTATAGAGCCGATCGGGCGCGAGCGCGGCGATCCCTCCCGCAAAACCCTGCGGCTCGGTGGCGTCCTGGGGCGCGTCTTCGCTCAGGAGGGACATCCCCCGACCTTACCGGTCCGCCCGGGGGATGGAAACGGGGTCGCGGAGCCGACGAGGCGCTCGGCCGCGCGGAGCCTCAGGTCTCCCGCTCTGCCACGAATCGTGCGGCCGCCTTGAGCACGTCGGCGCGCGCACCGAACACGCTGAGCGCGGACGAGGCCTCCTCGACCAGCGCCGCCAGGCGTTGCTTGGATTGCGGGATGCCGAGCACGCCGACGATGGTGGCCTTTCCGGCGGCCGCGTCCTTGCCGGTCTGCTTGCCGACGGTTGCGGCGTCGCCTTCGATGTCGAGCAGATCGTCGGCGATCTGGAACGCCTGGCCGACCGCGGCGCCGTAGCGGTCGAGCGCGCGCAGCCGTTCGTCGTCCGCCTGTCCGAGGATTGCCCCGGCGAGCGCGCCGAACCGGATCAGCGCGCCGGTCTTCATCGCCTGCAGGGTCTCCACCTCGGTGAGGCTCTTCGGCTTCGGCACGTCGTTGAAGCGGCCTTCCGCCGCGAGATCGAGGATTTGCCCACCCACCATGCCGCCGAGTCCGGAGGCGCGCGCCAGTGCCAGCACGAGCTTGATCCGCACCTCGGCCTTCGGATGGGTGTCGGGCCGCGCCAGGAGGTCGAACGCGTAGGTGAGCAGGCTGTCGCCGGCGAGAATCGCGGTGGCGTCGTCGAATGCCTTGTGGGCCGTCGGGCGCCCGCGCCGGAGATCGTCATTGTCCATTGCGGGCAGGTCGTCGTGCACCAGCGAGTAGCAATGCACGCATTCGAGCGCTGCGCCCGTCATCAGCGCCTGCGCGCGGTCGACCCCGAACAGCGCCGCCGATTCCACCACCAGGAACGGGCGAAACCGCTTGCCGCCGCCGAGGCTTGCATAGCGGACCGCCGCGAGGAGGCGGGCCGGCCGGTCGCGCTCGCCATCGAGCGGAGTGGATTCCATCAACCGCTCGAGCAGGGCCTCGGTGTCGGCCGCGACCGCGTTGAGACGCGACAGGAAGGTGTTTTCGCTGCTCACTTGTGCAACCTGCTGTGTCGTGGGCTCTTGTGGTGAACGAAAGGGCGCCGTCAGCGTCTGATGTAGCCGGCGGCGCGGAACCAGGCGATGGCATCCGCCAGCGCATCCGTAAAGGGGCGGGCGGTCATGCCGAGATCGCGCTCGGCCTTGGCGCTCGTGAAGAACATCCGGTATTTCGACATGCGCAGCGCGTCCAGCGTCACGAGCGGCTCGCGTCCGGTGAAGCGCGCGACGGTTTCCGCGGCGACGGCGAGCGGGACGATGGCCGAGCGCGGCATGCGCACGCGGGGCGGGCGCCGCCCCATCAGGGTGGCGATCGCGGCCAGCATCTCGGAGAGATGCACGTTATGGCCGCCCAGAATGTAACGTTCGCCAATCTTGCCGCGCTCGAGCGCCGCGAGATGCCCGGTGGCCACGTCGTCGACATGCACCAGGTTGAGGCCGGTATCCACAAAGGCCGGCATGCGGCCGTGCGCGGCTTCGACGATGATGCGGCCGGTCGGCGTGGGCTTCACGTCGCGCGGGCCGATCGGGGTCGACGGATTGACGATCACCGCCGGCAGGGACCTTTCGGCGATCATGCGCTCCACCAGCCGTTCGGCTGCGACCTTGCTGCGCTTGTAGGCGCCGATCGCCTTCGCCTCATCGAGCGGAAAGGTCTCGTCGACCGAGGTGCCATCAGTGCGCACCGCAAGCGTCGCCACACTGCTGGTATAGACGATCCGCTCCACGCCGGCGCGCAGCGCCTCCTCCATCACGATCCGCGTGCTCTCGACATTGTTGCGGACGATCTCGTTGCGGTCGCGCGCCCAGAGGCGGTAGTCGGCGGCGACATGAAAGAGATACCGCACCCCCGCCATCGCGGGCCGCACCGTCTCCGGCTGGCGCAGGTCGCCTTCGGCATATTCGAGGCCGAGGCCTTGGAGATGAAACCGCGGGCTGGTCGGGCGCACCAGGGCGCGCACCGGGAAGCCGCGCTCGACCAGCTGGCAGGCGACGGCCGAGCCGACGAATCCGCTCGCACCGGTGACGAGGACTGTTCCGGGGCTGTTCATCGGGGTTGACGTTGCGGCATGGGTCGATCGGGTTATGACATTCGCGCGTTCAACTGGCACAGAGTTGGGCTAAAGTAACCCCCATAATCCTCAACGGGAACAAATTCTTAGATGGCTGGTGAGATCGTCGCAACACTCGCGCTCGGGATCTGGATCTACCTGATCCTCGGCCGCGGCCGCTTCTGGCTCGCGGGCGAGCGCGACAGCCGGGACGAGCCCGCGCCGCCCCTAGCGTGGCCGCGGGTGATCGCGGTCATTCCGGCCCGTGACGAGGTCGAGACCATCGGCACGACCATCCGCTCCCTGCTGGGGCAGGCCTATGCGGGCTTGTTTTCCGTCGTTCTGGTGGACGACGAAAGCCGGGACGGAACCGCGGCCGCGGCGCGAGCAGCGGCCGAGGCGATGGGGGCGGCGGAGCGGCTCACCGTCGTCGCCGGGCGCCCTCTGCCATCCGGCTGGACCGGCAAGCTGTGGGCCGTGGCCCAGGGAATCGAGCACGCGACAGCGGCGGAACCGCCCGAGTTCCTGCTTCTGACGGACGCCGATATCACGTATGCGCCCGACGCATTGGCGCACCTGGTCGCCCGGGCGCAGGCGGGCGGTTACGGGCTCACCTCGCTCATGGCCAAGCTGCGCTGCGTCAGCCTCGCCGAGCGCTGCTTCGTTCCGGCCTTCATCTATTTCTTCGACATGCTCTATCCCTTCGCCTGGGTGAACCAGCGCACGAATCCGACCGCGGCGGCGGCGGGGGGCTGCATGCTGGTGCGGCCGCAGACGCTGCGCGCTGCCGGCGGGATCGCGGCAATCCGCGGCGCCTTGATCGACGACTGCGCGCTCGGTGCGGCGCTCAAGAAACAGGGCCCGATCTGGCTCGGTCTCACCGAGCGGGTGACGAGCGCGCGGCCCTACGACCACATCGGCGACATCCGCCGCATGGTGGCCCGCTCGGCCTATGCGCAGCTCGGCTATTCGCCACTCAACCTGCTTGGCACGATCTGCGGGCTGGCGGCGACCTTTTTGGCGGGGCCAATCATGGCCATTGCGGGACACGGCCCGGCCCGGTTTCTCGGCGCCGCAGCCTGGGCCCTGATGGCGATCTCGTTTCAGCCGATGTTGCGCTTCTATCGCCGCTCCCCGCTGTGGGGCGCGGCGCTCCCGGCGATCGCCTTCGCCTACATGGTGTTTACCCTCGATTCCGCCTATCAGCATGCCCTCGGCCGGGGAGGCCTGTGGAAGGGCCGAGTGCAGGCGCAAGCGGGCGCCAAGGTAGCGGAGCAGAAATGACGCTGGCCGGTGAGCTGAGATCGGGCAAGGGACACCGGGATGAGAACTTCCCGGTGGCCTCGCATCTCGTGCACCCGCGCTACCGCGAGCCGATCCTCGCCTTCTACGAGTTCGTCCGGGTGGCCGACGACATTGCCGACCACGCGGAGCTCGCGCCCGATCGCAAGCTCGCCTTGCTCGACCGGCTGGAGGCGAGCCTGCTCGGCAGCAGCGAGGCCGATCCGGAGGGCGTGCGCCTGCGCGCGATCCTGGCTACGCGCAGCTTGAGCCCGCGCCATGCGCAGGACCTGTTGAATGCGTTTCGGCTCGACGTCACCAAGCTGCGCTACGCCGATTGGGACGACCTGATGCACTACTGCAGTCTCTCGGCGATGCCGGTCGGCCGTTACGTGCTCGACGTGCACGGCGAGAGCCACGCCACCTGGCCCGCCTCCGACGCGATCTGTGCCGCCCTGCAGGTCATCAATCACATCCAGGACTGCCAGCAGGATTTTCGCAATCTCGACCGGGTCTACATTCCGCAGGATTTTCTGGCGGCAGCCGCCACCAACGTCGCCGCGCTCGACGCCCCGCGCGCCACGCCCGAGCTGCTCGCCTGCCTGCACAAGCTTGCCGCGCGCACCGCGGAGCTTTTGCACGCGGGCTATCCGCTTCCCGATCAGATCAGGGATTTTCGCCTGAGCCTGGAGATCTCGGTGATCCACACGCTCGCCCAGCGGCTGGTGCGCACCTTGATGCAGCGTGATCCCCTGTCCGACAAGGTGCATCTAAAGTCGGCCGGCTTCGCGGGGGTCGGCGTCCTCGGCGTGCTCAAGGGCTTGTGGCGCCGCGCCGGACGGCGCACGACCGCCTCACCGGAGCATCAGGGCGCGTGAGCGATCAGTCGATCCAGCCGGACGCGCCAGGCGACGACGCGGCGAAGCGGGCGTCGGGCAGCTCGTTCTATCTGGCGATGCGCATTCTGCCGCCGGCGCAGCGCCAGGCCATGTTCGAGATCTACTCGTTTTGCCGGGCGGTCGACGATATCGCCGATGATCCGGGCGAGCGCGACCGGCGGCTCGCCGAGCTGCAGCAGTGGCGGAACGACCTCGACGCGCTCTACGCGGGCCGCGCGGTGCCGAACCTGCGCGGCCTCGCCGAGGCGGTGCGTCAGTTCGGCCTCGCACGCGAGGACTTTTTCGCCGTGATCGACGGCATGGAGATGGACGTGCTGGCGGACATCCGCGCGCCCGACCTCGCCATGCTCGACCTCTACTGCGACCGCGTCGCGAGCGCAGTCGGCCGCCTCTCGGTCAGGGTGTTCGGGCTCGACGCCGAGAGCGGCCGCGACCTTGCGCACCATCTCGGACGCGCCCTGCAGATGACGAACATCCTGCGCGACCTCGACGAGGACGCCGCGATCGGCCGGCTCTATCTGCCGCGCGAGGCGCTGCGCGAGGCGGCGATCGACTCTGAAGAACCGAGGCAGGTGCTGTCCCATCCGGCGCTCGCCAGCGCTTGCGCCCCGATCATCGCACGCGTGCGCGACCATTTTGAACACGCCGATGCGATCATGAACGCCGCGCCGCGCCGCGCAGTTCGCGCGCCGCGCATCATGGGCGAGGCTTATAAGCTCTATCTCGACGGCCTGGTTGCACGCGGCTTTGCGACGCCGCGCGCGCGCGTCCGTCTCGGCCGCGCGCGGCTGTTGTGGATCATCCTGCGCTACGCGGTGATCTGATGGGGCGCACGCTTCACGTCATCGGCGCGGGTCTCGCCGGGCTTTCGGCCGCCGTCCAGCTCACGCAAGCCGGGGAGGCCGTGGTGGTGCACGAGGCCGCCGGCCAGGCCGGTGGCCGCTGCCGCTCGTATCACGATCCTGCGCTCGACATGGAAATCGACAATGGCAATCATTTGCTGCTGTCGGCCAATCACGCGGCGCTCGATTTTCTCCGCACCATCGGCGCGGGCGACCGGCTGGACGGGCCGCCGCATGCCGATTTCCCTTTCGTCGATCTGCGGACCGGCGAACGTTGGACGCTGAAGATCGGCGATGGCCGGCTTCCCTGGTGGATATTCGACAAGACCCGACGCGTGCCGGGAACGCGCGCGAAGGATTATCTGGCGCTGGCGCGGCTGCTGTGGCCGCCGCGCGACGCCGCCATTGGCGACGTGATCGCCTGCCGCGGTCCCCTCTACGATCGCCTTCTCGGCCCGCTGCTGCTCGCGGCGCTCAACACGGCGCCGGCCGAGGGCTCGGCGGCGCTCGCTGCTGCGGTGCTGCGCGAGACCGTCGTGGTGGGCGGGCGCGCCTGCCGGCCGCTCGTCGCGCGCGACGGGCTCGGACCGACCTTCATCGCGCCCGCACTCGATTATCTCGCGCACAACGGCGCGAGTATCGGCTTCGGCCGCCGCCTGCGGGCGATCGCGTTCGCCGACGGCAGGGTCGCGGCCCTGGACTTCGGCGACGAGACGCGGCGGCTCAGCGAAGGCGATCGGGTGATCCTCGCGGTGCCGCCGGTCGTTGCCGCCGCGCTCCTTCCGGGCCTGACCGCGCCGAGCGAGTTTCGCGCCATCGTCAACGCGCATTTCCGCCTTGCGCCGCCCGCCGGGATGGCGCCCGTCATCGGCGTCATCAACGGTACCGTCGAATGGATCTTTGCCTTCCCGGATCGGCTGTCGGTGACGATCAGCGGCGCCGATCGCCTCGTGGACACGCCGCGCGAAAGCCTGGCAAAAGTCATCTGGGACGAGGTTGCGACCGTGGCGAGAATAGGCAATAGGGATGCGCCGCCGCGCTGGCAGATCGTGCGCGAGCGGCGCGCCACTTTCGCCGCATTGCCCGCCGAGGAGCGCAAGCGGCCAGGGGCGACCACGGAGTGGAGCAATCTCTGGCTTGCCGGAGACTGGACGGCCACCGGACTGCCGGCGACGATCGAAGGCGCGATCAGATCGGGCGTTCGGGCCGCGGCGTTGGCACTGCGCTGACTCCTCGACACGAAGGATGCGATGACATGATGCTCGAGACGGCAAAGCGGATTGCCGACGAAGCGCTCGACCTCAGCATCGAGCGTGCGACGGCGGCGCTCGGCGAGCGCCAGCGGGCGGACGGCCATTGGGTGTTCGAGCTCGAGGCCGACGCGACGATTCCCGCCGAATACGTGCTGATGCGGCACTATCGCGCTGAGCCGGTCGACGCCGGGCTCGAGGCGAAGATCGCGGTCTATCTCCGACGGATCCAGGGTGCGCATGGCGGCTGGCCGCTGTTTCAGGACGGCGACTTCGACATGAGCGCGAGCGTGAAGGCCTATTTCGCGCTGAAGATGATCGGCGACGATCCGGACGCGCCGCACATGCGGCGCGCGCGCGAGGCGATTCTGGCGCGCGGCGGCGCCGCGAACTCGAACGTGTTCACCTGCAGCCTGCTCGCGCTCTATGGCGTGCTGTCATGGCGCAGCGTGCCGGTCATGCCGGTCGAGATCATGCTGCTGCCCAAGTGGTTTCCCTTCCATCTCGACAAGGTGTCGTACTGGGCGCGCACGGTGCTGGTGCCGCTTCTCGTGCTGATGGCGCTCAAGCCGCGCGCCAAGAACCCGCGCGGCGTCAAGATCGACGAGCTGTTCACGCAGCCGCCGATGACGGTCGGACCTCGCAAAAAGGCGCCGCACCAGAAATGGTCGTGGTTTCTCGTCTTCCGCGCGATCGACGCGGTGTTGCGCGCGCTCGAGCCTGCGTTCCCGAAAGGACCGCGCCGTCGCGCGGTCGACAAGGCGGCGGCCTTCGTCACCGACCGGCTCAACG
>Ga0075436_100004102_pt1 | contig 9989 bp, 13 predicted proteins | sample RhiMethybrSRZTD5_FD_75303 | JGI IMG/M metagenome (GOLD analysis project Ga0075436, IMG submission 75303) | Populus rhizosphere microbial communities from Tennessee, USA - Rhizosphere MetaG P. TD hybrid SRZTD5 | ecosystem: Host-associated > Plants > Roots > Rhizosphere > Soil | place: USA... | reverse complement strand
ACGGCGCTCGCGATCCTCGCGCGGCCGATCTCGCGCGCCGAATTCGTGATCGGCAAATGGCTCGGCGTGGTGACCACGATCTTCCTGTACGCGATACCGACGACCGCGCTGCAGCTCTTCATGGTCGATCGCATCGTGCAGTACGTGCCGCCGCACCCGATCGAGTTCATCGCGTTCATCTCCGCGGAGGCGATGGTGTCCCTCACGCTCGCGCTCGCGCTCTCGACGCGCCTGGCAGGCATGGTGGGCGGCGTGATCGCGCTCATCCTGTGGGGTGTCGCATGGATCGGCGGGATCGTCGGCAGCGTGGGGCTCGCGCTGCAGAACACGACCGCGCAGCACGTCGGCACCGCGACGCGGCTGCTGCTTCCGACCGACGGCATGTGGCGCGGTGCGATCTGGGCGCTCGAGCCTGAGGGGATCGTCGCCGCGGCGCGCGCCGCCGGCCCTGCCGCGGCGGGCAACCCCTTCTTCGCGGCGGACCCACCCGAGGCGCTGTACATCGCGTGGGTCGTCGCCTGGATCGCACTCGGCCTCGGCATCGCCATCTGGAGCTTCACGCAGCGCGAGATCTAGCGTTCGCTAGCATCTCCGCCGGTGGGTGACGCGACCTTTACTCGACGGGCCGGCACTGCGGCGTATCTCGTCGCGTTCTTCTCGATCGCGTACGCGGTCGTGTATCTCGGCGTCGCGTCGCGCGATCCCGCGAACAGCAGCGCCAGCGCGCTCGCGAACGCGCTCATCGCAGCGGGCGCGCTCTCGGCAGCCATCGCCACCGCAGGCGTAGGCGCGTACATCGGCGGCACGGCCGGCGGCTGGTTCACCGCGTTCGGCGTCGGCTACTCGCTGCTCTCCACCGCGCACGGCGCGTACGCGGCCATCGCCGCGGCGCAGGGCTACGCCGACCTCGACCTCTCACCGACCGACCCGCGCGGCCTCGCCACGTTCGGGCTCGCCGGCCTCTGGATGCTCATGGCCGGTCTGGAGCTGCGCGGACGCGCCGGTCTGCGGACGATCTACCCGCGGATCGCGATCGTCGGCGGGATCGACCTCATCCTCTTGTACGTCGCGACCGTGGTCGGCTCGACGCCGGCGATCCTGGTGACCGGCGGGCTCGCGTCGGTCGTGCTCGGCCCGGTGTTCTGGGCGATGACCGGCCGCCTTCTACGCGGCTAGCGCGATTCTCCTCGACCCGTAGCTTCACGATCTTCCGGACCAGCGTCGCGGGAAGCGGCTTGTCGAGCGGGAAGCGAGCCGTCGAGACGCCCGAGAGGTAGGGTGCGAGCTCCTTCGCGTACTTCTTCTTCGCGCCGCCGAGCATGTAGAGCCCGGCCCAGTCGCGCATGACACCGAAGTAGATGAGACGCCCATCGAGCGAGTAATAGGCGAGGCCGTAGCTGATGGACTCGCTGGCGTCGGGAGCGGCCTGGCGAATGATCCGCCGCAGCTCGCGGAGATGCGGGCGGGCCTTGGCTGGGGCCGCCGCGATGTACTCCTCCACCGTCTTCACAGTGCTGTCATACACCTGAGTCACGGTCGCGGCGAGGGCAAGGGCGCCTGGTATGTGCCGAGATCGGTGACGGGCGCGCCCTTTTGATCGAGCACGGCGCGATCACCGAGTGCGCGTTCGAGGGCGACGGTGACCGGGAAATACAGGAGGACATCCGGTGCCGTTCCAGGCGTTGTCCGCTTGCGCACCGTCACCCGAACGCTGCGATCGTCCTCGCTGACCTGGCGCTCCGCGATGTCGTCCAGCTGCCCGAGCGCGACGACGACCACGATCCGGCGCGGGTCGCCGGTGTGCTGGTACCCAACGATCTGCGCGGTGCCACCTTGGCCCAGGGTCGTGATGAACAGCGCGATCGTCAGGACCGCAACGCCGACGAGGGTCGCGCCGACGAAGACCCTCGTGCGCGTCATGCGTCAGTCCCCGACGATCGTCGTCTTGCCGCCGGCGAGGATCGCGAGATGCGTCATGTCCTTGCCGGGACGTGCACCGTGCCAATGCTTGGTGTTCGCGGGGATGAACGCGACGTCGCCCTCGCGTACCTGCCGCTCCTCGTGCTCATCGGCGACGATCCCCTCGCCCGCGGTGATGACGAGGATCTGATCGGAGGTGTGCACGTGCCACCTGTTCGCGCCGCCGTCCTTGAAGGTGATCTCGCCGACATAGAGCTGCTTGCTCACCTCATCGCCCACCACTCCCTGACGCTCGACGCTGCCTTTGAAGATCGCCTCCGTGGTGCGCTGGCGGGCCGCGGCGCTCATGTGTTTGACCCACATAGGGCGATTCTGTCGCAGACTGGTCCGCGATGCCCGCGCTCGTCCTGCTGCACGCCTTCCCGCTCGACCGGTCGATGTGGGACCGCGAGGTCCGCGCGCTCTCCGATGTCGCGTCACCGATCGTCGCGCCGTCCTTCCCCGGTTTCGGGAAGAGCGCGCTGCCGCAGCGGCAGCCGTCGCTGGACGATTACGCCGACGCGGTCATCGCTGCGATGGACGCGGCGAAGGTGGATCGCGCCGCGATCGCAGGTCTATCGATGGGCGGGTACGTCGCCTTCGCGCTGTGGCGGAGGCACCGCAGACGCATCGCGGGACTCGCGTTCATCGACACCAAGGCCGAGGCCGACACTCCGGAAGCGGTGCAGAACCGCCAGCGACTCGCCGCGACGATGCGCGAGCACGGTGTGGAGGCGCTCCTCAAGACACCGCCGAAGTACCTGCGCGACGACTCGCCGCGCTGGCCAGGGCTGAAGGAGATCATCCGCGCGCAGGACAAGGAGGCCGTCGCGCAAGGCAGCCTCGCGATGGCCGGGCGGCCCGACTCGACTAAGGATCTCGCGACCATCGATGTTCCCACCGCGGTCATCGTCGGTGAGTCGGACGCGCTCACGCCGCTCGCCAACTCGCGGACCATCGCCGATCGCGTGAAGGGCGCGACGCTCGCGGTGATCCCGGACGCGGGGCACATCTCGAACATCGAGGCGCCCGAGGCATTCGAGCGCGCGATGCGCGACTGGTTGAAGCGCGTGAAGGAGTGATGAGATGAGCATCGAGTTCCGCGATCCGCCGGGCATGTCCCGGTCTCCGGCGTACGCGCACCTGGGCATCGCGTCCGGCTCGTACCGCCTGGTATTCATCTCCGGCCAGGTCGCCCAGGACGCGGACGGCAAAGTGGTCGGCGCGAACGATCCGCGCGCGCAGGCCGAGCAGGTCTATCGCAACCTACACACGGCGCTCGAGGCGGCCGGCGCGAAGCCCGAGCACATCGTGAAGTGGACCGGGTATCTCGTGGGCGATCACGACTGGCGCGCGATCCTGCGCGACGCGCGCGCGAAGCACTTCCCGAACCTGCGCCCGGCATCGACGCACGTGCGCGTCGCGGCGCTCATCGCGCCCGAGTACCTCTTCGAGCTCGAGGCGTACGCGGTGGTGCCCGCCTAAAAGGGCCCGGCGAGCTCCGGCGGCGCGAAGAGGTAGGTCGGCGTCTGGAACCACTGTTCGACTGATTCGCCGTGGGCCTGGTCGAGCAGCGCGGCGATGGTGTCCGGCGGCTGTCCACCGGCTGCCGCGACGACCACCACCTTGCCCGACTTGAGCGCGTCGCCGTAGCGGCGACGCACCTGACCCGGCACGCCACGCCCCGGCAGGAAGCGCGCGGCCATCGCGCGCAGGCCGCGCCACTTCTTGAACGGGAGCCATGCGCGATCGCCGGCGATGTGCTCGGCACGCTTGGGGTCCGCAGCGAGCACCGCGATGTCCTGCTCGCGCACACCCGACTCGCGGAGCAGCGACACCGCCTTCACCGCGGCATCGTCATCGGAGAACGCGGCGCCGGTGACCATGCCGCCGGCGGTGGCGTCGAGATACGAGGCGGTGGCCATGCGCCAGAAATGTACTAGTTAGACGCGCCAGGCGAGGATGGGGATGCGCATCTCGTCAGCGCTCATGCCGCCGTGCTGTCCCTTATGCCGCAGGTCCTGACCGTCGACGCGCATGATCTTCGCGCCGCGGTCGCCAAAGACCAGCGCGCAGATCTCGCCGATGCGCCGGCGCGCCAGCGCCGGGTCGCCGCGGCCGAACATCCCCGCGGCGATGAGCTCGTCGCGGTCGATGATCTCGAAGACGTTCGGGAAGCGTTCCTCGAGGTGCTGACGCACCAGCTCGGGATGGTCGGTGTGCAGGAACACCAGACGCGGCTCCCCGGCGATCGGGTTTCGCAGCAGCGCGCGCAGCTCCGTGTCGTCGAGGACGTTCACGATCTTGTCCGGATCGGTGAACGCGTGGCCGTGGTCCGCGGTGAGGATGATGAGGGTGTCGCCGGGTGGCCGGTCCGCGACCGCGAGCGCGAGGTTGATGTCGAAGATCGTCGCCTCGGCCTTGGCCTCGCCGCTCATCGGCCCGTACAGGTGCGAGGCCGTGTCGATGCCCGCCCAGTACGCGTAGACGTATGACGGCGCGGTCCCGTGCTCGCGCGCGCGGATGAGCTCGCGCAGCCGCACGCCCATGGTCGACGGCAGGATGTAGCCGACGTACTGCGCCTCACGGGCGTGCATGCGCGTCATGGCCTCGTTCCGGAACAGCTCGGGCTCGATGACGTACGGCACGACACCGCGCTCGCGCAGCCGGCCATGGATCGAGGGAACCTTCGTGTATGCCATCGGGTCGAGCTTGGGATCGTCGAAGTACGAGCCGCGCCGCGAGCTGCCTGGTCCCCAGCGCAGCATCTGCGTGACCTGCTCGAACTCGTCGAGCCAGGTGAAGTACGCGATATTGCCGTGCTCCTGCGGCGTCGTCGCGGTGTGCATCGTCGTGAGCGCCGCCGTCGTCGTCGACGGAAAGATCGTGGTCGCCTGCAGCAGCTGGGCGTGGTCACGGGCGCCCGCGCGCTCGCGAACGCGCGCGATGAACGGCGTCGTGCCGTCGGCGCAGAACCGTTCGAGCTGCCACCAGCCGAGCCCGTCCGCGAGCACGACGACGATCTGACGCACGCCGTCGAGCAGCGCCGGATCGAGATCGGCCAGTGGCGGCGGGTCCTGTGGCGTGCGCGCGCCGAACGCCTCGAGCACCGTCGCCGGGACGTTCACGAGGCCCCGACCGTCGTACGACGGCGTGACCGCACCGCGCGCGCGAAGACGGTCGGCCAGCGCCTCGGGCATCGGTGGACGATACTGCGGCGCGATGCGGACCGTGCTCGAGGTGGATGGGATCTTCGACGGCGAGAAGACGATGAGCGACGTCGCCATCCTCATCGAGAACGGGGAGATCGCGTGGGTCGGCAAGAGATCACGCGCGCCGAAGACGCCGAAAGGCGAGCGCTCGCGCACCGTCGAGGTGCACGCGAAGTTCGCGACGCCCGGGATGATCAACTGCCACGCGCATCTGGTGTTCGACGGCAGCCGGAACTTCGAGGCCGAGGCGCAGCAGAGCGACGCGGAGGCGACGATCAAAGCCGTGAAGAACGCGCGCTCGTCGGTGCGCGCAGGCGTCACCACGGTGCGCGACCTCGGCGCGAACGGCACGATGGTCATCGAGCTCGGGCGCGCAATCGAGAAGGGCGTCATCGACGGCCCGCGCATCCTCGCCGCGGGACGGGGCATCACCGTCACCGGCGGGCACGGCATGGAAGTGGGTCGCATCTGCGACAGCGCCGACGAGATCAAGAAGGGCATCCGCGAGCAGGTGCTGGCGGGCGCCGGCGTCATCAAGCTCTTCTCGACCGGCGGTGTGCTCGGCGGTGGCGCCGGTGCCGGACCGGACACGACGCAGTTCTCGCTCGACGAGACGCGCGCCGCGGTGGCCGAGGCGCACAAGCTCGGCGTGCGCATCACGACGCACGCGCACGGCGCGGAGGGCATGCGCATCGCCGCCCAGTGCGGGATCGACTCGATCGAGCACTGCACCATGCTGGACACGCCGACGATCCGCGTGATCCGCGATAACAACGTCGCGCTCGTACCGACGTTCTCCGCGCTGCACGGGATCCTCGAGCACGCCAGCGAGCTGCCGGCGCTCACCGTCGAGCGTTGCAAGGCCGCGGCGGAACGGCATCACGAAGGCGTGCGCGCCGCACATAAAGCCGGTGTGCGCATCGCGGGCGGGACCGACGCGGGCACGCCGTTCAATCCGCACGAGGCGTACGCGAAGGAGCTGCGCTACCTGAGCGAGACGGGTCTGACGCGCGAAGAGGCGCTCGCGGCGACCACGCGCGTGGCCGCGGATGTCATCGGACGGCCAAAGTCCGGCCGCATCGCGGCCGGCATGTGGGCGGATCTCGTGTTCGTCGACGGCGATCCCACGAAAGATCTCGACGTGATGCTCAAGCCGAAAGAGGTCTGGGTCCGGGGCGTGAAGGCCTAGACGCTCTCGCCGGTCTCCTCGAAGCGGATATCGCGCGCGCCGGCGCGCTCGAGGTCGGCGCGGGTCTCATCGGCGCCATCCGGCGTGTCGCAGACGACCTGGACCAGCGTCTCACCGCTCGCGACGTCATCCTCGAGATCCTCGTACCGGTCCTGCTTGAACAGGCGTCCGCGTCCCGCGAGAAAACCGATGAACGCGAGCCCGACGACGAGGATGAAGCCGCCCAGCACGATCGCGAATGCGTTGCTGCGGACCGTGTCGCCACCGAGCACGACGTAGAGAAGGGTGAGCACGAGCCCGACCGCCGCGCCGATGAGCGCTCCCTGCGGGCTGTACGAGCCCATCGGCTCGCGCGCCTGTCGCACGTTCTGGCTGACGATGCCGATGCGATCGGCGGGCATCCCGTCCTGCTGCAGCACGTGGATCGCGGCGAGGGCCTCCTCGTGCGTGTTGAAGACGCCGATGATCGTTTGCGGGCGGACCGCGCTCGGACTGTCGGTGAGCTTCGTCATACGGCGAGCGACCGCATGAACGGTGCCGACTATGTGTGCGCGGTCTCTCCCACGGACGCCAGCTCGCGACGGAGCGAGCCCTCGTCCGTCAGGGGCGCGCTGCACGTCGTCCCGACACAGACATAGGCCGCGACACGGTCCGCGGGAAACCCGCGTTCCACGATCGCGTCCGCGTCACGGATGGGATGGAGCCGACGTCGCACTGCATCCGGATCGGGGGCAACGGCCGCAGCGTGCCACAGCGCATCCGCCGCGCCGCCCGCGCCGACCACGACGATCGACGCTCGGGGCCGCAGCGCGCGCGCGACCACATCGGCGTAGCCCGCCGCGAACTGCCCCCACTGCCGGTACTCGCCGACGAACGAACGCAGTGCCCGCACCGCGGCATCGCGCCACGAGTCGTCCTCGGTCAGCCCCGCGAGACCAAGGAGGCCGTCTGCGGCGAGCGCGTTGTCCTCGATCGGTCGCTCGCGTCGCGCAAGCCGCCCCGGCGCGTCCTGCGCGGGGGTGTCGAAGAAGCCACCGTTCGTCGCGTCCTCGAGATGCGCGCGCAGCCGCGTGGCCTGTGCGATGGCACGATCGACGTTCCCGCTCGCGACAAGCAGACGCAGATACGTTGCCGCGTCCTCGAGCAGATCCGGTTGGCGCGGCCCGGAGCCGTCATCCGAGCGGCAGAGCGCTCCCGTCGCATCACGCATCGTTTTGTCGATCGCATCGCTCGCGCGGAGCGCGCGCGCGCGCAGCGCTGGGTCGTCGAGCACCTCGCCGGCGCGCAGATACGCGAGCGCCGCGAGCGCGTTCCACGAGGTGTAGCGCGTGCGGTCGACGAAAGGCGTGTCGTGCTGCGCGCGCGCGTTCGCGTCGAGCGTGTAGTAGTGCTCGTCCGCATCCTGCGAGCCCGCCCAGAGACCGACGTCGGGCTGGTACAGCACCGCGTCCATCCACCGGATCACGTCGCGCGCGACGCGGTCGTAGCCGGCGTCGGGGAACACGAGGTGCGCATCGACGTACAGCGCCAGCAGCTCGGCGTTGTCTTCGAGCATCTTCTCGTAGTGCGGCACGCTCCAGTCGCGCATCGTCGCGTAGCGGAAGAAGCCGCCCGCCACGTGGTCGTACATGCCGCCGCGCGACATGCCGTCGAGCGTCGTGCGGATCATCGTGGCGAGATCCGGCGCGCCGCTGCGGCGGTGCTCGTCGAGCAGGAAGCGCAGCACCTTCACCTGCGGGAACTTCGGCTCGCGTCCGAACCCGCCGTACTGCGGGTCGTATTGCCCGCTCACCAGTGAGCGCACCAGGTCGACGATCTCGTGACGCAGCTCGCCTTCGCGCGGCGCGCGCGAGGCGTCCTCCTTCAAAGTCGCCTCGGCGATGCGCTGCTGGATGTCCTCTTTCTTCTCCTGCCATACGTCGGCGACCGCGACGACGGTCTGGTACATCTGCTCGGGCGGGACGTACGTCGCCCCGTGGACGATGTCGCCGCCGGGGGTGAGGAACGCGGTCGTCGGCCAGCCGCCCATGTTGTAGCGGCGGTTCACGTCGGGCCGCGCGTCGTTGTCGACGCGCACCGGCACGTAGCGCGCGTTGATCGCCTCGATGATCTCGGGGGCGCTGTACGACGTCTCGTCCATCACGTGGCACCAGTGGCACCAGACCGCGCTGATAGAAAGGAGCACCGGCACGTCGCGGCGCTTCGCCTCGGCGAAGGCTTCGTCGCCCCATTCGCGCCACTGGATCTCATTCGCGCGATTGGGTCGCGGCGAGAAGCGGAATGCGGCTATCTGTTCGCTCCCCTGGCCAAAAGGCGGGCCATATGGCCCAAGAACTACGGAAAAATGGCCCTGAAATCGAGTCTACGTGCGTTAGACTGATGTCAGTTCGTACGGAGGTGCGCCACGTGGCTATCGAGCAGCAAGAGACCGGGACCGGGCTTGGACCGGTCGTTTCGATGACCGCGCGCGCGACCGACAAGCTCAAGGAAGTCATCGCCAAGCAGGGCCGCGACGATCTCGCCCTTCGCGTGTACGTGACCCCGGGCGGATGCAGCGGCTTCTCGTACGGAATGACCTTCGCCGAGGGCAAGGAAGATGACGACACGCTCATCGAGCAGGATGGCGTCCGCATCGTCGTTGACCCGATGAGCGCCATGTACATCAAGGGATCCGAGATCGACTTCGTGGACGCGCTCATGGGCGGCGGGTTCGCGCTGCGCAACCCGAACGCCGTTTCCAGCTGCGGCTGCGGCCAGTCGTTCCGCACGGCGGAGCAGGCCGGCACCGCCAAGGCCTGCGCGCACTAGCACGAAGCGCGCGCTCGTCGTCGTGGACATGATCCACGACTTCGCTGATCCCGCCGGTGCTCTGTACTGCGGACCGACCATGCCCGCGGTCATCGACGTCTGCAAGCGCGAGGTCGCGCGGGCGCGAGCCGAAGGCGACGCCGTCGTGTATCTCACCGACGACCATCTCCCCGACGACGCCGAGTTCAAGATGTTCCCTCCGCATGCGATCCACGGCACCAAGGGCGCGACCGTCATCCCCACGCTCGCACCGGCGAAGGGCGATGTGGTGATCCCGAAGCGCCGCTATTCCGGATTCTTCGGCACCGATCTCGACATCACGCTGCGCGAGCGCTCCATCGACACGCTGCGTCTGGTCGGCGACTGCACAAATATCTGCGTCCTCTACACCGCGGCCGACGCGCGCAATCTCGGCTACAACGTCGAGGTCGTCCGCGATGGCGTGACATCGTTCGACCTCGAAGCGCATGCCGACGCGCTCCGCGAGTTAGAGAGGACCCTCGGCGCCAAGATCATCTAGTCGCGGCTAGCGGGCCGCGCGCTACGGGGTCTTGAAGAGCAGCCCCTCGAGCTGATCTGCGAACTCCATGAACTCGTGCTCGAGCTCGTCCGCAGTGAACCCCTTCGCCGCAGCGTTGTGGCGCACCGTCTCGCGTGCGACGCGGAAGGCGATCGCGACGAGCCCGCGCTCGACGATCTGCGGGATGTGGTTCTGCTCGGTCACGCCGCGCACCATCGAGGCGAGGCGCGTGATGCCCGCCTCGCGCTCCGAGCCGTCGGGCAGCTCCATGAGCCCGAACGCGAACGGCAGGGTCTCACGA
>Ga0075436_100004101_pt1 | contig 9990 bp, 7 predicted proteins | sample RhiMethybrSRZTD5_FD_75303 | JGI IMG/M metagenome (GOLD analysis project Ga0075436, IMG submission 75303) | Populus rhizosphere microbial communities from Tennessee, USA - Rhizosphere MetaG P. TD hybrid SRZTD5 | ecosystem: Host-associated > Plants > Roots > Rhizosphere > Soil | place: USA... | reverse complement strand
CGTCCTGGTGGGTCGACCTCAACGGCACTCGGATCAACGGCACCGGGACCACCCTGCAGGCCCTCGCTCCCAACGGATCGAGCCCCTTCGAGGTCGGCAGCTCGTACGAGTTCGTCGCGACGCCGGACTCCGGCGCCGTCGTGGTCACCAACGGGCTCTCGTTCCCCGAGAGCATCGAGTTCACGTACCGTCCCACGTTCATCGTCGGGACCGTTCTCCCCGTCGACGCCGAGGTCTCGATCGGGGGCGTCATCGTGTCGGTGGTCGGCGGGAGCTACAACGACTCGGTGATCCCCGGGGCCTACGTTCTGGTCGCCCACGCCGTGGGGTTCGCGAACCAGTCGTTCGATGTGACCGCGACGCCTGGCAACGTCACGTGGGCGAACGTCTCGCTCGTGGCGAACGAAACGCCCTCGCCGACCCCCGGCTACGGTGAGTCGAGCGACGGGGCGATCCCGCTGACCGTCGCGGCCCTCGTCGTGGTCGGCGCCGTCGTGGCGGCGGCGGCCGTGCTGCTGGTGCTACGATCCCGTCGGCGCTGAACGAAACGCCCCAACGCGTCGCGAGCGCGTCCGACCGGTTGGCACCGGCGGCGATCTCCGATCCCGAGGTCGGGTGACCGTTGCGCGCCGTTTTCGCACCGACCCCTCGACTCGGCGTTTCACGACCCCCTCCGATGCTTGATGTGGCTCGACCCGAGCCCCTAGGCATCATGAGGTCCGTTCAGGGGCGTGCGGAAGGGCGACCGGTGAGGTCACGCCGACCACCCGATCGCCCCGAAGGTCGCCCCCGACGAACGACCTCGGGTCGGCCCGCACGACCGGTGCCCGAACCGGGCCGCATCGGGTCTCAGGGCGAGCTCGGGAGCGGTCGGTTCGTTCCTACCGAGCGGCCCCCCAACCTGCCCCACCCTCCCGGCTACGAGGGGCGGTTCGACCTCGCGGGGTGGTACCTCGTCCGGGCCCTCGTCCGACTGAGGAGCTCGCTCGGCCGACGGACACCCTCGTTGATCGACCTCGGGATGGGGCGGGGACGGGACCTGATCTACCTGGCCCGATGCGGCTTCCGCGTCTTCGGCGTCGACATCGCGCCGGGAGGTCTGCAGAAGGCCCAGCGGCGGGCCGCCCGGCTGCGGGTCCGGGTCCGGACCCAGCTCGGCGATCTGCGGACGTACCGGTTGGAGGGACCGTTCGACGTGGTGTTCTCGAGCTCCTCGCTGAACCACCTGCCGCCGAAGCTCCGCCGCCGTCGGTTCGCCCACTTCAAGGCGGCGACCTCGCCGGGGGGGCTTCACGCCATGAACGCGTTTCTTCCCGCCCCCGACCGTAGGCCCGTGGTCGACCTGGAGCCCGACTCGACACCGTTCCGGCCGGGGGAGCTCAGGGGGTACTACTCGGACTGGCAGATCCTGGATTCCCGTCGGTTCGAGTTCGAATGCGACTTCGGAACCGACCGTCATCACCACGCCCTCGATGTCGTCATCGCTCGCAAGCCCGCGTGACGCCGGCGCTCCTCCCTCGGCTCTTCGGCGATGACCCGAGGGCGACCGGGTCCGATCCGCGGTCGTCAGCGATCCGCCGGACGCTGCTGCGCTGGATAACCGCGGTCGCACCCGGCTAGGGGGGTCCCGCTAACGGCGGCTAAGCTTGAAGAGAGGCGGCACGGTGGCTCCGAAAGATGGCAAGGCCTCGACCTGCCGGGGGCCCGATGTTCCCCCGGGGCGTGAACCGTCCTCCGAGCGCGAGCTCGAGCTCCGGACGGGTGCACCGGCTCGCGGGCGCTCGCTGGCTGCCCATCGGACTCGTCCTCCTGTTCCTCCTGTCAGGGAGTGTCACCTCGCCGGCGGCCCACGCCGATACGACGGCGGGCCCGGCGGGGGCCGTGCCGGCGGTCGTCGAAGCGCGACCGATCGCCCCGGCGGTCGGCGCCGTGATCAACGTCTCCCTGACGGTCAACACGTCCTCCGCCAACCTCTCGAACCTCTTCTGGGGGTCCACGGTCAACAACGAGGTCCACATGTTCCGCGGCGAAGCCGACGCCGTGAACGCCACGCCCGCGCGGGTCCTGGTCTGGCCCGGTGCGATGGCCGGCGAGGACTACAACCCGCTAACGGAGACCCATTACGACACGTACTACGGCACCCCCAAGCACGCCCTCACGACCGAGAGCCAGTTCGTCGAGCTGTGCAAGGCGACGAACTGCCAGGCGATCCTGCAACTGCCCGCCGAGATCGACGACCCGGTCCTCGCGGGCCAGATCGTGAACTACACGCTGTTCAACCTGAGCTTCAAGCCGGCGTACTGGATGATCGGCAACGAACCCGAGCTCTGGGATCACTGGAAGGTCCCGTGGAAGAACTGGGGGAGCACCTACACGACCGGGCCGACCCCGACCCAGTTCGCGAACGAGGTGCTCCAGTACGTGAAGGCGATCCGGTACGTCGACAACGACACCCCGATCCTCGGGCTCCCGGCGTCGGGCTGCCAGTGCGGCTACTGGACCTTCGACCAGTGGATCGCCGGCGTCCTCGCGGTCACGGGCGACAAGATCCAGGCCGTCGCGTTCCACGAGTACCCGGCGGGTTGGCTCGGGACCGGCAACGGGAGCCTCCAGGCGTTCTACGGGACGATCCAGAGCTCCGCGAACATCCCGACCCGCATGGCCGCCGCGCGCGCGGCGATCGCCTCGTCGTGCCCGGGCTGCAACGTCTCGGTGTGGATCAGCGAGCTCGGGGCCGCGCTCTCCTGGTCGACGTACGGTCCCTACGCGATCGGCTTCTCGGGGGACCTGAGCCTCGCGTCGCAGCTCACCCAGGCGATGAACGTCAACCTCACCAACATCGACCTGTTCGCGACGGAGCTCGCGACGACGAACTCGTGGTTCGACTCGACCGGCCACGCCCGACCGGACTACGCGCTCTACACGTCGATCCTCAACCACCTCGGGACCGAGGCGTTCCCGGTCTCGGTCCCCGGCCTCGGCAACACCCTCTACGCGATCGACACGATCGACCCGAAGGACCAGGGACGGCAGGACCTCATGGTCGTCAACGACAACATCGTGAACCCGATCTCGTTCACCCCCCAGTTCGCCGGTCCGGCGACGAACGCGCCCGTCGAGATCTGGAGCTGGAACGGCTCGATCCACAAGACGAGCTACAACCACACCACCTGGGTGGAGCCGTTCACCCCGCAGCCGGTGCCGCACGACGCCCCGGGCGGGCTCCCCGCCACGTACGTGCTCCCGCCCCAGAGCCTCGTCCTCTTCGAGTCGTACCCGTCCGGCGGGACCTACGTCCGCGTGCTCGAGAACGGCGTTCCGTCCCCGACGCCGTGGTACGCCAGCGTCGGGTCGAAGTTCTACACGACGACCGCCTCGAACATCTCGCTCCTGTTGCCGACCGGGTCGTACCCGATCGCGTCGGTCGGGATCCCGCTCCCGATCGGGGGCAAGGAGCTCGTCCCGGACGAGCGGTTGGGACCGTTCGTCGCCTCGCCGACGTACGTGAGCGGCGCCTACACGAACCTCACGATCGACTTCCACGACCAGTGGCGGGTGAACGCGAGCGCCTCGCCCGCGGAGGGCGGAACGATCACGCCCTCGGTCGGATGGTGGAACACCACGGAAGCGCTCACCCTCACCGCGGTCCCGACGTTGGGCTACGCGTTCCAGGGATGGAGCGGTTGGGGTCCCGGCAGCTACAACGGGACCGACCGCACGATGACCGTGTACCCGTCGGGTCGGGTCACCGAGAAGGCGCGGTTCGCCGTCGGTACCGAGGCCGTGCTCTACGAGTTCGGCCTGCCGATCGGCACCCCATGGTCGGTCACGATCCGCGGCCTCACCGTGGCCACGACCAACGCCTCGCTCTCGTTCTACGAGCTCCCCGGCAGCTACGGCTTCTCCGTCAGCCCGGTCCCCGGGTACCGGATCCTCCCGCAGAACGGCGGGTTCTACCTCGGCACGACGCCCGCGTTCGTCCCGATCCAGTTCGTCCGGCTCACGCCGCCGCCGCCCGTGTTCGACGTCACGTTCCGGATCTCGGGTCTCGCTCCCTCGACGCCGGTCGCGATCACGGTGCGCGACGTCACGACCGATTCGTTCGCCGCGGACCCGCTCTACCCCGCGCACTACGCCCTTATCAACGGAAAGTACGCCTACCACGTCGGCTACGTCCCCGGCTACCACGCGGACGTTCCGGACAAGACGTTCGTCGTGAGCGGGGGACCGATGACGGTCAACATCCCGTTCGTCCGCACGGTCTACCCGGTGACCTGGCAGGCGATGGGGACCCGGTCGGGGATGAACTGGACCGTCGTGCTCAACGGGGTCCCCTACGCGGCGGCGTCGGCGTGGGTCTCGACCACGCTGCCCAACGGCTCCTACACCTACCTCATCAACCTCCCCGTGAACTTCTCGGCGTCGCCTCGGGTCGGCGCGTTCGTGGTGGACGGGTCGGCGATGCCGATCTACCTTGCGTTCAACCTGATGCAGTACCCGATGCGCTTCGAAGTGGCGGGGGTCGGGGCGTCGACGTTCTGGTCCGTCCGCTTCGGCGCCCTCACCCAGGGGGCCTCGGGGAACGGGTCGATGTTCCAGGCGCCGAACGGGACGTACACGTTCAACATCCACCCGCCCGCCGGCTTCTACGCCGTCCCCTCCCACGGAACGCTCACCGTCGCGGGCGAGGTGCCGTCGGTCCACGTCCAGTTCCTCCCGTCGTCGAACCGGCCGTCGGCCGAGCTCGTCGCCCAGCTGACCGCGGGCGCGCTCGCGACGTCGATCTGGATCGGCGCGTCGATCGGCGTCGGGTTCGTCGCGTTCCGCGGGCTGCGTCGCAAGGGCGGTTGAACCCCCTGAGCGCCGGGCTCGGACGCGCGCTCGGGACGGTCCGTCCCACGGAGCCGTGAACCCCCCGCATGCTCCTCGACGACTTCGAGGGGTTCCTCCGGTCGATCGGCCTTCCGTTGGGCGGGGTCCTGATCGGCTTCGCCCTCGGCGGGGCGCTGTTCGCGGTCGCCGAATGGCTCCGACGCCGACCGACGCGTTTGGCGGGCGGCACGGTGCGGATCCAGCGGGTCCTCGACCCCGCCGGGGCCGAGGTCGCCCCCCCGGGCGCCCCCGCGGCCGACCCGCGGTCGATCACGACGGTCAGCGTGCACACGGCCCATCGGAGCCTCTCGATCCTCCTGCGGGGCGCTGGGGTCTCGCCGAACGCTCCGCTCCCTAGGGCGCGGCGGTTCGTCGCGGTACTCGTCGCGGCGTTCGTCGGGCTGTCGGCGTTCCAGCTCGCGTTCTTCTCCGAGCTCTTCCTGCCGTACGACCACCTGGTCGGCTACGCCGGGACGATCCTCTTCTGGCCGGAGCCGTGGCCGGGGGTCTACGCGGTCAACTCCGTTTCCGAGCTCGTCCCGGACTACATCTTCCCGATGTACCTCGCCGCGATGGCGGCGTTCGCCCTCGCGGGCGGCCTCGTCTACCGCCGCCCCGCTCTACCGTCGGGGCGGGGCCTCCGCGCCCTCGGCCTCATCCTCCTCTACGTCGGCGTCGAGGTCGTCCTCGACGCGGTCTTCTTCACGGTCCCCGGCCAGAGCGTGCGGAACCTCGCGATCGTCGTCCGAACGATGACGGGGGGCGTGTTCCTATCGGGGGTCGTCTTCTGCACCCTATGCCTTCCGACCCCGCAGCGGGTCACGGCGCGGTTCCGGCGCGACCCCGAGGCGCTCCTCCAGTTCTTCGGCACCGGGGTCGTCGCGATCCTGCTCGCCGGGATCGCGATCGTCCTCGTCGACCAGTTCCTCGCGGACAGCGTCATCCCGCTGCCGTTCACCCTGCTCCTCCTGCTCCCGCTCGTCACGCTCGAGACGTTCATCGCCCTCAACCGGCCCCTCTACTTCCGCCAGCTGCGACGCCGCCCGCTCCCGTCGGTCGAGGAGTACCACCCGTCGGTCTCGATCCTGATGCCGGCGTTCAACGAGGAGCGGTGGATCGCCGACGCGATCCGCCACGCCGACGTCGCCGCGGGCCAGTACCCCGGGTCGGTCGAGATCCTCGTCGGGAACGACGGGTCGACGGACCGGACGTCGGAGCTCGCGCGCGGGGCGATCGCGGCGCTCCAGAACGCCCGCGGCATGGTGATCGACCTCCCGCACGCCGGCAAGTCGAACGGGCTCAACGGGGCGCTCGCCCTCGCGAGCGGCGAGATCGTGATCCGGCTGGACGCGGACACGTTCGTCTCCGAGCGCCTCGGGTTCGCCGCCATCATCCCCCACTTCGCCGACCCGACCGTCGGGGGCGTGCAGGGGGCGGTCCACCCGCGCCAGCGCAAGGGGTGGACGAGGAAGCTGCGGGCGCTCGAGATCGCCTGGGGCCACTACTTCCAACGACCGGCGGTGATGGGCGCCCGATCGGGCGAGGTGATCGACGGCCTCTTCTCGGCGTTCCGCCGCAAGGACCTGGTCGCCCTCGGGGGTTGGGTCCCGTGGAACGGCGAGGACACCGAGCTGTCGATGCGGATCCAGCGCCTCGGCTACCGCGTCCGCATCGAGTTCGGCGCGCGCGCGTACGAGGACGTTCCGGCGAACTACGACGCCCTGCGGCGGCAGCGCGTCCGGTGGGCGCGCGGGATGCTGATGGCGAACGGCCAGCACTACCCGTCGCTCGTCAGCCGCACGCCGGAGTTCGCGGGCCTCGGCGTCCTGATCTGGTTCCTCACGTTCGCCCGGTCGGGGGTCCGCAGCCTCGTCTACGTCTTCGTCGTCCTGCTGCTGCTCCTCCTCGGCGTCCACGCCCTCGTCGATGTCGCGTACATCTTCCTCATCGCCCTCGCCACGCGGGCGGTCCCGCTCGCGTACTTCCTCGGGAAGATGGGGCGATGGGACATGCTCCCGTGGATCCCGTTCTTCCCGATCGCGGGCGTGATCAAGCAGTCGTTCCGCTTCGAGGCGTACGGCCTGATGGGTCCGGAGGCGAACCACGAGTACGCGTGAGCGGGGCGGCCGCCGACCGGGGCTCACGAGGGCGCCCCCGGCGCGGCCGGCCCTGCCGCCCGCGCTCGACGCTACGGCCTAGTGCCCCATCATCGGCGCGAACGGGCGCGGGTCGAAGACGACCCGGACGCGGTCGATCTTCCCGTGCGCCGTGTGGTACCACTCGGCGATGAACGCGGTCCCGGCGGGCGTCTTCGTGACGAGGTCGTAGATCAGGCAAACGTCGTCGCCGTCGACGAACACCTTGTGCAGGTCCACCCGGTCGACGATGGGGTGGAGCTTCTGGAGCGCGGCGAGGTACTCCTCGGGCGTCGAGAGCGACTCGAACGGCCCGACGAACTCGATCCGGTCGGCGAACGACGCCCTCGCGCCGGCCCAATCGCCCCGACCCATCGCCGCCTGGAACCCCATCACGGTCTCTTTCGCTCCCTGCATCTGCTTCATCGCTCTGTGTCCGTCCCGGGAACCGCGTCCTGCCAGCAGGCGAGGATCGGCCCGCCCGGGATCTTGAACCAGAAGAAGCTCCCCATCCCGGGCACGTCCACGGGGGACAGGACGATCGTCCCTCCGGCCCGCTCGACGCGCTCGAGCGCCCGACGGAGCTCAGGGACGCGCACGTAGCTCAGGCTCGACGGCGCCTCGGTCGGTTGCGTTGGCCGGATGCCGCCGCGGCCTCCCCCCGGAATGTCGAAGGACAGATACTCGCCCTGCGGCATCGGGACCGAACGGAACGTCCAGCGGAATGCGCGCTGGAGGAACCGCCGGGTCGCGGCGGGGTCGGTGCTGGCGAGCTCCGTGAAGGCGAAGGAGGTCTCGAGCGGCTCCCCCGACTCCCGCTCGTGCTCCGCCATCGTCCCGCCGTTGGAGGAGGTAACTATTGGATACTACTTATCTCGGCTAGGGTCCGTGGGGATACCGATGGTCCTACCCGTGCGACCGAGCCGGACGCCCGGGCGCCACCTCCCGGCGCTCTTGTACCAGCTCGACCCGATCCGGCAGAGCGTCCAGCACCTCGGGCGGAAGTGGACGCTGTTGCTCGTGCGCGACCTCGCGTTCCTCAGGCTGACCCGGTTCGGCGAGTTCCGGCGCAACAACCCCGGTCTCTCCGCGCGCGTGCTGTCGCGACGGCTTCGGGAGATGGAGCAGGAAGGGCTCGTCGTCCGGGCGGCGGAGGCGGGCACGGTCCGGTACCGCCTGACCCCCCGGGGCGAGGACGCCGCGCTGATCCTGCTGGCGTTCCTGAACTATGGGCTCAAGCAGTACGTCGGCCCGCGCCCTCCCGCGCTCGGCGACCGTACCGCCGCTCCCCCCGGAGGACGCGATCGGCCCCGCCGGGCTCAACGCTGATGAACCCCGCCGGCTGTGGCGCGTCGTGGCCGAGCTCGATTTCACCGTCGTCCTGACCGTCGTGCAGACGGTGGCGATCATCGTCGCCATCGTCATCGCCGTCTACTTCTCGCGGCGCCAGATCGAGGCGCTGCACCTGGACATCGAGGCGCGGGTGCTCAACGATCTCGACGAGAAGCTGCACCGGATGGGCGAGATCTTCATGGAGAACCCGGCGTACGTACGCGTGATCAGCGAGGACGTTCCCGAGCAGGGCCGGCCCGAGATCGCGTTCGCCTACTACGTGCTGTTCTTCTGCTCCCACGCCTTCCACATGCGCCAGCGCGGGATCCTGAGCGACAACGACTGGGCCGGCTGGCTGCAGTGGACGCGCAACGCGTTCCGGAACGGTCGGATGGGAACGTACTGGAAGGAGGCGGGGATGCAGGCGTGGGTCGACCCGGAGTTCCGGGAGTTCGTCGAGCGCGAGGTCCTCACCCCGTCGGCCGGGTCGTCGTAGGCATCCGCCGCCCCGTTCGACGCGGAGCCGTCGGGCCCCCGATCGGGCCGGGACCCCAGCCGGATCGGGGCCCGGGGGTCGATCCCACTCGGGCGAGGGGGAGGGGTGGGGCGGCCTCCACCCGCGGTCCGACGCCGGACGGCGGTCACCGTTCGGTTAGACGCTATCGCATGGGCAGAAACGGCGGTATCCTGACTTCGCTCCGATGAGGTCGACCGGGCTGTCGTTCCTACTCGGGACGTCCCATCGGTCCGCCTGCCTCGCGGCGGTCGCCCTATTGATCCTCCTGCTTCCCTCGCTCGGAACGGTCACCCACGGGGCCGGCGCGACGGACGCCGGGACCAGCGCGCAGGCGAACAGCTCGGCGTGTCCCGTGACGACGACCCCGGACGCCGCATCGCGGCGCGTCGCGCTCAACAGCCCTTCCTTCGGCCTTTCGACGGGGGACTCCCTCACCGCGGTCTTCGAGCTGCGCGCGACGAACACGACGCTCTCGCCCCTCAACGTCCGGTTAAACGTCCCGAGCTTCTTCGCGAAGTTCCCCCTCGCCAACGGGACGACCCTCCAGCTCTACCTGCCCCTGCGGACGATCGTCCTGACGAACAGCTCGTGGAGCAGCGCGTCGCTCGCCACGAAGTCGAAGACGATGACGGCCCCGACGTCGTTCACGTCGGCGAAGGCCGTCATGACCTCCGAGCTCCTGAGCATCATGGCGACGGCGCCGTACGGCTCCCTGACCCTCGCGTTCCGATGGCAGTGGAGCGTGCAGTTCGCCTCGAACGGGACCGTCGTGACGAGCCCCTGGAGCGTCGTCAAGACCACCGGCACCAACCCGACCACGTTCTACCCGCCGCCGTACGTCCAGCTCGCGTCGACCAGCAACTCGACCACCGCGATCGGCTCGACGTTCACCGCCTACGTGCTCGGCGCGATCTCCCAGACGACGTTCTACAGCGTCCTCGAGTACGCCTCGACGGGGAACACGCTCCGCAACCAGGTGACGGTCACGCCGAGCGGCAACGCGACGCAGGACGCGGTCGGCGTGAAGATCCTACCGAAGAGCGGGTCCCTCGCTCCGGCCACGCTCTTGGACCATCTCCGCAACGTCTGCGGCGCGCTGCTCTACAGCATCACCGTCCACGCCGTGTACGCCGC
>Ga0075436_100004093_pt1 | contig 10005 bp, 8 predicted proteins | sample RhiMethybrSRZTD5_FD_75303 | JGI IMG/M metagenome (GOLD analysis project Ga0075436, IMG submission 75303) | Populus rhizosphere microbial communities from Tennessee, USA - Rhizosphere MetaG P. TD hybrid SRZTD5 | ecosystem: Host-associated > Plants > Roots > Rhizosphere > Soil | place: USA... | reverse complement strand
TCGCTGGTGCTCGGGCCGTACATGATCCGCAAGCTCACTGCATACAAAATTGGCCAGGCGGTCCGCGACGACGGTCCTCGCTCGCACCTGACCAAGGCTGGCACGCCGACCATGGGCGGCGCGCTGATCCTGGTGTCGATCTGCGTCACCACGCTGCTCTGGGGCGACCTTTCGAACAAGTTTCTCTGGGTGGTGCTGCTGGTGACGCTCGCCTTCGGCTCGATCGGCTGGATCGACGATTATCGCAAGGTCGTGCACCGCAACCCGAAGGGCCTTTCGCCCCGCGCCAAATTCTGCTGGCAGTCGCTGATTGGTCTCGCCGCCGCGGCTTATCTGGCCTGGCTCGCGCAAAGCATGCCGCCGCTCAATCAGCTGATCGTGCCGTTCTTCAAGTTCGTCTCCTATCCGCTCGGCACGCTCGGCTTCGTGGTTCTCACCTTCTTCGTCATCGTCGGCACATCCAACGCGGTCAACCTGACCGACGGGCTCGACGGTCTCGCCATCATGCCCACCGTGCTGGTCGGCAGCGCTCTCGGCGTCTTCGCCTATGTCGCCGGGCATGCCGTGTTTTCCAAATACCTCGGCCTGCCGTACATCCCGGGTGCCGGCGAGCTGGCGGTCATCTGCGGCGCGCTCGCCGGCGCGGGCCTCGGCTTTCTGTGGTTCAACGCATATCCGGCGGAAGTGTTCATGGGCGATGTCGGCGCGCTCGCGCTCGGCGCCGCGCTCGGCACGGTCGCCGTGGTGGTGCGCCAGGAGATCGTGCTGTTCATCATGGGCGGCGTTTTCGTCGCCGAGACGCTCTCGGTGATGATTCAGGTGCTGTACTTCAAGTGGAGCGGCGGCAAGCGCATCTTCCGCATGGCGCCGCTGCACCACCATTACGAGCTCGAAGGCTGGAAGGAAAGCCAGGTCGTGGTGCGCTTCTGGATCATCACCATGATGCTCGTGCTCTTCGGGCTCTCCACGCTCAAGCTGCGATGATGCGCGAGGCCGCTCGTCACCTGCTGCCGCAGCCGCCGTCCGTGGCGCTGGAGGGCCGGCGGGTGCTGGTGCTCGGTCTTGGCGATACCGGGCTCTCGGTCGCGCGCTACGCCGAGCGCCGCGGCGCGCTCGTGCGGGTCGCCGATACGCGCGTTGCAGCGCCGCGGCGTGACGAGCTGCAAGGCGATCTGCGGTTCGGTCGATTCACGCCGGCGCTGCTCACCGACGTGGACCTCGTCTGCATCAGTCCGGGTCTGTCGCTCGCCGAGCCGCTCGTGGGCGAGGCCTTGTCGCGCGGCATTCCGGTGCTCGGCGACATCGAGCTTTTCGCCTGGGAAAACCGTGCGCCGGTGCTTGCCGTGACCGGCACCAACGGTAAGAGCACCGTGACCGCACTCACCGGTCACCTGCTGCGCAGCGCCGGCATTGACTGCGAAGTGGCCGGCAACATCTCGCCGCCCGTGCTCGATGCGCTCATGGCGCGCGCCATGCCGCCGGCCGCCTGGGCGCTCGAGCTCTCGAGTTATCAGCTCGAGACGACGTGGACGCTCAACGCGGTGGCGGCGACGATGCTCAACCTGAGCGAGGACCATCTCGACCGCTATGGCGGCCTCGCCGATTACGGCGCGGCGAAGGCGCGCATCTTCCGGGGCGACGGCATTCAGGTGCTCAATCGCGACGATGCCGCCTCAACCGCCATGGCGCTGCGCGGCCGACGCGTTGTTACCTTCGGGCTCGACGCGCCGCCGAGCGCGCGCGATTTTGGCTTTAGCGCTGGCGCGCTGCTGGAAGGTCCGCATCGGCTGATCGATGCGCGCGCGCTTGCGATCCATGGTGCGCACAACATCGCCAATGCGCTCGCCGCCTGTGCGCTCGCCCGCGCGGCGGGCGTGCCGCGCGAGGCGCTGACGCCGGCGCTTGCAGCTTTCCGCGGCTTGCCTCACCGCGTGGAGCTGGTGGCGCGGCGCGCCGGTGTCGATTGGTACGACGATTCAAAAGGCACCAATGTCGGCGCGACCATCGCGGCGCTGCGCGGCCTGGGCAAGCGTGCAGTGCTGATCCTCGGGGGCGACGGCAAAGGCCAGGACTTCAAGCCGCTGCGCATGCCGGTGGCGCAATTCGCCTCGCACGTGTTGCTGATTGGCCGCGATGCGCCGCTCATCGAGGCAGCGCTCGGCGGCTTTGCCGCCGAGCGCTGCGCCACGCTTGAGCAGGCGGTGGCGCGCGCCGCGAGCCTTGCGCGCCCGGGCGAGGCCGTGCTGCTGTCCCCGGCCTGCGCGAGCTTCGACATGTTTCGCGACTACAAGGAGCGCGGCGAGCGGTTTGCCGCCGCGGCGCGCGCGCTGCCATGACGCCGACGTTCCTGCCGGCGCGCAATGCCCCCGACGCCGAGTACGACCGCTCGCTCGCCTGGGCGGCGCTGCTGCTCGCGGCGGGCGGCTTGGTGATGGTGTACTCCGCGTCGATTGCCACGGCAGAGGCGAACCGCTACACCGGCTTCAGCGCCACCTGGTTCCTCATGCGCCACGGCATGTTCTTCGCCGTGGCGCTCGGCGCAGCACTGATGGTGTTCCTGATGCCGGCAAAGCATTGGCAGCAGGCCGCTCCGCTGCTTTTCCTCGGCGGCATGGCGCTGCTCATCGCGGTGCTGCTGCCCGGTATCGGTCGCGAAGTGAACGGCGCGCGCCGTTGGCTGGCGCTGCCGCTTGTCAGCGTGCAGCCCTCGGAGCTCATGAAGCTCGCCGCGGTGCTCTATGCCGCCGACTACACCGTGCGCAAGCACAGCGTGCTCAAGAGCTTCAAGAAAGGGCTTCTGCCGATGCTCGCGGTGATGCTGATCGTGGCCTGGCTGCTCCTGCGCGAGCCGGATTTCGGCGCCCTGGTCGTGATCGCGGCGAGCGCTTTCGCGGTGCTGTTTCTCGGCGGCATGAACGGCCGGCATTTCGCCGCGCTGCTCGCGATGCTGCTCGCCGGCTTCGTGCTGCTCGTGCTGGCGTCGCCCTATCGCATGCACCGCATCTTCGGCTACATGGATCCCTGGTCCGATCCGTTCGGCAGCGGCTATCAGCTGTCGCACGCGCTGATCGCCTTCGGGCGTGGCGAGTGGCTCGGCGTGGGGCTGGGCGCGAGCGTCGAGAAGCTGCATTACCTGCCCGAGGCGCATACCGATTTCCTTCTCGCGGTGCTCGCCGAGGAGCTCGGCTTTGTGGGCGTCGCGGCCGTCATCGCACTCTTCGCGTGGATCGTGGCGCGGGCCTTCGCCATCGCGCGCGAGGCGCGCTCGCGCGAGCGTCACTTCGCCGCGCTTACGGCGCAAGGCATCGGCATCTGGCTGGGCGCCCAGGCGTTCATCAACATGGGCGTGAACATGGGACTGCTGCCGACCAAGGGCCTGACGCTGCCGCTCATGAGCTACGGCGGCTCCGGGCTGGTCGCCAATTTCGTCGCTATCGCCATTCTCCTGCGCATCGACTGGGAGAACCGCCAGCTTGCGCGAGGCTTGCACGCATGAGGACGCTCCTCATCATGGCCGGGGGCACGGGCGGGCACATCTTCCCGGGCCTCGCTGTGGCGCATGAGGCGCGCGCGGCCGGCTGGCAAGTGGTGTGGATGGGTGCGCGCGGCGGCATGGAGGAGCGGCTGGTGCCGCGCCACGGCTATGCCACGGCCTGGATTCGCGCGCGCGCCGCGAGAGGCAAAGGCCTCCTGCAAAAGCTCTTGCTGCCGGCGAATCTGCTTTATTCGTTCTGGGAAAGCGCGCGCCATATCCGGCGCATCCGCCCGGACGTGGTGCTCGGTCTCGGCGGCTACGTCGCGTTTCCCGGCGGCATGATGGCGTCGCTGCTCGGGCGGCCGCTCGCGCTGCACGAGCAAAACGCCATCGCCGGCCTCGCCAACCGAGTTCTCGCCGGCGTCTCCGACAAGGTGATGGCCGGCTTCCCGCGGGCCTTACGCGGCGCCGAGTGGACCGGCAATCCGGTGCGCGCGGAGATCGCGGGGATTGCGCCACCCGATCAGCGCTTCCGCGCTCGCCAAGGTGCGCTGCGCCTGCTCGTGGTCGGCGGCAGCCTGGGCGCGCAGGCGCTGAACCAGGCAGTACCGCGCGCGCTCGCGCAGCTCGCCGAGCGGCCAGTGGTCGTGCACCAGTCGGGCGAGAAGCACCTCGATGCGCTGCGCGCGGCCTATGCCAAGGCCGGCGTGTCAGGCGAGCTCGTTGCCTTCATCGACGACATGGCGCGGCGCTACGCCGAGGCCGATCTCGTCATCTGCCGCGCCGGCGCCGTTACGATCGCCGAGCTGTCGGCGGGCGGCATGGCGAGCATCCTGGTGCCCTTTCCGTACGCGGTCGACGACCATCAGACTGCAAATGCGCGCTTTCTTGCCGAGCGGGGCGCGGCGATCCTCCTGCCGCAAGCCGAGCTCAGCGCTGAGCGGCTCGCCGCGCTGATCGGCGCGCTCGACCGGCCGGCGCTGCTGCGCATGGCCGAGAAGGCACGCCGGCTTGGCAAGCCGGAGGCCGCGCGCGTGGTCGCACAGCGCTGCATGGACCTCGTGCGATGAAGCATAAAGTGCGGCGCATCCACTTCGTCGGCGTCGGCGGCGCCGGCATGTCCGGCATCGCCGAGGTGCTTGCCAATCTCGGCTACCAGGTGAGCGGCTCGGATCTCGCGGCAAACGCCGCTACGCGCCGGCTCGCCAATCTCGGTGTGAAGCTGTTCTACGGACACCGGGCCGAGCAGATCGAGGGCGCCGATGCCGTAGTCGTGTCGAGCGCGGTGCCGGCCGACAATCCGGAGCTGGTGGCGGCGCGCGAACGCCACGTGCCGCTCGTGCCGCGTGCGCTGATGCTCGCGGAGCTGATGCGGCTGAAGCGCGGCATTGGCATTGCCGGCACGCACGGCAAGACCACCACCACCAGCCTCGTCGCAAGTGTGCTCGCCGAGGGCGGGCTCGATCCGACGTTCGTGATCGGCGGGCGCTTGAACGCTGCCGGCAGCAATGCGCGGTTGGGCAGCGGCGACTTCATCGTGGTCGAAGCGGATGAATCGGATGCCTCGTTCCTGCATCTGCAGCCGGTGATCGCGGTGGTGACGAATATCGATGCGGATCACATGGACACCTACGGTCAGGACTTTGCGCGCCTGAAGCAGGCGTTCGTGCAGTACGTGCAGAACCTGCCCTTCTACGGCGCCGCTGTCCTGTGCGCCGACGACCCCCAGGTGCGCGAGATCCTGCCGCTGGTTTCCAAGCCGGTGGTGACCTACGGCACGAGCGACGACTGCACGATCCGCGCGAGCGCCATTTCGCATGACCGCGGCCGCATGCGCTTTCGCGCCGAGCGCCGCGGTGCCCGGCCGCTCGACATCGTGCTGAATCTGCCCGGGCGCCACAACGTGCTGAATGCGTTGGCCGCCATCGCGGTTGCCGAAGAAATCGGTGTAGCCGATGCGGCCGTGCTGACGGCGCTCGCCGAATTTCGCGGCGTCGGTCGCCGCTTCCAGCACCACGGCGAGCTCGCGCTCGACGGTGGCGCCACCTTTACGCTGATCGACGACTACGGCCACCACCCCGCCGAGATGGCTGCCACGCTTGAAGCCGCGCGCGGCGCCTTTCCCGGGCGGCGGCTGGTGCTCGCCTTCCAGCCGCATCGCTATACGCGTACGCGCGACCTGTTCGAGGATTTCGTGCGGGTGCTCTCCACCGTCGATGTCCTGCTGCTCGCGGAGGTTTACCCGGCGGGCGAAGCGCCCATCGTGGCAGCCGATGCGCGCTCGCTGGCGCGTGCGGTGCGCGTGGCGGGGCAGGTAGAGCCGATTTACGTCGAAGACATCGCCGACATGCCGGCGGCGATTCGCCGCATCGCGCGCGACGGCGACGTCGTACTCACCATGGGCGCCGGCTCGATCGGCAACGTGCCCGGGCAGCTCGCATGAATATGGCCGAAGCGCGCCACTTCAACGAACTGCGGGGCGCGCTCAAGCACGACGAGCCGATGAGCCGACACGTGAGCTGGCGCACCGGCGGACCTGCCGGCCGCTTCTACGTGCCGGCGGACCTCGAGGATCTCGGCCGCTTCCTGCGCCAGCTGCCGGCGGATGAGCCGCTGCTTTTCGTCGGGCTCGGCTCGAATCTGCTGGTGCGGGACGGCGGCTGGCGCGGCACCGTGGTCATGACGCACGCCGCGGCGCGCCGGCCGAGCATGCACGCCGGCCTGCTGTACGCCGAGGCCGGGGTCGCCAGCCCGAAGGTGGCGCGCTTCGCAGCGCTGCACGAGCTGCAGGGCGCCGAATTTCTCGCCGGCGTGCCGGGCTCGGTCGGCGGCGCGCTCGCCATGAATGCCGGCTGCTATGGCGGCGAGACCTGGGACATTGTCGAGCGCGTGGCGACGATCGACCGCGCAGGCAGGCTGGTCGAGCGCGCGCGCGCCGAGTTCGACATCGGCTATCGGCATTGCGCGCCGAAGGATGCCCGCGAGGAATGGTTTGCGGCGGCCTGGTTTCGGCTCGAGCCAGGCGACGGCGTGGCATCGCGCGCCGTGATGAAGGAGCTGCTCGCGCGCCGCATCGCGACGCAGCCGCTTGCGCTTCCCAATGCCGGCAGCGTATTTCGCAACCCGCCGCGCGACCACGCGGCGCGCCTGATCGAAGCCTGCGGCCTGAAAGGCTTCGCGCGCGGTGCCGCGCGCGTCTCCGAGAAGCACGCGAACTTCATCGTCAATCCGCACGGCGCGGCGCGTGCCGCCGACATCGAATGGCTGATCGAGCACGTCCAGCGCACGGTGTACCAGATGAAGGGCGTGCTACTGCAGACCGAAGTGCGCATCGTCGGGGAGCCCGCATGAACTTCGGCAAGGTCGCCGTATTGCTCGGCGGCAAATCGGCCGAGCGCGAGGTTTCGCTGAAAAGCGGCACCATGGTGCTGAACGCGCTGCGCTCGCGCGGCGTCGATGCGCACGGCTTCGATCCGAAGGAACGGGACGTGGCAGCGCTCGCCAAGGAACGCTACGACCGCGCCTTCATCGCGCTGCACGGGCGCTTCGGCGAGGACGGCACGGTACAGGGCGTGCTCGAGTGGCTCGGCATTCCGTACACCGGAAGCGGCGTGCTCGCCTCCGCGCTCGCCATGGACAAGCTGCGCACCAAGCGCATCTGGCAGGCGCAAGGCCTGCCGACGGCGCCCTATGCCGTGCTTACCCGTGAATCCGATCTGAAGGCGGTCGCCCGCCGCCTCGGCACGCCGCTTTTCGTCAAGCCGGCAAGCGAAGGCTCCTCCGTCGGCATGAGCAAAGTGAAGCGTGCGGCGGATCTGGAGGAAGCGTTTGCGCTTGCGGTGAATTACGACCCGGTGGTCATCGCCGAGAAGTACATCGACGGTGCGGAGCTCACCGCCGGCATTCTCGGCGGCGAGGTCCTGCCGATCATCCGCATCGAGACGCCACGGGAGTTCTACGACTACGAGGCGAAATACATCGCCAACGACACGCGCTATCTCATTCCGTGCGGTCTGCCGAAGCGCAAGGAGCAGCAATTGCAGGCGCTGTGTCTCAAGGCGTTTCAGGCGCTTGGCTGCAGCGGCTGGGGGCGCGTCGACCTGATGCTCAATCGGCGAGGGCATCCTTACCTGCTGGAAGTCAATACCTCGCCCGGCATGACCGACCACTCGCTTGTGCCGATGGCCGCCCGCGCTGTCGGCCTGTCCTACGAGGAGCTTTGCCTGAAGGTGTTGGAGGGCGCGCATGTGGGGTAACCCGCGCCTGCTGAACGCGGCCGCCGGGTTTCTCGTCGGGCTCGCCGCGCTGGCATTCGGCGCCGCCGGCGCGTATTGGCTGCTGCATTCGCCGCTCTTCCCGGTTCGCGCGATCGAATTGCGTACCGTGCCCGTGCAGGCATCGCGCGCCGAGGTTCAGGCGACCCTCGCCCACGTCGGGCGCGGTAATTTCTTCGCCGCGCCGATTGACGAGCTGCGCGCGGCGCTCGAGCGACTGCCGTGGGTACGGCGCGCCGCGGTGCGCCGCGTATGGCCCGACGGCCTGGAAGTGAGCATAGAAGAGCAGCTGCCGCTCGCACGCTGGGCGGCGGGAGGGCTGGTTAACCGGCAGGGCGAGCGCTTCGCCGGCGAGGCCTCCGCCGAGCTGCCGCTCTTCAGCGGGCCTGCCGGAAGCGAAGCCGAGCTTGCGCGCCGCTACGCGCGCTTCTCGCAGCTTGTCGCGATTCTCGGCAGCCCGATCGAGCGACTCAGGTTGAGCGAGCGCCTCGCCTGGGAGGTGAAGCTCGCCGATGGCCTTGAGCTCAAGCTCGGCCGCGATGCTGAGGCCGCTGAGGCCAAGCTCGAGCGCTTCGTCGCCGCTTACCAAGCGAACCAGCTCATGCCGCTCGGCACGGTGGTCGATCTGCGCTATCCGAACGGATTCGCCATGCGAGTGAAAGGCTGATGGCGAAAGAGAACAAAAACCTGGTGGTGGCGCTCGACATCGGCACCTCGAAGGTCGCCTGCCTGGTCGCCGAGCTCGGCGCGGACGGCACGCTGGAAATTCTCGGCATGGGCTCGCACCCCTCCAAGGGACTCAAGAAAGGCGTGGTCGTCAACATCGAGGCGACCGTGGCCGCGATTCAGCGCGCGCTCGAGGAAGCCGAGCTGATGGCCGACAGCAAGATCGCCGCGGCCTATGTCGGCATCGCCGGCAGCCACATCCGCAGCTTCAACTCCACCGGCATGGTGGCGGTGAAGGACCGCGAGGTCGGCGTGATGGACGTCGATCGCGCCATCGAGACGGCGCGCGCCGTCAACATCCCGACCGACCAGCAAATCCTGCACGTGTTGCGGCAGGAATTCATCATCGACGGCCAGGAAGACGTGCGCGAGCCGATCGGCATGTCGGGCGTGCGCCTGGAAGTCAAGGTGCACATCGTCACCGGCGCCGTGTCAGCCGCGCAGAACATCATCAAATGCGTGCGCCGCTGCGGCATCGAGGTGAAAGACCTGGTGCTGCAGCCGCTCGCTTCCTCGCGTGCGGTGCTCTCCGAGGATGAGAAGGATCTGGGCGTATGCCTGCTCGACATCGGCGGCGGCACGACCGACATCGCCGTCTTCACCCATGGCGCGATACGGCACACCGCGGTGGTGCCGATCGCCGGCGACCAGATTACGAACGACATCGCCATGGCGCTGCGCACGCCGACGGCCGATGCCGAGGCGCTCAAGATCCGCCACGGCGTGGCGCTGCGCCAGCTCGCCGATCCGAACCAGATGCTGGAAGTTCCGGGCATCGGTGAGCGCGGCACGCGCACGCTGTCGCGGCAGACGCTCGCCGAAGTGATCGAGCCGCGCGTCGAGGAGCTCTATTCGCTCGTGCAGCACGCGCTACGCGATTCGGGGTTCGAGGAGCTGCTCTCGAGCGGCATCGTGCTGACGGGCGGCTCGGCGGTGATGCAGGGCATGGTCGAACTCGGCGAAGAGATCTTCCACATGCCGGTGAGGATCGGCGTGCCTCGCTATGCCGGCGGGCTCGCGGACGTGGTGCGCGCGCCGCGTTATGCGACCGCGGTCGGCTTGTTGCTGGAAGGCGTGGCGCAGGTGCAGCACGGACGGCTTTCGCGCCAGAGCGGCTCGGTACGAGCGGTGCTCGGGCGCATGCGGGAGTGGTTTCAGCGCAACTTTTGAAGTCAATAACAACGGCAAGGAGATAACAAGATGTTCGAAATCGTAGAGACCCAGGTAACGGGGCCCATCATCAAGGTGGTGGGCGTGGGCGGCGCCGGCGGCAACGCCATCAACCACATGATCGAGGAGGGTGTGCAGGGCGTCGAGTTCATCGCCGTCAACACCGATGCGCAGGTGCTCGCGCGCAACCGCGCACCCAACCAGATCCAGCTCGGCACGAGCGGCCTGGGCGCCGGCGCGAAGCCGGAGGAGGCGCGCGCGGTGGCGCTCGCGGATCGCGATCGCATCGAAGAGACGCTCGCCGGGGCGCACATGGTGTTCATCACCGCCGGCATGGGCGGCGGCACCGGCACCGGAGCC
>Ga0075436_100004092_pt1 | contig 10006 bp, 9 predicted proteins | sample RhiMethybrSRZTD5_FD_75303 | JGI IMG/M metagenome (GOLD analysis project Ga0075436, IMG submission 75303) | Populus rhizosphere microbial communities from Tennessee, USA - Rhizosphere MetaG P. TD hybrid SRZTD5 | ecosystem: Host-associated > Plants > Roots > Rhizosphere > Soil | place: USA... | reverse complement strand
CTCGTAGACGGCCAGGCTTGTGGCCAGGCCAGTAGCCAGGCCGGTGACCGTACCGGCGGCGAGGGACGCGTTTGTCACCGGCGACCGCCGCGAAGTTGCGGCGAGGATCCCGGCCGCGTAGACGATCGCGAGCGCTTGGAGCGGCACGGCATAGAACGTGAGCGTGCCCGCAATCGCGGCAACCGACAACGCCGCGCTGGGCTCGGCATCAGGCGATCTGGCCTTGATCACGGCCAGCGTGGCCAGTGCGGCGCCAACCAGCACGATCGCGGTGGTCTCGCGGATCATGCTAAACGGGCCCGGGCTCCCCCGGCCAACGCCGAGATGACTGTCCATGCGCACAACCGCTACGCCCAGGCCGCAGACCGCCGGATGTGAAGGCTCTCGGCGAGACTGGCTGAGGCAATCGCGGGCGCTCACTAGGGTGATCTTGTGAAGCCGTTCCTGCTGCTCGCTGTCCGCGCCGATGACGCCGCCGCGGACAACGAGTACGAGTCGTTCTTGGCCTGCGCCGGGCTGCACGAGCGTGACCTGCGCCGCTGCCGGCTGGAGCAGCGGCCGCTGGGCAACGTCGATCTGCAGGACTGGTCGGGGATCTTCCTCGGCGGCGGCCCGTTCAACGCCAGCGACCCGGAGGGGTCGAAATCGCCGGTACAGCGGCGGGTCGAGGCAGACCTGCGAGGACTGTTCGACAAGGTAATCGGCGCGGACTTCCCGTTCCTTGGGGCCTGCTACGCCATCGGGACACTCGGCAGCCATCAGGGGGCGGTCGTCGACCGGCGGTACGCCGAACCGATCGGCGCGGTCCCGATCACGCTTACCCCCGAAGGCCGGCGGGACCCGCTGCTAGCCGGGCTGCCCGCCACCTTTGACGCGTTCGCCGGGCACAAGGAGGCGATCAGCAGACTGCCGGGTCACGCTGTCCTGCTCGCCAGCTCCCCCGCCTGTCCGGTTCAGGCGTTCCGCGTCGGCTCGGCCGTGTACGCCACCCAGTTCCACCCCGAACTGGACGCGGCCGGCCTGTGCACCCGGATCGAGGTCTACAAACACGCTGGCTACTTCGAGCCCGCGCAGGCCGGCGAGCTCAAAGCGCAAGCCCACCGCAGCAACGTCACCCATCCGCCGGCCATCCTGCGCCGGTTCGCCCGGCGCTACGCCCGCACCACACCGGCCAGGATCCCGGCCGGGCCGCGCCCATCTGCCACCGTTTCCTGAGCACCTCGGCGCGGAGATCCGCGGCAGATGGGCAACCCAGGCCGCATGCCGCTGCTTTACTGCACCGGGCTGTGGATGCCAGCCTGGACGGGTGAGGCCGAGGATCCGGTACACCAGCACGCCCGCGGGCCGTGTCGCGTACTCAACGGAGGGCGCTGGCCCGGCGCTGTTGTGCGACTCGGGCTGGATCACCCATCTTCGCGCGCAGTTGGAGCTGTATTCCTTCGGCAGTTTCATCGAGCGGCTGGCCGAGCGGTTCACCGTGATCCGCTATGACAAGCCCGGGTGCGGCCTGTCGGACCGGGACGGGATCGACCTGTCGTTCGACGGGCAGGTGGCCGCGGCGCTGGCGGTGGCCGACGTGGTGGGCACCGACCGGTTTTCCCTGTTCGGGGCCTCGCAGGGCGGTCAGCTCGCGGCCGCGATCGCGGCGAGGTACCCGGAGCGGGTCGAGGCGCTGGTGGTGTACGGGATGTGCGCCAGCGGCAGGTACCTGGCGCCCGCCGAGGTCCGGGAGTCGCTCGTGGCGCTGGTGCGTGCCCATTGGGGCCTGGGGCTGAAGGCGATGACGGGGGTATTCGTCACCGATCCCACGCCCGAGGACGTGGCCGGGCTCACCGAGTTCCAGCGGGCGAGCGCCTCGGCCGCGGTGGCCGCACGGCTGCTGGAGGTCTACTACGACACCGACGTCAGGGCCTTGCTTCCGGCGATCCGGGCGCGGACCGCGGTGCTGCACCGCGAGGCGGACCAAGGCACCAAGTTTGAGCTGGGACGGGAGGTCGCCGCGCTGATCCCCGGGGCGACGCTGATCCCGCTGCCGGGTTCGAGCCACCTGTTCTACCACGGCGACTGGCTCGCGGTCCTCGAGGCGATGCTCAGTTTCCTGGGCGAGACCGCGAGCACGGGGCCACAGCTCACGGATCGCGAGATGGAGGTGGCCGCGCTGGTCGCCGAGGGGCTGACCAACCAGGCCATCGCCCGGCGCCTGTCCGTCGCGCCGCGGACAGCGGAGGCGCACGTGGAGAACATCCGGCGCAAACTGGAGGTGCGATCGCGGGCGCAGATCGCGGCGTGGGTGACCGAGCACCGGCTCGGCCGCGGGGCGCCTCGGTAGTTTGCCCGACGTCTGGGCAGCGACCGCCGCCCTGGCCCGGGGGCAACGCGGGAATCGCCGGTAGTTCACCCGATGGCCGCCCGGCACCGCCCGCTCTTAACGTCGAAGCATGTCACACGCCACAAGGCCGGCCCGCCTTCCGGCGGCCGGTCGCGCGCAACCGGCCAGGATGCCCACGCCGGTCATTGTGGTGTACGCGGGGGCCGTCTATCTGCTCTTCCTGGCGGTGCTCGGCTACGCGGCGGGCTTCTTCGCGGGTGCCGGTGTGCCCAAGGGCATCGACCAGGGGCCGCGCGCCGCGGTGCCGGTCGCGGCGGGGATCGACCTGCTGCTGTTGTTGCTGTTCGCGGTTCAGCACACCGTGATGGCCCGCCCGTGGTTCAAGCGCCGCTGGGCCCGCATCGTGCCAGTGCCCGCCGAACGGGCGACGTTCGTCCTGGCCGCGAGCCTGGCTCTGGTGCTGCTGTTCTGGCTGTGGCGGCCGATCGGGGGGACCGCCTGGAACGTGCCAGAGCCGGGAGCGGCCGTGCTCTGGGCCCTGTACGCGGCTGGCTGGGTGGTCGCGGTCCGCTCTACCTTCTTGATCAGCCATTCCGACCTGTTCGGACTGCGGCAGGCCTGGCTGCACGCGCGCCACTTCGGGTACAGTCCGCCGCCATTCACCGAGCGCGGCCTCTACCGGCGCATCCGGCATCCGCTGATGGCCGGGTTCCTGATCATCTTCTGGGCCGCGCCCACGATGACGGCCGGGCACCTGATGTTCGCCGCGGTCGCGACCGGCTACATCCTGGCCGGCATTGCATTCGAGGAACATGACCTGCGGCAGAGCCTGGGCGAGACCTACGCCGCTTACCGGGCCCGCGTGCCCGCGCTGATTCCCCGGCCCTCGCACCGGCAGCCGGCCACGACCAGGCCATCAGCCCGGCGGCAGTGACGAGACGGAAGGCATCGACATGACAGATTCCCTGGTCATCCCGTCCCGCTTCTGCGGCCCCCAGGGCAGCGGCAACGGCGGCTACGTCTGCGGGCGCATCGCCGCGTACATCGACGGCCCGGCGACGGTCACGCTGCGCCGGCCAGCTCCGCTGGCCACGCCCATGGCCGTCGAACCGGACGGTGATGGCCCGGTCCGCATCCACCACGGCAGCACGCTGATCGCCGAGGCAGCCGCAGCGCCGGTCCCGCCGGTCCTGGAAATACCGGGGCCGGTCTCCGTGGCGGAAGCGCGAACGGCGGCCGGCGGCGCGCGCTACTTCCAAGACCCGGTCTTCCCCGATTGCTTTGTCTGCGGAATGAGCCGCCAGCCAGGTGACGGACTACGGATCTTCCCAGGGCCTGTGCCTGGCCGCGCGGTGTGGGCGGCGCCGTGGACACCGGACCCGTCGGTGACGGGCGCCGACGGGAGGGTCCGGCCGGAGGCGGTCTGGGCGGCGCTGGATTGCCCCAGCGGGATCGCCGCCGCCGAGGCCGCCGGCCTGGGCCATGACACCGCCATCCTGCTCGGCCGGATGACCGCGAGCCGGGCGGCGCTGCCTGCGCCGGGTGGCCAGTGCCTGGTGATCGCCTGGCCGGGCGGGCAGGACGGCCGCAAGCTGCTGGCCGGGTCGGCACTGCTCGGGCCCGCCGGCGAGGTGCTCGCCGCGGCCAGGGCCGTGTGGCTGACCGTGCCGCGCCCGGTTCCGGCGCTGGCCACGGAGGGAACGTCATGACCGCGGGCCGGCGTGGCGTGGGGCTCACGCCCTGGGACCACGCAGCAGACATCGTCACGACCCTCCTGCCACCGGGCATCCCCTGGCCCAGCATCGAAGCGACCCTCCACGCCGCGGCGCCGGGCACCGCGCCGGCTATCGGTCCAAGAGGACTCGCCATTCCCCAGCCGAACGGGTCGATCGAAGCCCGGCAGCGAGCATGATGAAACGAAGCGGCCGATCCGCCGGCCGCCCGCAGTGCTCGACCGCGCCGTTTCGCTACGCCGGCTGAGTTTCCCGGTGCCGGATGGTGCCGTCGGTCATGATGTCGCCGTCGGGGCACCGCCATTGGATCTTGCCCCCCTCGAACTGCTCCTGGTACAGCGACGCGTACACGCCGCCCTGGCCCAGCAGGGAGCGGTGGGTACCGGATTCCACCAAACGCCCGGCGTCGATGACGTTGATGACGTCGGCGTTCACGATGGTGGACAGGCGATGGGCGATGGCGATGGTGGTCCGGGATCCCATGAGGGCATCGAGGGCCTTCTGTACCTCCCGCTCGCTGGCTGTGTCGAGCGCCGAGGTCGCCTCGTCCAGGATCAGGATGCGCGGGTCGTGCAGCAGGACCCGCGCGATGGCCAGGCGCTGCTTCTCGCCGCCGGACAGGCGGTACCCCCGCTCGCCCACGACCGTGGCGTAGCCGTCGGGGAACTCCATGATCCGGTCGTGGATGTACGCCGCCCGGGCGGCTTCCTCGACCTCCGCCATGGAGGCGGCAGGACGGCCGTAACGGATGTTGGCCAGGATCGTGTCGTGGAAGAGGTAGCTCTCCTGGGTCACGAAGCCGATGACGGCGGCCAGCGAAGCCTGCCGGACGTGCCGCACGTCGGCGCCGTCGATCTGGACCGAACCGCCGGTGACGTCGTACAGCCGCGGGATCAGGTAGCTGATGGTGGTCTTGCCGGCCCCGCTCGGCCCGACCAGTGCCACCAGCTGGCCGGGGTCGGCGTTGAAGCTGACGCCCGCGAGCGCGTCTGCCGGCGTGTCGGGGTATCGGAAGTAGACCTCCCGCAGGGCCACCCGGCCGCCACCGCTGGCCGCCGGCAAATCGACGGCGTCGGGGGCATCGACGATGTCGGGCACCACGTCCAGATACTCGAAGACCCGGTCGAACAAGGCCAGGGATGATCTCAGCTCCACCGATACCTGCAGCAGCTGCCCGATCGGGAAGTACAGGCGGGTCTGCAGCGTGGTGAACGCGACGACGGTGCCCGCGGAGATGCCTGTGCCGCGCGCCAGCAACAGCCCGGCGACCAGGTAGACGGCAGCCGGGGTGATCGACAGGAACGACTGCACGATCGCGTAGAAACCTTGGCCGATCATCTGCTGGCGGACTTCGAGGTCGGCCAGGCGCTGGTTCTCCTGGTGGTAGCGGGCGGTGTCGCGCGCCTGGTTGCCGAAGACCTTCGCCAGCAGCACCCCGGACACCGACAGGGTTTCCTCGCTGAGAGCGCTCATCGCCGCCAGCGACTCCTGGGTCGAACGGGCCACCTGCCGGCGCCGGTCACCGACCGTCTTGGTCAGCCAGAAGAACACCGGCACGGTGATGACCGCCACGATGGTCAGCTGCCAGCTGAGGATCACCATCGCGACGATCGTGGAGGTGAAGATGACGACGTTGGCCAGGATGGTCGAGGCGGTGGTAGTGACGACCGACTGGACACCGCCCACGTCGTTCGCCAGCCGGGACTGGATCTCGCCGGTCTTGGTATCGGTGAAGAAGGCGAGCGGGAGCGTCTGCAGGTGCGAGTAGAGCCGGTCGCGCAGGTCCCGCATGACCAACTGGCCGACCCGGGTGGTCTCGTAGGTCTGCAGGATGCCAATCGCGCCGTTGACGATCGGGACAACGGCCATGATGGAGACCAGGATGACGAGCAGCTGGAGGTCCGGGCCGCCGGGGACGAACAATGCGTCGTTGAACACCGCCTGGATCAGCAGCGGGTTGATGATGCCGATCGTCGAGGTCACCAGGATCAGCGCGACGACGGCGGCCACCTTGGCCCGGTAGGGGCGGAACAGCGGCACTATCCGGCGGGCGGTGTCCCGGTTCGCGTGCGCGGGCCGGGCTGTACTCGCGTCGGCGGCCCCGGATCTCGGCCCCCGGGCTGTCATGTCGCCCGCCAGCGGGCCGACAGCCTACCCGGCTCAAGCCCGGCTCCTGTGCACAATTTCACCTCAGCCCCTCCGCTAGCCAGTCACCTTGACAAGGAACAGCCACGCGTTGACCACGCCGCCAAGCACGCTCGCCATGACGGCGGGAATCAGCCAGTACAAGCCACCACCGCCCTTGAGCAGGAAGGTGAACCCGGCGATGCCCACGAGCACCGCGGTGACCGTGTTGGGCGAGAACCTTTCGATGTAGCGGGCCACCCGCTGATCGCTACCGTGGCCGGCCCGCCGGTCCAAGACGAGCAGTGCTACGCCCGAGACAACGGCCACAGCCAGCAGTTCCCAGCCGAGGGCCGCGGGAGGCTGGGGAGCCACCAGCAAGATCGCGACGAGCACTGAGGTCATGAACAACACCAGGGTTTGAGCCGCGCGGGACCTGAGGCTCAGCGATTTCGCCAGCACCTCGCCCTTGACGGAGAGCGCGACGAACAGCAGGCCGGTCAGCGCACCGGTAACGGCGGCGAGGGCCTCGCCGAAGCCGAGCCACATCGCAGTCGCGTATCCCATGGGCGGCCTCCCAGATCCTGACTGGACATACGAGCCGATTTAATCAGCGACCGCGAGCGCCAGGCAGGTGACCACGAGTGAGCCGCCCGCCGGGCCGGCCCTGAGCTCACCTCCACGCTGGCGGTCGTGAATTCACGATGGCAGAGCGTGATATGCGTCCAGGGCAGTGGTCTAGCTGGGCTGGTCGATCGCCGAGGCGGATCGGGCGCGATCACGCAGGACCTGTTTTTGGATCTTGCCCGTGGAGGTCTTGGGCAGCTCGGCGAACACCACGTTCTTCGGGGCTTTGAAGTGGGGCAGGCGCGCACGGCAGTACTCGATAAGCTCCGCCTCGGTGGCCTTGGTCCCTGGTTTGAGTTCTACGTAGGCCAGGGGGGTCTCACCCCACTTGGGGTCGGGCTGGGCGACCACGCCGGCCATGGCGACGGCGGGGTGGCGGCAGAGCACGTCCTCGACCTCGATGGAGGAGATGTTCTCCCCGCCGGAGATGATCACGTCCTTGGCCCGGTCCTTGATCTTCACATAACCGTCCGGTTCGAGTACCGCCAGGTCCCCGGAGTGGAACCAGCCGCCGTCGAAGGCCCGCCGGGTGGCGTCTGGGTCCTTGAGGTATCCCTTCATGGTGATGTTGCCCCGGAACACGATCTCGCCGAGGGTCTGGCCATCGGCGGGCACCCGGGTGCCGTCGTTCTGGTCGATGACCGTCATCCCGTCCTGGAGTTGATACCGCACACCCTGCCGGCCGTTACGTTGCGCCCGCCCGGTGATGTCCAGGCCGTCCCAGTCCTCGTGCTTGGCGCACACCGCAGCAGGCCCGTAGGTTTCTGTGAGCCCGTAGACGTGGGTCAAGTCGAACCCCAGCCGCTCCATGCCCTCGATCATCGCGGCCGGCGGCGCGGCAGCGGCCACCATGGCAGACACCCGGCCGATGCCCTCGCGCAGCTCCGCGGGGGCGTTGATCAGCAGATTGTGCACGATCGGGGCGCCGCAGTAGTGCGTGACTCCCTCGGCCCGCATCAGCCGGAAGATCTCCGCCGCGTCCACTTTGCGCAGGCACACGTTCGTGCCCGAGTTCGCCGCGATCGTCCACGGGAAGCACCAGCCGTTGCAGTGGAACATCGGCAGCGTCCACAGGTAGACGCTGTGCCGGGGCATGCCCCAGGTCAGGATGTTCCCCACGGCATTCAGGTGCGCGCCCCGGTGGTGGTAGACGACACCTTTGGGCCTGCCCGTCGTTCCCGAGGTGTAGTTCAGCGAGATCGCCTGCCACTCATCCGCCGGCTCAGACCACTCATGCCCCGGTGCCGCGCCAGCAAGCAGGGCCTCGTAGTCCTCGTCTCCCAGCCGGTCCCCCGGCCCGTCGTACTCGGGGTCGTCGATGTCGACCACCAGCGGTCTCGCCTCGCACAGCGCCAGCGCCTGCTTCACCACCGGGGAGAACTCCCGGTCGGTGATCAGCACCCGGGCCTGGGCGTGATCGAGGATGTAAGCGATCGTCGCGGCGTCCAGCCGGGTATTGATCGTGTTCAGCACCGCGCCAGTCATCGGGACCCCGAAGTGCACCTCCACCATCTCCGGGGTATTCGCGGCGACCACCGACACCGTGTCGCCGCGGCCCACGCCCCGCGCCGACAATGCCGAGGCAAGCCGCAGGCACCGCTCGCGCGTCTGCGCCCAGGTGAACCGCCGCCTGCCGTGCACCACGGCCAGCCGGTCCGGATAGACGTCCGCACTCCAGTCCAGGAACACCAGCGGCGTCAGCGGCGCGTAGTTTGCCGCGTTCGCCTCCAGCCCCATCAGATAGATGTCACCCACGGCCCCTCCTGTCTGAAACCGGCATTCCCGGCGCAGTCCTGCCTCTGCCTTCCCCCGAGCCCCAAGCACAAGGATGCGCATAACTAGGCCGCACGCAACAGAGGCGCCTGTGCTAGCTGTGGTGCCCCGCTCGGTGATGGCACCGCATTATGCCTTGCCCCGGTAACTACGATCGGGATCATGCTGCGGCCCGAGGTGCGTTACGCGCGCGCTGAGGACGGGGTGACGATCGCGTATTCGGTGGTCGGCGCCGGGCCGGTCACGATCGTTGTGGTCTCACCATTGATCAGCCAGCTTGAGCTGGCCTGGGAGGAACCGGCCCTGGAGCATTTCTGGAGCCGCTTCGCGGCGTGTGCCCAGGTGGTCTTGTTTGACCGCCGGGGCGCGGGCCTGTCGGATCCCCCGCCGGCGGGTGAGCGTGCTGGACTTGCGGCCCTGGCTCTGGACATCGAGGCGGTCCTGGACGCGTGTGGTGCCGGGCAGGCGGCGTTGTTCGGGGTGACGTTCGGCTGCCCCGTCGCGGTCGGCTTCGCCGCTAGCCACCCCGACCGTGTCCAGGCCCTGGTCCTGGCGGGCGGGTTCGCGAAGCTGACCCGGCTGGGCGAGTTCGATTTCGAGGCGGACCCGGACCAGGTCGGTGAGTGGGCCAGCAGCACCGGGCGTGCGTGGGGCTCGGGCGAGGTTTTCGGTGCCCGGGCGCCGTCGATGGCCGACAAGGCCCGGTACCGGGAGTGGGCGGCCCGGATGGAGCGGCACACCTGCTCTCCCGGGTCGGTCGAGGCGTTGTGCCGGTGGGCGGCCACCATCGATGTCCGCCCGTTGCTGGCCGGCCTGCGCCTGCCGGTCCTGGTGATCCACCGCCGGGGCGATACTGCGGTGCCGGCCTCGGATGGCCGGTACCTGGCGGAGCACATCCCCGGCGCCGAGTATGTCGAGCTGCCGGGAGCGGATCACACCCTGTTCGCCGGTGACCAGCGGGCCGTGCACGCGGCGGTCATCGGGTTCCTCGACGGGGCGGTCGCCGGTGGCGCGATGCGGGCAGCGCTGCGCCGCGCCGGCCGGAAGAACGCGGCCGGGACCGGCTGGGACGCCCTCACCCCCGCGGAGCGGGAGGTCGCTGCCCTGATCGCCGCCGGGATGACCAACCGCCAGGCCGCCACCCGGCTGCGCATTTCACCGCACACTGTCGATGGCCGCCTGCGCCGCGTATTCGCCAAGCTCGGTGTCAATACCCGGGTTGAGCTGACCGCCGAGTACGCGCGTGTGACCGGGTGAGTCCGGGACCTTCGGCGGACTGCCCGCGAAATCGTACGCGATCACGTCTGCCGGCGGGCCATGCGCGAGTGGACCCTTAAGTTCAGGCCCGGCAAGCCTGGCAGATGGGAGAGCAGAGATGGACACCGTCGCATCCGCTGATCGCACCGTGATCGCGTTCGAC
>Ga0075436_100004090_pt1 | contig 10009 bp, 12 predicted proteins | sample RhiMethybrSRZTD5_FD_75303 | JGI IMG/M metagenome (GOLD analysis project Ga0075436, IMG submission 75303) | Populus rhizosphere microbial communities from Tennessee, USA - Rhizosphere MetaG P. TD hybrid SRZTD5 | ecosystem: Host-associated > Plants > Roots > Rhizosphere > Soil | place: USA... | reverse complement strand
GCCTTGCGACGCTTCAGGTTCTGCTTGAGCGCCGCCGCGAGCCGCTCGGCCCGGTCGCCCTTGCCGGGGCCATCGTTTCGATCGCCGGGGTCGTGCGCCGTCATGCGTCGGGTCTTATCGAGCCGCGGGCCGCTCGGGCAAGGCTTTACGCGCGCGTTTCCGTCTTTCGGGCCGCAAATCTTGCGCCGGGCAGTGGCCTGTGGCAGTTTCCGCGCCGTCCGCGGGCCGCGATGCGCCTTCGCGTTTTCTCCGCTGCCGTAGCTCAGTGGTAGAGCACTCCCTTGGTAAGGGAGAGGTCGACAGTTCAATCCTGTCCGGCAGCACCAGTGCCCCTACGAATGGCAATGTCCGACGAAGCGCAAAGGGTCGGACAACTGATGCGGTGGGATGAGTGGCCCAACACGTGAGCTGGACGATTGCGCTCAGTGTCCACCGCTCTGTCGTAAGTGCGTCACAGCGACCTCGAACGCCCCATCCACCACCATTCACGCTCCATGGCGTTGATCCCTACCCTGCGGCGAAGTGACCGCGCCAGTTGCCCCTCGGGCTACGGGGCGGAATGTCGGGTTTTGATCTAGCGCAATGCGGAACAAGTCTACTCAGTCCCACCTTGGGTCATGCCTGAAACGTCCCTGGAGGACAGCCCTCTCAGGTGCCCGCAATGCGCACGGCCGCTGACCTCCGTGCGCACGATGTGGCGCGTTTTCGCGCCGAACATGGACGTCTAGACATGTCAACCTTGCCAGAAGATCGTTCGCCAGGTTGCGATGGCGACGAAGCACTAACCAACGATCCGCGCGGCGGTACTCGCTTCGATCAAGGCAAAGGCGAAATCGGCCGTTTTTCTTGGTGCGATTTTGAACCTGCCCGCACCCGTGACGCTACCAATGAAAGGGGAAAACGTCGCGGTGTGATGGTTATGTCTGATCGGCAACAGAACGCAGCAGAGTTCCGTCGCTACGCCACCTTGTGCGTAAAGATGGCACAGCGAATGTCGCTTCGCGACAACCAGGATCGCATGATGGAAATGGCGCAGCATTTCCAGCAACTGGCGCATAAGGAGGATGCTAAGGCAGAGTGACGCTTCCCGGCGTGCGCCGAACTGTGTACTTTCGCCCCGGGGGCGAGGATGAGTACCAGCGGAACCGGCCTGCCAGACGAGGTGCGCGAGCGCTTGGAGCGGATCGTGATAGAGCTTGTTGGAGTTGCCGCCCGACCCGAGCTTGATCCTGCGCTACGAGAAGAACTGATGCGATTGGCCGCTGATATTTCCTCGGTGCTGGAGGAATGACCGCGGACTGGCCGGGCAGACCGGGTCTGAGACTCGCGGGATGCCCACGAGAGGACCGGCACAACTTGTCCAGGACGGCCTTATCAGGGCATGGCGCCGCCAGCCGCTTCTGTCCTCCCGGTTGCTAGTCTGGAACTCGTGCATCGCCGTCCTGCTCGGCAGAGCGCCCAGAAATACGCCTGCTCTTTCAATGGTGGCACTCCCCGGCCAAGCACGGGGCCGACGGCCAATCCTGTCCGGCAGCACTCTGCCCGGTCGTGTGCTGTCCCGACATCGCGGTATTCTCCGGCGCCCGCAACGGATTGCCCGATTTGCGACCCATTCGGCGCAAAGAATCGCGTCGAATAACCAACCAAGGTTTGAGCTTTCGGCTTCGTCCTGCGTATCCCTGGGGAGGCGCCATGGGACGGCAGATCACGCCGGTCGCACCGGCCGCGCGCGCGGGCCTCCTCGCGGCGCTCGCTCTCGTCCTGTCGATCGGGCCGGGACGCGCGATCGACGACTGCCTGACCGCACCGGACTCGCAGCCCCCGCCTGGCAGTCAGTGGCGCTACCGTACGGAGCACGGGCGCAAATGCTGGTCGCTGCGGTCCGACACCCGCAACAAGGCCGCCCCTGAGGACGCCGGCGCGCGCGAACCTTCTGCGCCGCGGGCGACGGGCGAAACGCTTACCGGCCGCGACTGCGACACCGAGCTGAGCGTGCTGCGCTACAGAAAGATTCTCTCCGGAGTCTTCCAGACGGACTCGCAGCCCAACGACAAGGAGGCCGAGGAGCTGGCAGCGAAAGGATGCCGCGACGCCGGCGCGGAACGATGAGCTGGTACAAATGCCGTGCGGCTCACGCGACGACATCGCGCGATGATGCATCTCGGCCCGAGATGACACCGAGCCTCTCTGCCCCCTGCTCCATCACATGACTTCGCCGTGCACGCGGCCGAGACCCTTGGCCGCATCGATGCCGAGGGCGCGCGCGGCACCGACCGAGAGGTCCAGCACCCTTCCTTTCACATAGGGCCCGCGGTCATTGATGGTGACGATGACGCTGCGTCCGGTTTTTGGATCGCTCACCTTGACCCGCGTCCCGAGCGGCAGCGAGCGGTGCGCCGCCGTAAGACCTTCCGGATTGTAAGGCGCGCCCGTCGCGACCTGCGCGCCTTCGGAATAATACGATGCGACCCCGTCGAAGCTTTTCGCGCCGCCATTGGCGACACCCGTCGGCTTTGCGTGCGCGGGGCGGAAATGCGGCTGCACTGCCGGCCGTGGCGGGAGCGAAGCGATCATGTACTGCGACGACGGCGCAAGCGCTGTAGGCGTGGCGACTGTGTTGCGCGTCGGCGCGGTCGCGACAACCGTCCCGCTCGTGACACAACCCGCAAGCGAGCAGGCGCATGCTAGCACAGAAATTATCTGCAGACTCCGCCCCGCCGCGGAATCGAACCGGACTTCCGGCATGCGCATCTCCCCCCGCGCACACGTGAATCGCTTTAGCGTCCCACGCTCCGGTTTTCTCCTCTGATTCGATCGGCATTGTGGTGCCAAGACTCCGCACCAGCCTGCTGTCCCAAAATTGTTTGAGTGTTGCCGAACGGCTACAGCCCTGGATTGTGGCGAGTTCCCGCCACGCATGAGCGCGGCGCGTGTTGATGGTGGGGCAGAAGTCGGGCGTGGCTGCGCCCACCGCGCGCTTGCGGTATCGTTTGATGCACGGGAGCACAGACACGAGAGGAGACATCGCCATGATGCGAGCCGATCGTTTTACCATCGTGCTTGGCGCTGGCACGGCGCTCGTGTTGGCGATCGCTGGACTCGCCTGGGGCCAGAGCGCACCGACCAACATGCTCCCCAATCCCTATCGCTCGATCGAGAACTGGGCGCGCATGCCTGAAGGCCGCGTGTGGGGCTCGACCAGCGGCGTCGACATCGATCCCGACGGCACGAGCGTGTGGGTCGCCGAGCGCTGCGGCGTGCTCGCGGCGCCATCGCAGCTGAAGCCCGGGCAGCCGTTCGCTTGCGACGGATCCGGGCTCGCGCCGATTCTCAAGTTCGACGCCTCGGGCGGGCTCGTGACGAGCTTCGGCGCCGGCCTTCTCCTGTTTCCGCACGGGCTGCATGTCGATCGCGCCGGCAACGTGTGGGTCACCGACGGCCTCGGCAAAGACGGCAAGGGCCACCAGGTGTTCAAGTTCAGCCCCGACGGCAGGGTGCTGATGACGCTCGGCCGCGCGGGAATTCCCGGCGCAGGCCCGGATGAATTCAATGCGCCGTCCGCCGTGCTGGTCGCGCCGAATGGCGACGTCTTCGTCGCCGATGGGCACGGCGGCAACACCAATGCGCGCATCGTGAAGTTTTCGCCCGACGGAAAATTCATCAAGAGCTGGGGGCACTCGGGCTCGGGCCCGGGCGAACTCGACATTCCGCATGCACTGGCGATGGATTCGCGCGGGCGGCTGTTCGTGGCCGACCGCAACAACAACCGCATCCAGATCTTCGATCAGGATGGGCAGTTCGTCGATCAATGGACGCAATTCAGCCGGCCGAGCGGAATCTACATCGACCACAACGACACGCTCTATGTCGCCGACTCGGAATCCGAATCGGTCGCCAAGAACCATGACGGCTGGAAGCGCGGCATCCGCATCGGCAGCGCGCGCGACGGCGCGGTGACGGCGTTCATCCCCGATCCGGTCGAGAAGGCGACCGGCACCAGCGCCGCCGAGGGCGTCGCGGTCGACGCGGCCGGCGTCATCTATGGCGCCGAGGTCGGCCCGAAGCGGCTGATGCGATATGTGCGGAAGTGAGGCACGCTGGCGGCCGGCGACGCGGAACGCGCGCCGGCCACCGCGCGAGCGAAGGCGTCAATGCGTCAGTCCATGCGACGATCGTGACGCCGCCCGCCATACCCAACCGTGCCGTTGGCGCTGCTCGGATCGAAAGTTCGCACTGTTGCTTTGTACGTCAGGGTAACCGGCTCCCTCGAATTAGGTTGCGCGGCGGGCCGGGATTTTTGCTGGATTGTCGGAACAAACGGAGCATGCCCGTGATCGCCTCTCTTCGCAAGCTGACGCTTCCCGCTCTTGTCGCGCTTTTCGTCATCGCCATCCCGAATGCCATCGCGCTCGCGCAAGGCCGGCAACACGGCGAGCCCGGCCGTTTCGATTACTACGTGCTCTCGCTCTCGTGGTCGCCGTCGTTCTGCGAGACCGCAACGGGCGCGGCACGCGAGCAGCAATGCGGCGCCCGCCCCTACTCGTTCGTGGTGCACGGGCTGTGGCCGCAGTACGAGCGCGGCTTTCCGGAATCCTGCCAGGTGCCGCCGCCGCGGCTCGATCGGCGTATCGTGTCGGAGATGCTCGACATCATGCCGGCGCCGCGGCTCGTCTATCACGAATGGGACACGCACGGCACCTGCTCCGGTCTCGACCAGCGCGCCTATTTCGACCTGGTACGACGGGCGCGCGCCGCGGTGCGCATCCCGCTGCAGTTCGAGCATCCCCAGCAGCCGCTCGAGTCGAAGCCCGGCGAGCTCGTGGACGCGTTCGCCAGGGCGAACCCGGGACTTTCGCCCGATGGGATCATGCTGGATTGCGATCGTACGCGCCTTCGCGAGGTGCGCATCTGCCTCACGCGCGACCTGAAATTCAGAAGCTGTGGCGCCAGCCCGGGACGCGCCTGCCGTGCCGGCATGGTGGTGCTGCCGCCTGTCCGCGGGCAGTGACCGGCGCGCCCGCTGTGCAGGATTGAACGGTTCTCCCGACGCAGCGACGGCTGGGCCGCATCTGGAACATCCACAACCGGGAAGCGTTGCCCTGGAACGACCTCCTCGGGATACCGACATGTCGGACTGGTCTGCAAAGCTCAGCAAGCCCGTGTATCCTCGCGAATGCGCGCCGCTCTACACGCTCGCCGACGCGCGCTCCTATCTCGCTGAATTGCCGCAACAGCTCGCCCGCGCGCCGAGTTGGCGCGAGACCAGCGCCTTGTTGATGGCGGCTGCAGACGCCGGATCGCCCGCAGCGATCGCGCTCGCGACCGAAGCCCTGAAGCTCGCGGTGTTCCGTGAAGAGCATGCGGAGCTGATGCCTCTCAGGTACACGCAAGCCCCCACGGCTCGTGAAGTGCCGCGCTCGCGGCGCGCGCGGAAGACCGCGTGAGCGTCGCGTATCGCATGCGCCGCGTCAGCGATCGAATGTCTGGTCGCTCTTAACGCTTTGGCAAGCCATCGCGCCGTACAAACGCACCAAGTTGGCCGCTGGCTTCCTCCCTCCGGCCGATAGAGCCCCCGGCAGCGTTGCGTTCCGCCGGGGGCTTTCCCTTTTTGGCGATGCGCCTCGCGCCGCACCGTGAGGCGGCCGCGGACGGGCGAAATGTTCGCGCAAATTTTGGAACACAAGCGTGCCTCGCGCTTTCGCTCCACTGGGAGCGTTAGGCGTGAGTGCACCGGATTTCGAAAGAAGGCAGCGGCGGCGCGCGACGCGCAGGGTCATGCTCTCCTGCGCGATTGTGGCGGCCATTCTGCTGATCGGTTTCGCGGTCTGGCCGTTCCTGGAACCCGGCAGATTCTCGCCGGGACCGCATCCTTCGCAGTCGACCAGCGGACAGGCCGGGTCGGATCAACCGGCCGGGGGGAGCGAAGCCGCAAAGGATACGTTTGCACCCGGTGATCCCTCCGGCGGCCGCGCGCGGGAGATCAAGCACACCGCGGAACCTTTGTCGCTGAATCCGGAACAGCGTACGAAGCTGCGCGAGATCATCGGAAACCAGAATGCCCCGCGCGACGACAAGCTCTCGATCAGCCTCGAGGTCGGCGAGGCCGTACCGCGCGAGGTCGAGCTGCGCGACCTGCCGCCGGAGGCGACCCGAATCCTGAATGGCTATGCCGGCGATCAGTATGTCGTCGTGCGCGACAAGCTCGTGATCGTCGATCGTCCCTCCCGTCGGGTTGCGGCGATCGTTCCCCACGTCACCTGACGCGCCGGGCGGACGCAACAAAGGACGAAGGCGATGACAGACGGTGACAAGCCTCGGGGCCGGCGCGCGGCTATCCCGAAGGACTCCGCCGCGGACGCCGGCATGGACGCGCCAGCGCGCGCGGCGCCCAAGCGGGCGGCAGCGCTATCGCCGGACGTCGCGGACGGCGCTTCTCCCCAAGGCAACGGCCGGCCGGCCGGTCCGGAAGCCATGCGCGACCCTCCTCCGGAATGGGACGAAGTCGACGAGGCGGTCGACGAGTCCTTCCCGGCGAGCGACCCGCCCAGCTTTCATGGGGGCACGAAGACCGGCAAGTGAGGCTGCGCGGCTCGGCTCGGTGAAACTCAAGTCGGAGCCGCGATCGAACTGACCCTGGCGGGAATTTCCGTCGTGATCAGGCGCACGCTCAACACCATTTTGACCCAACTTGGCAACGCGCGGTAACTGATCCTTAACCCTCGATGCTTTCCTTGAGAGTCTCGCCTTTCCGTTCCGCCAAGATTTTTTGTTTGGCCTTCGAAAGGGTCAGGCGGCGTTTGCGCGGTGCGCAATGGCGACAAATGCAGGCGGCACAGGCTGGTGCGAGCCGCAAAAGCACGAAGCCGACGCCAACGGTCGAAGGTATTTTGGAAGTTATCGACGATTATATCGAAAATTGGCGGCCTTATCTTTACACCGCCTTACGAAGCCACTGGCATGATCCGACCATTCTCGGCCGCATGCGCCGAGTACATGGGAGAGAACGATGTCTCTGTTGCAGCGTTTCATGAAGGACGAGAGCGGTGCCACCGCGATCGAGTACGGTCTCATCGCGGCGGGCATTTCCGTCGTGATCATCGGTGCGGTGAACGCGATCGGCGGCAAGCTGAACAACGCGTTCACGAACATTTCGGACCAGCTCGGCGGCGGCAGCAAGTAATTCTGCTGCCCTGGATGCTCTCCTCGAAGGCCTCGGCGTCCCGCCGGGGCCTTTTCGTTTGGGCATCGCCATTCGAATTGAGCGACCTTGTGCGGTCCGCGCAATTGCGGCGCACAACCGCTCTGCCCGCCGCGGCACTCTTTCAGAACCGCGGGCCGTCGGCGGGGCTCGCCGCCGTAATCCCCGCCTAGGTCGTTTGCGCGCGCTGCGCCTCGCGGGCGAGCCGCAGGGCCCGGAGCTGAGCCATCCGCTCCAGCGCCGCGCGCTGCGCGGCTTGATATTCCTGCATGCCCGGCGGCACGTCGATCTGCGGTTCACGTGGCTTGAAAAACGCCTCCGCTTGGGCGCGGGCGGCTTCCGGTGAGGTTCGCATATCCCTTACAGTCCTGTTTTTATTCTCGAAAACGGGTAGTTCCGAAAAAGGTTCCACTGGGTTTTTGCGAAAAGCCGGCGCACGGACAGGCGCGGCAGCCCGCGCCTGTCCTGCGAGGCAGCGTGATGGACGTATTCGGGAAGACGATCAGGCTGTCGAGCGCCGATCGAGCATGTCCTGCTCGCGCTCGGAATTAGCCCCAAACCGCGCGGCAAGATCCCGCCGACGGCCTCGATGCAAGACGCTGCCCGGATCGCACCCGCCGCATGCGGTCGGGCGACCGGTCCGTCCTAGCGGTGATCTCGGACGTTGCCGTTGGTGGTGTAGGTGTCGCCGCCGTCGGCGTAGCGCCCGCCACGCGATCGTGTCGTCGTCACGGTCACGCCGCCGGGCGCGTTGGGGCAATGACGGTAGAAGCCTCCCGCGCACTGCGGATGCCGATGGTCGCGCACCACGGGATTATAGACGATGGGATTATGGCTCGAGCCCGGCCCATGGACCGGATGATAGACGATCGGGTTGTGGCTCGACCCCGGCCCATGGACCGGATGGTAGACGATCGGGTTGTGGCTCGAGCCCGGTCCGTGCACGGGAGGATGGGAGGAGCCGCCGTGGCCGCCATGGGCATAGCCGGACTGCGACGCCGCCACGCTGATGGTGGCCGATGCGAGCAGAACCGCAACGAGCCGGATGCCGGACTTGAGCGACATGGTGGGACTCCCTCTTCTCGCCGGGCCATTCCGGCTTCCCCCATTAGTGTCGATCGGCAGGCATCAGGTTCGAGCCAGGTCGGAGCCAAGGGGGCGCGGCGCATTGCCCGCTCAACGGTCGGGCGAGAGAGCCGCGTCAGGCATGACGGCGGTTCTGCAGCCTCCGCTCCTGGCGGTGCCGGGACGGGCTGTCTGTGATCTCGGGTTGGCGGGGTCTTGATCCGAGCCGCGTCGGCTTATTCACGAGCCGTGAGCGGCCTTTTGGGCGAACGCATCGACGGTCTTGGGCACGCTGCAGCGCGGTTTGGCGCCGGTGCCCCAGTCATCGCGCGCCGGGCCGGCGCCACGTCGACAAACGCCCTTTCGGCGACGGCTCCTTCGGCGGGCGCGGTTGCGGGCTCGCCTGTCCGGCCAGAACCACCCGCGCTTGCGAATGCATTTGCGGCGGCTGCGTTTCGGCTGACGGTGGGGCCGGCAACGGCTTCTCCTTGATGAACCGCACGCCCAGCTCGGTGCCGTTCACCCAGACGCGCTCGCAACGGCGATGCGCCTTGCCTTGGGCCGTCAGCATCAGGAAGAATTCCTCGGTCTTGAGGCCGGCGATTGAGCCGCGAACCTTCAGCTTGGCGCCGGTGTCGGAGACGTCTTCGAGACGGCAGTCGCGCTGCCAAGTCCCGTCGATCGCCACGATGCGGGCCGTGTAGCCGCGCTCGAATTCCACTCGGTCGGTCCGTCGCCGTTCCATGGCGCTGCCCTGCGAAAACCTTAACCTTCGCCTCCATGCTAGGCCGCAGTTCTCAACAAGGGATTACCCGACTGGACCACGGGGGTAGCGCCGCCCGGCCGGCTTGGCGGCCGCCCGACGGTTCTGGCCGGGCGGCCACCTCTCCGCTTGCGTCAAAACGCGTGCGATTTCAGACGCGCTGCCGACACCGCAATGAGGCTACGGCAGCAAGACGGCGTCTAGCGCGTCCCGCTCAGCTGACGGCTGTTATGGTAGAAGTCCGAGGCCGCATAGTGCGGACCGCCGTAATTGTAGTTGCCACCATGGCTGCGGCCGTACCAGCCGTGCCAGTGATGATGATGGTGCCAGCTTCGCGCCAGCACGGGGGTCGATGCCGTCGCTACCGCGATGACGATCAATGTGATTCTCGCCAACATTGGGGGCGCCTCCAGATCGCGAAACTCCCTCGCCGCTGCAAAGAAGACGCATTCCGCATCGGAAAGTTTCCCAGCGGCGCCGGACCGCCGGTCCGGGTGGGGCATGCGCGCGTGTTGTTCCCTCGCGGCGCCCGGAACGATTCATCGCTTGGCGTGTTGGTTGGGTATCCGCCGCGTCATTCCCCCCTCCCCCCGTGCTCGCGGCGAGCGAAAGCCCCGGTAACCCCGGGGCTTTCGTCGTTTCCAGACTGAGCACGATCCCGACGATTTCTAACTGCCCGCGGCGGCCAAAGCTTCGACATCCATGCACGACGCGTCGACGCCGAGATGATGACGCAGAGTCGGGCCGGCATAGTCCTGGCGGAAAAGGCCGCGCCGCTGCAGCTCGGGCACGACAAGATTGACAAAATCCTCGAACGCGCCCGGGAAGTAAGCCGGCATGACGATGAACCCGTCGGCCAGACCGCCGCAAAACCATTCCTCCAACGTATCGGCGATCCGCTTCGGCGTCCCGTAGATGACCCAATGACCGCGGGCCGCGGCCGTGATGTTGTAGAGGTCGCGCAGCGTCATGTTTTCGCGGCG
>Ga0075436_100004089_pt1 | contig 10009 bp, 9 predicted proteins | sample RhiMethybrSRZTD5_FD_75303 | JGI IMG/M metagenome (GOLD analysis project Ga0075436, IMG submission 75303) | Populus rhizosphere microbial communities from Tennessee, USA - Rhizosphere MetaG P. TD hybrid SRZTD5 | ecosystem: Host-associated > Plants > Roots > Rhizosphere > Soil | place: USA... | reverse complement strand
GCCTCGGCCCAGGTGGCCGGCTGAAGGAATTCCATCACCAGGCCAGGCCGGGCTCGGGTGCGTCGTCACGTGTCACCGTGCCCTCGATCAGGCCGTACGGGCGGTCGGCCGCGTAAAAGACCTCGTTGTCGTTGGCCATTCCGAAAGGCGAGAGGTCGACCACGAAGTGGTGCTTGTTCGGCATCGAGAGCCGGATCTCCGCAACCTCTGGGCGCGCGCGCAGCACGGCCTCGCCCATGGCGTAGAGGGTCTGCTGCAGTGACAGGCTGTGTTTGGCCGCGAACGTCTCGAGCATCAGCCGGCGTGTCTCTCCGAACGACTGGCGCCAGTCGACATCGGTGCTCGCGTAGCGCCAGTTCGCGGCCAGGGACGTTGCCATGACCCGTTCGTGCGTCTCGGCGAGGGTCGTGAAGCGGTCCTTGATGTAGCCGTGGAACTCGGACCCGGTCGACTTGAGGATGACGAGGTCGGCGATTCCGCCGACCACCCACGTGCTGTCGTCGGTGCACGTCACCGTCGCCACGCGCTTCTCAGCCCCTGCGCGAACGAAAGCGTGGTCGTGGATTCGATTCCAGCCAAACTCCTCGATCGAGACCCGAGCCCGATAGACGGACGCGAACTCACCGACGAAATGGCGGGCAAGACGGATTGCAAAGTCTTCGATCTCGCCGATCGGATCGCGCGCGAACGCAAAGACCGTGTTCTTCTGCGTGTCGGTCGGAACAACCTTGCTGTTGTCTCCGGTCAGGTGTGCGTCGGTGAAATCCCCGGCAAGCGCGACGCTGACGTTGAGGTCCTTGATCTCGTGCGTCTCGCCATTCTTCGTGATGCGCACGACGTGCGTCTCCGCCTTCCCGTACTGGTTCTCACCGAGGAGGATCGTCATGTCCCCTTATAGGTCGTGTAGCCGTACGCGCTGAGCAGCACGGGCACGTGAAGGTGGCCGCCCTCGAAGTTGAAGACCACCGACACCGATGGGTAGAACACGCTGAGACCTGACCGCTCGAAGTAGGGGCGCGTGTCGAGCTCGATGCGGTACTCCGCCGGCTCGAGCTCCTCGTCTGTCAGCTCGCGGATCCGGCCGTCGGCGTCGGTTTCCGCCTGCGCGACAAGCTTCCAATCGCCGTCCGGCTCCCGGCGATGGAGGGCGACCGCCAGCCCCGCTGCCGGGGCTCCCCGCATCGTGTCGAGGACGTGGGTCGAGATGGTCATTGACCTTTATGAGAGGAAACCAGACGGTTTCCTCTCATCGCGGCGTCGGCAAAGCCGACCCTGCGGCTTCGCCGCAGGGCAAGCGCCGCTGCTCTCCTTCCCTTGATAGGTCTTGTCATTTCAGCATGTCCAGCAGACGCATGCGTGTGATCTTGCGCTGCTCGGCGGCGGCGACCTCGACCTCGGTGTAAGGGTCGTTGGTCATGCGGCGGCGCAGGTCGTGGAGGATCTCGTCGGCGCTCCGCCCCCGGGCGGCGATGAGAAAGACGTGTCCGAAGCGCGCCTCATATGTGCGATTCTCGGCCGCCAGCGCAGCGAGCGTCCGCGCCGACGCGGTGCGCACGCCGCTCTGCTCTCGCTCGGAGGTCGCCGGCGAGCTGCCGCCCCCCTCTCCGATTCGCGGGTGGGCCCGGAACGCCTGCAGCCAGTCTCCCGGCTTGAGGTCGGCCCACGCCGACTCGGCGACCTCCAGGAGGGCGTCGACATTGCGGTAGGGCCGCCCGTTTGCCATCCGGGCCGCCCAGGGTCGGTTCGCAAACGTCGCGTACAGCCGCTCTTCGGCCTCGGGATCCGGGAGCTCGTTGAACCGCTCCAGGCCTTCACTCAACTCCGAGCGGCACCAGCTCGAAACGATTGACGTCGACAAGGCCGCGGTCGGTGATCTTCAGCTCCGGAATCACAGACAGCGCAAGGAAGCTGAGCGTCATGAAGGGTGACGCCATCGCCACACCCATCGTCTTCAAACGCTCCTCCATCGAGCGCAGCCGCTCGTGCACGGCAGCAAGCGGGCTGTCGCTCATCAACCCGGCGACCGGCAGGGGCAGCTCTTCCACCACGCGGCCGCCGTCGGCGATCACGATTCCTCCTCCGATCTCCGCCATGCGCATCGCGCAGGCGGCCATGTCGGTGTCGTCAACCCCAAGGGCCACGATGTTGTGCGCATCGTGCGCCACGGTCGAGGCAAACGCACCGCGCTGGAGGCCGACGTTGGTCGCAAAGCCGAGACCGACTCGCCCGCTGGCGTGGTGGCGTTCGACGACAGCGATCTTGACCAGGTCGCGCGTCGGGTCGGCAACGATGCTGCCGTCCCGCACAGTGGGCTCGACGATCTCGACGCCTGTGACGAGCTGCTCGGGGACGACACGCATGACGCGGATCCTTTTCGGACCCGCCGAGATGGCGAACGAGCTCGCCTCGACCGGCGCCATGCTCACCGTCTGCCTCACCCATTCGGGAACCTCGAGCTTGACGAAGCGAGGTGAAGCTCCGCGCTTCAGGACCAGACGGGGATTGAAGCTGGTGAGGTCGTCGAGGACGAGGATGTCGGCCTGGTAGCCCGGCGCGATCGCGCCCAGGTGCCACAGGCGGTGGCAGGTTGCAGGGTTGATCGTGGCCATGACCAGCGCGTCTTCGGGACTGATGTCCTCGGCAACGGCCACGCGAACCATCTGGTTGATGTGCCCTTGCTCGACGATGAAGTCGGGCTCACGGTCGTCGGTGCAGAAGGCGCACCGCTCGGTTCCATAACGCTTTACCAGCGGAAGCAGGTCTCGCAAGTTGCGCGCGATCGATGCCTCCCTCAGCAGCACCCACATCCCGAGCCTGCGCTTCTCGAGCGCCTCGTCGAACGTCATCGCCTCATGATCCGAGCTGATGCCGGCGCTGATGTAGGCGTTGAGCGCCGGCCCACGGACGCCCGGCGCGTGACCATCGACGTGGTCGGTGAGGCCGGTCTCTAGCTTGGCGAGCTCCCCCGCGCTCCCGCTGATGACGCCGGGGAAGTTCATCATCTCCGCGATCCCGATGGTCCGGCTGCGTCGCAGCAGGCTCTCGATGTCTCCGACCGTGAATGGCCGGCGAGGTGACTCGAAGCGCGACGCCGGCACGCACGACGAGGCCATCACGAAGACGTCGAGCGGGATGTCTTCGCAGCAGTCGAGCAGCCAGTGGATGCCGTCGGTGCCGAGCACGTTGGCGATCTCGTGCGGGTCTGCCACCACTGCGGTGGTGCCGTGACCGACCACCGCGCGGGCGAACTCGTCGACGGTGAGCTTCGACGACTCGATGTGCATGTGCGCATCGATGAAGCCAGGCACCAGGTAAGCGCCGGCGACGTCCATGTTCTCCCGGCCGTCGTACCGGCCGAGGCCGACGACGTGACCGTCCTTCACGGCCACGTCCACGTCAAGCCACTCCTTGGTGAAGACCGACAGGACGTGGCCTCCGGACAGCACGAGGTCGGCCGGCTCATCACCTCGCGCGACGGCCATCCAGTGTGCGTCGATGACGGAGACTTTAGCGACATGGGGGGACCGATTGGCCAGAGCCTGAGGCGGCTCGAGGACCCCCGTCTCCTGCGCGGCGAGGGTAGGTTCGCGGACGACCTGGAGACGCAGCTCTACGTCGGTCTTGTGCGAAGCCAGACGGCGAGCGGACTCCTCACAGGCGTGGACACTTCGTCCGCCCGCAAGCTGCCGGAAGTGCTCGAGATTTTCACCGCGGCGGACCTTGCCGAGTCGTGCCGGCCGCTCGACGTTCACCTCACCACGCCTGGCGCCATCTGCCCGCCGCGGCCGATCGTGGCCGCCGATCGGGTGAGGTTTGCCGGCGAGATGATCGCCGCGGTCGTGGCGGGAAGCCGTTACGCGGCGGCCGACGCGGTCGAGCTCGTTCAGCCCGACATCGAGCACCTCCCGGCGGTGGTGACGTTTGCGGACGCGCTGGCCCAAGGCGCGCCGCTCGTCCACGACGTGGTACCGGGCAACGTCTACTTCCTCGGCCGCCGCACCTACGGCGACCCTCGTGCGGCCTTCGAGCGCGCCGACCTGGTGGTGGAGGCGGAAGTCACTCATCCCCGCGTGGCCGCGGCGCCCATCGAACCGAGGGGTGTGGTCGCCGCGCCGGAAGGCCGCGGCGTGACCGTCTGGACGTCCACGCAGGTCCCGCACCTGGTCGCCGACGCGATCGCGGAGTGCCTCGAAATCGACCGTAAGAGCGTGCGCGTGGTGGCCACCGACGTCGGCGGCGGATTCGGCGTCAAAGCCCAGGTCTATCCCGAGGAGATCCTGCTCGCCTGGATCGCGCGCCGAATGAACGCCCGCGTGAAATGGATCGAGACCCGCATAGAGCACATGCTGTCCGCGAGCCACGCGCGCGACCAGCGCGTCCATTTCTCCGCGGCGGTGCGCAAGGACGGCCGCGTCCTCGCCATCAAGGCGACGATTCACTCGAGCATCGGCGCCTACGGCGTCCGGCCATTCGGCCCGCTGCTCGACCCCCTCGGAACGGCGAGCCTCATCCCGGGCCCGTATGACATTCGCGATTACGAGTACGCGACCTACGCGGTCGCCACCAACAAGTCGCCGGAGGGCCCCTATCGCGGAGTCGGCATGGTGACGGCGGTCCTGGTGCACGAGCGCCTGATGGACCTGGTCGCCGGCCGGCTGGCGCTGGATCCGGCCGACGTGCGCCGACTCAACTTCGTGAGAGCAGAGCAGATGCCGTACACGACGGTGACCAAACACCCATATGAGTCGGGTGACTACGAATCAGCGCTCAACCGCACGGGGTACGAGGCGCTTCGCGCCGAGAGGACGAGCGCGCGTGCCGAAGGGCGCCTCGTCGGCCTCGGATTGAGCTCCTACGTGGAATACACGGGCGCGGGGTCATCGACGTTCGAGCGCCGCGGCATGCGCGACATACCCGGCACTGACGCGGCGCGCGCCTGGCTCGCCGGGGACGGACGCGTGCACCTCCAGACAAGCTGTCCCGCGGTCGGCCAGGGCTCGCACACAACGCTCGCCCAGGTCGCGGCGGCGAACCTTGGGGTCGAGGCCGAGACCATCGTCGTCGAACAGACCGACACCGGCAGGGTCGGCGGCGGCACCGGTTCGTTCATGAGCCGGGGCTCGGTGACCGGCGCCACCACAGCGTTTCGGGCAGCCGGACTTCTTCGCGAAGCAATCCTGGAGGCAGCGTCCGATCGGCTGCGCCAGCCCATCGACCGCCTGTCGATCGATGCCGGGACGGTCATCGTCGACGGCGCCCCGGCGCGGTTGACACTTTCGCAGCTTGCGGCAGACAACGCAGACCTCGACGTGTCGGTGACGTACGACCCTGCCCAGGCGTCGCACCCATACGCCACTCACGCCTGCCTGGTCGAGCTCGATCGCGACACCGGCGCGGTCCAGGTCCTGCGCTACGTGGTGGCCGAAGACTGCGGCGTGCTTATCAACCCGCTGATCGTCGAAGGCCAGGTCACAGGCGGCGTGGCCCAGGCCGCCGGTGCGGCGCTCCTGGAAGAGGTCGCCTACGGACCTGACGGCGAACCGCGTACGGCCACGTTCCTCGACTACATGATCCCGAGCATCAGCGAGGCCGTGCCGGTCTCGATCCAGCACCTGGTCACGCCCTCGACCGTGCACGAGCTGGGCACCAAGGGCGCCGGGGAGGGCGGCACCATCGGAGGCACCGCTGCGATCGCCAACGCCGTCGCCGACGCGCTCTCCCTCTCCGACGTGGTGCTCCCGCTCACGCCGGAACGCATTGTCGCGTTGATGCGGTGAGCGAGCCCACGCCCTACAGGCCGGTCAGCTACCTGGAGTGGAACGCCGCGCGCCGGGGCTCGAGCCCCGCGATCTGGGAGGCAGGCGATGAGATCACCTTCGAGCAGCTGCTCGAGCACGTCCGCCGGCTGCGGAAGCTGCTCGCGGCCAGCGGTGTTGGCGGGGGCGACGTCGTCGGCGTGCAGCTGCCCAACGTCTGGCAGTACGTCGCTCTCGAGCTGGCGATTCCCGACCTCGGCGCGGTGATCCTGCCGGTGCCGCTCAGCCTCGGCGAGCACGAGCTGCGCTGGGTGGAGGAGAAAGCGCGGCCCGTCGTAACGATCCGCGAGCCGCTGCCCGAGTCGGCCGAGGGTCTGCCTGAGCCGACCCCCGCCGAGCCGGATCCGGGCCGAATCGTCGAGATCGCGCTCACCTCCGGCACCACAGGAATGCCCAAGCTGGCGTCGCTTTCGGCGCGCTTGAAGCAGGTCACCTTCGAGGGGTTCACGGGCCGCCTCGGCGTCGCCGAGAACGACCGCATCCTCCCCATGACGCCGCTGACCCAGGGCATCGGGGGCATGTGCCTTTACTGCCTGCGTCTCGGCGCGTGTCTGGTGATGCTCCGCGAGCCCCACTGGACCCCCGATCACTGCCTCGCCACCGCGCGCGAGGCCCGGGCCGCCGTCCTGGTGGGAGTGCCCACCAACGTGATCCGCATGCTCCACCACGAGATCGACCTGCCGAGCGCGCGAGCAGTCTCCGTCGCGGGTGCGCCTCTGCCGCCGGAGGTCGCCGAGCGCTGGGAGACCACGACCGGAATCGCCATCTCGAGCTTCTACGGTTCGATGGACGCGGGACAGCTCGCCGTCGCCAGCCCGTCCGACCCTCGAGACAAGCGCTGGACGACAGTCGGCATGCCACACGACCGAGCCCAGTGGAAGATCCTCGATCCGGCCGGCAGGTCGGTCGGCACCGGTGAAGTCGGTGAGATCTGCATGCGGGGCGAGCTGGTCCAGGACCGGTACTGGGGCGAGGCCTTCGGTCCGTACGCCGCCGACGGCTGGGCGCACATGGGCGACCTCGGCCTCGTCGACGGCGAGGGATACCTGCACGTCGTCGGCAGGGTGAAGGACATCATCATTCGCGGGGGAACCAACATCAATCCGTACGAGGTGGAGTCGATGCTCAGGACCCATCGCGGGGTGCGTGACGTGTGCGTCGTCGGCCGGCGGCATCCCGAGCTGGGCGAGGTGCCTGTCGCCTTCATCGTCGGCGGCGTCGACGGGGATGAGGTGAGGCGGTTCCTGAAGGAGCGTGGACTGGCTCACTACAAGTGGCCGGAGGCGGTTTACATCGTGGAGGAGCTCCCTCTTTCCGGCCCCGGCAAGGTGGACCGCAAGGCGCTGCGAGAGCATGCTGGCGCGCTGTAACGACATCGAGGTCGCGTGGTTCGAAGCCGGCCGCGGCGACCCGCTCATCCTGATCCACGGCCTGGCCGACGACCATCGCGCGTGGCGCCGTGCACTGCCAGACCTCGTGCTACGCCATCGCGTGATCCTTTACGACCTGCGCGGCCACGGCCAGACCGGCCTGGGCAAACCCGACTGCTCGCTGCGCCAGCTCGGCGAAGACCTGGTCGCGTTGATGGACGTGCTCGACCTCGCACGCGCCGACGTGGCCGGTTTTTCACTGGGCGGCACGATCGCCATGCGCGTGGGGATCGACCAACCGGAGCGCGTCAGCGGGCTCGCCCTTGTCGCGACCTCCAGCCGGGTCGGGCGCGCCGCCGCCGACTGGTATCGCGAGCGCGCAGCGTCGGTCGAAACGTCAGATCCGCGGCTGAGGGAGACCCTCGACCGCGACACCGCGGACGTCTACGCGCAGTCGCCGGACGAGCTGGCGGAGGGCTTGCTGATCCGCCGCCAGTCGACCGCCGACCCGCGTGGCTATGGCAACGCCTGTGCGGCGATGGCCGCGCTGAACGCCGCGCCACTCGATCCGGAGCTGCAGAAGATCAGCGCTCCGACCCTGATCGTTGCATCCGACCTCGACCGCCACTGCCCTCCGAAGGCGGCGGAGATCATCGCCGCCGGGATCAAGGGGAGCCGGCTCGAGATCATCAAGGGCGCCGGTCATCCGATCCCGGTCGAGAAACCGCGCGAGCTGGCCGCCCTGATCAACACCTTCTTGGACGAAATTGCCTGAGACGCTGCTCCACGCGTGGGGCGACCACGACGTTCTGACGCTCACGCTGAACCGACCCCAACGACGCAACGCGGTCGATCCTGAGCTGCTTACTGCCCTGGCCGAGGCGCTGCGGACAGAAGGCGACCGAGCGGGGGCGGTGATCCTGCGTGGCGCCGGCGACCATGCATTTTCGGCCGGATACGACCTCGCGCGCCTGACCGGCACCGCCCGAGACCTCGACGCCGACGGCGTGATCGGCCGGGCCGCGGACGCCCTGCGGGCGTGCCCCGCCCCGGTGATCGCACGCCTGCGCGGCCACTGTCACGGCGCTGGGGTCGAGCTCGCCATGAACTGCGACCTGCGAATCGCGTCGCCCGACCTGCGAATGTCGGTGCCCGCGGTCGGACTCGGGGTGGTCTACCGTTATCCGTTTCTCGCCCGCCTGGTCCAGACCTGCGGTCTCGCGCGCACCGCCGACCTGCTGCTTGCGATGCCAGAGCTCGACGGCGAGCGAGCGCACGAGTGGGGCCTGGTGACCGAGGTCGTGCCCGCGGCGGAGATCGACGCCAGGGTCGAAAAGCTCGCCAGGCTTCTCGCCAGCTCGCCCCGCGCCGCGGTGCGTGGGACCAAGGCGAGCCTGAACCTCCTTGCTTCTCGAGGACTGTTCGCGAGCGACCTCGAGCTGGCGCAGCGGCTGCGCGCGGAGGCTGCCGCCAGCCCCGAGCGCCAGGAGGCGCTCAGGCGCCGCCAGAAGAAAGTCGTCGAATGACCGGATACGACGTCAGCATCGGCATCAGCCCACGTCAGTCCTTCGACAGCTGGGCATCGTTCATGGCGGGCCTCGAGGCGGAGGGTGTGCGCCGGGCGTGGGTGATCGATTCGCAGCTTGCGATGAAGGACGTCTACGCGGGCCTTGTCGTGGCGGCCCTGAACACGACCCGAATCGGCCTCGGCACCGGGGTCACCAACGCGGTGACGCGGCATCCGACGGTCACGGCCAACGCGATCGCGGCCGTGGCCGAGATCTCCCATGGGCGCGCGATCCTGGGCCTCGGCGCGGGCGATTCGGCCCTCTACGGCATCGGCCTGCAGCCGCAAAAGCTGGCGGAGGTCGAGGAGGCGATCGCATTCTTTCGTTCGCACCTGGACCGGAGCATCCCCATCTATCTGGCGGTGAGCCAAGAGCGGATGTGCCGGCTGGCCGGCCGCGGCGCGGACGGCGCGATCCTGATGGGACCCGCCCAGCCGGACATGGTGCGCCGCCAGGTGGAGTGGATAAAGTCAGGCGCTCCCAGGGGCGACTTCGAGATCGCTTTCATCGCGCCCACGTCCACCGACATCGAGGACGTGCGCTCATGGGCTTCGACGCAGGCGAGGCTGATGTCGCACCACAAGGAGCTGCCGGAGAGCCTGGTCCCGTTTCGCGACGAGATCACGCGGAGCGCGGAGTCGTACGACTACTCAGAGCACCTTTCGGCCACAGCCGAGCACAGCGCCGCGGTCTCGGACGCCCTGGTGCGCAAGCTGGGAGTCGTCGGAACGGTTGGCGAATGCGCCGCTCGATTGAGCGAGCTCCGCGCATGCGGCGTCGACACATTCATCTTTCCACTTGCCGGGCGCGGGCGCATCGAACGCTGGAAACTCATCCGTGACCAGATCCTCGATCAGATCATCGTGTAGCCGCCGCTCACCGACAGCGTCTGGCCCGTGATGTACGAAGCCCGGTCAGAAGCCAGCAGCAGCACGGCCGGCACCACGTCTTCGGGCGTGCCGAGCCGGCGCAGCGGATAGGAGCGAGCCGCCTTCTCGCGGACCTCGGAGGTGAACATCTTCGCCTGGTCGCTCGACCAGATCGACTCGCTGCCCGAAGTCTCGGGGTCGCCAGGGATCAAGCCTGGAGACACGACGTTCAGGGTGATGCCATGCTTGCCGACCTCGCGCGCAATCGCCTTCGACATCGCGATCACTGCGGCCTTGGTACCGCTGTAGACGGCCTCGCGCCACTCCCCCATCCGTCCGGCGTCGGATCCGATCGAGACGATGCGACCGTGGCGTCGCTCGATCAT
>Ga0075436_100004088_pt1 | contig 10009 bp, 6 predicted proteins | sample RhiMethybrSRZTD5_FD_75303 | JGI IMG/M metagenome (GOLD analysis project Ga0075436, IMG submission 75303) | Populus rhizosphere microbial communities from Tennessee, USA - Rhizosphere MetaG P. TD hybrid SRZTD5 | ecosystem: Host-associated > Plants > Roots > Rhizosphere > Soil | place: USA... | reverse complement strand
AATACACCTACAACCCGTACATCTTCCTGGCCAACGGCGTCACGTCGACGTTCCCGGCCGGCGAATACGACGCCGTGGGAATGGAGGAGACGCGGAAGCGCATCGACAGCGGCCGGCAGATCGGCCCGCGCATTTACAACTCGGGGCCGTATTTCGGCACGGCGCGGCGCGGCTGGGACCCGCACATCTCCGCCGACTCCATCGACGAGGAAGTCGACTACTGGGCCGCGCAGGGCGTGCGCGGGTTCAAGGCCAAGGGCGCTGCGCCGTACCAGCTCGAGGCGCTCATCGAACGGGCCCACATGCACGGCCTAACGGTGACCGGCCACCTCGAGTCCGGGTTCCACAACACCACCAACGCCAAGGCCGCAATCCTGATGGGCATCGATCGCGTCGAGCACATCCTGGGCGGCGACGAGCTGGATTCCACCACAGGCGCCTACGAGTCGTGGATCCACGTCGACACGAGCTCGCGCGAGTTCAAGGACATCGTGCATCTGTTCATCAGCCACCACGTCGTGTTCGATCCCACCATCACCGCGCCGGTGTACTTCACCACGACCGCGGACAAACCCGGCTTCGACTACTGGATCGACGAACGCCAGTTCTTCACGCCGTACGTCCAAGAGTGGGTCAAACACCAACCGCCCTCCAAGGCGCTCCCGTTGGGCGACTCGCTGTACTACGCGATGCGCCGGACGACCAAAGCCTTCTACGACGCCGGCGGCATGCTCACGTTAGGCACTGACAACCCGAGCCGCGGCGAATACCTCGCCGGCTTTTCGTCGCACCGCGAGCTGCAAACGCTGGTCTCGATCGGCATTCCGAACGCAGCGGCCATACGGATCGCCACCATCAACGGCGCGCGGGCCCTCGGTGTCGGTTCACTGCTCGGCACCATCGAGCCGGGAAAATTGGCCGACCTGTTCGTGACCAAGGGCAATCCACTGGCCGACATCACCAACACGCGGCACGTCCAGATGGTAATGAAGGCCGGGTTCGTCTATGACCCGCGCGTGCTCCTCGACAAGGCCCTCGGGAAGATCGGGCCCAACGGACCGCAGCCCAAGGCGCGGGCGCAATCCCATCCCTGAGCAACCGGAACGCCACGAGGCCGATTACCCCGAGCCAGACTGCCGGCCAGCCGCGTGATCCTCGAGTAGTGCGGCCACCTCATCCAACGCACGAGACTCAGCGATGTCGGCTGCCGTGCGCCCGTCCGCGTTTCGTGCCGCGGCGTTCGCGCCGTGCCCGAGGAGGAGCCGCGCCGCCTCGAGCGCTCGATCCGCGTCGTCGGGCAGCCACATGAGCGGCGTCTCGCCCGACTCGTTTACCACCCGCGCCAGCGCCGGCTCTTCGCCTAACACAGCACGCAGGCGGTCGACGCATCCCGTGTAGGTCAGCTCCCACACGTCGCGGCTGGCCGCGCCGAGCATCGCGATCATGCGGGCTTGTTGCGCCCACGACGCTATGCCTAACGGGACGGCGTGGTAGTGCGCCTCGCGCGCGTCCACGTTCGCGCCATGCGCGAGCAGCACGCGGGCCGACCGCTCCGACCCACGAAACGCCGCCGTGTGCAGCGGCCGCGTGCCGCCGCCCGACGGATGCTCGACCTCCGGCGACACACCCAGATCGAGCAGCATCTCCACGATGTCGGCGCGATCCTGCTCGACGGCCGCGTACATGGGCCGCGGTTCCCGCACGTGCTCCGGATGCGCCGCGAACATCGCCGCGACCGCCGCGCGATCCATCCGCATCGCGGCGTCCACCAGCGCATCCACATCGTTCGCGGGTCCGCTGGGCGGCCGCGCCCCATACCGCAGGAGGAGCTGCGCCATGTCCGTCTGCCCGCGCGACACCGCTTCCTCGTACACGGTGTCGCGCGCCGGCATCCGCTTCGGCCGCGTGCCCCACGGCGTATCAGGCCCCGCGCCGTGCGCCAGCACCCATTCGGCGAGCCCGAGAAGGTGGCGGTCCACGGCGGCGTCGAGCATGAGTCGCGCGCCATGGTAGACGTGTGCCCCGTCGCCCAACGACGGCGCTCCGCGCATCGCGAACATCGGCCACGTGGGATCGGCCCAGTCGGCCGCGTGCCCACGCCGCAGCGAATGCGTGTGCATGAGCTCGAGCAGCCAGACGATGTCGTCGCCTAACTTGGGCCGCGATCCATGGTCGGCGAAGACGTTGTACAACACCTGGCCGTCGTGTGGATCCGCCCCGCGTTCGAGCAACAGGCGTGTCAACGGCTGCGCCGCGGGATGCATGGCAGCCTGTTCTTCCCCGCAGCCGAGCACACACGTCAGGGCCGTGTAGTGGATGTCCGCGTTGCCACCCAGATAAAACGCGTTGGCGTCGGCGCCGCGGTCGAGCAGCCGCCGCGCAACCTGCACGGCGCGCTCGGCCGGCCACGGCGCGGGAAGCCGTGCGTCGCACACGTAGAGAAGCGGCGGCCAGCTGCGCGGACCGCCGATTTCGACAGCGAGTCCGGGGTCGGCGCCGAGCAGCGCGCCCACTGCGTCCACGTCTCCGCAGACGGCCGCGGTGAAGATATTCGCGCGCGCGATCTCCGGGTGCGCGGACAACAGGCGTCCCGCCTCGTGCATCGCACGCGTCCGCGCGGATCCGCCAGTTCGCCAATCGAGACACGCCTTCTCGAGGAACGCGGCGACCACGTCCGGCTCTGCCGCGCGCTGCGTCACTGCGCGCTGCACCACCCGGCCGAGCTCGGCCACGAGCTCCGATTGGCCCCGCGCGGCGGCGACCTCGCCTAACGAACGACCCTGCCGATCGCGCACGTCGAGCGCCGCGCCCCGCTCGCGCAAAGCCCGCGCCGCGGCCGCCTTGCCGTTCGCGACGGCGTAGACCAGCGGCGTCCAGCCGACATCCACCCAGTCGTGCGCTTTCGCATCGCCGGTGACGTATCGGCCGAAGGGCCGCTCGAGCGCGCCCGGATCGCGCTGGAGTATCTCGTCCACGCGCTCGACACGATCGAGTGCAATCGCGTCGAAGATGTCGATGGGCCCTTGGAGAATCAGATCACGCGCCGGAGTATGTCCCGCGTAATTCGCCCAACCGGCCGGCGTGCCCCACCATTTGTCCTCGCGGACGGACGGACTGGCGCCGCGTCGCAGCAACTCGCGCACCGCGTCCAAATTCCCCGCAAACGCGGCCGCGTGGAGCGGCGTGTAGCCGTGCGTGTTGTCCACGGCGGTTCGCGAATCATCGCGGGCGTGCACGGATGCGCCATTGTCGAGCAGCATGGCGATGACGGCCGCCGAGGATGACTCGGCCGCGCGCACGATGAGGCGGCCCCAGCGCGCGCCCGGTCTGAGCGCGTCCGGTTCTTGCGCGAGCAATCGTTCCACGTCGCGCGGCCGGTCGAGCGCCACGGCCGCGGGCAGCCGCAACCGCGCCCCGGCGTCGAGCAGCTGCTGTGCCATCTCCGTCGCGCCGACCAACGCGGCTTGGTCCAACGCCGTGAGGCCGGCGTCGTCTTCCGCTTCCGTGTCCGCGCCCAACGCGAGCAGCGCGCCTAACGCTGCCGGCCGGCGATGGACCACGGCCAGGTGCAGCGGCCGGCGCCGGTGATTCACGGTGTCCATCACCCGGTCGCGCTCGCCTGCGGAAATGCCGACGATGCGCCGAACCGCATCGGCCGCATCCATCGCCACGGCCGAGAAGATCGTGTGTTGTGCGCCGTGGGCGAGAAGATACTCGGCCACCGCAAAATTCGACGGATCGCCGAAGCACGTTGCCCAACCGATCACGGCGAGATCGTGATAGTCTCCAGCGCCGTTGGGATCCGCGCCGTGCTCGAGCAGCCGTTTCACGATTCCCAGGTTCCGTTTCTCGGCCGCGAAGTGCAGCGGCATCGCGTTGTCGCCGTCGTCGCGGATGTTGGGATCGGCGCCGTGCGCCAGAAGCACGTCGACCACTGCCTCGCTGTTGCTGTTCACTGCGAAGTGCAACGCCGTGCGCTTGCCGGTGTGGCCGGGAAGCGGCTGGCGTTCGTTCACGATGTCGGGATGCGCCTCGACGATGTCCCGCACTCGCGCCGCGTCGCCGCGCGACGCGGCCTGCAGCAGCGCTTGCACGATCGCGTCGCGCGGCGCGTGCTCGCTGTCGCGGCGCCGCGCGAGCTCGGACTTGAGCGCGCTCCACCCGTCATAGCCGTATTCGCGGGCCAGGGCGAGCTGCACGTCGCGCAGCGTTGCGTTAGGCGGCGCCTCGGGATGGGAGCGCGCGAGCCGCGCGCGGGCGTCGGGGTCGTTCTTGCGAAGCGCGGCCAACCACCGCTTCGCTTCCCTCTTGAGCGTCTCGAGGGAGCTCTGGGGCGTGAGTGTCCTCACCATCGCGGCCTTCCTCCACGTACGCGCCCGAAGTCCGCTGAGTACAGGCTTGGAAGAAGGTTCGCTGTGTCCAGCCGAACCAAAATGGGTGGAAGCCGAGCTCCCTTGCCGCGGACAGGAGGCGCCCCAGGCGCGCTACCGCGAAGGTTGGCGGCGATCAGTGCGGCCTGTCAAGGCGTCGCGACGTGACCGCTGTCCTCATCGCAGGGGTTCCCATCGACCACAGGTCGGTGGTGGCTGTCCCAGGACAAAGACTTACGAACAAGGCTTACGGGTGCGGTTACGCGCGCGACGAGGCGTACGGCTACGCCAGGATGAGTCCTCGCACGGCGCGGAACACGCGCGGCACTTCGATGGGCACCCAATGCGACGTGCCGGGCACATCGTATCGAAATACGCGGCGCTCGATGCGCGGCCCTTCGTCCAGGCTCCGCGAGACTTCGACGGTCCGCTGCATGGGGTCGACTACCCAATATTCCTGGACGCCGAGCGTGAGGTATGCGCGGCGCTTGTAGTCGCGGTCGTACACAGCGGACGACGGACTCACGATTTCGACGGCGAGCAACCACTCTGTAATATCCTTCCAGGGCGCACCCAGCGTGAACCTGGCCGGATATACCAGCACATCGGGTACGAGGCTGGTGAACGGTTCGAGGCGAAGCTCGCCGGGCGATGCGACATACGCCACGTCTTCCGGGATGCCGCCCATGAGCATCGAGATGATGCGCGACGTGATCACGGCGTGCACGCTCGCGGGCGCGGGACTCACGAGCAGCAGTCCGTCGAGCAGCTCGTAGCGAACGCCGGGGTATTCGGGCAGCTCGTCGACCTGGTCGACGGTATAGCGCGGCAGCAAAGCGGGCATAGCCTTAGCTTAACCTCCTCTGGACGCGGCAGGCAACTCGGCATCGCGCACGATGGGCCCGTCGCGTTCGTTTCGCGCTATCGAAACACCGGAACGCGGATCATTCCTACGCATTGCCGGGCTCGCCGCGCCGCACATGCCTAACGCCCGGCGTGGGCGGTCCACAGGCTTGCATCTGCTGCCGCCCTCGGCTCATGTTCAGAGATTACCCATCGACGCGAGGCAGGATGCAATCGTTCCTTGTCAGAGTGTGCGCAATGGTTGCCGCGGTGTGCGCGGTGACGGCCTGCAGCAGCGGCGCGACGCAACCCGGCGGTTGTTCGCCCGAGTCGCTTCGCCCCGCCATCGTCGTCTACGTCGTCGCTGCCTCCGGTCCTGCGATCAACGACACGTCGACGAAAGGTGCCGTGCGCGACGGGGACTATATCGATTCACTCAAACCCATCCAGGGTACCGCCGGCGGCATCGTCTCGCTCGGCGCGGCGGTGAATCGACCCGGGACCTACGACGTCACGGTCGAACATCCGGGCTACTTGCCGTTCGAGAAGGACAGCGTGGTCGTCCAGGGCGATTCCTGCGGGATCAAGCAGTCGGTGACCGTCGTGGCGTCGCTCGAGCCGTCGCCCTGACCGCCCTTCGCCTAACGCCGCGCGATAGGGTCAGCCGCCGGCGCGCCGTACGCCGGCCGCACTCGCCGCGTAGCGCGTGCCGCACGCGGCGCACGCCGCCTCCGCCCCGGCGCAAGGCGTCGCCGGCAGGTCGAGCCGCTCGCCGCACTCGCACATCCAGCCCACGACGCGCGCCGGAACACCGGTCACCAGCGCGTACGGCGGCACCGCGCGCGTCACCACGGCGCCCGCGCCGACGAAGGCGTACTCGCCGATGTCGTGCCCGCACACGATGGTCGCGTTGGCGCCGATCGACGCCCCGCGCTTCACGAGCGTCTCGCGATATTCGTGCTTGCGCGACACGTGGCTGCGCGGATTGAGGACGTTGGTGAAGACCATCGAGGGGCCGAGGAATACGTCGTCCTCGCAGCGGACGCCCTCGTAGAGGCTCACGTTGTTCTGGACCTTGACGTTCCGGCCTAACGTGACGCGCGGCATCACCACCACGTTCTGGCCCAGGCTGCACTGCTCGCCGATCACCGCGCCGGCCATGACGTGGCAGAAGTGCCAGACGCGCGTCCCCTGCCCGATCGTCGCGCCGGCATCCACGTAGCTGGACTCGTGCACCAGCGCGCTGCCGCCGCCCGACGCCGGCACTTCGCGCATCTCGCTCACCCGCGGCGGCTCCCGCCTCCCGATTCCGTTTCCGGCGGAAACGCGCGCAGGGGCAAGGCGATCTCGCGCTCGGCGCGCGCCGACTCGTAGATGCCGAGGATCAGCTCGAGCGACTTGCGTCCCTCGCGGCCATCGGTCTCGGGCGCCGCCTCGCCGCGTAATACGCGCACGACATTTTCGTAATACGGTTTGTGCCCCGAGCCGTACACCGACAGCGGATTCGGCGCGCCGCGCAGCAGCTCCGCCTCGCGGTCGATGTCGTGGTACTCGGCGAACTCCCACGTTTCGATGCGATTGAGCGCCGTGCCACCCACCTTCACGCTGGCCTTCTCGCCGAGGATCGTCACCGACCCCTCGAGGTTCCGCGGATACGCGAGCATTGTCACCTCGATGGTGCCTAACGCACCATTCCGGAACCGCAGCACCGCGACGCCCGAATCCTCGCTCTCGATGCGCCGCGCCAGCGTCGCGGTCTTCGCCGACACCGTCTCCACCGGCCCGACCAGCCACTGGATCATGTCCACGTAGTGGCTCGCCTGGTTCATGAACGCACCGCCGTCGAACTCCCACGTGCCGCGCCACGGCGCCATGTCGTAGTACGATTGCGGCCGCTGCCACCGCACCGTGGTGTTCGCCAGATAGATGCGGCCGAACCGTCCGAGGTCGATGGACCGCTTGAGCAGTTGGATCGCGGGATTAAGCCGGTTCTGTTTGACGACGAACAGGTAGACGCCCGCTTCGTCGCACGCGTGCACCAGCGCGTCGGCTTCCTCGAGGCGGGTCGCCATCGGCTTCTCACAGATCACGTGCGCGCCTTTCTCCGCCGCCATGACGCCGTGCCGCGGGTGCAAACCGCTCGGCGTGCAGATGGCGACGACGTCACACGGCCGTTCCTCGAGCAATTGCGCGAAGCTCGTGTAGAACGGAACGCTCATTTTCTCGCCCGCCTGTCGAGCGCGCTCGGCGACGTCGTCGCAGACGGCCACGAGCTGGAGCGACGGCGTCTTGGCGATCGCGTCGAAGTGCCGCTCGCTGATGCGTCCGCAGCCGACTAACGCGATGCGGAACCGCTTGCTCGTCTGCTCGATGGCCATGAGATCGCCCGCGTCAGCGGGCCGCGACCGCGGGCTCCGGCCGCCGCGCCGCGGCGCGTGCGAGCGCGTTCCGCGAATCGATCACGATGGGCGCCAGCCGCTTCACGCGGTCGTAGTCGATGGCCGAATGATCGGTGACGATGATGACCGCGTCGGCTTCGCGCAGCGACTCGTCGTTCAGGGGCACCGAGCGGCCGACTGCACCATCCGGCGTATGTCCGTCGTCCACAATCTCCGGGACGTACGGGTCGTGGTAGCGCGCTTGCGCGCCCTTCCTGCTCAGCAGATCGAGGATGTCGAGCGCCGGCGATTCGCGCAGGTCGTCGATGTCCTTCTTGTAGGCGACGCCCAACACGAGAATCCGCGCGCCGCGCATCGGCTTCCCCACGTCGTTGAGCGCGTCGGCCACCTTCCCTACCCAGAACGCCGGCATCTCGGTGTTGATCTCGCCGGCGAGCTCGATCATGCGCGTCTTGTAGTGCAGCGTACGCATCTTCCAGGCGAGATAGTGCGGGTCGAGCGGGATGCAGTGGCCGCCCAGACCGGGCCCGGGCGAGAACTTCATGAAGCCGAACGGCTTCGTGGCCGCCGCGTCGATCACTTCCCAGACGCTCACGCCTAACTTGTCGCAGATCACGGCCATCTCGTTCACCAGGCCGATGTTGATCATGCGGAAGGTGTTCTCGAGGAGCTTGGTGAGCTCGGCCGCTTCGGGGGAGCTCACCGGCACGACTTCGTCGATGAACAGCTCGTACACCTGCTCGCCTAACTTCGTGCACCGGTCGGTGATGCCGCCGAGCACTTTGGGGGTGTTCTTGGTGTGCCAGCGGCCGTTGCCCGGATCCACGCGTTCGGGCGAGAAGCAGAGGAAGAAGTCCTCGCCCACCTGCAGCTCGCGCTTCTCGAACGTCGGGAGCAGCACCTCGCGCGTCGTGCCCGGATACGTGGTCGATTCGAGCACGATGAGCTGGCCCGGCCGCAGCGCCTCGGCCACCGACTCGGTGGCCGTGACGACGAACGACATGTCCGGGTCCTTCGTCTTGCCTAACGGCGTGGGCACGCAGATCGAGATGACGTCGCATTCGCCCAAGCGCGACATGTCCAACGTCGCTTCGAGTTTGCCGCTCGCGCGCAGCGCCGCCACGTCGCCGGCGGCGACATCCTTGATGTGGCTGCCGCCGCCGTTCACGAGGTCCGCGACGCGCGCCGACTTCTCGAAGCCGATCACGTGCAGGCCGGCCTTCCCCATCTCGACAGCGAGCGGCAGCCCGACATAGCCCATCCCCACGACGCCGCACGTCACCCGGCGTTGGCCAATCTTGTCCGACAGCGCCTCGAAAGTGCTCATGACCTGATCGATGGATTATGGGGCCCGGAACCGGCTGTCCCGGCTCGCCTACGTCGCGCGCCGCGCGGTGATCGCATCTCCGCGCGGCGCGGCCGGTTGCGTGGTGCGTGTCTCCCTCGGACGCAGGGGGCGGCGACACGGTAACCCCGGGGGTGGCCAGACAGTCCTTCGGTTGCGACCGCGCCCTCACGCCAAATAAGTCGCACCCATGCGTCAACTTAGACCCAATCGCTCGAACATAACCGCGGCACAGTGACCGTTCAAGCGAAAAGCTACCCCCTTCCGCTCGCTCCGTCATCGCTGGCCGCCCTCGTGCCGTGCGCCAACGGTACCGGATGCCCACTCGGCGTCGACGCGCCCGCGCTCACCGCCGCGCTCGCGCGCAACGACCGCGACACCGCGTGGCGGATCGTGCGCGCTGCGAATCCGTTCGCCAGCACGTGCGGACACGGGTGTCACGCGCCGTGCGAGCGCGCCTGTCGTCGCCGTCATTTCGGTGCGCCGGTTGGAATCGCGACGCTCGAAGCGCACGCCGCCGGACTGGAGCCGCCGCGCCTGGTGACGCCCGACGGTCCTTGCACGAGCCCCCACGACGCACGCTCGGTGGCCGGCCTCGTGGGTCTCACGCCCGACATGGCGCTCCGCGCAGCGCGCAACGATACGCGCGTGGCCGTGATCGGCGCCGGCGCGGCCGGACTCGCGTGTGCACACGACCTCGTGCTCCTCGGACATCGCGCGACGCTGTTCGACGTTGCCGACGAGCCGGGCGGTCTGCTCACGACCACACTGCCGGCATTTCGGTTTCCCATTGCCAGCGCGCGCGCCGAGTGTGCGGCGGTACTCGCCATGAGCGGGGTGGAGCTGCAGACCCGGTACCGTATCCAGGGCAGCGCCGACCTGCGCGCGCTGCTCGCGGGCGAGTTCGACGCGGTGTTCCTCGCGATCGGCGCCTCGGCGCCGCGCTATCCGGTGTTCGGTGCCCAACCGGAACACCCCCAGGTCGTAGACGCGCTCACTGTGTTAGGCAGCGACCTCACGCTCGATGGCACGATCGTCGTCGTCGGCGACGG
>Ga0075436_100004083_pt1 | contig 10016 bp, 12 predicted proteins | sample RhiMethybrSRZTD5_FD_75303 | JGI IMG/M metagenome (GOLD analysis project Ga0075436, IMG submission 75303) | Populus rhizosphere microbial communities from Tennessee, USA - Rhizosphere MetaG P. TD hybrid SRZTD5 | ecosystem: Host-associated > Plants > Roots > Rhizosphere > Soil | place: USA... | reverse complement strand
TGATTCGCCGCCACCCCGAGCAGTACCTGTGGGGCTATAACCGCTACAAGGTGCCGGCGGGGGTGCTGCCGCCGGATGCCCGCTAGGGGGGCCGCCTTGCTGATCCGAGTTGCTGTTTCCGTCGCCTGGATGCTGCATCGCTTGCCCCTTGCTCTGCTCGCTCCGATCGGCGCCGCTCTCGGTTCGCTCCTGTATATCCTTGGACGCGAGCGGCGCAAGGTCTGCCTCATCAATCTTTCCCGCTGCCTGCCGGAGATGACGGAAAGAGAGCGCCGCGCACTCGCCAAGGCGCATTTCCGCGCCTTCGGCCGAAGCGTCCTCGAACGCTCGATTCTATGGTGGGCGCCGCGCGAGCGCGTGATGCGGCTCGTGAAGATTGTCGGACTGGAGCGGATCCACGCGCTCAAGGGAGAGCCCCTCATCCTGCTCGCGCCGCACTTCGTCGGCCTGGACGCCGGCTGCACGCGCCTGACCTGCGAAATCGACTTGGCGGGTATCTACGCGAGGCAGAAGAACCCTCTGTTCGACGCGCTGCTCGTCTCGGGGAGAACGCGCTTCGGGCACCAGCTCGCGATATCCCGCCAGGAAGGCGTGCGCCCGGCCCTCGCCGCGCTGAAGGAGGGGATCCCGTTCTACTATCTTCCCGATCAGGACTACGGGCCCCGCGATGCGATTTTCGTCCCGTTCTTCGCGGCCTCCGCCGCGACGATCACAGGCCTCTCGCGCATGGCACGGCTCACCGGCGCCCGCGTGCTGCCCTGCGTGACGCGCATGCTGCCGGGCGGCGCCGGCTACGAGCTGCGGTGCTATCCGGTCTGGGAAAATTTCCCGGGCGACGACGATGCCGCCGACGCGCGCCGCATGAACGCCTTCATCGAGGAGCGCGTGCGCGAAATGCCCGAGCAATACTTCTGGACGCACAAGCGTTTCAAGACGCGGCCCGAAGGCGAGCCGAAGTGGTATTGAAATTCACCAAGATGCAGGGCGCGGGCAACGACTTCGTCGTGCTCGACGGCGTCAGCCAGCGTATCGAGATCACCGCGCAGCTCGCCAGGCGGCTCGCGGACCGGCATTTCGGCGTCGGCTGCGATCAGGTGCTGCTCGTGGAAAAGCCGCAACGCGCGGACGCCGATTTCCGCTACCGTATCTGGAATGCCGACGGGGGCGAAGTCGAGCAGTGCGGCAACGGGGCGCGCTGCTTCGTGCGCTTCGTGCATGACAGGGGATTGACGAAGAAAAAGGAGTTACGCGTCGAGACCCTCTCCGGCGTGATCGTTCCGCGCCTGGAGACGGACGGGCGCGTGAGCGTCGACATGGGCGCCCCGGTATTCGAGCCCAGACGCGTGCCTTTCGACGCGCGCGGACTGGAGCAGCGGCGAGACGGGCGCTGGCCGCTCGAGCTCTCCGGCCGCGAGGTAGTCGTCGCCGTGCTTTCCATGGGCAATCCGCACGCCGTCCAGACAGTTCCCGACGTGGATTCAGCGCCCGTGACGACCGAAGGGCCGCTGATCGAGCGCCATGTCCGATTTCCGCGACGCGCGAACGCGGGCTACATGCAAGTGGTCACGCGCACTCACATCCGACTGCGCGTATGGGAGCGCGGCGCGGGAGAGACGCTCGCGTGCGGCACCGGCGCCTGCGCTGCAGTCGTCACCGGCATCCGCGAGGGGCTGCTCGATGAATCGGTCGAGGTCGACGCGCGCGGCGGCCGATTGACGATACGCTGGGCGGGCGGGGAGAATGATCCAAACCGCACGGTGTGGATGACCGGTCCGGCGGTGGCCGTGTTCGAAGGGGAGATCGAAATTGAGAGCTGACGATGTCGCGCGCTACCTGAGGGAGAACCCCGACTTCTTCGAAAGCTACGCCGACATGCTCGCCGAGATCACCGTTCCACATCCGCACGGCGGGCGCGCCATTCCGCTCTCGGACCGCCAGATGCTCGGCCTGCGCGAGAAGAGCAGGGCGCTCGAATCGCGCCTGACCGAGCTCCTGCAGATCGGCGAGGAGAACGACGCGATCGGCGAGAAGATGCACCGGCTGAGCCTTGCGCTGCTCTCCGCGCCCGACCTGCAAAGCCTCCTGACCGTGCTCTATCTGCATTTGCGCGAGGACTTCGCGGTTCCCCACTCCGCGCTGCGGATATGGGGTGCGCAAGGCGGAGCCTTCCGGGGCGCGGCGGATGCCGCGGAGTTCCGTCCCGTGGGCGAACAACTGAAGCGTTACGCGGCGTCCTTGTCGCAGCCCTTCTGTGGCCCGAGCGGGGACGCCGAGGCCGCAGCCTGGTTCGGCGAGGGGGCCTCGCACGTTCGCTCGGTGGCGCACATGGCCTTGCGCGACAAGGAATGCTTCGGGATGCTTGCCCTGGGCAGCGAGGACGTTCTGCGTTTCTACCCGGAGATGGGCACGCTGTATCTGAAGCGCATGGGCGAGCTCACGGGCGCGGCCCTGCTGAGATTTCTCTAGCCGCGGCTGGCGGGAATGGCGCACGACTCCCGCCTCAGGCTGCTCGAAGAGTTTCTCGATCAGCTCGCGCACCAGCGGCGGCTGAGCCCCGGAACCGCGCGCAATTACCGCCGCGCGCTCGAGCAGCTCTTCGCCTCGAATAACGGCGTGCCCCTGAAGAGCCTCGAGGCGCAGCACCTACGTCGCACCGTGTCGCAGTTACACGCGCGCGGCATGTCCGGCCGGACCATCGCATACCTGCTCTCGGGCTGGCGGGGGTTTTTCAATTGGCTCGTCAAGCACCGCGGGTTTCCCCACAACCCCTGTGTCGGCTTGCGCGCGCCGAAAAGCCCGAAGGCGCTTCCCAAGGCGCTTTCCCCGGACCTCATGGTGCGGTTGTTGGAGGTCCCGACGGAGGGACCAGCGCAAGCGCGGGACAAGGCGATGTTCGAGTTGCTCTACTCTTCCGGACTGCGGCTTGCCGAGCTGGTGAGCCTGGATACGGCGGACGGCGAAAGCCTGAAGCGGCAAGCGGAGGTCACGGTGACGGGCAAGGGTGCGAAGACGCGCACCGTGCCGGTCGGCGGCAAAGCGTGCGCCGCAATCGCGGCCTGGCTCAGCGAGCGCGCGAGGCTCGCAAGGCCGGGGGAAACGGCGCTTTTCGTCGGCGCGCGCGGCCGGCGCATGGCGCCCAGCTCGGTGCGCTACGCTCTTGCGCTCTGGGCGCGGCGTCTCGGCCTGCCGCAACACGTCCACCCGCACATGCTGCGTCACTCTTTCGCCACGCACCTGCTCCAATCTTCCGGAGACCTGCGCGCGGTGCAGGAAATGCTCGGCCATTCGAGCATCTCGACCACGCAGGTCTACACTCATCTTGACTTCCAGCATCTCGCCAAAGCCTATGATGCCGCGCACCCCCGAGCGAGAAGGAAAACGCAGATGCCGGTGAAAAAGCCGTGAGCGAGACGCCTTCCGCCCCGGCGCGCTGGCTGGGTTCAGTCCGCACTCGATCGTGGGCGCCGCGCCACGACTCACGCTGAAGCCCGGACGCGAGCGCTCGCTCCTGCGGCGCCACCCGTGGATCTTTTCCGGGGCGATCGCCGAGGTCCGTGGAGCGCCGCAAAGCGGTGATACCGTGGATGTCCGAGCCGCAGACGGGCATTTCCTCGCCTGGGCGGCGTACAGCCCTGCCTCGCAGATCCGGGCCCGCGTCTGGAGCTTCGAGGAGGCCGAAATCCCCGGTCCGGATCTGTTCGAAAAGAGAATCGGGGCCGCGCTCGCCCTGCGGCGCGCAGCAGTTCCGCCGGAGACGACCAATGCGTTGCGGCTCGTGCACGGAGAGTCGGACGGGCTCCCCGGCCTCGTCGCCGACCGCTACGCGGACACGCTGGTGGTGCAGATCCTTTCTGCGGGCTGCGAGAGGTGGCGCGACGCGCTGATCGCGATCCTCCGCGAGCGGAGCGGCTGCGCGAGGATCCACGAACGCTCCGATACCGAGGGGCGCGAGCTCGAAGGTCTTTCCGCAAGTACCGGACTGATCGCGGGCACAGCGGTCGACGGACCCCTCGAGATCGTCGAACACGGCATCCGCTACGAAGTCGACGTCGCCGCTGGGCAGAAGACCGGGTTCTATCTGGACCAGCGGGAAAACCGCGCTCGCGTGGGGTTCCTTGCCGAAGGCCGGGAAGCGCTCAACGGTTTCAGCTATACCGGCGGCTTCACGCTTTCCGCGCTCGCCGGAGGCGCCCGCTCGGTCCTCTCGATCGACAGCTCGGCGCCCGCGCTCGAGCTGGCAAAGCGCAACCTCGCGCTGAACGCTGTCGAAGCGGACCGGGCAGAGTGGCTCGAAGCCGATGTATTCGGAGCCTTGCGCAGCTTGCGGGCGGAGAACAGACAATTCGACCTCGTCGTGCTCGATCCGCCGAAGTTCGCACCGACGCCGAAGGACGCCGAGCGCGCCGCGCGCGGTTACAAGGACATCAACCTGAATGCGCTGAAGCTGCTGCGGCGGGGTGGGCTGCTCGCGACTTTTTCCTGCTCCGGCGGCGTGTCGCCCGAGCTCTTCCAGAAAATCCTCGCCGGGGCCGCTGCAGACGCGGGGGTGTCGCTTCTTCTCCGCGAGCGCTACCGCGCCGCGGCGGACCACCCGGTGCGCATCGAGTTTCCGGAAGGCGAGTACCTGAAAGGGCTGTTGCTGGAACGCCTCTAGGAGCCTGCATTGTGTGATGTAGTCGCGCGACGGAATGGGTTGCTTTGTAATGCCGGGCGTGCTGTAATGCGCCCTTTTTTCAGCTCACCCGTACCCCTTCCGGACTACCCGGACGCCCCGCTTGCAAACGCGAAGCAATATGCTCAAATAGGCTTGTTCCGCGGCGCGGCATGGAGTGCCAGGAGATCGAATTGGCGGCACAGGAAAACATGGTTCCGGTGACCATACTCACCGGCTTCTTGGGAAGCGGCAAGACCACGCTCGTCAACCGCATCCTCAAGGAGCAACACGGCCACCGCATCGCAGTGATCGAGAACGAGTTCGGCGAGGCGGGCGTGGACAACGAAATCCTCCTGAGCGAAGCCGGCGAGCAGATCATCGAGATGAACAACGGCTGCGTCTGCTGCACCGTGCGCGGCGACCTCATCCGCATCCTGGGGGAGCTCAGGGAGCGGCGCGATTCCGGCAAGCTCAAATTCGAGCGCGTGATCATCGAGACGACGGGCATGGCCGATCCGGGCCCTGTCGCTCAGAGCTTCTTCATCGACGAGAAGATCGGCAACTATTATCTTCTGGACAGCGTCATCACCGTGGTGGACGCAAAGCACGCCGCGAGGCAGCTCGACGAGTTCCACGAGGCCCAGGAGCAGGTCGGATTCGCCGACCGGATTCTCATGTCCAAGACCGACCTCGTGTCGGAATCCGAGCAGGAAACGCTGCGAAGGCGCCTCACGAAGATGAATCCTCGGGCGCCGATCAAGAAGGTCCATTTCGGCAACACGCCGATCGAGGACATTCTCGATATCCGCGGTTTCAACCTCAACGCGACCCTCGAGCTCGATCCGGGGTTCCTCGAGGACAGCGAGCACGAACACGACGAACACGTCAGCTCCTTCGCGTTCCGCTCGGACAAGCCCTTCGATAGCGCGAAGCTCGAGGAGTTCCTGTCCGGGGTCGTACAGATTTACGGACCGGACATGCTGCGCTATAAAGGGGTGTTGTATATGAAGGGCAACACGCACCGCGTCGTGTTTCAAGGGGTGCACATGCTCATGGGCGGCGATCTGGGTCGCGCCTGGGGCAAGGACGAAAAGCGTTCGAGCACGATGGTTTTCATCGGCAAGAATCTGCCGCAGGACCTATTTATGAAGGGATTGGAACAATGTTTGGTGGAAAAGCAGTAAAGAAGCTGGTGGGCAAGGCGGCGAAGCCGGCGGAGCAGAAGCCGGTGGAGCACAAACCGGCCGAGCACAAGCCGGCGAAGAAAAACGGCTTGACCGAGGCCGAGTTGCTGCGTGCCCCTGCGTCGCAGTACATGAGCGCCGAACAGCTTGCGTTCTTCCGCGAGCGCCTGCTCGAGACGCAAAGGGAGTTGCTGGAGAAGGCGGATCTCACCTCGGAGCATCTGCGGGAGCACGAACTGGAAGCCGATCCGACCGACCAGGCGACGATCGAGGAGGAATACGCGCTGGAGCTCCGCGCGCGCGACCGCGAGAGGAAGCTCCTCAAGAAAATCGACGAGGCCCTGCGCCGCATCGAGGAAGGCAGCTACGGTTACTGCGAGGAGACGGGCGAGCCGATCGGCATCCCCAGGCTGATCGCGCGGCCGACGGCAACGCTTTCCATCGAGGCGCAGTCGCGCCGCGAGCAGAAGCAGAAGCTTTACGGGGAGTGAAGGACTGATCGGCGGTCTATATTCCAGGTCCCCCGCAGCAGGAATCGGAGCTCGAAGCCGACTGAACCGGCGGGCACGGCACGGTACCGTACGAACAAAAAACGCAGCAGTCGCCGGGCCTGGGTTTGAGCACCGCGCGGCAAGCCGTGCACTCGTAGAACCACTGACAGGCGTCGGTGGGCATCGTTTCCCGCGTACGATACCCGCACTTCGGGCAGGTGAGCGTGGATTCGAGAGAGATGACCGCCACGTTCAATTTCCGTTCTTGACTGCCGAAGGATAGCCCGCGTTCGCGGTGGATTTCATCAAACGCTCGGGGGAGGTCACGCGAGCGTCGTACTCCACGACAGCCGATCTGGTCGGGAAATCGACCTTGGCGGATTTGACGCCGGGCGTCTTCTCGAGCGCCTTGCGCACCGTGATGGGACACGCCTCGCAGTCCATGCCCGGTACTGACAGCTCGATACGCGCCGTGTCGGCCGCTGATACCGGCGCGGCAAGAAAGAAAGCGGTGATGAGTGTCGCGAGTCGCATGGGATCTCCTTTAGTAGAAAAGCGGCGCGTACCACGGAAACGTAAGAAGCGGGACGATGACGACCAGCATGGCCCAGAAGATCATCCGCTGGCGGCTGCGCACGCGCGGGTCCGCGCAGGCCTCGTCAGGTTCGCAAGCCTGCGGCGCCCGGTAGAGCTTCCAGTAAGCTGCGCCGAAGAGTGCAACCGTGGCGAGCATGAATATGGGGCGGGCGGGCTCGAGTGTCGTGAGCGAAGACACCCAGGCCCCGCCTATCCCGAGGGAAACGAGCACGAGAGGGCCGACGCAGCAAAGCGACGCACCGATTGCGGCGAGCGCGCCGCCGGCGAGGGCGCGGCGTGGGGTCAGGTCGAGCTTCACGGGAACTCCGGTTTCCAGTTACGCTCGTAGTCTAGATACGTACCTAAGTACGGAGTCAAGTCATGACCCGGGCCGGCTATACCATCGGACACCTCGCCAGGGCGGCGGGCGTCAACGTGGAAACAGTGCGCTTCTACCACCGCAGAGGCCTGCTGCCGCTTCCCGGTCGCGCCTATGGGGCGGTTCGCCGCTACGGCGAAGAGAGTCTCGCGCGGCTGCGGTTCATACGGCGGGCGCAGCGGCTCGGCTTCACCTTGGATGAGGTTACCGCGCTGCTTCAGCTCAACGACGGCCGAAGTTGTTCCGCGGCCCGCGGGCTCGCCGAGCGCAAGCTCGCCGTGGTCGAAGACCGTCTGAAGGACCTCTCCACGCTGCGCAAGCAGCTCACGAGCTTGGTGCGCAGATGTCGCACGCAACGCGGCAAGGTTCACTGTCCCCTGATCGACGCGCTGAACGAAAATTAACATTTCGAGAGCTCGAGGTGATGTGCTTGTCTCCGGCGGTTCGAGTTTGTAGTAGACTTGCGCCCGATGCTGCCTGAAAAGTCGGCCGTGCCAAACGGCGCTCTGCGTCACCTGCTTCTCGCCGCCGCGCTGGTGTTTGCCCAGCAGGCGGCACAGCTGCACGCGCTGTCGCATCTGAAGCGCAACGCGGTCATGGCCGAGCGTGGCGGAAAGTGTGTCCCGCCGGTCAACCACCCCGCCGAACAATGCATCGGGTATCACGCGGTGGACAGCGCGCTGCCGGCGCTCGCGCTGGCGCTCGAGCCGTCTAAGATCGCGTTACCGGTCGTTGCGTCCGTTGATCTTCCTCTTCCCTTCGCTCCGCGGATCGAATTCGATTCGCGCGCGCCTCCCGTCCTCTCCTAGTTCGGTCGCTCGGTAACCTGCTTCGCTCCGGCGAAGCGGCCGTGTTCGCGGGCACCCTTTGCGGCGCATCGCGATCGCATGAACTTGGAGAGACAGCATGTACAGAAACGCAACCATGGCGCTCGCCGTCGCAGCGGCGTTCGGCCTGCCTCACGCCGCGAGGTCACAGACTCAAGACGAGCTGAGGACGTTGCGCGAGCAGGTCAGGCAACTCGACAGGCGCGTGACGGACGCCGAGCAGGCGGCGATTCAGGCCTCAAGTCGGCCAACTGGCGAGAACGCGATGAACCCGGCCGTTTCGGTGATCCTGAACGGCATCTATTCGAATCTTTCCCAGGATCCGAACGCGTTCAGGATCAACGGATTTGTGCCGACGCTCGGCGAGGTTGGGCCGGGGGTGCGGGGCCTGAGCCTGGGTGAATCGGAGCTCGCCCTTGCGGCAAACATCGATCACAACTTCCGCGGAACGCTGATCGCCTCGATATCGTCCCAAGACAGCATCGGCGTTGAGGAGGGCTACATTCAAACCCTCTCCCTGCCATATGGGTTTACCGTCAAGGCCGGACGGTTCTTCTCAGGCGTGGGCTATCAGAACCAGATCCACGCGCACGCCTGGGATTTCACCGACGCGCCGCTTGCGAACAAGGTGTTTCTCGGCAACCAATTGAACGAGGACGGGATCCAGCTGAAATGGGTGGCGCCGACCGATGTCTATTTCGACATCGGCGTCGAGCTTGGCCGCGGTCGCCAGTTTCCCGCGGGGCCTGCGGGTGGACGCGACAAGAACGGCGTCAGTTCGGGCACCTTGTTCGCGCACGTTGGCGGAGACCTGGGAACGGGCACCGCGTGGCAGACCGGAGTCTCGTATCTGGGCACCTCGCCCCAGGACCGCAGCTTCGAGGATCCGGCCGGGACAAGCAACAGCTTCACGGGCCAAAGCCGCCTTTGGGTGTTGGACGGAATCCTCAAGTGGGCGCCGAACTACAACCCGACTTACACCAACTTCAAGCTGCAGGGCGAATACTTCCGGCGCAAAGAGGACGGCAATCTCACCTTCAACACCACGGGGACGGCGCAGACGGGAGGATTCACATCCGCTCAGTCGGGTTGGTATCTCCAAGGGGTCTATCAATTCGTCCCGTTGTGGCGGGTCGGCTATCGCTACGACAGGCTGTATTCCGGGACCACGACCTTTTCGACTCCTCTCACCGCGGCGGATTTCCCGATCCTCGCCGCCTACAATCCCACACGCCATACCGTGATGGTCGACTGGAGCGGGAGCGAGTTCAGCCGGGTCCGATTGCAGTTGGCGCAGGACAAATCGCGCTCCGATGCGACCGACAACCAGGTCTTCCTCCAGTACATCGTCAGTCTGGGCGCGCATGGCGCCCACAAATTCTAGGGTGGCCAGCATGAAAACGATTCTGAGATTTGTTGCCGCGTTGGGCTCGGTTGTTGCGGCGTTGCCGGCAACGGCGGCGCTCAACGTTTTTGCCTGCGAGCCCGAATGGAGCGCCTTGGCGCAGGAGCTGGGGGGAGACAAGGTTTCGGTGTATTCGGCCACCACTGCGCTGCAGGATCCGCACCGCATCGAAGCGCGTCCCAGCCTGATCGCGCGCATCCGCTCCGCCGATCTGCTCGTCTGTTCGGGCTCGGAGCTGGAGATCGGTTGGATTCCGCTCTTGCTCACTCAGAGCGGGAACCCCCGAATCCAGCTCGGCTCCCCGGGTTACTTCGAGGCCTCGCAGTACGTCGTCAAGCTGGAAATCCCGAAAGTCATAGACCGCGCGCTCGGAGACCTCCATCCCGGCGGCAACCCACACGTCCATACCGATCCGCGCAACATCGCCAAGATCGCACCGGTACTCATGGAGCGCATGGCGCAGCTCGACCCGGCGAACGCCGACAGCTATCGTTCCCGCG
>Ga0075436_100004082_pt1 | contig 10016 bp, 17 predicted proteins | sample RhiMethybrSRZTD5_FD_75303 | JGI IMG/M metagenome (GOLD analysis project Ga0075436, IMG submission 75303) | Populus rhizosphere microbial communities from Tennessee, USA - Rhizosphere MetaG P. TD hybrid SRZTD5 | ecosystem: Host-associated > Plants > Roots > Rhizosphere > Soil | place: USA... | reverse complement strand
GGTCGTCCGTGGCGTTCAGATTATTCGTCGAAGAGCCGCCGAACATGAGCGTCGAGTTCGGGCCCGTCGCGCCCGTAGCACCCGTGGCGCCCGTGGCTCCCGTCGCGCCATCAGCGCCGGAAGGACCCGTCGCTCCCGTAGCCCCCGTAGGGCCAGTCGGGCCGGTTGCGCCCGTCGCGCCCGTGGCGCCGGTCGGCCCAGTTGGGCCCGTGTCGCCCGTCGGTCCGGTTGGACCTTGTGGGCCAGTATCGCCGGTGGGACCCGTCGGGCCCGTCGGACCGATGGCCTGAAAAGTGAGCACAGCATCATCCCTCTTACATTTGGCATCGCCGCGTATCGTGATGATGCCGGTCTTGCCCAAGCAACCAAAATACGTCTGCGCGTCGGCCGGCGGCGCTGCATAAAAGAACAGCCCGGCCAAGGCAGCAAGAGTCAATAAAGATAGTCTCTTCACTCCAACCCTCCTTGGTTAGTCGGCGATCGCGCCTACGGTTTAGAAATCGCCGAGTGAGCGGAGCAAGTGCCGTTCCAAAGTTCGTTTAGCGCAGTCCGCGGAGCGAATGGGAAGCGAAAGGCACGGAATGGACAAGCCGGGGCTTCCCGCGGCTGCCAAAGTCCGGCACTCTACGGGGCTTTCGAGCGCGAAACGGAATCGGCGGAAAGGGCAGCGGCCGGTTTTTCAAAAAAAGAAGGGTTTCATTAACGCATGACTTTAGCTTATAAGACTCATTAATTGCGTATAACCGAACGGCGGGAAAAGAAACGCCGGACAAACACGCGAAAACGCGGTTTTGCGAATTTGGGGCAGTGGCGCTTAAGTGATAGCGTGAATTCATGGACGAAGCGCCGCGCAAAGCCGCCGACGAGAAGTTCTGCTCCGAGTGCGGCGCGATCATCAAGGCAAAGGCCGAGATCTGCCCCAAATGCGGCGTGCGCCAGCTCCCGCCGCCGAACGCCTGGGCCGGCATCGCGCCCAACGGCAAGAGCAAGCTCCTCGCCGGCCTGCTCGCGCTCGTCCTCGGCGGCCTCGGCGTCCACAAGTTCTACCTCGGCCAGATCGGCTGGGGCGTCCTCTACGCGATTTTCTTCTGGACCGCCGTCCCCGCCGTCGTCGGCTTCATCGAAGGCATCATGCTGCTCGCCATGACGCAGGAAGAGTTCAACGAGAAGTACGGAATGGATCGCCGAACCGACTGAGTCGCGCGCCTCTTTCTTAAACCGCCGGCCCCTGCTATAATTTTCATCAGGAAGCTTGCTCTGACAGCGTCGCCCGGCGAGCGCATCGAACCGGGGCTTTGCGGAGGCGGTCCCTCAGGGTAACCGCCTCTTTTGTTTTACGGCCGCGCATGCGGCCGTCCCGTTCCAAAGGGAGGACGTCAATGCGGCTTAGCGTCGGCAGTAAAGTCAGTTACCCGTATCAAGGCCCGTGCCTGATCGGCGACGTCGTTACGAAAGTGATCGACGGGGAGCGCACGGAATTTCATCATTTCATCCCGCTCGGCCGGGGCGGCGCCGAGTTGTTCGTGCCGTTCGGCCAGGCTCCGAAAGGTATCCGCCGGCTGCTCGACGAATCCGGGATCGTCGCTGTGCTCGGGCGGCTCCGAAAGCCCGCCGCTGCCGCCTCGGACGGGAAACAGCGGAACGCCGATAATTTGAAGCTGCTCGCCTCCGGGTCGGCGCTCGACCTGGCCGAGTTGATCGCGTCGCTGACGGCGCTGCGGGGTGTCAACCGCTTCACCTCGAACGACGGCGGGACGCTGGAGCGCGCGCGCCGCCTGCTGGTTCGCGAGATCGCCGAGGTGATGGGCGAGGGCGAAGAGGCCGCCGAGGAGCGCATCGACGCCGCGCTCGCGGAATCTTGCGCGGAAGCGAAGAGAAGCGAAAAACCGCGCCGGCGGAGGAAAGCGCCGGGTAAGCGATGAGGCGGAGGAAACGCCGCCGCGGCGCGTCCAAGCCGGCGCGCGCCGCCCGCCACTCCTGGCTCCAGCCGCTCAAGGCGAGGCCGCCGGCGCCGTTTTTCGATTCGGGGGAACGCCCGGTCGCCGCCGGTCCCGAGACGGCGCTTCTCTGCGCCGTGCTCGAAGACGCTCTCACCTGTATTTATGAAGCGAAAGACCCCGAGCTTGTGGCGGAGGCCGAGCGGTGGTTTTTCCGCGATCGGTCTCGAGGGGTCTTCTCGTTCCTCTCGCTCTGCGAGGCGCTCGATCTCGACGCCGACGAGATACGCAGCCGGCTCGCCAACGGGATGAAGGTCCGCGTCGCCGCCGCGCTGAAACAGAAACCAAAGAATCCTTCACGGCGCGCTTCGGCCTTGCCGCCGAAATGGCTCGGCGGCGGCGCGCCGCGGCTCACGCGAAAATAAAGCCCGCCGAATTATTTTCGCCGCGCGGTTGACAACGCGCGCGAAAGCCCGTACTGTGAGCCATCCACTTCAGTAAAAGACCTCCTGAAACGGAATCCACTGAACCGAGGTCTCGTCAGTCTCTCTCCCTTGCGAATTTGCCTAAACGGTAACCGACCAGAGCGCGGCCTTACACTCCCTGTTCTGCTCCATTTAGCTTAAGCTTCCGGGGTCAAAGACATCAACAGTTTCTTCTATAGGAGGAGAACATGGGTAATAAACTATACGTAGGCGGGCTGCCTTATTCGGTGACCGAAGGGCGGCTCGAGGAAGTCTTCGCGCCGCACGGCACCGTCGCATCGGCGCGCCTGATTTCCGATAAATTCACCGGCCAGTCGCGCGGCTTCGGCTTCGTCGAGATGAGCTCGAGCGCCGAGGCGCAGAGCGCGATCGACGCGCTCAACGGCACGCAGCTCGACGGCCGCACGCTCGTCGTCAACGAGGCGAAGCCGATGGAGCGCCGCGATGGCGGCGGCAGCCGCGACGGCAACGGCGGAGGCCGGGGCCGCAACGGCGGCGCGCGCTGGTAAATCCCGAGCGCTAAAACGCAAAAGGGGGCAACCGTCGGTTTGCCCCCTTTTTTTTCGCCGCGAATCGCGCTAAGCCGCCGATATCGTGCGCGATTAATTATATTATTAAAAAAGTATTGTTTATCGATCGCCGCGCGCCCATACTGGACGGGCAATCGGCGGCGTCAGAACTTCGTTGAAGCGAATGAAAGCCAGGCCCCGTGGCGAGATTACCGACGCTGCCCTCAGGAAGCTCCTGACCATCGCCAGCGATCTGGCGTTTCAATACTCCGACAGCGGCCAAGATGCCTATCGGATCACCCGTCGCGCCTTCGTCGAGCTGCTGCGCGAAGGGTTCTTTGAAAGAAGAAAATCATTTGGGCCGCACCTGGGAAAACCTCCGTGCCCCCATTAACTCGCGCGGCGCGAGGGAAGCCGCGTCTATGCCGGCGGCGGCTGCGTTCCCAGGCAAACCGGCAGCCGGCGCAGGTTAATCCAAAAAGAGACAGCCGATAGAAGTCGAGCTGTAGGAAGAAATCCAATGTATCTCACTCGAAAGATGCTGGTGGGCATTGTCCTCACCGTCCTCGGAATGACCGTTTTTGCTTTTCCGGAAATAACGATGCACAACCAAAACAGCGCCGCGTTCTTGCCCATGCTGGCTGCGGCCATGCTTCTCGCCACCGGCGTCGTCCTCGTCGTGGCTGAAGTAAAAATAATTTGGGCGAAAAGTCATCCAGACCAGTGGTAATTTCGGAAAAGCGCGCGGACGAAACCGTCGCTATGGATATCGATCGCTGCGCCTTGGATAACTTCGAATTACAAACGGTTAGTTTTCCGTTCGGCCTCGGCGTCGGCTCCGCGCGGGTCCCCGACCTGCACGGGCGGGAGATAGAAATCACCATGCGTCCGCTCGCACCGGAGCGCAGAGAAAAATTAATCGCGGCGGTGCACACGGCCTATCGCCGGCTTAAAGAGCCCAACGAATTCGGTCTGGCCAAAGAGATGTTCGCGTTTGCCGTGCGGGGAACCCGATACGTTGAAACCGATGCGGAGGGCGTCGGCCCTTTTACCGCGACGGGCGGGCCGGCGAATCCGACAACCATTCTGCAGCGACATTCGAGCCTATGGGAAAATGAGACGGAGCTCTGCGTCGCGGTGCTCCATGAAGCCGTTCACCTGCTCGACGCGAGGGCGGGTCATAGCGCGAGCAAAAAAGACCAAAGGGCCGGATCGAGGGCCGATGCGATCCATCATCTGAATTGCTACGCCGCCCTGGACTACGAGGTCCCTTCCAGCCATCCGGCCTTCGGACTTTTATCGACCGGCGAGAGCGCAAGCGCGGAGCCCGACCGTACCGACCCCTGTCCCTGCGGCAGCGGCAAGAAATACAAACGCTGCTGCGGGTGAGGCGAAAAGGCGGCGATAAAAATCGCGGCTGAAAAAATCATGCAAGCGAAGAAGTGTCTCGCGATCATCGACCGCAAAGAATGCGGCATGCCTTTAGAGCTGGAAAGCCCCGAAAACGAGGAAACCATCTCGCAGTACCGCTGTTCGCTCGGCCATCGCACGCACATCGTCTAACAAAAGCACCGAACAATCTTCCCGGCAGCGTAATCCGCGAGCGGAAAAAGTCGCAGTGATTTTGCCGCGCCGCCGCGGTTCGTCAAAATCATAAAAATACATAAATGAGGCCCAAAAAATAAATCAGATTGCCGTTGTGTTCCCCCGCCGCCCGGCGTACTGTGGGCCATGGCCAGAATAACGATCGAAGATTGTCTCGGCGGCGTCTCCAGCCGCTTCGAGCTTGTCCACCTCGCGACGAAACGGGCGAAGCAGCTTCTCAAAGGCGCCACGCCGCTCGTCGTAGCCGACAACCGCGACATCGTAAAGGCGCTGCGCGAGATCGCCGCGGGCAAAGTCCGCTGGGCGGCGAAGCCCGACGTCCCGGCGACGGCGCCCGTGCTTCCCGCAGTTCGACGCTAAGCCCCGCAAGCCTCTCCCGCTCCGGGATCTGCCGTCCTAAAAGTTTGCGTTATTTTTGCGCGGCCAAGGCCCGCGCGCGGGGTTAGGCCGGCTCGGTCGCCGGCGGCTCGCCGCCGAGCGCCTTGCGCGCCTCGTCGGGCGTGATCGCGAGGAGATAACTGCCGCGCGGCCACTCCGCCGCGCCGGGCTCTTCGTCTTCCCGGCCGATGCTCACGACGACGCGGTCGCAGCCGGCGGCGAAGCCCGAGAGGTCGGCCCCGCCGATCACCAGCGCCGCTTGCACGAGCTGCCGCGGCGCGAGGCCCAGCCACTCCACGCACCAGTCGACGCTCCGGTCCGCCTGCTTGTGGCCGCGCATCGGAAAAGTCGTTTCCTTCACAAACCAGATTTTTGCCATCCCTCAGTGTACAGGAAACCGCCCGTCCGGGAAGGGGAGGGGAAAAATAGTTCGCGGAGCGCGGAAATCAATTCATGCCATGGCCAATACGGCGATCAGGAGTAAGGAAAGCACTAATTCAATCCAATCTTCGCGTTTCAATTGCACCGCCTTTACAAGGGGACCGACTTTATGCCCGAGCTGAGAACTCTAGCATGATTGGGCCTAATTCCCTAACTATTGTTCGATTATTTAGGCGATGTTTATCGTCAAGAATGCGGCTCCGTCATTCCCGCGAAAGCATGTCCTAAGGACCGCGTCATAAAGTATTTTTCGATGATGCCGATCGAAAGATTTGATGAGGCGCCCGCCGTCGCCGGCTTCATTGAGGGCATCATGCTGCTCGCCATGACGCAGGAAGAGTTCAACGAGAAGCACGGGAAGGTCTAAGCGGCTCCGCGGTCCCCGCGCGCGCGGGAATCAATTCCCAATTCGATAAATCCGCTCGGCGTTGCGGTGCGCGATCGCCTCGCCGAGCTCGGGCGGCATCTGCGCGAGCGCCGCGCGGTAATTTCCCAGCGACGCCTCGTCCGGGCCGCGCTCCACGGCGCCGGCCGGCGCGTGGAAATAATCGCTCCCAATCACGAAGCGGTCGGGAAACTCCTTGAGCAGCGCGAGCCAGAAGGGCCTGAGGCGCTTGTCCGCGTCGAGCGCCGCGCCCGGCGGCGGCCCGCCCGCGTTCAGGCGCAGGCTCATGAAGAGGTTCGGGTGGCGCGCGAGCAGTCCGCGCTGGAGTGCGACGGTGCGCGTGCCGAGCGGATCGCTGCCGGCGTGCGCCCAGACGATGCGCGCGCCGCGGTTGTGCGCGAGCAGGCGCTCGAAGGCGGCGAGGTTCTCCTTCAGCGGCGAGGGATTGCCGCGATTGAAGATCGGTCGGCCCGGCAGGTCCATGTTCTCGGGCACGGCGTCGAGATGGACGTCGATCGGGAGGTTCTTCTCGGCGGCGATGTCGGCGAGCAGCAGCAGGAGCGGATGGTCTCCCGGCGTCGACTCGTAGGGGTGGTTCGGCCCCATCAGCGCGAGCGACATGTGATGCAGCGCGATCTCGCCGAAGACCACGGCGCCGGCGGCGACGATCTCCTCGGCGCGGGCGCGAAACGCCTTTTTCTTATCCTCGGTCACGGCGTCGGGCGCGGCCGACTGGAGCATGCCGTTGAGGCTGCCGCCGCCACCGCCGGGTAGAATCCGGCTGGCGTACGCTTCTTTGGCGAAGCGGTACGACTCGATCTCGTACGTCGAGCGGCCGGACTCCATCGGCGGCGGCATGACGATCATGCGGCGGATGCCGGCGCGGTCCATGCGGCCGATCGCGCCGTCGAGCGCTCTGCGGAAGTCCGGGCCGCCGCGCGGCGCGCGCGCGTCGTTCGAGATATGCGAGTGCGTGTCGATGATGGCGGGCGGCTCCGCGAGCGCGGGCGCGGCGAGCAGGAGAAGCGCCAGCGCGGCCAAGCGCGCGATCTTTTGTATCAAGCGCGGCACGCGGTCATAGAAGACCTCATGCGGAGTCCGGAATCAAGACCGCCGCCGGCTTCGCGCCGGGCGCTCCGTTTGCGCACGCGCGGGAGTAATGGTAAACACGCGCCATCGTTTCGGTCATCGGAGGGCCACATGACGCAGAGAAATCTCATCGGTATCTTCATCGCCATCGCGTTCGTCTTCGCCGCGCGCGCGGCCGGCGCCGCGGATCAGCCGCAAAATTCGCCGGAAGGCAAAAAGATCGTCGCGCTCGTCGACCAGGCGGTCAAGCTGGTCGAGCAGAAGGGCAAGGACGCCTTTCCCGAGCTCAGGAAAGACAAGAAGTGGAACAACGGCGACGTCTACATCTTCATCGACCGCTTCGACGGGCTCGTGCTGCTCAATCCGCCCTCGCCGGACATCGAGGGAAAAAATCTCATCGACTGGCAGGACGCCAAGGGCAAGAAGATCGTGCGCGAGTTCGTCCAAGTCGCGAAGTCCAAAGGGTCGGGCTGGGTGGATTACTACTGGCCCAAGCCGGGCGAGCAAAAGCCGTCCAAGAAAATGAGCTACGTGAAAAAGGCCAAGCTCCCGACCGGCGAAAATGTCATCGTCGGGTCGGGGATGTACGTGGAGTAGCGCGGACGGCGCAGAAGGCTTTCGTCTTTCAGTCATTCCCGCGCACGCGGGAATCCAAGCATTAATCCGATCTTTCGATGTTTCGAGAATTCCCGAAACGTGGAAGCATCGATCAAGTTTTTAAATGGCAACGATCCAAATCTTCGATCGGACGCTGAGTGGAAAAGACTCGCGCTGCCTTTTTTCTTCTTCGCATTGCTTCCGCCGTTGACACCTCCGCTTCCACAGTGCAACACTTCTCGCGCTTGATCGTCGGCGGATAGGCCGCCGCTGTGTCCGGCCCTAACCATTTAAGGAGAGAGATCATGCGACGAAACATCTTCGTACTGGCTGTGTTCTTGGTGGCCGCGTCCGTGGCGCCGGCGCTGGCGCAGGACGCTGCGAAAGTCGACTCGAAACACTACAAGGTGGAGTTGGAAAACGCGCAGGTGCGGGTGCTGCGCGTCACCTATGCGCCTGGCGAAAAGTCGGTGATGCACTCACATCCGGCGAGCGTGGTCGTGTTCCTGACGGACGCCAAGGTGAGATTCACGCTGCCCGACGGGAAGACGCAGGACATGACCGTGAAGGCCGGGACGACTCAATGGAACGCCGCGGCCAAGCATCTGCCCGAGAACGTGGGCGACAAGCCTTTCGAGGTGATCGTGGTGGAGATGAAGGGCAAGCCCGCGGCGGCGAAGTGATGCGCGCCGCTTAAATCGTCAACCTCTCCCCGCACTCCGGGCATTTGCATTCTTTCCGCCGCGGCAGCGCGAAGGTCTGGGGCAGCGAGGCGCGGCAGCGCGGGCAGCGGAAGACGAGCCACGAGTAGAGCGCGATCATGATGAGGCCGCCGAAGAAGATGAAGTCGGCGACGAAGGCGGGCGCCGGCTCGACGGGATTGGTGAAGTAGCGGACGAAGAGCAGGACGGCGAGCGCCGCGGTCAGCAGTCGGAAGCTGCGCCGCTTCCGCTTAAATTCTTCCTGAAAATCCATAACCGTAAGGGTTAGGGGAGCTAGGCGCACAATTCATTGCGCCCGGGATCGTCTAATCCGGCTCCAGCCGGACGTTGACCTGCCACATCCTGCGGGACTCTTTTTTCTCCACCGCCCGCGGGTCGACCCGCAGCGCCCGCGTCTTGTAGTTCGGATGCTCGAAGGCGAGGTCGCACCGGGCGATGTCGCCGGCGAACGCGTGCTCCAGGCGGAAATAGCCGTTCGCGTTGGTCGTGGTCTCGCCCGCGTCGAGCTTCGGGTTGTCGCACGCGGCGGTGACTTTGACGCCGGCGATCGGGAAGTCGTCCTTCATGCTCAGGACCGTGCCGGAGAAATCGTACCTTTCGCCGCCGCCGCCGAAGACGCGCGGGAGCGAGCAGCCGCCGAGCGCCGCGGCGAGAGGCAGGAGGGCGGCAAGTGTCGCGAGCGTGCGGGGAGCGCTCATCGCGTACGATAATACCACAGATTGCGTGAGGCGTGAGGCGTAAGGCGCGAGGCGTAAGTAGTGAGTCGTTAGCGGTGAGCAGTGTGCCCGGAGTAGGGGCGCGGCGCGCCGTGCTCCTCTGCGCCATTCCCCTCCTTACGAAGGAGGGTTAGGGGAGGTAAGCGGTTCGCTACCGTCCGTCACCCCCGCGGAAGCGGGGGTCCAGTTACGAAAAACCCTGGATTCCCGCCCGTTCGACGGCGCTCAGGACATGCTTTCGCGGGAATGACTCAAGAGGCCTGAGGTTCTAATCGATTCGGTATGAAAACCCGGCAGGCTTCACCTCGCCATTCCCCTCCTTACAAAGGAGGGGCTAGGGGAGGTCGGGCGCGATTCATTGCGCCCTGGATTCATTCGTTAATCAGCCGGTAAGCTTGACGCCGCAGCGCGGGCAGTACAGCGTTCGGCGCCATGGTATCCAGTGGGTTTGCTTCAGAAACACGCGGCAGCTCGGGCAGCGGAAGACAGACCACGCGGCCGTCAGAAGCACGACGACGGCGCCCAAAGTGAAAACGTCTATCGTCGATTCAGCCAGGCGTCCATAGATGAACGCAAAAATCAGCAGCCCGGCCACCAGCAGCCGGAAGAGCCTTCTTTTGCTCCTGAATTCGTCCTGGATCTGACTTTCGGTCTTGGGGTCAGTCTCGACTTCCATCTTAATTATCTATCATCTTGCATTTGCGCGGCGAAGCCCCTAAACGACTCGGGTCAACCATGAAATCCAAGCCTTCCACCCTGCGCGCGCACGGTGGCTATCGCCGGCTGCGCTCGTTTCAGGTAACAGAGATCGTCTACGACGCGACTGCGCACGGCGCGGCAGGACAAGAACGCCGGCTCGCAATTTTGGGGCTGCTCGGGTTATCCGGGATGCAAGGCGACCGCGGCGCTGTGAACGTGGAGCAGGGCGGTTCGCGAACCGCCCCTACTTCGCTTTCTTCTCCGCCTTCTTTTCTTCCGCCTTTTTCTCTTCCGGCTTCTTCTCTTCGGCCTTGAAGTCTTCGGGCTGTTTGAGCAGCGTCTTGTAGGAATTCTCGTCGATGGCGAAGATCGTCGTGTCGCCTTCGCGGCGCGCGAACCAGGCGTTGCCGCTCCGGCCCGCCTCGACCGACGCGAGCGTCTTGCCGCCCGCGC
>Ga0075436_100004077_pt1 | contig 10025 bp, 8 predicted proteins | sample RhiMethybrSRZTD5_FD_75303 | JGI IMG/M metagenome (GOLD analysis project Ga0075436, IMG submission 75303) | Populus rhizosphere microbial communities from Tennessee, USA - Rhizosphere MetaG P. TD hybrid SRZTD5 | ecosystem: Host-associated > Plants > Roots > Rhizosphere > Soil | place: USA... | reverse complement strand
CGGCGAATTGTTGATAGAGCCTGCCCGTGATGCCCGGGATGAAGGCGGTCGGGATAAATACTGCAGAGAGTACAAGCGCGATGCCGACGACTGGGCCCGAAATTTCTTCCATTGCTTTGAGAGCGGCGGCTTTGGGCGCGAGGCCGTCTTCGATGTGGCGTTCGACGGCCTCGACGACGACGATCGCGTCATCCACGACGAGACCGACGGCAAGCACCAAGCCGAACAAAGAAAGTGTGTTGATCGAGAATCCGAAAAGCGGGAAGAAGATGAAGGTGCCTACTAGCGAAACCGGAACGGCAAGCAGCGGAATGAGAGTAGCGCGCCAACCTTGCAAGAAAATGTAAACGACGATGATGACGAGTACGATGGCGATGGCAAGGGTGATGACAATTTCCTTGATGCCTTGCGTGACGGCCTGCGTGGTGTCAAGCGAGATCACGTAGTCAATATCGCCTGGGAAGCGCGTCTTCGCCTCCGCCATAAGTTTTTTGAGGCCTTCAGCGGCTTGAACGCCGTTCGAACCCGGGAGCTGGTACGCAGCAACAATGGCGCCAGGTTTGCCGTTAAGGCGGCCGAGAACGCTGTAATTTTGCGCGCCTAGCTCGACACGGGCGACATCTTTGAGGCGAACGATGCCGCCTACGGGAGTCTCCCGTACCACGATCTCGCCGAACTCTTCCGGAGAAGACAAGCGGCCGCGGGCACGGACGGAGTAGGTGAACTCCTGCCCCTTGGGGACGGGTTCGCTGCCGACCTGGCCGGCGGGATTCACCGTATTTTGCGCCTGGATCGCGCTGACAATTTCCGGAACGGTGATTGCGAGCTTGGCCAGCTGATCGGGTTTGACCCAAAGTCGCATGGCGTATTGGCCCGCGCCGAAGATTTGAACGCTACCGATACCGTAGAGGCGAGTTATCTGATCGCTGAGATTGATGTAGGCGAAATTCGAGAGGAATTGAGCGTCATAAGTGCCGTTGGGGGAATAGAGCGTGATGAGCATCAGCGGCGCGGTCACGGTTTTTTGGACGGTGAGGCCGAAGTTGTTTACGTCCGCCGGGAGCTGCGATTGCGCCTGCGTGGAGCGCATCTGCGTGAGAATCAAGTCGGTATTGGGGTCGGTCTTGACATCGTAGTCCACGATGAGGCGCATGCCGCCATCAGCGGTGGAGTTGAGCGAATACATGTAGTTCATGTTGTCCACGCCGCTCATTTGCTGCTCGATAGGCGTCGCGACAGATTGCTCGATGGTTTGGGCGTCCGCGCCGACATAGGTGGCAAGAACTTGCACTTCGGGTGGAACGATATTGGGGAAAAGAGCAACGGGCAGAGTGGCGATGGTCACAGCGCCGATAATGACCATGACGATGGAAATAACCATCGCCACAATAGGACGATTAATGAAAAATCTGGACATGGCCTAGTTCGCTCCCGTAGCTGCCGCAAGAAGTGTGGGTTTAACCGAAGAACCCTCGCGGACTTTCTGCACGCCTTCGACGATAACCATCTCTCCGGACTTTACGCCGCTATCGATAATCCATTGTGTGCCGACACGCTCGCCAACCTTGACGATGCGGACGTTCACCTTGTTATCGCTGCCGACGACTGCGAGTTGGTAGGTGCCTTGTATCTCGATGACCGCCCGTTGGGGCACGAGAAGGGCGTTGTTGCGCGTATACGTGGAGGCGCGGACGCGGCCGAATTGGCCTGGACGCAAAAGATTTTTGGCGTTGGGAAACGCGGAAGCGATGCGAATGCTGCCGGTGGCAATGTCCACCTGACGATCAGTGTAGAGAATATGGCCCTTTTGCGGATAGGTCGTTCCGTCGGCCAGGACGAGGTCGAGGAGTGGCGCGTCCTTTGGAACTTCCAGGTGAATCTGCGAATTGATTTTTTCGGCGAGGCGCAGATATTCCTGCTCGCTGATGGGGAAGAAAGCCTTGATGGGATTTACCTGGGAGACGGAGGTCAGGACGGTCAACGGGTTGACGAGGTTGCCAATCTGGACTTGGGCGATCCCAGCAATGCCGTCAACAAGCGACGTGACGTGCGTGAAACCAAGATTCAGCTGGGCTTGCTCAACCTGCGCTTTGGCGGACTGAACGGCAGCATCCGCGGCCAAGTTTGCCTGAATGTCGTTGTCCAGCTGGCTTTGAGCGATCGCACGTTCCTTGGCGAGGGGGGTGTCGCGGTCAACGTCCAGCTTGGTTTTGCCTAGCTGAGCCTGAGCTTGAGCGAGTTGCGCTTTTGCTTGATCGAGGACCGCTTGAAAGGGACGCTGGTCAATTTCGAAGAGAATGTCGCCTTTGCGAACGGGTGCTCCCTCTTTGTACGTCTGTTGGACAATGTAGCCGGTAACCTGCGGTTGAATTTGCGCGTTGACGTAGCCGTCGAGCGTGGCGACCCATTCGCTGATGATGGGGACGTCCCGCTGCTCGACGGTTGCTACCTTGACGTCCGGCGCGATTCCGGGCGCGGCCGCCTGCTTGCCGCAGCCTGAGAGAGCCGCGAGGGTAACGAGCACGCTGGCGAGGAGTGGTCGGTAGCGCTGGTCGGACATCGTCGACCGTGCCGACAACCGATTCAAGAACCTTAACGGTGCTGCAAGTTTGAAGGGCATAGGCTCTCCTCCCAAGCCGACGGGAATTGCACACAAATAAAACGCTGGAGCGACTGCGGAGGTCCGTGCGAAATCGTGCTCATCGGCCGCGGGACGCGAAGTATACACCAATGTCCGAACACGTCGACCACCTCGCCGCCCCTTTGATGCCCGGCCCGTCGGGAGGTCACATATCAAAACGAGGAGCACCCAAAACCGCGGGCGCCGGAGGTTTTCCACTGGTCAGGCCGAAATCGGCACTTTTTCCTTGCGCTGGCAATACGTTGCGAACTAGAGTTATGCTAGCTCTAGGGGGTACTGTACGAACGGCACCTATATCTTGCAATGCGGTTGCTGGAGCGCGGCGGCGCAGCGCGGAGGCGTCTCTGAGGTGAAACGAAAGAGAGCCGACGGAGGACGAATCGAATGACCGCCATCATCACCGTAGCGAATCAAAAAGGCGGAGTCGGAAAAACTACAACGGCAATCAATCTATCGGCGGCTATCGCCGACAAGGGCAGAAAAACTCTCCTCATCGATCTGGATCCGCAAGCCAATTCAACGATTGCATTTTACAATTCCGGTGAAATTGCCACGTCGATGTTCGATGTGCTGAGCGACACGCGGGCGACGATGGCGACGGTGATCAAGCCGACGAAAGATCCGAATTTGTTTTTGGGGCCGGGGCGACTGGCTTTGGCGAAACTTGAGCAGGTTTTGGCGGGGCAATTCGACGCGCCGTACCGGTTGAAGGATGCGCTGGCACCGGTGCTGAAGGAATACGACTACGTGGTGCTGGATACGCCGCCGTCACTAGGAATTCTAACGGTGAACGCGCTGGTGAGTTCGACACACCTTCTGGTGCCGATTCAGGCGGCGTACTTTGCGATTGAGGGTACGGACGATTTACTGGAAACGTACGAGCGAATTCGCGCGCGGCCGAATCCGAATTTGAAAGTGCTGGGCGTGGTGATTACGTTGTTCGACAAGAGAACAAATATTTCGAAAGACACGCATGGGCAGATTCGCAGCGTGTTTGGAGAAGTATTGTTCAAGACGAAGATCACCAAGAACGTGAGGCTGGAAGAGAGCCCTGCGTATAAGGAAACGATTTTGACTTACGCGCCGAAGTCACCGGGCGCGGTGGAGTACAAAAAGCTTGCAGCGGAGGTGATGCATCGTGTCGAAGAGAATAGGACTACCCGTCGCGCTGAAGATGCGGCATGACGCGCACTACGTCGAACAACTGACGAGTTACAGCGGTGCGGCGGTGGGGCGAATGATTCGGGTGGATCAGATTCGCCCGAATCCGGATCAGCCGCGCAAATCGCTGGGCGATTTGACGGAGTTGACGGAGTCCATCCGTGAGAAGGGTGTGCTGGAGCCGCTGTTGGTGCGGTACGTGCCGCGCGAAGAGTGCTACTACATTATTTCGGGTGAGCGGCGGTACCATTCCGCGCGAGCAGCGGGACTGCGCGAAGTGCCGTGCATCGAAAAGATGGCGGACGACGCCGAGACGCTCGAAATTGCGCTGATCGAAAATATCCAGCGCAAAGATTTGACGCCGTTTGAAGAAGCGGACGGACTGTACGGATTGGCTACGCAATTCGAGTACACGCACGAAGACATTGCGAAGAAGATTGGCCGGGCGCGTTCTTCCGTAACGGAGACGCTTTCGTTGCGGAATATTCCGGAGTCGCTGCGCAAGAAATGCGTCGATCATGGTGTGACGTCGAAGTCGTTGCTATTGCAGATTGCGCGGCAGCCTACCGAAAAGAAAATGGCGGAGATGTTCCAGCGGATCCTGCAGGGCGGACTGACGCGTGATGAAGCGCGGCGCGAACGCAAAGAAGAGCAAGGCGGGCCGCACCGTCCGCAGCCGTTTATTTTTCAGTTTGAGCCCCAGAATGAATCGTTTAAGTTCCGGATTCAATTCAAGAAGAGCCATGTTTCGCGGACCGAGCTGATTGTGACGTTGCGCGAAATTCTGGCGCAGCTCGAGGGCGCTGAGGGGTCGGAAGCAGATTCGACGGCGGCGTAATTCAAGCGCTCCGATCTTAAGATCGGCCACTACAAAGAAGAAACAATCAATGGAGCTGACTGAGCGGCAGATGCAGGTGATGAAACGCCTGTTTGAGTCAGGGTTTCGTCCAATCGCAATTCCGCCATATGAGAGCGCCTTGTGCTTGCGGCGCGGGGAGTGCGCGGCAGTGCTTGCTCCGGTTGCCGGCGCGGGATTAAAAATATTGGCGCCTGCATCGTTTCTGGTGAGCGGAAAATTTGGCGTTCGGGTGAAACGAGGCAGCAAAGAAGTCTTTGTGTTCAAACAGCAGGAGTTGGAAGCTACGCCCGAACGGCTGCGCGAGTTGGCAGAATTCCAAAAGAGTTTGGATGAAATCCTGGCGGAAGGCGCGCCGCAGTAAACCCTCGCCGATTTGCAAATCAAAAACGGGCACGGCAAACTGAATTCCCATGGCTACTTATGATTTGATTTGCATTGGCGCGGGACCGACGGGTCTGGCGTGCGCGATTGAAGCGGAGCGGGCGGGCATGAAGCCGCTGGTGATTGATAAGGGCAGTTTGTGCAATTCCATCTACCACTATCCGGTGAACATGTATTTTTTTACGACGCCGGAGCTGCTGGAGATCGGCGATTTGCCGCTGGTGTGTGCCGCGGAAAAGCCTACGCGGGTGGAAGCGTTGAAGTATTACCGCAAAGCTGCGGAACACTTCGGATTGGAATTGCGGCTGTTTGAGACGGTTTTGCGGCTCGGCGGACACGACGGAGATTTCACAGTCACGACAAATACGGAAAAGGGAATTGAGCAGCAATATAACGCGAAAAAAGTGGTGGTCGCGACGGGCTACTACGATTTGCCAAACATGCTGGACGTCAGAGGAGAAGATTTACCACACGTTTCGCATTACTACACGGAGCCGCACGAGTTTTGGAATCAGGATGTCGTTGTCGTCGGCGGGAAGAATTCAGCGGCGGAAGCGGCGCTCGATTTGTACCGGAATGGCGCGCGTGTGACGCTGGTGCACCGGAAAGCGGAGTTGGGCTCGACGATTAAATATTGGGTGCGGCCGGACATCGAAAACCGGATTAAAGCGGACCAAGTGAAGGCTCTCTTCAATACGCACGTGAAGAAAATTACGCCGGATGAAGTGATCGTGGAAAACGACGCCGGGGAGAAACGGTTGCCGGCGAAGCAAGTGTTCGCGCTGACGGGGTATCACCCTGATTTTGCGTTTATCGAGAGCCTTGGCGTAGAGCTCGATCCGCAAACAAAAAAGCCTGCACAGAATCCGGAAACGCTGGAAAGCAATGTCCCGGGCATGTATTTGGCGGGCGTCGTGATCGGCGGGCGGCACACAGGCGAGATTTTCATTGAGAATGGGCGGTTTCACGGAAAACAAATCGTCAACGCATTGAAATCCTAGACATGCCTTCGGTGGCGCAAACCTTCTAAATGTTTGACGGCCAGCGATTTGCCCGGCCACGGGCCCTCTGCTAAACTTTTGCTCTATGGCATCCGGCATCGGCGAAGTGTTCGCGACGTTCCGCACAATGAGTCAGGGATTTTTCGTGACCTTTAAGAATATGTTCCGCAAGACGGTCACGGAAAATTACCCGTATGAGCCTGTTCATTTTCAGCCTCGCTACCGCGGCATTCACGTGCTGCACCGCGACGAGAATGGCCTGGAGAAGTGCGTGGGATGCTTTTTGTGCTCCGCTGCGTGCCCGGCGAATTGCATTTACATTGAGGCGGCGGAAAATACCGATGCGAACCGGATTTCGGCGGGCGAGCGCTATGCCTCCGTTTACAACATCGATTATTCGCGCTGCATTTTCTGCGGCTATTGCGTAGAAGCCTGTCCGACGGATGCGATTACGCATGGCCACGGATTTGAACTCGCAACGTACGACATCAATGCTTTGGTCTATCGCAAAGAACAAATGCTCGAAAAAGATATCCTGCCGAAGAAAACTGCCGCTCACTAATTTTCACTTGAACTAGATCTTTTCTCGTTGGAAGTACGAAATGCATTCACTCGCGTTTCGCGCTCGCGCATTGGTGTGTCCTCTCTCTGGTTCTCATAACTAATACAAAGTTGGCAAGACAGAAGCCGGGGGATCGGGTGGTTTGGAGTTGGCGATGGGTGAGAGGCGAGCATGTTGAGAACGTTGTGCGGCGTGGAATTGGCGAGATGGGCGAGGTGGTTTGGGGCGCACTGTGTTGAGGGCCGCTGGGGGCGATCCGTTCCTCCATTTTGATCTCGGTGCAACAGACACAACTTCGCAAGCCTGGGGCAGGCTGTCGCGCCGCGAGTCGCGAGCCGTTCGGCTGCGCTCGCCGATTTACAGAGCGTAAACACACGAACGGCGTTCAGCCTTCGTGGCCCGTACTGAGCAACAGAAATAGTGTGCCCGAGGGGAGGACGTTTCGCAGGAAATGCTCAGAACGGCGGCGTGATGCCGGTGAAGTCGCCAATCACGTATGCGCTGTACGGAGCATTCATTTTTTTCAAGGCGCTCATGGGACTAAACCCCGCGTCATTGATCGTGCCGTAGGCGGCGACGATTTCTTTTGCGGGATTTACAACAATCACCTGGTGATTGAATTGGTCGCTGATTAATGTATTGCCGTCGGCGAGCCGCACGGCGCGTGTCGGAAGCGGCGCAGAATTGCTACCGGCGCGAGTGTTGGTGAAATACTCCCAGACGACGCTATCGTTTGCGTTGACTTCAACAATCCGGCTGTTATTGGAATCGGTGAGCAGAGTGTTGCCGTTGGGAAGGCGACTGGCAAACGCCATGCCGCTAGCCGTGCCGCCCGCCGTGAACGTCTTGACGATGGCGCTTGGTTGACCGTAGACGTGCGTCACTTCGATCGCGCGATTATTATTTTCGTCGGCGATAAGGACGTTTCCGTTGGCGAGGAGCTCCGCAGAATTGGGGTTGCTTAATTGATTGGGGCCGTTACCGGTGATGCCGTTCGTTCCGTACTGCCAGACGATTGTTTTGTCTGCCTGGCGCACCTCAATGATGCGCTGATTGCCCTGATCGGTGATGAGCACGTTGCCGTTGGGGAGATAGGTGTTCTGCACCGGCGTGTTGAGTTCATTGGGTGCGAATCCGCTGACTCCAAATTTTCCGTACTGCCAGACGATCTGCCCATTTTCATTGACGAGCAAGACCCGATTATCGGGACAACCGGATTTTTTGCAATTGGTGGTTCCGCCGGGAGGGATGCCGGTGCCGGCCATCAGCGTGAGCGTGCCGACGCGTTCGGCATCGTTCGTCCCAACAATGGAGTGCGCCGAAGTGTCGTTCGGACCGTCGCCGAATTGCCAGACGATATCGCCAGCGGAATCGATTTCCAGGACGCGATTATTGAACTGGTCGGTGACGAGGATGTTGCCGGGCTGATTGAAACGGTTTTGCCCGTTCGCTGATCCAGGAATGAAGAGAACGGCTGCTGCGAGCGGCACAGCGAGCCAGTATTTCCGCACATACGGCTTCCTGCCCATCAGGTGTTTCATTGAACGCCTCTCTGAATAAGTTCCGTCGGGAATTCCGGTGAGAAGTCCCGAAGGACGAGCATTGTCTCGGGCGCATGGGCGGGAAACTGCGGGTGTCTGAGTTGAGAACAAACCCGCGAAAAGATAGATGACAGAAAAATGCGGAAGGTTGTCAGGTGAACTCAAAACGCAAGGATCGATACAGGGGCGGCGTGTCGGCCGCCCCTGTATCCCGCCACAGTGCTACGAACAAACGTGTACAGCTACCGTTCCGCTCCAGGAGCCGGTGAAGTTGGAACCGCCGCCGCCTCTGGCGCCGCCGATGACAAATCCTTTGAAGGGTTCGCCCGTAGACGAGTCGGTGCCTTCGGGCGTTCCGGCGTGGTCGCTGTTGTTCCTGCCGCAAGCGTTCTGGTGCGAAGCTTTAACGGCCAACGCGTTGTAGTCGGTCGTGAAGTGCGTGTAGACGGCCGCGCCCCATTTCCATTGCACGGTAATGCCGGGAGCGCTGCTGCTGAAGCTGCCGTTCCAGACCACGGAGCCGCCAATCATGCCCGAAAAACCGGCGGGAACGGGAAACGCGAGTCCATCGAGGAAGATTTCATCGCTTCCGGAAATCGGAACGGTCGTCATCCAGGTGTTGGTGATGGAATCAAAGGTCGTCGAAGCGCAGGAAGCGCTCGGCGAGAAAGTAATTTGGGCATTGGGCGCAGATAGGGTTTGTCCTGTATCTCCCAAGGTGATCGTCGAGCTGGTGAAGGTGATTGTTGCTCCAGTGCTGGGCACGCCGCCGGCGGTGAAATTCGCGTTGAACCAGATGTAAGTGCCGCCGTTGATGCGCGTGCCATTGAAGTTGGAGGAGTTCGACGAAGGAGAGCTGCACGGCGGTCCGGAAGCTGCCGGACAGCTGAGCGGGTTGGGAGAAAAGCTGATGGCAACAGAATTGAAGGCATTTCCAGCGCCGTCAACCAAGGTTGCTGTGCCGGAAAGAGAGAAGTTGCCCGTGAGAGGTCCGGCTGCCCTGGTTTGGGAAGCGTCGAAGTTCAAGTTTGTGTCGGCGAAAACGGCAAGCGAATCGTTGACCGTAGTCGTGGCGCCGGTGCTGTCGGTGACGAGAATCGTGTAGTTGACCCTGGCTCCGGACGTCTCCAGGTCCCCGCCCGAAACGGTAATCGTGTAACCGCTGCAGTTGGCGGCGATGCTGGCCGAACTGATGTGGTTCGCCGCAGCGGGACGCGCCGCGAGACTCAGGAATAAACCGGACAAAACCAGACAAACTGCGATTGTCCTGGTGGAATAGCGCATGTATGCACTCCCTTTCGAGAAAGTAGACTTCGTTGCCGGACTGATAGTGCTGGCAAGGTTGAATCCGAGGACGCCGAGGGGCGGACACAGTGCGGACACGGAGCGGCTTGCAGCGCGAAATTTTTCGCAGAGAATCGCGAAACGAACTATCGGCTGAGTACCGGAAAGTGCGCTACAGAAATTACCGGAGTTTTTTGAAGACGACGCGCTTCGTTTTCGTGTTACGAAAATGTGACAACATCGCCGATGCGGAGGAGTTTGCCTTGTTCGGTGGAAGGGACGCGGGTGTTGGTAGAGAGACGGTAGTAGTGATCGAAGCGGGATTCAGCGGTCCAGGGCGGAAGGGAACTGCGGCGCATCTCGCTGAATTTCTTGGAGAAGCCGAGGATTTCTTCGCCGGTGCGAGGATTGCGCGGGGGAACGGGGCAACGCGCGCAGGGATGACTGCCCTCGAATGCGACTGCGCCGATCTTGAAGCGCACAGCGTAATTTTCGTCGGGGCCGAAGAGCCGGTCTTCCCAAAATGCGGGAACGCCGTCAATTTCGAGCGTGGCGCGGAAACGTTCGCGCGATTCGTTTAGCGTAACGCCGGGAA
>Ga0075436_100004076_pt1 | contig 10025 bp, 8 predicted proteins | sample RhiMethybrSRZTD5_FD_75303 | JGI IMG/M metagenome (GOLD analysis project Ga0075436, IMG submission 75303) | Populus rhizosphere microbial communities from Tennessee, USA - Rhizosphere MetaG P. TD hybrid SRZTD5 | ecosystem: Host-associated > Plants > Roots > Rhizosphere > Soil | place: USA... | reverse complement strand
GGGCGCCGTGTCGACCGCGTTCGGCTGCACGATGCAGGGCCTGGTGCCCGAGGATGACGTGGTTCGCATCGCCGCGGCGCTCGCGGAATTCTGCGACGGCGTCGCGCTCGCCGATACGGTGGGCTATGCGAACCCGGCGCAGGTTCGTCGTCTTTTCCGCCGGGTGAAAGAGCACATCGGTGAGAAGCTCGAGGGCGCGCATTTCCACAACACGCGCGGCCTCGGCCTCGCCAACGCGCTCGCCGCCTACGAGGAAGGGGTACGCGCATTCGATAGCTCGCTCGGCGGGCTGGGCGGATGTCCCTTCGCTCCCGGCGCGAGCGGTAACGTGATCACCGAGGACTTGGTGTTCATGTTCGAGTCGATGGGCGTCGCGACGGGCATTGACCTCGATAGGCTGTTCGCGGCGCGCAGCCTGATGGCCGCGGCGATTCCCGACGAGCCGGTTTACGGGCACATGGCGCTCGCCGGCCTGCCCAAAGGATTCCGTGCCGCTGCTTGAGGGCGTGCGCGTGGTCGAGTTCGCGCACATGGTGATGGGCCCCTCGTGCGGGCTGCTGCTCGCGGATCTCGGCGCCGAGGTGATCAAGGTCGAGCCGCTCGAAGGCGACAACACGCGGCGCCTGGAGCACGCGGGCGCCGGCTTCTTCCCGGTGTTCAACCGCAACAAGAAGAGCTTCGCCGTCGATCTGAAGCACCCGGAGGGACGCGACCTGGTGCTGCGGCTCGTCGAGCGCAGCGATGTGCTGACGGAGAATTTCCGGCCCGGCGCACTCGACAAGCTCGGCTTCTCCTATGCCGCGCTGCGGGAGCGCAATCCGCGTCTCGTCTACTGCTCGCTCAAAGGCTTCCTGCGCGGGCCTTACGAGCACCGCGCGGCGCTCGACGAGGTGACGCAGATGATGGGCGGGCTCGCCTACATGACCGGCCTGCCCGACCGCCCGCTGCGCGCCGGCTCCTCGGTGATCGATATCCTCGGCGGCACGTTCGCGGCGCTCGGCATCGTTGCCGCGCTGCGCGAGCGTGACGAGACCGGCCGTGGCAAGCGCGTCACGAGCTCATTGTTTGAAACCACGGCGCTGCTCGTCGCGCAGCACATGGCGCAATACGAGCTCACCGGCGAGGCGCCACCGCCGATGTCGGTAAAGCGGCCCGCGTGGGGCGTGTACGACATCTTCGAGACGAAGGATGGCCAGCTGTTCGTCGGCGTGGTCACGGATACGCAATGGGAGATCTTCTGCCGCGAGTTCGGCGAGCCGGAGCTGGCTGCCGATCCGCGGCTGAAGACGAACGGCATGCGCGTCAAGGAGCGCGCTTGGCTCATTCCGCGGCTCGGCGAAGCGATGCGCCGCTATACAAAGGCCGAGCTCGCGGCCAAGCTCGAGGCGATCGGCCTGCCGTTCGCGCCGATCGCGAAGCCCTGGGACCTGCTGGACGATCCGCACCTCAAGGCTTCCGGCGGTCTCGTGCCGACGCGCGTGCGCGGCAAGACGATCCAGGTGCCGGCGCTGCCGCTGGAATTCGACGGCCAGCGCCTCGCCAAGCGCGCCGACCCGCCGGCCGTCGGCGAGCACGGCGCGGAATTGCTCGCCGAGCTCGGCTGTTCACCCGCCGAGGTCCGGCGATTGGCCGAGCAGCGCATTGTCGCGTTACCGAAGTAGAGGAGCGACCACATGAACAGACGAACCATCCTGCACGGCATGCTGGCTGCCGGCGGCGCGCTCGCCCTCGGCGCTTGCGCTACCGGCACCAGCACGCTCGGCCCGGGCACCGGCGGCAGCGCGCGGCTCACCGGCGGGCGCGTGTCGGTGCGTTGGCTCGGTGGCGGTGTGGTCGAGCTCGCGACGCCCGACTACAAGCAAATCGCCTACGGCGACGCGTGGTTCTGGAGCAACGCCGGCTGGAGCCGCTTCTCGGTGCCCAAGCCGCCGGAGTACGCGACCAGCGACGGTTTCGCGAAGTACGTTGCCGCGAAAAAACCGGAAGCAGTGCTGGTCCTGCTGACGCACGACCACGGCGACCATATCGGCGATTACTTCGAGGCGCTGACGGTGCTGAGCGTGGCCGGGGTGCCGGTGATGACCGCCGGCCAAAGCGATCTAATGCGCGCACCGAACGGGCTGGTCCCGGACTTCAAGAAGGCTGGCCTGGACAACACCAAGATCGTCGTCAACGGCGGCTCGGGCATCAATTTCGGCGGCGTTGGCCGCCACGGCGCCATGACCGCGCGCCTGGTCCCGGCCGTGCACTCTACCTTCCATGCCTTCCCCGCCGCGGGATTCATGCTCGACATCGGCGGGACGCGCGTCTACATCAGCGGCGACACCGATCTCTTTGGCGACATGAAGCTGCTCGGCGAGCGCTACCAGCCGAATCTCGCGATCGTCTGCGTGGGTGGCGGTCCGAACACCATGGACCCGGCGGAAGCGGCGCGCGCCTGCCAGTGGCTCGGCGTGCAGCACGCCATTCCGGTGCACTACGCCCACAACCCCAACGTGCTTGGCGTGGGAGCTGGCGAGGAATTCCGCAACGCCATGGCGCGGATCGCGCCGTCGGTTCAGGTGAGCGTCCTCAAGCCGGGCGACACGCGGCTCGTGCAGACCTGATCTACTTCATCTTGCACTGATCGACGTACGCGTCGCCGCGGTTCGCCAGCACGGTGCCGAGCGTCTTGTGCATGATGCGGCCGTCGGGGCCTTTGCCGACGACCTGCAGGTAATAGTTCTGGATCGGGAACTGGTTGCGGTTGAACTTGAAGTCACCGCGCACGCTCTTGAAGTCGGCGGCGCGCAGCGCTGCGCGTAGCGCGTCCTTGTCCTCGATCTTGCCCTTCACGCGCCGGATGCCGGAATCGATGAGCAGCGCCGTGTCATAGCCCGATGCGGCATAGCCGGTGGGCAGGCGCTTGTACTCCGCCTCGAACGCCGGCACGAATTTCTGGTTCGCGGCGTTGTCGAGGTCGATCGACCAGTGCCCGACGCTGAACAGCCCGAGCATCGGCTCGCCGACCGCGCGGATGATGTCCTGGTCGGAGCCCCAGAGCGGCACGATGAGCTGGATGTCCTTCGACATGCCGGCGGCGACGAACTGCTTGATGAAGTTGACGCCCATGCCGCCCGGCAGGAACACATAGAGCGCCTCGGGCTGCTTCGCGCGGATCTGCGAGAGCTCGGCGGCGTAGTCGAGCTGACCGAGCTTCGTGTACATCTCGTCGAGCAGCTTGCCCTTGTACAGGCGCTTGAAGCCGCTCGCGGCATCCTGCCCGCCGACGTAGTTCGGCGCCAGGAAAATCGCGTTCTTGATGCCTTTCGAGTTCATGTACTGCCCGGCCGCTTCGCTGTAGGCCTCGCTCGGCCAGGACGCGGCGAAGAAGAACGGGTTGCACTGCGCGCCCGTGTATTGCGCGGGCCCCGCGTTCGGCGAGATGAAAAACACCTGGTTCGCGATCGCATCCGGCGCCACCGCGACCACGATGTTGGAGAACACGATGCCGGTGATGAAGTCGACTTTCTCCAGCCGCAGGAAACGCTCGGCGAACTGCTTCGCGAGCTCCGGCTTGAGCTGGTCGTCGCCGACCAGCACCTCGGCCGGCAGCCCGCCGAGCCTGCCGCCGTTCAGCTTGACGGCGAGATTGAACCCGTCGCGGATGTCCGTGCCGATCGCGGCATTCGGCCCCGACAGCGTGCTGATGAAGCCGATCTTCACCTTGTCCGCCGCCTGCACGGCTACAGCGGCCGCCATCGCGGCGGCGAAAGCGATGCTGCGCATGGCTCTCCCCTAACGTGTTTCGCGCTGAACGCGCATCTTTGGTTCGATGATCTTGCCGCGCTCGATCACCACTTTCCCGTCGAGCGCGACCGTGCAGTCGCGCATCGGCACGTCGTAATGGCCGCGCGTGTTGCGCTTGCCGCCGCCCTGCGTGTTCGGCCCGGTGGAAAACAGAAAGTTGCCCGGGAAAGTGCGTGCCGCCGCGCGGTGCCGCTCCGGCATGTCGCCGTGCAGCGCGATGCCGTACCACAGCGCCTGCGGATTCATGCCCCAGCCGAGATGCGACACGGCGTAAGGGTCGCGATCGCCCGGCGACGACTTGCCGTCGTCCAGCCACTCGCGCATCAGCTTCGCGTCCATCCCGCCTTGCACCTCCACGATGTGCCCCTCGCGCAGGGTGAGCTTCACCGGATCGGCGACGTAGCGGCAGTAGGGCAGGATGACGATGTCGCCCGGCTGCAGGACGACCGTGCCGTGCGCGCTGCCCTCGTTCGGGAACGTATGAATGTGGCCGCCGCCCCAGTGATCGAAGTGACCGCGCTCATCGGCGTAGCCCCATTGCGTCATCACCGGGTACTCGCCGCACTCGTACGTGAGGTCGGTGCCCGCCGCGCTCGTCACTTGCACGCGCTTCGTGCGGCTGTAGAGCGACTCGGCGTGCTTGCACGCATCCTTCAGCCCGGCAGGCGACATCAGCTGCTCGAGATCGTCCGGCGCGTCGATGATCATGAGCACGCGCGTGCCGCCGTCCATCACCTGCTTCAGCCACTTCGTGAACAGCGGAACGTGGAACACGACCACCATGTCCGCCGCGCTCACCGCTTCCAGGGTGCCTTTGCACTGGCCGATGGTCGGCACGCCGACCTTGGTCCACGATGGCAGCGAATTGACGCACAGCTCGTAGATGTCGGCGCCGAGGTCATCCGCGGCGGCAAACGCGGCCTGGATGTACTCGCGCCGGGTCGCGAGATCGCTAACCACGGCGATGGTCTCGCCTTTGCGCACTTCGCACAGCTGGAACTCGCGGCGATAGAGCTGCGCGAGCTTCGCCGGGTTGACCTCCTGTGCGCGGAAACCCGCCTGGATCATGCGCGCATTATGGCGCGCCAGATGCGCTGCGGCGTAGCCGGCATCTCCAGGTCGCCGACACCGTACGGCGCGAGCGCGTCCAGGATGGCGCTCATCAGCGCTGCCGGCGCGGCGATCGCGCCGGATTCACCGCAACCCTTGGCGCCGAGCGGGTTATGGGTGCAGGGCTGGCTCTCGTCGAGCTCCGAGATGAACAGCGGCACATCGCTCGCCCGCGGCAGCGCATAGTCCATGAACGATGCCGAGAGGAGCTGGCCGTCTTCATATACGGTGCGCTCGCCGAGCGCCTGTCCCAGGCCCTGCGCCACCCCGCCGTGCAGCTGGCCGTGCACGATCATCGGATTGATCACCGTGCCGATATCGTCGACCGCCCAGTAGCCGAGGATCTCCACCGCGCCAGTATCGCGGTCGACCGCAACCTCGCAGACGTGCACGCCGTTGGAGAATGCGAAGTTTGGCGGATCGTAGAAGGCGTTTTCGTCGAGGCCGGGCTCGAGCTCGGCGAGCGGATAGTTATGCGGCACGTTGGCCGCGCGCGCCACCGCCGCGAAGGTCACGCTGCGGTCAGTGCCGGCGACCGCGAACGCGCCGTTGCGGAACTCGATATCCCGCTCTGCCGCTTCCAGCAGGTGCGCGGCGATGCGCCTGCCTTTGGCGATGATCTTCGCACCTGCGGCGTGCAGCGCGGAGCCGCCCACCGCGATCGAGCGCGAGCCGAACGTGCCCGTGCCCACCGGCACGGCGGCGGTGTCGCCTTCGACGATGCGGATGCGCTCGAGCGGCACGCCGAGCTGCGCGGCGATGATCTGCGCATACGTCGTGGCGTGCCCTTGACCGTGGTTGTGCGTGCCGAGATAGGCGCTGACGCTGCCGTCGGCTGCGACGCGCAGCTGCGCCGATTCGTAGAAGCCGACACGCGCGCCCATCGCACCGGCGAGGCGCGACGGCGCGACGCCCGATGATTCGACGTAGCAGGCGATGCCGATGCCCCGGCCCGGCGGCCGCTTCTTCGCAAAGCCCGATAGCTCCAGCGCGCGCTCGAAGACGCGAGGGAAGTCGCCGCAGTCATACGTCGGCCCGACGGGCGTCTGGTACGGCATCGCGCTCGCCGGGATGAGGTTGCGCCGGCGGATCTCGGCGCGATCGATGCCGAGCTGGCGCGCGGCCAGGTCGGCAAGCCGCTCGAGCACATAGCAGGCCTCGGGACGCCCGGCGCCGCGATAGGCGTCGGTGGGCACCGTGTTGCTGAAGACGCCGGTCACTTCGACGAACACCGCCGGCGTCTTGTATACGCCGGCAAGCAGCGCGGTGTAGATCGGCCCGGGAATGGCGGCGCCGAAGCTCGAGACGTAGGCGCCGAGATCGGCGCGGGTATGCACGCGCACGGCGAGGAAATGGCCGTCGTCGTCGAGCGCGAGCTCCGCGCGCGTGACGTGGTCGCGTCCCTGCGTGTCGGAGAGGAAGGACTCGGTGCGCCGCGCGATCCACTTCACCGGGCGCCTCAGCCTGCGCGACGCCCAGACGACGAGCGTCTCCTCCGGGTAATGCTTGCCCTTGTAGCCGAAGCCGCCGCCCATGTCGCGCGACACGACGCGCAGCGCGCCTTCGTCGAGGCCGAGCTCCTCGCACACGTAGCGGCGAATATGGTGCGGCGCCTGCGTCCCGCAGTAGAGCGTGTCGCCGCTGGCGATGGCGCCGCGCGTCTCGATCGCCGCGCCGCACAGGCGGTTATTCACCAGCTCCAGCTGCACCCGCCGCGGCGCGCGCGCAAAGGCGGCGTCCACGGCAGTGCGATCGCCGCGCTGCCAGGTGAACGCCCTGTCATCGCTGATGAGCGGCAGCGGCTGGTACTGCACCTCGACGAGCTCGGCCGCGTCTTCCGCAGCGGCGCGGGACTCCGCGAAGACCGCGGCGACCGGCTCGCCGACATGACGCACCGTGCCGCGCGCGAGCGCGTAACGCGGTGGCTCGGCCATGCCCGGCAGCGCCCAGCCGCAGCGCATCGGGCCGACGCCGTCGCGCGCCATGTCCTCGCCGGTCAGCGCGAGCACGCCGGCCGGGATACGCACGGCGCGGACGCGCGCATGCGGATGCGGCGAGCGCACGATGGCGCAATGCAGCTCGCCCGGAACGGAGAGGTCTTCGATGAAGCGGCCGCTGCCGGTGAGAAAGCGCTGGTCCTCGACCCGCAGGACCGACTTGCCAATCACTGGACCTCTTCGCGCAGCAGATCCAGGCGTTCGTAAATGGCGCGGTCGGTCACTACGAACAGCTCGGCCGGACCGCGCGGCTGGTGCGCGGCCCAGGTCCAGTGCGGGATGGTGAAGACGTCGTGGCGCGACCACTCGAACACCTGGTCGCCGACCGAGGAGCGACCCTCGCCCGAGACCACGAGGCAGATTGCGTTCCAGGTGGCGCGCATGCGCCGGGTCGGCTCGTCGATGCGCTTGAGGTACAGATCGAGCGTCCGCATCGCCGCAGCGCCATTCCTTGTGTAGCGGTGCGAGCGCGAGCCGTCCGCGGCACGCGGCGCAGTGGCGAGCGCGCGGCGCGCCTCGTCGCCGGCGAAGCGGTACTCGCCCGAGCCCTCGGGGCCGACCTCCCAGAAGCGCTCATCGAGGCGCGTGCCCGGCTCGAAGAAGCTCGCGTCCAGCAGGCAGATCGCCGGCATGTTGGCCGCGTCGAACCACACGGTGCGGCGCGCGCTCTGGTTGATGTGGCCGTGCCAGCACATGGGCGGCGTGAGGACGAGGTCGCCCTCCTTCATCTCGCAGCGCCGGCCGTTGACGATCGTGACGGCGCCTTCAGCGCGCGTCGAGAAGCGGATCGCAGCGGCGCTGTGCCGGTGCGGCACCGCCTTGTCGCCCGGCTCGAGCACGGTAAAGGCGCCGATCAGGTTGTGCGTGGTCACCGTCTCGCCGCCGAACGCGGGATTGGCGAGGATCAGCGCGCGGCGCTCGACGTCCTCGATTCCCACTTCCGTTGCGGCGCGCGCCGCGAACGGCTCGATGTCGCGCCAGCGCCAGTGCATCGGCGCGTCCTTCGCCTGCGGCGCGAGGGGTGTGATGCGCTGGTAGCGGTCCCAGAGCGGGTGGATGTTCGCCCGCTCGAGCGCAGCGATCAGGGAAGCGTCGGACCTGGCGGTCAACTCTTGTCGACCGAGGCGCCGCCGGCGCCGACCGTCGCGACGAACAGCAGCCCGCCGATGATGGCGAGGTTCTTCATGAAGTGATTCATCTGGTTCGCGTACTGCGCGGCATCGAATTCCCAGAAGCGGTGGGCGGCGAAGGCGGCGATCAGCACGAAGAGCGCGAGCAGCCAGGCCGCCCAGCGCGTCTTCCACCCGATGATCAGCAGGATGGCGCCGCCGATCTCGATCACGATGGCGAGCACCGTAAAAAGCTCCGGCGCAGGGAAGCCGATCTTGGTGAAGTAGCCGACCGTGCCCGCAAAGCCGAGCAGCTTGCGGATGCCGGCGTTGAGGAAGATCGCGCCTATCAGGAGGCGCCCGGCGAGCAGGACCAGCGGACGGGAGCTCGGTGCGACAGCGGTGTTGTTCATCGTTCCCTCCTTGTGTGCGGCGGATTATGCCGCAAACGCCTGTCAGTCGAGCTTCGCCCCCGAGGCCTTGGCGACCTGCCCCCAGCGCTCGACTTCGGAGGCAATGAAAGCTGCGAACTGCTGCGGCGTCGTCCCCGCCGGCTCCAGTCCCTGGCGCAGCAACGCGTCGCGCGCATCGGGCACATTGAGCGCCAGTACCAGCACGCTGTTCAGCTTCGCGATCACCTCCGCCGGCGTGCCGGCGGGCGCGACCAGGCCGCTCCAGAAGTAGGCGTCGTACCTGGGCAGCCCCGCTTCCGCAAACGTCGGCACATCGGGCAGCAGCGGGTCGCGCTTCATGCCGGTGATCGCGAGCGCGCGCACCCTGCCCGACTTGATGTGCGGCAGCAGCACCACCTGGCCTTCGAAGATCGCCTGCACCTGCCCGCCGACGAGGTCATTGATAGCGGGCGCGCCCCCCTTGTACGGCACATGCAGGAGATCGACGCCCGCGATGCTCTTGAAGAGCTCGGCGGCGAGATGCGGCGGCGTGCCGCTGCCGGCCGAAGCATAGGAAAGCTTGCCGGGGCTTTGCTTCGCGAGCGCGATGAACTCCTGCAGCGTGTGCGCAGGGAGCTCGGCATTGACCGCGGCGACGATCGCGCCGCGCGACACGAGGCTGATCGGCGCAAAGGCGCTGCGCGGGTCGTACGCCAAGTCGCGATACAACGCGGGGGCGATCGCCAGCGTGCTCGTGCTGCCGTAGAGCAGCGTGTAGCCATCGGCCGGCACCTTTGCCGCCGCCGTGGAACCGACCGTGCCGCCGGCACCGGGGCGGTTCTCGACGATCACCGGCTGCCCGAGCCCCGCGGCGAGCTTCTGCCCGACCAGGCGGCCGACGATGTCGGTCGGCCCGCCGGGAGGGAACGGCACGATGAGATGAATCGGCTTGGTCGGGTAGCCCTGCGCGAACGCCGCCTGGGCGCCGAGCACAAGTAAGGCGATCAGGAAGCGCAGCATCAGATTTCCACCGTCGTCGCGTCGTAGCGGAACAGCCATTCGTAGCGCTCGGCGATGCGCTGGCTGGCCCATTCGCGGTCGATGAACCGGCGACCCTCTTCAGGGTCGGCGAGCGAGCGGTTGTGAAAGCGATGGAGGTTGGCCGCCGAGCCCTCGAGCGTGCGGCGCGTGCGCTCGCGCCGTGCTGTTTCGTAACGCTGCAGCGCCGCCTCCACCGGGTAAGCGGCGAGGCAGCGCGCGAGCACGTAGCCGTCTTCGATCGCCATCACCGCGCCTTGCGCGAGGAACGGGAGCATGGAATGTGCCGCGTCGCCGAGCAGCGTGACGCGGCCCGCCGACCAGCGCTCGAGCGGCGGCCGGACCATCAGCGCCCACTTGTACGGCGTGTCGATGGCGCCGATGAACGCCTGGATATCCGCATGCCACCCGCGGAAGTCGGCGGCGAGCTCCTGCTGCGTCCCCCGCGCGCTCCACGACTCGACGCGCCAGTCGGCCCGCTCGAGGGCGCCGACGAAGTTCATGAGCCGGCCGGCGCGCAGCGGGTAGTGCACGACATGTCCGCCCGGCCCGACCCAGTTGGAGCCGACCATGCGCGCCATGTGCGCCGG
>Ga0075436_100004073_pt1 | contig 10029 bp, 9 predicted proteins | sample RhiMethybrSRZTD5_FD_75303 | JGI IMG/M metagenome (GOLD analysis project Ga0075436, IMG submission 75303) | Populus rhizosphere microbial communities from Tennessee, USA - Rhizosphere MetaG P. TD hybrid SRZTD5 | ecosystem: Host-associated > Plants > Roots > Rhizosphere > Soil | place: USA... | reverse complement strand
CGCGCATGGCGAGTTCGTACCCCGCAACCTCGTGCGCCTGGCGAGCCTGCTCCTTCGCGTCGGTCTCACCGTCGGGTTGCTAACGCTGAAGGCCTCGCTGACCGTCCTGGCGCTCGTTCAACTGGCCTGTCTAGCGTTCGATTTCACGCTGTGCTGGCTCGTCATTCGCCGTCGGCATCCCGGCATTCGAGTGCGGGTCAGGGAATTCGACTGGCGAGTAGTGCGCAGCATCCTCTCGTTCAGTGTCTACGTGCTCGTGCTGAATGCCGGCGCCCGACTCTCTTTCGAGACGGACTCTTTGGTCATCGGGGGATTCATGCACGTGGATGCGATCCCCTATTTCACGGTCGCCAACAGCCTGATCATCTACCTAATGGAGTTCGTTGTGGCGATCGCGGCCGTAGTTATGCCGACCGCCACGCGGCTGCATGCTCAGGGACATGGTGCGGAGCTGCGAGAAGTCTTTCTCAAATGGTCCAAGATCGCACTGTCATTGACGATGCTGGCCGGACTTTTTCTCATCGTCTTGGGGCCGAGATTCATCGCGTGGTGGATCGAACCCGGATTCGAGAGACCATCGGGTCAGGTCCTCCAGATTCTCATGGTCTCTTACCTGATCTTCCTGCCTGTGCGCGGTGTGGCGCTCCCGATTCTTCTTGGTCTCGGTAAGCCGGGTCGGCCCACCTTCGGTGCTCTGGCAGCCGGTCTCGTGAACCTCGGCCTGAGTATCGTGCTCGCGCGACCGCTCGGGCTGGCGGGCGTTGCGCTCGGGACCGCCATCCCGAACGCACTGTTCGCGGCCTTCATCCTGTTCCTGGCTTGCAAGGAGCTACAGACGCCGGTGGCCGCCTACCTCCGCTACGTCGTCCCACGCGCGGTGTTGGGCGCGCTGCCCGTGCTCGGCTTGCTGCTCTGGTTCAAGCTCGGCGTCGACGTGCACGGCCTCACGGGGCTGGCCGTTGCCGGCATCGCGACCGTCGTGTTGTTTGGCCTCACCTGGATGCTGTTCGTCTTCCGGAACGACCCCTACATCGAGCTGCCAATACGGCTTCCGTTGTTGCGGGTTTTGCGCAGAGCATGACGTACTGGATCGTCGGGTCCCTGTCGGCGGTCGCTGCGCTCGGCTTTGCGGAGATCGCCTGCCGCTGGTGGATCCGCCACCGCTCCGGCTACTACGTGTGGACACCAGGCACGAGACTCAACCTGCGGCTGGACCGTGAAATCTTCCCCCAGGCTGAGCGGCAAGTGCGATTCGCAATCAACGCGGACGGCGAGCGCGGGAGCGACGCCCCACGTGACGAAGCGGGACTGTGTCGCGTGCTGGTGGTTGGGGGCAGCGCCGCTGAGTGTTTTGCGCTCGATCAAGGCACGAGTTGGCCCGGTGCGCTCGAGCGTCTGCTGAGCGCCCCGGAGGCTCTGGGCGTCCTGGGGGCTCGCCGGGCGCACGTGGGATGCGTTGCCCGATCGAACGTCGCGTCGGCTGATCTGGACCTTATTCTGGAGCGTGTCCTGCCCCGGTACCGCCGGCTCTCGGCGATCATCATCATGGTGGGAGCTGGCGACGTGGTCCAATGGGTGGAGGAAGGCGCTCCGCCGTCTCTGCCGCCCGCCGTCGTCCCGGCAGGGAAAGTGTTCCAGTGTCATCCCGAGCGACGCTTCGGCTGGAGGCCCAGGCAGACGGCCCTGGTCGAAGTCGCACGCCGGTTGCGCCAATTGTGGTTTCGTCCCTGGTCCGAGCTGGAGAAGGGCAGCGGTGCGTGGTACGCGGCCGCGCGAAGGATGCGCGCCGAAGCGAAGGAGATACGCGGGGAAACGCCTGATGCGGCTCCGATGGTCGAACGCTTCGAGCATCATCTGCGCCAGTGTCTTCGTAGAGCGAAGGCACACGCGGATCGCGTGCTGGTGGTGCGACAGCCGTGGTTCGAGAAGGAGCACTACACGGCTGAAGAATTGTCGCATTTTTGGCACGGCGGTGTCGGGAAAGCGTGGAGAGAAAAAATCAGCGTCTATTACAGTCTAGACGTCGTCAATCGGCTGATGGGTCTCATCGATGCTCGAGCTGCGACAGTCGCCGAGTCTTGCGGTGTCGAGCACGTCGATCTCCGGCGAGTGCTGGAGCCGAGCCTCCGAAACTATTTCGACTACACCCATTTCACAGCTGCCGGGGCTGCCGTGCTTGCTCAGGCGATTGCGGCCGCCGTGCTCCAGGTTCAGCCTGCGGCCGAAGCCGCGCCTGCCCGCCCGCGCGCGGCCGCGCCGTTCAGATCTCCAGCGCAGAGCGGCGCGTAGACACGTGCAGCATGTGGGTGGTGTACGGAATGCCGGCATCTGTTTGCAGGCTCGCCAGGGCCTGGCGGATCTCCCCAAAAAAGTCGCGGCGCGCCGCGGGCTCGAGATCGCCGAAGTGGCCCTCGAGCCGCACCCACCATGCCAGATGTCCATCGAGCGTATCACGGTGTGTCTCGACCGACTCGCGCACCTGGACGTGATGCTCGGGTAGGCCCTTCTCAAAAAACTCCCGCGCCTTTTCCAGCGTCAGATGCGCGCGCAACCTGGCGGACTCAAGCCAGCGAGCGAGGCCCAGGTGGCGGCGGACAATGGGCGACGTAACCGTGATGAACTCCTTGCCGGTCCCCGGCGCAACGAAGAACAAGTCCACATCGGCATTCCGAGCCAGGACACGGCGGAGTTCTCCGATCGCACGCTCGATCTCGCGAACCCAATGAAATGCGTGAATGCTGTACAGATGGTCGACAGATTGGTCGGGCAGCGGTAGCGCCTCAAAACGCCCCTCAAGAATGGTCACATTCGGCAGCATCGACGTCCGTTGGCACGCTATCGCCCGCATACCTGGCGCGGGCTCGATGCCGATCAGGCGAGTGGGCGGTCGCAAGCGCGCCGCCAACTGTACCAAGGCGGTCCCCGTGCCGCAGCCGACATCGACGACGCAGCGACGGTGCGCACCGATCGATACTGTATCGAGCGCGACCTTGGCGAGCTTGCCCCAGCACGATTGCTGGTTTGCTTCGGAGTCGTACTCGGCGGCGTGCTCCGAGTACGCATCCGCGATCGCGTCGGGTCCGGATTGGTCGCTCAACCCTCGCTCCTGAATCAGACGTCCTGCACCAGTTGCTGTGAGCGCGCGCACAGGGCGCGCAAGTCGGCACGGGCGATTTTTCCGAGCGCGCCACGCGGGATCTGCGTCACGGTCAGGATGCGGCGCGGCACCATCTTCGCCGCCAGGCGCGTGCGGCAGTGGTCGAGTAGCTCGTCGACGACCTGCTCCCGCGCGGATTCGGTCCACGGCTGGCGCAGTACCACCGCCGCGCACGTCACCTCGAGCTGACCGGCCTGCTCGCCGAACACGCCACAATCGACCACGGCGGGATGCTGCTTGATCGCCTCTTCGATTTCGCTCGGCGAGATGCTGAGCCCGCCCGCATTGATCATGTCCTTCAGGCGCCCTGTGATCGTTACAGCGCCATCGCAGTCAACGTGTACGAGGTCGCCGGTGCGAAACAGGCCGTCGGCGGTGAAGGCGTCGAGTTGCGACTCGACGTAGCCGTTCATGATCGTCCCACCGACACACAGCTCCCCGGTTTCACCGGGCGCAACCGCCCGGCCGCTCGTCGGGTCGCGTGCTTCGCCGAACGCGCCAAACCGCAGGGGGCCGACGGACGCCACGTCGCTGCCGGCGAGCGACACCTCGTTGCAGGATATCGTCGAATACGTCTCGGCGAGACCATAAGAGAGAAAGACTCTCGTGCGCGGCAGCGCCGCAACGATGCGCTCGGCCTGCTCGCTCGAGGTTGCGGCACCGCCCATGCTCAACACGCGGAGCCCATCGCGTATGCGCGGGTCGGCGCCGTGACGGCCGAAGAGGAACGCGCCCACAATGGGCGGGCAGATCACGACCGTCGCCGCATGATCGATGAGACCCGCGGCCAGCGCCGCCGTGCTGGCCGACTCTCTATACGCGATGCAGTCGGCACCGAGCGAGACTGCGCCCATGAGGCAGTAGAGCCCGTATACGTGCGAGAGGGGAAGGATCGGCATCACGCGATCCCCCGGCTGCACGCCATAGAAGGAGAGGACGACCCTGGCCTTGTCCAAGATGCGAGGCCAGAGGAGCGGCACTCCCTTGGCAGTCGACGTGCTCCCCGACGTGTAAAAGATGGCCGGCGGCAAGTGGGCGAGCCATTCCTGCCAGTCGCCCGCGAGCTGGTCAGGACGCTGCGCCGAGGCTCGCGGCTGGATCGGGTCAGCGCCACTCGCGATCACAACGCGATCTCGTGACGCTTCCCCCCCATCCCAGACCACACTGGCCCAGTCTTGCAGGGTGTCGCAGAGACGCTCGTTGCTCGCGTCCACCGCCACCGCGCGTGGTGAGACCCTCTCCAGGATGCCGGCAAAGGTCGGGCGCGATGTGGTCGGTGGCACGGCGACGAATTGGAGCCCGAGTCGCCATGCCGCCACGACCAGTTCGATGTGCGCGCTGCTGTTCTCGAGCGCAACGACGAGACGATCGTGTGGCCGCAGTCCGGTCTCCCGCGTGAGTCGCTCCGCGAGAGCGACGGACCGCTCCAGCACGCGCGCGAACGGCTCCCTCGCGCCGTTGACGATGAGCGCGCTGCTCACGAAGCCCGCCCGTTGAGCTTGTGTCGCACGAACGCGGTCGTCGTCGTGGTGGTTGCGAAATTCGCCTCGTCGAGGTCGCTCGCCTCGACGATGATCGCGAACTCACGCTCGATCAGCATGATGAACTCCAGGAACGCCATAGAATCCAGCTCGCCCCGCTCGCCGTCTGGCGGTGGCCTCCCACCGGGGGACAGCGAGCAGTAGAGGCGGACAAGTCTTTCGCGGATGTCGTCGGCGACCGTCACGAGAACGGCTCGGTGTGATGGCCCATCCACGCTTCTCCATCCATGCGCGTCAACAGACATTGACTGGACAACACCACGCCAAGGGTCGCCGGAGCCCGCGCATGGATCAACGCCGAGCCGTCGAAACTGAAGATGCATCGCCGTTCCGAGAGCGGCCCGAGCAGGTGCGGCTCGAGCCGCCCTCGGACAGCCGCCGATCCGTTCATGTAGGCGTGGTGGAGGAGGTGGTCGAGCACGTCCTCCGTGGCACCTCGCTTCGCGGCCACCTGCATGACCTGCGAAATACCATCGTTCAGGTAGTAGACGTACCACCCGATCACCTGTCCGCGGCTGTTGCGCACAAGCGAGCGTACCAGCGTTCCTCGACTTTTGACCTCCGCCATTTCGTGGAAGAGCCAGCTGAGGAAAGGCTCGTCGTAATCGGGATAGCAGCCGAGGGTCTCCCTGACACTGGGTACGTGCTCGAGCAGCGCCTGAGACGTCAGCAACTCGCCGCTCGTTTGCGGCTCCGTCGGTCGCAGACGGTTCTTGACGGGCCCGGGAATCAACCGGTCCAATGTTCGCCACAGCGGCCGCAATCGCTTCGCGAGCGCGGGTCGCTTGAGCCTCTCCAGGAGGTAGTCGCCGCTGTACCGTATGGGCCGCAGCGTTCGTGTCCAGGCGATGGATTTCAAGGGAGCCGTTTCCCCGCCCGAGGCCGCCCACATCCGGCGAAGATTCTCGGTGGCTCCGTCGGTGATCGTGACATCCTGTGGTCCCCCCAGGTAGGCGAGAAACAGAAAGGCTCCGACCGCCGACGTGCGGGCCTCCGGTTCGACGACGAGTTGGCCGCCGCAGGCGAGACGAATCGGATGACCGTGGAGCCGTAGGCGCCGCACGTGCGAGCCGAGGAAACCGACAATTCTTCCACCCCCGTCCTTGTAGACGAGGGGCGGGATCTCAGGGTCGGCCCAAGGGCAGTCAAAGAACGTCCGCTCGAAGTACTCGACCAATCCGAGCGGCGGATTACGCGTCCCCGACCGCATGATGTGCTCGTACAGGGTCGCGACTTCGGGCAGGTCGGCCCTCTCACAGGGCCGGATCCCCCTCACCAGCGAGCCTCCACGTCTGTGTCTTGTATCGGTTAGTGGCGCCGACACCCCGTCTCCTTTGCTCCACACAATCCCGATGGGGCTTGCATGGTTGGTGCCAAGCGCTGCGTCGCGAGGCAGCGGCCGAGATTGCTTCGCCGCTGTTGCGCGCGCGCTACACCATCCCATTGGTGGTGAGTCCCAGCGTACGGGGCATGACCGTTGCACTGGCGAGGTTTCAATGATCCTCGGGGTTGGCCTCGACGTCGTGGAGACAGCGCGCTTGGACCGAGCGTTGGCCAACACCGGCGCGCGTTTCGCGGAGCGCGTCTACACCGCGGCCGAGCTCGCAGACTGCGCTACACGGCCGGATCGAATCCAAGCTCTGGCGGGACGCTTCGCGGCCAAAGAGGCGTTTCTGAAGGCCCTCGGGACCCGGTCGGTCCTCGAGTTGCTGCTGCGGGAGGTGGAGGTGGTGGAGGGGGACGGCGGTCGCCCGGAACTCCGGCTCGGCGGGTCGGCCGCCGCGCGGGTGAGCGAGCGCGGGGTACGGCGGTGGTATCTCAGTCTCACCCATGATGGGGGCGTGGCAGCTGCCGTGGTCATCCTCGAAGGCTGATCGTGTTGCGTCCTCGCAACATCTAGGACGCGCGTACACTCCGTTCACACCAATCGAGATGAGCCGCGACACACTGTTGCAGCCCGAAACGCTCGACCGCGGCAACTCGCGCCGCGTGGCCGAGCCGGGCTTGAAGGGCCGGGTCGTCGAGCAGGCGATCGAGCGCAGCCGCGAGCGCGGTGGTGTCGCCGGGAGGGACGAGCAACCCAGCCTGACCGTCTGTAACGATCTCCGGCAGGGCACCGATGCGCGAGGCGACGACGGCACAGCCGCTTGCCATCGCTTCCAACACCGCGAGTCCGCAGGCCTCCTGCCAAACGCACGGATGCACAAATACATGGGCTGCTCGCAGCAGATCTGGAACGTCGTCACGGAGTCCGAGGAATTCGGTTCTTGGCGTAATGCCGAGGCTGTCGCTCAACTGTCGAAGCCGCGGCTCGTCGGGACCATCTCCGACAATCAGCAGCCGAACGTTGGGCGCCACCAGGCGAGCGAACGCACGCAGAAGGTACTCAACGCCCTTCTCACGGATCAGATAGGCGACGGTGATTATGCGAACATCCGGCGCGCGGCTGCGGAGCTCCCCATCCGGCCGGAACCGGTTCACGTCGACCCCATTGTAGATCGTGCAAGCCCTCGCCGCGGGAAATCGGAAGCGCCGTATGCTACGATCGCGCACGTAATCGGACACTCCGGCAAGACCAGAGACCCGCAGCAGGGTTGCCCGGTCGAGGAGCGTATGTGCGGCTCCACGCTCGTCGTTCCCGTCGTCAGCGGGCCCGGAAAAGTGGTCCACGAAGAGGACGCGGGCAGGCCATGCCGCGTACGCCATCAGCGAGACAGGGTTGCGAGGGGCGAACAGGTTCAAGTGCAGCACATCGAAGCGACGGGCCAACCGCACGACGGATTCCAGAGGGCGTCTGCGCAGCTGTTCCAGGGACGCCCACCGGACGCCGCAGTCGCTGAACCTGCGCGCGATGTCCGGGTGCAGTGGCTCTCGGCCGATGATCTCGAGGACGTGCCCGCGCCGACGACTCTCCGTGGCGAGCCCGAGCAGCCACATCTCGAGCGAGCCCAGCTTTCGAGCTGCGAGGTCCACGAGCAGACCGATGCGGAGTGTGCTCACGCTGCCGAGCGGGCAACTTCCGTGCCCGGTGGAGGGCGGTGACGTGAGACTTCTGAGGCCCGTGCAACAGGTGCTGCTCGGCGCGCTGAGTGCGCCGGCGGTAACGCGCCTGTTCGCCCGCTTCATGCTTGGCCGGGCTACGATCTTCGTGCTGCACCGCCTGCAGGACGCCGACCGCGGAACGCCAGGGCACGATCCCCAAGCATTGCGGAGCTTCCTGTCGTTGCTCCGGCGGGAGCGCTACGCGCTCGTCGGGCTCGAGGAACTGTTCCACTGGCTGTCCGAGGCTGATCGGCGCGTGAGTCGCGCCGTTGCATTCACGCTGGACGACGGATATGCCGACCAGGCGGGCATCGCCAGTCAGGTGTTCGCGGAGTTCGACTGTCCCGCGACGGTGTTCGTCACGACGGGATTCCTGGACGGCCCGCTCTGGCTGTGGTGGGATCGCATTGAGTACATCCTGCGGCGCACGGCGCGGCCGGCGCTGAAAATTGAGCTCGACAGTACCCAGCTCCGGTACTTGCGGGACGACGGGGCGGGATACGACCGGGCGCAATTCGATTTCACGGAGCGATGTAAGCACGTGCCGGAGGAGGAGAAAGAGAGAGCTATCCTGCGTCTTGCGGCCGCCGCCGAGGTGGACCTGCCCGAGCGACCACCCCCGTGTTACGCGCCGATGTCGTGGGCGGACCTACGCGCGTGCGAAGAACGTGGACTGACCTTCGGTCCGCATAGTGTCACCCACCCCGTGCTTGCCCAGACCACCGACCTTCAAAGCCGGCGCGAGATCACGGGGTCGTGGGAGCGGCTCGCGGCTGAGGCGCGCGCCCCGGTCCCGATTTTCTGCTACCCGAGCGGGCAGCCGTATGAGTACGGCCCGCGCGAGCTCGCCACACTGCGGCAGCTCGGCTTCGTCGGCGCGGTGGGGAGCACTCACGCGTATGTCGACGCGCGTGCGTTCAAGGGCGCGCCGGATGCCCGGTTCGCCGTGCCGCGCTTCGGCTACCCAGACAACCTACGTGGGGCATTGCAGTACGTGAGCGGACTCGAGCGCCTGAAGGAATTGTGGCGCGGATCTTGAGGCGCCTGCGGGCACCCATGTCTCTGCTCCACGTCGTCGCGGCGGGGGAGGTAGGCGGCGTCGAACGCGTCGTCCACCTGCTCACGCACGGGCAGGCGCGCGCCGGCAACGACGTCCACGCCGCCGTCGTGCTGGATCCGGGCTCCGCCGATCATCCAATCATCGGGGCGTTGGCATCGAGCGGAGTCACGCCCCACCCGATGCTGCTCCCCGGGCGCGCGTACCGCCGCGAGCGCGCCACGATTCATGAGCTTTGTCGGCGCCTCCGACCCGACGTCGTCCACACGCACGGTTATCGCGCGGACGTGCTCGACGCGGGCCCCGCACGGCAGCTGGGTATCCCGACGGTCACCACCGTCCACGGCTTCACAGGGGGCGGCTGGAAAAACCGATTCTACGAGCGGCTGCAGCGACGCGCCTACCGGCAGTTCGATGCGGTGGTCGTGGTCTCGCGTCCGCTCGTTGATCGGCTGGTCCACGATGGCGTCCCCCCGCACCGGGTGCACTGCGTCCCGAACGCTTGGCGGGAGACTACGCCACCGCTCGATCGCCTGTCCGCGCGGCGCGCCCTGGGTTTGAGAGAAGACGGATTCGTCATCGGGTGGGTCGGGCGCTTGAGCGGCGAGAAAGGTCCCGACGTGCTCCTCGATGCGCTGTTGTACCTAACCGACCTGCCCATCACCGTCTCCGTGGTGGGGAATGGGCCGGGGCGGCACTCGCTCGCCTCCCGGGCGCAGCGCGGCGGTGTCGACTCGCTCATCCGCTGGCACGGAGCCGTGACGGACGCGGCGCGGCACTTCGCGGCCTTCGACGTCTTTGTCCTGAGCTCCCGCACCGAGGGAACGCCGATCGTGGTGTTCGAGGCGATGGCCGCCGGTGTCCCGATTGTGGCGACCCGCGTCGGCGGGGTTCCGGACGTCGTTTCGTCGGCGGAAGCGGTGCTCGTGCCTCCCGCCGACCCAGTCGCGCTTGCCGCAGCGATTCGCGCGGTCTACCGCGATCCTGCCGCGGCGCGCGCTCGCGCGCAACGCGCGCGGGCGCGACTGCTGACACAGTTCACTGTTCCGCCCTGGATCAGCCGGTACGACGCGATCTACAGGCTGCTGAGCATCAAGGCTCCGGCCGCCGATCATCGCCGGTACGCTGAAGCGTATCCTCTCGCTCGACTAACCGACTGACCGTCGTCCCCGCCTGGCCGGCAGGCTCAGGCGGCCGGTTGCGGTTGTGGCGTCGTTTCAGTCTCGTCGCCA
>Ga0075436_100004064_pt1 | contig 10039 bp, 12 predicted proteins | sample RhiMethybrSRZTD5_FD_75303 | JGI IMG/M metagenome (GOLD analysis project Ga0075436, IMG submission 75303) | Populus rhizosphere microbial communities from Tennessee, USA - Rhizosphere MetaG P. TD hybrid SRZTD5 | ecosystem: Host-associated > Plants > Roots > Rhizosphere > Soil | place: USA... | reverse complement strand
ACGGCGAACTCGCGCGACCGCTCCTGGAGGATGCGCGCGATGCGGAAGAGGTACTTGGCGCGCTCGGAGCCCGGCAGCGCCGACCAGCCGTTCTCGAAAGCGTCGCGCGCGGCACCGACCGCCAGCTGCACCTCGGCGTCGGTCGCCTGGCCGACCTCGGCGAGCGGCTCCTCGCTCGCGGGGTCGATCGTCGTATAGGTCTCCTTCGGCTCGAGCCACTCTCCACCGACGAAGTGGCCGTAGCGCTCGCGGAGCTCGACGATGTCGCGTGATTCGGGTGCGCTGGCGTAGGTCCAGTCGGCCGGAATCGGCGCGCGATCCTGCTTTCGCTCGAGCTCGGTCACCGCCGAGCTAGCTTAGCCGCCTCTGGACGCGTGTCAGCCGCGCGGCTACGGTCTGCGGGATCTACGAACTGGGGAGGGTCAATGCGGAGCAGGTTTCTTATCGCGGCAACCGTGCTCGTCGCGGCGGTTGCAGTCGTCGCGGTGGCCGGTGCAGGCAAGACGGGCAACGGCAGCTCGACCGGTGGTGGGACGGTCTTCCTCTCGAACCCGGTGCAGAACCTGGGCGACGAGTCGCTCACTGACCAGAAGGACTCGGACGCGGCCGTTCCAGCAGCCGCATACCACACCGTCACGCTCACCAATCTCGACGGCAGCGGCTTCCTGCGCGGCGACTACGCGAACGTCTACAGCTCGACCGGCGACCTCGCGTTCTCGCCGACGAACACGTTCGCCTACACGCGCAGCGACGACCGCTTCGAGCAAGTGATGGCCTACTACTGGATCACCGAGGCGCAGAAGTACATCCACAGCCTCGGGTTCGGCGTGACGCGGCGGCCGATCGACAACCGGCCGCAGGCCGCGCGGATCAACCAGCTCGGCGTCGACAACTCGTTCGCCACCGACCACCCGAAGAACGAGCTGCGGTTCGGCAAGGGCGGTGTCGACGACGCGGAGGACGGTGAGGTGATCCTCCACGAGTACGGGCACGCGATTCACTTCTCGCAGAACTTCAGCTTCGCCTCCGAGGAGGCCGGGGCGATCAGCGAGGGCTTCGGCGACTACTGGGCGGTCACCGTCTCGGACGTCGTCGATTCGTCACTCGGCATCCCGCAGCTGGAACCGCTCGGCTGCGTCGCCGACTGGGACTCGACCTCGTATACGAGCTCGGTGCCGCACTGCCTGCGTCGCGTCGACACGAACGCGCACTATCCGGAGAGCCTGAACGGCGAAGTCCACCACGACGGGCTGATCTGGTCCCGCGCACTCTGGGACATCCGCGGGGCGCTCGGGCACGTCAAGGCGGACACGGTCATCCTCCAGGGGTCGTTCGACTTCCCCGGGACGACGATGGCCGCCCTCGCGACCCGGACTGTCGCGGCGGCTCAGCAGATCTACGGCACGAGCGCTGCCAATGCAGTGCACCAGGCGTTCGTCAACCGCGGGATTCTCTAAGAGAAACGCCGAACGAAGGCCCGGCCGCGTGCCGGGCCTTCGTTCGTACTCAGTCGATCGTGAAGTAGTCCGGGCTCTGGTAGCGCCCGGTCTTCTCCTTGCGCAGCTGCATGAGGATGTCGTTCAGCAGCGAGGAGGCGCCGAAGCGGTAGAGGTCGGGCGTCAGCCAGTCGACCCCGAGCGTCTCGTGGACGAGCACGAGGTGCTGGATCGCCTGCTTGGCGTTGCGGATCCCGCCTGCCGGCTTGAAGCCGACGCGGCGGCCCGTCTCCTCGAAGACGTCGCGGATCGCCTCGAGCATCACGAGCGCGACCGGCAGCGTGGCCGCCGAGGAGAGCTTCCCGGTGGAGGTCTTGATGAAGTCGGCGCCCGCGGCGATCGCGAGCAGCGACGCGCGGCGCACGTTGTCGTAGGTGCCGAGCTCCCCCGTCTCGAGGATCACCTTCAGGTGGGCCTCGCCGCTTGCCTCTTTCACCTTGACGATCTCGTCGTAGACCTTCGCGTAGCGACCCGACAGGAACGCGCCGCGGTCGATCACCATGTCGACCTCGTCGGCGCCGTGCTGCACCACCCAGCGGACCTCGTCGAGCTTTCCCTCCAGCGGCGACTGGCCCGACGGGAAGGCGGTGGCGACGGACGCGACCTTCACGCCGCTGTCGCCGAGACGCTCGACGGCCGTTGGGACGAGGTTCGGGTAGACGCAGAGCGCCGCGACGGACGGCACCGACAGGTCGGACGGATCGGGCCGGATCGCCTTCGAGGCGAGTGCCGCGACCTTGCCGGGCGTGTCGGCGCCCTCGAGCGTGGTCAGGTCGGTCATCCGCACCGCGAGGTCGAGCGCAAAGACCTTCGCCTCGCGCTTGATGCTGCGCTTCGCGAGCGTGCCGGCGCGCTCCTCCAGGGCGACCTGGTCGATCGAACCGATCCTCGGCAGCCTGGGCTCGAGCGGAAGCTCGAAACCGGTGGGAAGCGCTGGTGCCTGGGCCATGGGTGAAGTTTAGGCCAGCAGTAGCCGCACGACGGCGGCGAAACCCGAGTCGTCGACGAGGAGCGAGCGGACGCCGGCCTCGCGGGCGCTGCTCGCGTCGCGGGCGGTGTCGCCGATCTCGACGGTCGCGTTCACGGGCCAGCCGCCGGCGCGGGCGCGCGCGAGGCCGATCAGCTCGATCCGCGACTCGGAGTCGCAGCCGAAGGCACCCTGGCCGCGCTCGAAGAACCCCGCGAGGCCGAGCCTCTGCATGCGCGCCCTCGCCATCGGCTCCGGGTTGCCGGTCAGGAGCGCCAAGCGGTGGCCGGCGGCGGCGAGCAGCTCGAGCGCCTGCTCCGCGCCCGGCGCGGCGCGCCACCCGCTGGTGTCGGCGTGCGCGAGGAGCTCGACGTAGCGCTCCGCGAAGCGCGGGCACCACTCGGCCAGGCCGTCGTCCACGCGCTCCGCGTAGACGCCGGCCGCTTCGAGCACGAGCCGCGCGATGCGCAGCGACGTCTGCCCCTCGTGGTCGACATGCTCGATCGCGTCGTCGGGGAGTCGGACACCGAATCGCTCCTGGAGGGTGTCGTGGAGCGCCTGGCCCGCGAGCGGGTCGTGTGTCAGGAAGAGCGTCCCGTCGACGTCGAACAGGACGAGCAGGCGCACGCCGCTCAGATGCCGAGGCGTTCGAGCATCGCCTCGTCGCGCCGCCAGCGGGGCCGCGTCTTCACGTTCAGCTCGAGGAAGACGTGATGGCCGAGCAGCAGCTCGACCTCGGGGCGCGCGCGTGTGCCGATCTGCTTCACGACGGAGCCGCCACGACCGATCACGATCTGCTTCTGCGAGTCGGTCTCCACGAAGATCGTGGCGCGGACGACCCTGTCGCCGAGCTCGTCGACCTCGACTGAGATCGCGTGCGGCACCTCCTCGCGTGTGAGCTGGAGCGCCTTCTCGCGGACGAGCTCGGCGATCTGGAGTTCCGGTGCGAGGTCGGTGCGCTGCTCGGTCGGGTAGTAGGCCGGGCCGTCGGGAAGCAGCGCGACGAGGTCGTCGCGGAGCTCGGCGATGCCGTCGCCGGTGAGCGCGCTGACGGGGTGGAGCGAGTGGAAATCGCCGAGGCGGGCGGCGTTCTGCATCTGCTCGGCGATGTGCCCCGGCTTCAGGCGGTCGACCTTGTTCAGCGCGATCACGACTGGCACGCGGAGACCGAAGACGCGCTCGGCGATGAAACGGTCGCCCGCGCCGATCCGCTCGCGTGCCGAGAGGACGAGGAGCACCGCCTCGACATCCTCGAGCGACTGGTCGACGGTGCGCTGCATCCGCTCGGTGAGCGCGTCGCGCGGGCGCTGGAAGCCCGGGAGATCGGCGAGCACCAGTTGGTAATCGTCGCCGTTCACGATCCCGGTGACCCGCCGCCGCGTCGTCTGCGGCTTGTCGGAGACGATCGCAACCTTCCCGCCCGCAAGCGCGTTCACGAGCGTCGACTTGCCAACGTTCGGCCGCCCCGCGACGGCGACGAACCCGCTCTTCAAGCCCCCACACCCCCACCCAGGGTGGGGATGAATGCCCGCCGCCCTCGGCGGTGACGATATCCGCCGTCCGCGCACGCGTCTGTTACGCCTTCGTGACGATTCTGCGCCTTTTGCGGCGCAGCGGGGCTCCGGCTCCCCGCGCCGGTCAGTCGAGGTCCCACGTGTCGGGCAGCAGCTCGGCCGGCGTGTAGCTCACGAGGTCGCCGTCGCGGTTGCGGAAGGTGACCCGGTCGAGCCGGAACTCGTACAACCACTGCCGGCAGCCGCCGCAGGGCGACGCCGTGATCGCGATCGCCTCGAGGTCGCCTGGGCGACAGCCCGCAACGACCGCGTTCGCAATCGCCACCTTCTCGGCACAGACCCCGAGCGGGTAGGCCGCGTTCTCGACGTTGACCCCTTCGAAAACGCGCCCGTCACGGGCCCGCACCGCAGCGCCCACGAGGTAGTTCGAGTACGGCGCGTACGCGCGCGCCGCGGCCACGACCGCACGCTCGTACAGCTCGTCGGTCACGCGAGCACCTGAAAGACGACCAGCGTGATCAGCGCCCCGAGTATGCCGCCGTAGGCGACTTCGAGCGCCGAATGGACTCCCGACTCGACCCGCGTCTGTGCCACCAGGAGCGCCATGATGAAGGTCAGCGACGAAATTACGAAGCGGTGCGAGCCGGTGATGATGTACGTCGCCGCCATCCAGCCGGCGAACGCGACCGCGGCGTGCCCGGACGGCAGGCCCCCACGCAGCGGCGTGCCGCGGCCGAAGTAGGCCTTCGTCGCGATCACGACGATGACCGTGATCACCAGCGCGACCAGTGTGATCTGGGCCGGCGCGTCGCGGATCCGGTCGAGCAGACGCGAGCTGCGGTCGGACACCTCGCCCGAGAAGACGAGGTACCCGATCGCGACGGCGTTCACCGTTGCGATCAGCACGGCGCCCGCGGCGATGTCCTTGGCAAGCTTCGCCAGCGGGTCGAACGACGTCGTCGCAACGTCGATCGCCTGTTCGATCGCCGAGTTGATCATCTCCGCGATGAACACGAACGCGATCGCCAGCAGGAGCGCGATCAGCTCCAGTTTCGAGACACCGATTGCGACCGCGGCGACCAGCACGATCACCGCCACGAGGAAGTGGATCCGCATGTTCCGCTGAGTCCGGAGCACGTGGATGATCCCTTCAAGGGCGAAGTTGAAGCTCTCGAGGAGGTTCTGCGCCCGCCGCCTGGTCACGCGCTCCACCGCGCCTCCCTCGCCTCCATCTCCTCGCCGTGCTCGTGGCCTAGCAGGTGCAGCAGGCCGTGAACGAGCGGCGGCCGCCAGGCGTCGCCGACCACCTCGGGACACAGCACCGTATCGCCGAGCTGGCGCGGGAGGCCAGACGCTAGCTCCTCGCGACCGTCGATCGGGAACGAGAGCACATCCGTCACTTCGTCGACCCCGAGGTGCTCGCGCTTGAGCGCCCTCATCTCGTCGGCGCCGACGAAGTGGAGCCCGAGCTCGCCCTCCTCGACGCCTTCGCCCGCGAGCAGGGTGCGTGCGACCTCGGCCGCCGCCTCCTCGTCGACCTCCACGCCGCTGCGGTTCGACACCTCGACCGAGATCATCGCGCTAGCGGCTGCGCTGGGTGCCGGTCTCCTCGGCGTGCTGCTTGTACGCCTCGACGATGCGCTGGACGAGCTTGTGGCGGACGACGTCCTCGTGGCCGAAGCGGATGAACGCAATCCCCTCGATGGCGCCGAGGATGTCCTGCACCTGGATCAGCCCTGACGCCTGCTCGCGCGGCAGGTCGATCTGCGTCACGTCGCCCGTGACGACGACCCTCGAGCCAAAGCCGAGCCTCGTCAGAAACATCTGCATCTGTTCGGGGCTCGTGTTCTGCGCCTCGTCGAGGATGATGAACGAGTCGTTCAGCGTGCGGCCGCGCATGAAGGCGAGCGGCGCGACCTCGATCGTGCCCTTCTCCATGTAGGCCGCGAGCCGGTCGGGGTCGAGCATGTCGTAGAGCGCGTCGTAGAGCGGACGCAGGTACGGGTCGACCTTTTCGAGCATGTCTCCCGGGAGGAAGCCGAGCCGCTCTCCGGCCTCCACCGCCGGACGCGTGAGGATTATGCGGCCGACCTCGCGGCTCGACAGCGCCGCGACTGCCAGCGCCATTGCGAGGTAGGTCTTGCCGGTGCCCGCGGGGCCGATGGCGAACGTGACCGTGTGATCCCGGATCGCGTCGACGTAGCGCTTCTGCGTGACCGTCTTCGGCGAGATCTTCTTGCCGCGGTGCCGCCAGACGACGTCCTCGAAGACATCGCGGATGTCCTCCGCCTGGTCGAGCGCGGACAGCACGGCGTCGACGGTGCTCGGCCCGATCTCGTGTCCACCCTCGACCAGCTCGGCGAGCTCGTCCACGACCGCCCGCGCCTGTGCGACATTCGGGTCGTCCCCCTCGATGGTCAGGCGATTTCCGCGGAGGAGGAGCGTGATCCGGAGGCGCTCGCGCAGGGCGTCGAGGACGCCGTCGCCGACGGTTGCGAGCTCGGCGGCGACGTCGTTGGAAACAGAGAGAACTTCCTGCACTCCGGGCTCAGTGTAGGGCGTCCCGCCGCGGTCGCGGTGTTCCCCGCCGGGGTAACGCTTTCGTTACGAAATCGGCACGGACACGCGCGCCAAACGGCGATAGGCTCGCAGTGGGGAGGAGGCCGGGCGCGCCTTGAACAGGGCGCAGAGTCGGTCAGGCGAGCTTCTCGCGCACGAGCTGGCTCACGGCCGAGCCGTCCGCGCGACCGGCGACCTGTGGCATCACGTCCGCCATCACCCGTCCGATGTCGCGCATGCTCGTCGCCCCCACCTCGGCGATCGCGTCGTCGACGATCTCCTCGAGCTCTTCCTCGGAAAGCGGCGACGGCATGAACTCCTCGAGCACCGCGAGCTCGCGCTCCTCGCCCTCCGCCTGCTCGTCGCGGCCCCCCTCCCGGAAGGCCTCCGCGGCTTCGACTCGACGCTTTCGCTCCCGCTGAAGCACCTGCAACTCCTCGTCGTCGTGCAGCGGCCGCTGCAGCTCCTTTTGCGCAGAGCGCAGGCTCGCCAGAATCAGCCGCAGCGTGTCCCGCCGCTCGGCGTCGCGCGCCGCCATCGCCTGCTTGAGCTCGTCCTCCAGTCGCACGATCAGCGTCATCCCGCCATCCCCCAGACGCGCCCGCCGAGGATGTGCCAGTGCAGGTGGAACACGGTCTGGCCCGCGCCCTCCCCCACGTTCACGATCACGCGATAGTCGTCGAGGCCGGCCTCGCGCGCGGTCTCGGCGACGAAATCGAGCATCCGCTTCGCCTCCTCCGGCGGAAACTCCGAAATTTCGCGGAAGCTCGACACGTGTCGTTCCGGCAGGACGAGCAGGTGAGTCTCGGCCTTCGGCGCGATGTCGTGGATGGCGACGAAACCGTCACCCGCGTGGACGTGGTCGCCCTCGCGGACGAGCTTGCAGAAAAGACAGTCCTCAGGCAGCGCGGATCCCCTCCTCGGTGACCTCGGCGCCGCGGACGCGGACGAGGTCGCCCACCCGGCCCTCGACGAGCCACGGCGAATAGTCGTCGCCGTAGCCGCGACCCGGCCGGTCGACGAGGACGACGTCCTCGCGCCCGAGCTTCTCGCGCCAGCGCGCGAGGCTGGCAACGCGGGACGCCTCACGGAGCCGCGCGCCCCGCTCGCGCTTCACCTCCGTCGTGACCGTGTCGGCGGCCGCGGTCGCCGTTCCGGGCCGCGGCGAGTACGGGAAGACGTGGGCCTTCGTGATCCCGGCTGCCTCGACCAGGGCCAGCGTGCGGGCGAACGCCGCTTCGTCCTCGCCAGGGAAGCCGACGATCACGTCCGTCGTCAGGTTGAAGTCGCCGAACGGTTCGAGCCGTCGCAGGTAGGTGGACGACGCGTAGCGCCGCCCCATCGCCCGCAGCACGCCGTCGTCGCCGGACTGCACCGGCACGTGGAGGTGGTGCGCGACGGGAGCCGTCTCGCGCAGGGCAGCCTCGAGCTCCCGGTTCACGTGATTGATCTCGATCGACGAGAGCCGTAGGCGTGCCAGGCCCGGAACGGCACCGACGTCGCGGACGAGCCGCGGCAGGTCGTAGCCGGCCGCCCGGTCGCGGTAGCAGCCGAGGTTGATGCCGGTGAGCACAACCTCGCGGTGGCCCTGGCTGACGCGCCGCCGCACTTCGTTCAGCACCGCGTCGGCCGTCCGGCTCCGCGAGGCGCCGCGCACCTGCGGAATGACGCAGAAGGCGCACGAGAAGCTGCAGCCATCCTGGACCTTCACGAACGCCCGTATGCGGTCGAGCCGTGCGTCGGCGTGGACGCAGCCGATCGCCCCCACGTCGCGTGCGACGAACGCCGGCGTCTCTTCGCTCCGACGGGCGACCACCACGACGTTGTCCGGCAAGCCGGCGAACCCATCCGCGGACAGCGACGCTCCGCAGCCCGTGACGTAGACGCGCCGATGCGAGCGGGCGGCCCGCGAAGCGGCGTGCCGGGACTTGCGCACGGCCTCGTGCGTGACGCAGCAGGTGTTCACCACTGCAACCTCAGCGCCGTCGTCGAGCTCGGAGTGCCCGTCGGCGAGCAGGCGCTCGCGGATCCCCTGGGCGTCGACGTGCGAGACCTTGCAGCCGAGAAAGCGGACCGAGAAGGTCGCCACGGCGCGGGACTTTACCCCTCTCGGCGAAAGACGTCCGCTGCCCAGCCGCCCTTGGTCAGTCGCCGCTCGCGCTCGAGCCCGTCCGATTCTGGCGCATCGCCTTCGAGGTATCCGGACGTGACGATCGTCTTGGCCTCGAGTCGCGGCAGCAATCGCCCCACCGCTTCGGCGGAAATGTTCGCGACGACGACGTCGGCCTGCGGCAGCGGCTCGCTGAGCGCGTCGACGCGACGACAGTCCAGCGTGACACCGTTCACGGCGGCGTTCCGGAGAGTTGCTTCGACGGCGGCGAGATCATGGTCGATCGCCGCCACCGGCGCGAAGCCCAGCCGCGCTGCACCGATCGCGAGCACGCCCGAGCCGCAGCCAACGTCGAGCAGGCTCCCGCGGTCGACCTCGGCGATCAGCTCGAGGCAAAGACGCGTCGTGGCGTGGCCGCCGGTGCCGAATGCGCGGCCCGGGTCGACGACGATCGCCTCCGCGTCGGCCGGCGGCTGTTCCCAGGGCGGCCCGATCCACAGCTGTCCGATACGCACCGGCCGGTGGAAATCGCGCCACCGTTCCTCCCAACCGCCCGCAACGTCCTCGGCGGCGACCTCGCCGAACGCGGCCCAGAGCCGCTCCTCGCCGGCGTCGTCGGTGTAGGCGATCAACTCGAGGCCGTCCGGGTGGTCGAGCTCCTCGAATCCCTGCGGGAAGAGCTCGAGCATCAGTGCGCGGGCCTCCTCGGCGCGTTCAGCGGGAACCGACGCGGAGACCCGGCGCAGGCTCAGCGGAACGCGCTCTTCAGCTTTTGGAAGAACCCTTCGTCCGCCTCGTACGTCTCGGCGCCGGCGCTGCGGTCGAAATCCTCCAGGAGGCCGCGCTGCTCCTCGGTCAGGCGACGCGGCACCTGCACGTTCACGAGGACCCGCTGGTCGCCGCGGCCGAAGCCCTGCAGCACGGGCATGCCGCGGCCGCGCAGGACGCGCAGTGTGCCGGGCTGCGTGCCGGGCTCCAACTCCAACTCGACCTCGCCGTCGAGGGTCGGAACCTTGATCCTTGTCCCGAGGGCGGCATCGGTCATCGTCAGGTCGACGGTGCAGAAGATGTCGTTGCCCTCGCGCACGAAGCGCGGGTCGGGCTTCACGTGGACCTGGACGTAGACGTCGCCCGCGCGGCCGCCCAGATCGCCGGCATGTCCTTCTCCCGAGATGCGGATCTGTTGACCGTCGTGGATCCCGGCCGGCACCTGTACTTCGAGCTCCCGCTCCTGGACTGTGCGGCCGGAGCCCTCGCAGTCCAGGCACGGGTCCTCGACTACCTGGCCGAGCCCGCCGCACGCGGGGCACGTCTGCGAGCGGACGAACTCGCCGAACGCTGTGCGGGAGACGTGCTGCAGGCGCCCGCGGCCGCTGCAAGTGGCACACGCGAC
>Ga0075436_100004059_pt1 | contig 10044 bp, 11 predicted proteins | sample RhiMethybrSRZTD5_FD_75303 | JGI IMG/M metagenome (GOLD analysis project Ga0075436, IMG submission 75303) | Populus rhizosphere microbial communities from Tennessee, USA - Rhizosphere MetaG P. TD hybrid SRZTD5 | ecosystem: Host-associated > Plants > Roots > Rhizosphere > Soil | place: USA... | reverse complement strand
TAGGCCGGGACCCTTACAGCGCAAAGGGGGGCGACGAGGATGGCGGCATGGCCAGCCTGCAGCTGCGCGCCCTGCGCAGGGCCGCCCGAATCGTCGGCGGCGAGGAGCGGCTGCGCGCGATGCTCGATGCGCCGCCCGGCGCCTTCTCGCGCTGGTGCCAGGGCGCCGAGCCCGTGCCTAATGCGGTGTTCCTGATGCTCCTCGACTTTCTCGCCGACATGGAGTCCGGCGTCAACATCGTCTAAATCGCTTATCCTGCCGCGCAGAGGCGGAATGGAAGGCGAAGAGACGCTGCGCTGGCCCACCAACCTCGATCGCGCGGCGATCGAGCAGCGCCTTATCAAGGCGCGCACCACGGCGCAGGCGCAGGGGTGGACCGAAGTGGCCACGCTCCTCGCCGGCGTCGAAAGCAAGTCCGCGCCGGAGCTCGCGAAGACTGTCATGGCGGCGCTCGAGTGGGTGCAGCGCCAGCCCGAGATGCGCGCTTTCGCGCTTCAGCTCGAGATGGTGGCGCTGAATCTCAAAAACCTGAAGTAGTGCGCGTTGTCACCTGGAACGTGCAGTGGTGCCGCGGGCTCGACGGCGTCGTCGATCCGGCGCGCATCGCCGCCGAGGCGCGGCGCATTGCCGATCCGGATGTCCTCTGCCTGCAGGAGATCAACGTCAGCTTCACCGATTTGCCGGGCAGCCGCGGCGAGGACCAGGTCGAAGCGCTGAAGCGCGAGCTCGGCGGCTATAGTGTTTTCTTCGCCGCGGCAGTCGATGTTCCCGGACCGGGCGACGCGCGCCAGCGCTTCGGCAACCTCATCGCCTCGCGCCTCGCCATCGGCCGCGTGCTGCGCCACACGCTTCCGTGGCCGGGCGCCACGGTGCCGAGCATGCCGCGCGCGGCGCTTGAGGCCGTGATCCACGCGCCCTTCGGGCCGCTGCGCGTTGTCACGACGCACCTCGAGTACTACTCGAGCGACCATCGCGCCGCCCAAATCGAGCGGCTGCGCGAGCTGCACAGCGAGACCAACCGGGAAACGGCTAACGACGAGCACGAAGGGCCATTCCGCCCGCTCGCGCATCCGCAGAGCGCGATCGTCTGCGGCGACTTCAACCTGCCGCCGGAGGACCCGATGCGCGCGCGCTTGCTCGAAGCTTTCCGGAACGGCGCGCCGAAGTTCGTCGATGCCTGGGAGGCGCTGCATCCGGCCCGGCCGCACCCGCATACCTTCCGCGTGCACGAGCGCAAGCCGGGCCAGGCGCCTTACTGCTGCGACTACGTCTTCGTCACCGAGGACCTCGTGCCGCGGCTGCGCTCGATTTGCGTCGACGGCGCGAATCGCGCCTCGGACCACCAGCCCGTCATCGTGACGCTTGAATGAGCGCGCGCAACGCCTCGACGCGCTCGCGGTTGACGCCAAAATCGCGCCGCCCGAGCCGCGACGCGGAGCGCACGTGTACCAGGCCGGCCGGCTCGTCGTAGTAGAGCTCGACGTCGTCGACGTAGCGCATGACGCGCGTGCGGAATTCCGCGTAGAGGTAATTGCGCTCGGCGTTGATCAGCGTCGCGCGCGCCATGGATTGCACCGCGCGACGCAGCTCGTCCATCGAGCCGCGGAACGAAATCGGCGTGATGTAGTGCTCGCGGTCCTGCGGATCGGCCTGAGAGGACACGCAATTCGGGGTGCGCTTGCAAGGCGCGAGGCGGCCGTTCGTCACGCCGAGATTCGCCGGCCGCTTCCAAGAGAACATCGGCCGGGATGCTACCATCGGCTCACCTAGGCTCCGCGGGGAACGCCATGCAGATCTCGGCTCAACAGCTCGCTGAATTGCTGCTCGGCATCGCGCGCGCGCAAGCCGCGATCATCCAGGGCCTGGAGAACGAGATGGCGGGCGTGAGGAGCGGGCGCATCGTGCCGGCGCTGCAGAACGTTGCGCATCTGCGCGACCATCCGCAGCCGACGCTGACCGATCTGCCGGTGCGCGTGCTGCTCGGCACGCTCGGCCGCCAGGTGCCCGACGCCGCCGGAGTCGTGCGCGATCTCGAGCGCCTGCTCGGCGGCGCGCAGGCGCCCGCCGAAAACCTCGATTTCAGCAAGCCCGCGTAGTACGTATTTTTTCGTATTGCCCGCCGCGCCGGGCGGCAGGTAACTTGCGCTCATCCGCCAGCGTCTCGATCACTCCCTAGGCGAGGCGACGGAGGAGGATGTAAGTAGGCGCCTAGCGGCGGGCGCCCCGCCCGCCCGCTAGGCTCCCCTACCTGTCCCGCCCACCGCGAAGCGCACGAGCTGCGCGACGTTGCGAACCCCGAGCTTCTCCATGATGCGCGCCTTGTGCACTTCGACCGTGCGCGGGCTGATGCCGAGCGCCGCGGCGATCTCCTTCGCGTGCAGGCCTTGCGCAGCGCGCTCGAGGACTTCGCGTTCGCGCGGGGTGAGGCTCTCCAGCTTTTCGGCATCCTTCCGCTTTTCCAGGCGCAGCTGCTCGCGCGCGAACGCCGCGTCGATCGCCGCGCGCAGCTGCGCGTCGTCGAAGGGCTTCTCGAGGAAATCGAGCGCATCGGCGCGGAACGCGGCGCGCGCGCTCGGCACGTCGCCGTCCGCGGTGATGACGACGACCGGAAGCTCGCTGCCGCGGCTGCGCAGCGTCGCCTGGAGCTCGATACCGCTTGCGCCCGGCAGGCGCAGGTCGGTCACCACGCAGCCCGCCCAGTCCGGGCGCCACGCGGCGAGGAACGACTCGGCGTCGGCGAAGGCAGCCGTGCCCAGGCCGGCAAGCCCGAGCATGAGCACGAGCGAATCGCGCACCGCGGCGTCGTCGTCGATGATGTAGACGGTCAGGACGTCGCGCACGGCAACACGAGATGGAATTCGCCGTGGCTTACCGCCGCGGCGCGCAGCGACCCGCCGTGCGCCTCGGCCATCGCGCGGCTCACGGCGAGACCGAGGCCCATGCCGGTCGGCTTGCCCGATACGAAGGGCTGGAACACCTGCTCGCTCGCGCCCTCCGGGATTCCCGGCCCGTTGTCCGCGACGACGATGCGCACGTGTCTTGCGTCATGGCGCTCGGCAGCGACGCGAATGCGCGCGCCGTTGCGCGCCGCTGCGGCGAGCGACTCGACCGCATTCACCAGCAGGTTGCGCAGGATGAGCTCGACCTGCAGCCGGTCGACGAGCAGTGTCGGCAGCTGGACCTGCGCGCCGGTCTCGAGCTCGATCGGCCGCGCCCCGATCGTGACCTTGCCCACGTGCTGCGCAAGGGCGAGCAGCTCCGGCACGGCGAGCGGCTCAAGGCGCGTGCTTCCGGTGCGGAAGAAGTCGCGTACGCGCCGCACGACGTCGGCCGCGCGGTCCGCCTCGAAGAGCATCTTCGCCACGATTTCCTCGAGCTGCGCCGCGGGCGGAGGGTTGTGCGACACGAGCACGCGCGCCGAGCGCGCGTAGTTGCTGAGCGCGGTGAGCGGCTGGTTGACCTCGTGCGCGATCGCGCCGGCCATTTCTCCGGCGGCGGCCAGACGCAACGTTTGCCGCAAGGCGCTCTCGGCGCGCTGGCGCTCATCCACCGCCAGGCCGAGAAAGAGGCCGGTCACGCTCAGGACCGAGACGCGAAGCTGCATCTCGAGAATGGAGAGATCGAGGCCGGCAGCCCGGTGAATGGCGAGCACGACGCCGAGCTGCACGATAGCCGTCGCCACGATGGCGCCGTTCATGCCCGAGCGCATGGCAATCCAGATGATGGGCACGAAGACGAGATAAAAATGATGCTTGGGGTCCGGCCCGAGCCCGGCGAGAACCATCCAGACGGTGCCGAGCAGCACGAGCATCTGCAGCCACGCTTCGGGCCTGCCGACGAGCGCCCGCAAGGCGCGGCGGCGCTCGGCATCCATCGCGGCGAGCAGCAAGGGCGCCGTGACCAGAATACCGACCGCATCGCCGAGCGAGAAGCGCAGGTACGCGGCGAAGATCGCAGCATCACCGAGCAGGCCCCAGACGCCCAGCAGCCCGACGAAGGCGGCGCCAACGAGCGCGCTGCCCGCGATCACCACTGCCGTGAGCGCTGTCAGGTCGCGCGTGTTGTGCAATCCGGGGTTGTGCACGAGGGTTCTGAGCGCCGACGCCATGGCGCTGTATCCGCCGGTAAGGATGAGGCTGCTCATCGCGGTGACGGCGAACCCGCCCGGCGCGTGGTGCACCAGCACTTCGCCCAGGGCGATGGCGAGGAAGACGACCGGCGCGCGCTCGAGGCCGCTCAGCATCATCCAGACGATGGCGAGCGCCGGCTGCGGGTTCCACGGCGTGATGTTGAACGGGCCGAGCGGGTCGATGTAGCTCGCCCAGTCGATCGCGATGTAGCACGGCACGAAGAGCGCCGCGTCGCGGAGGTAACGCGCGGCGGAGCTCAAAACTCCCGGGGTTCCGGCGGAAACTCGGGCTTGCGCTTCTCGCGGTGCGACGCGACGCCTTCTTTCGCTTCCGGGCCGGTGAATCCGAGCACCTCGAGCGCGAGGGAGGCGTCGAACGCCGGCCCCGCCATGCGCAGCCAGTTGTTGAGCGAATACTTCGTCCAGCGCAGCGCCGTCTGCGCGCCCGCGGCGAGCTTGCGCGCGACTTCCAGCGCCTTCGCCTGCAGCTCTCCTTCCTCGCAGGCGAGCGAGACGAGCCCGAGCCGCTCCGCCTCCTCGCCGCTGATCGTCTCGCACAGCAGAAGGTAGTACTTCGCCTTGGCCATGCCGCACAGCAGCGGCCAGATGAGCGCCGCATGGTCGCCGGCCGCGACACCGAGCCGCGTGTGGCCGTCGATGATGCGCGCGTTCTTCGCCGCGATGGAGATGTCGGCGAGCAGCCCGCAGACGAGACCGGCGCCCACTGCCGGCCCGTGCATCGCGGAGACGATCATCTTCGAGCAGTTGATCAGGTTGTAGACGAGGTCCTTCGCCTCGCGCCAGACGCGCGCGCGCACCGCGAAGTCGCGCGTCATCTCCTCCACCATGGCGAGATCGCCGCCGGCGGAGAAGCCTTTGCCGGCGCCGCGCAGGATCGCGACGCGCGTGTCCGGATCGCGGTCGATGTCGAGCCAGATGCGCGCCATCTCGCCGTGCATGCGCGCCGTCGTGATGGAGAGCTTGCCGCCCTCCTCGCCCATCACGATCTCGAGAATGCCGCTCTCGAGACGCCTGACGTGCAGCTCCTGATATTGCGCGTAGTCCACCGCGGGCATTCTACAATTCGCCGGTGCGCACGCCGGACGAGTGCTTCGCTTCCCTGCCGGGGTTTCCGTACGCGCCCCGCTACCTCTCATGGCGCGACTGGCGCATCCATTACGTCGATGAGGGGCACGGCGAGCGCACCTTCCTCTGCCTGCACGGCGAGCCGACCTGGAGCTATCTCTACCGGCGCATGATCCCGCGCTTCGTCGCGGCCGGCGCGCGCGTGCTGGCGCCGGATTTCGTCGGCTTCGGCCGCTCCGACAAGCCCGAGGACGAGGCGCTCTATACGTTCGATTTCCATCGCCAGTTCCTCCTCTGGTTCGTGGAAAAGCTCGCCCTCAAGCGCATCACGCTCGTCGTTCAGGACTGGGGCGGGCTTCTCGGCCTTACGCTGCCGATGGAAGTGCCCGCCGTAGAGCGCCTCTTCGTCATGAACACGACGCTCGCGACGGGCGATGTGCCGCTCGGCGATGGCTTCGTCGCCTGGCGCGCCTACGTGGCGAAGAATCCGGACCTCGCCTGCGGCAAGCTGCTCGCGCGCGCCTGCCCGCATCTCACGGCCGCGGAGGCCGCGGCCTACGATGCGCCCTTCGCGGACGCGAGCGCCAAGGCGGGCGTGCGGCGCTTCCCGCAGCTCGTGCCGGAGAAGTACGACGACCCGGGCGCCGCGATCTCGCGGCGCGCGCGCGACTGGCTCAAAAGCTCATGGCGCGGCGAAACGTTCATGGCCGTGGGCGCGAAAGACCCGGTGCTCGGGCTGCCGGTGATGCAGTCGCTACGTGCTTCAATACGCGGCTGCTCGGAGCCGGTGGTGATTGCGCGCGGCGGCCACTTCCTCCAGGAATGGGGCGACGAGGTGATGAACGCATGGTCGCGTACGACGACATAGCAAAGGCGCACGAGCGCATCAAAGGCGCCGCGCGGCGCACGCCGGTGCTCACCTCGTCGAGCGCCGACGCCCTGGTCGGTGGCCGGCTGTTTTTCAAATGCGAGAACCTGCAGCGCATGGGCGCCTTCAAGTTTCGCGGCGCCTACAACGCGCTGTCGCAGCTCACGCCCGATGAGCGCAAGCGCGGCGTGCTTGCATTTTCATCGGGCAACCACGCCCAGGCGGTAGCGCTCGCCGGCAAGCTGCTCGGTATCCGCACGCTGATCGTGATGCCGGAGAATGCGCCGCGCGTGAAGCTCGAGGCGACGCGCGGCTATGGCGCGGAGGTGGTCACCTACCGCAAGGACGAAGATCGCGAGACGGTCGCCGCGCGCATCGCCGCGGAGCGCGGCATGGTCACCGTGCCTCCGTTCAACCACCCGCACATCGTCGCGGGCCAAGGCACGGCGGCCAAGGAATTGCTGGAGGATGCCGGGCCGCTCGACATGCTGCTTGTGCCTTGTGGCGGCGCCGGCCTGCTCTCCGGCTGCGCGATCGCGGCGCGCGAGCTCGCGCCGAAATGCCACGTCGTCGGCGTCGAGCCGGCGGCAGGCGATGATGTGACGCAGTCAGTGCGCAGCGGCAGGATCGTCGCCATCCCGGTGCCCGATACCATCGCGGACGGCGCGCGCACCACGGCGCCGGGCACGATCACGTTCCCGCTCGTGCAGCGCTACGTGAACGAAATGGTTACGGTGCCGGACGACGAGCTCCTGCGCGCGATGTTCTGGCTCTGGGAGCGCATGAAGATCGTGGTCGAGCCGACCGGCGCGCTCGGCTTCGCCGCGCTCATGGCGCGCAGGATCGCGCCGCGCGGGCGCGTGGGCGTCGTGCTATCGGGCGGGAACGTCGATCTGCGCTGGGCGGCCGCGCAGCTGCACGAGCGCTAGCACGGCGGCGCCGAGGATCGTCGCGACGACGGTGACGTCGAAGCGCGGCGACACGGTGGCGACGGCGCAGGCGAAAAGCACGAGACGCAGCGGCCAGGCGATGCGCCGCAGGCCGAGGTATCCCTGCATTGCAAACGAGGCGAAGGTCACCATCGCGATCGCGAACGCCACGCACTCGACGATGTAGAGCGGGCCGCCTTCCATGTTCAGCCCCGGATTGAAGAGGAAGTAGAAGGGCAGGATGAAGCCGCCGATCGCGAGCTTCACCGCGTAAGGCCCGAGCGCCATCGGATTGACGCCGGCGATCGCGCCTGCAGCGAAGTTGGCGACCGCCACGGGCGGGGTCACCGCCGAGAGGCAGGCGAAGTACAGCATGAAGAGGTGCACTTGCATCTCGGGCAGGTTGAAGACGCCGCGCAGCACGGGCGCAAGGAGCGCCGCGCCCATGATGTAGACCGCCGGCGTCGGCATGCCCATCCCGAGGAGGATCAGGAAGACCGCCGAGAGCAGCAGCGTCGGCACGAGATAGCCGCCGGAGATCATGCTGATGAGCAGCGTGAACTTGCCGGCGAGCGCGCTGATCTCGATCGCGCCGATGACGACACCGGCGGCGGCCACGGCGCCGACGAGCGGCACGAGGCGGGAGATGGTGTCCGTGCAGCAGACGACGAAGCGTCGCGGCCCGATCGCGGTGGGGCGGTGAAACCACGACAGCACGATCACCGCCGCAGTGGCGCCGGCGGCAACGTATACCGGGGTGTAGCCGGCGACAAGCAGCGCGATCAGCGCGCCGATCGGCAGCAGGTGACGCCAGCCATGCGCGAGCGCCTTGGAGAGCGGCACGATCTGATCTTGCGGCAGCGGCGCCTCGTTGTTGCGCACGGCCTCGTTGTGCACGAGAAGATAGATCGAGAGGTAGTAAAGCAGCGCGGGCAGCACCGAAGCCCGCGCAATGCTGGCATAAGGGATGTTGGTCAGGTCCGACATGATGAACGCCACGGCGCCCATCACCGGTGGCAGCATCGCGCCGCCGCTCGAGGCGGTCGCCTCGATCGCGCCGGCGCGTGCGGGCGGGATGCCCATGCGCGTCATGATCGGGATCGTGAGCGGTCCAGTGGTCGCGACATCCGCGGTCGGGCTGCCCGAGATGGAGCCATACAGGCCGCTGGCAGTCACGCAGGCTTTTGCGGCGCCGCCGCGCATGCGGCCCGTCACCGCGCTCGCGAGCTCGAAGAAGAGCTGGCCGCCGCCCGCCATCTCGTAGAAGCTGCCGAAGAGGACAAACAAGAACGCATAAGTGGCCGCCACCTCCAGCGGCGCGCCGAAGATGCCGTTCTCGGTGATGGTCATCATCTCGATGAAATACGGCACGCCGAAGTTCTCGTGGCGCAGGGGGCCGGGCATCCAGTGGCCGAACACCGTGAAGACGAGCAGCAAGATGACGAGCGACGTGAGGCCCCAGCCGACCGAGCGCCGGCAGAGCTCGATCACGAGCGCGAGCAGCGTGAATCCGGCGATCACGTCGCCGGTGGACGCCATGGAGAAGCCGCGACTCCAGTTCAGGAACCGGTCATTGAGGACGATGTAATAGACGGCAACGCCGACCGAGAGCGCGGCGAGCGCGATGTCGGTCGAGGCGAGGTGCGCGCGGCGCGGGTTTGCCGTGGTGGTGAGGAATGCAATCGGAAACGTGATGCCGATGAAGATCGAGATGTCGAGGTGGAACTGCGCGGTGAAGGCGCGCGCCCACGTGCCGAACGAGACGAGCGGTTCCCAGCCGAGCGCGACGCCGGCATCGAGCGCCCAGGTGCCGAAGATCTGCGCGAGCGCGCCGATCCACAGAACATACAGCGCGGCGGCGACCGAGCCCGCGCGGATGAGAAAGAGCCACGCGCCGCCCGGGCGGTGGCGCCGGCCTTCGCGCAGCAGCTCGAACAAGCGCTACTTCACCAGCCCCTTTTCCTTGTAGTAGCGCAGCGCCCCCGGATGGTAGGGCAGGTTCGCCGGATCGGTCGCCATCTTCGCCGTGGTGAACGGCGAGCTCTTCAGCGAGCCGCCGATCGACTGCACGCGCGACTCGTTCTCGGCGATCGCCTTCACGTACTTGTACACGACCTCATCGGGGACATGCGCGCCCGCGACCAGCGATACCCACATGCGAACCGTCGGGTAGTCCTTTTCCATGAACGGATAGGTGCCCTTCGGCACCATGTCCGCCTTGAAATGGAAGGTATCGGCCGCTTTCTGCATGTGCTGCATGTCGCCGTCGATCCAGAGGAGCGCGCGCTTCGAAGCGATGTCCTTCAGCAGCGAATCGCCGAGGTTGCGCGCGTTCATGAACGCGTCGGCCTTGCCGTCCGTGAGCGCATCGAGGCCGATTTGGCTGTTGCCGAGGACGTACGACCCGCCCCATTTGGCGATGTCGTTGATCGTAAAGCCGTAGGCCTTCATCACCTCGTACGGCCCGCCGATGGTGGTCTGCGGGTTGTCCGGCCGGTTGATGGCAAGGCGCATCTTCGGTTTCTTCGCGGCGATGTCGGCCCAGCTCTTGATGCCGTTCGCGTCAGCCCATTCCTTCGTCATGACGAAGTGCATGAACTGGTTGTCGTACAGCATCATCACGTAGCTGAGCTTGCCCTTGAGCGGCGTCTTGTACGGGTCCTTGCCTTCGAGGGCGAGGCGGATCTCGGTGCCCGTGGCGGTCGCCGTGAAATCCGCCTGCTTCTCCGCCACGGCGAGCACGCCGCCGCCGGGCGAGTTCGGCTTGAACGAGACGGACGATCCGGGATACGCATCGCGCACTACGGCGTTGAGGCCTTCCACCATGGTGCGCGGATAGCCGCTCGGCGTCGCGCCGGTCACCGTGGCGTTGATCGGATTCTTGTCGTTGAAATCCGCCCGCGCGCTCATTGGACCAAAAACGGCAGCGACGAGCGCGGCCGCGAGAACTGCGACTCTCATTCTTGCTCCTCCTAGTTGTGTGTGCGGCGCTTCACGGCTTTTTTCTTGGCCTTCTTGACCTTCTTCGCTTT
>Ga0075436_100004058_pt1 | contig 10044 bp, 11 predicted proteins | sample RhiMethybrSRZTD5_FD_75303 | JGI IMG/M metagenome (GOLD analysis project Ga0075436, IMG submission 75303) | Populus rhizosphere microbial communities from Tennessee, USA - Rhizosphere MetaG P. TD hybrid SRZTD5 | ecosystem: Host-associated > Plants > Roots > Rhizosphere > Soil | place: USA... | reverse complement strand
TGGTGGGCGGTGCGGTAGAGCTCCCAGACCGGATCGATGACGTGATGATCGTGAGTGTCGATCAGGTGCGTGGTGTAGTCCGTGTGGCCGGCGAGATGGAACTGCACGATCCGCTCGTGAGGCAGCGAGCGGATGAACGCGTCCGGATCCATGTCGTGGTTGAAGCTCGACACGTAGACGTTGTTGACGTCGAGCAGCAGGCCGCAGTCGGCCTCCTCGGCCAGGCGGGTGATGAACTCCCATTCGTCCATGGTCGAGTCCTGGAAGGTGACGTAGGAGCTGGGGTTCTCCAGCACGAACGGGCGCTCGAGCACGTCCTGGACGATGCGGACCCGCTCCACGACGTGGCGGAGGGTCTCCTCGGTGAACGGCACCGGCAGCAGGTCGTGGGTGTTGCGGCCGAGGACGCCGGTCCAGCAGAGATGGTCGGAGATCCACCGCGCGCCGACCTCCGCGGCCAGCCGCTTGAGCTTCTTCAAGTACTCGAGGTCCAGCGGATCCGTGGAGCCGATGGAGAGCGAGACGCCGTGCATGACGACCGGGTAGCGCTCGGCGATCTGCTGCAGCACATAACGGGGCCGCCCCTGCGAATCGACGTAGTTCTCGCTGATGATCTCGAACCAGTCCACCGCCGGCTGGTGCCGCAGGATGTGATCGAAGTGGACGGACCGGAGACCCACTCCCAGCCCGAGGTTGGCGTGTCCGAGGCGGGGGAGTTTCATGATTCGAAACAGGGCGGCCACATAGGGCCGCCCCTACAAGTCCTCCAGGTCGCCGTCAGCCGCCGCAGGACGCCGGCGCGGCGCCGAACTTCTTGCCGGCCTTGGTCATCGCGGCCTCGAAGTTGGCGCGTGCCTTCTTCCAGGCATCGCCCTTGACGGGCACCGCGCAACTCCCCTTGCCCTTGCAGTCGTTGACACCGTCGCCACCCTGGTTCTTGCAGGCGTTCGAGCCGGCGCAGCCATGGGCTTCGGCGGTGGCGCACTTGCCCATGCCGGCGCACTCATTGTCGCTGCCGGCCCCATGACCTTTGCAGTCGTTCAGGCCGCAGCAGGCGTGGGCCTCCTTCGCCGCCTCCTTCTCGTCGGCGGCGAGCAGCCTGCCGCCCAGCATGGAGCCGGCGAGCACGCCGCCGAAAGCGGCGAGGGTCAGCTTGCCGAAATCCCTTCTGCTGACGTCGTCTGTCTTCATTCTCGGCCTCCTCTGGAAAATGACGCCTGAGTCTACCCCTAAATACGCATCCGAGGGAGGAGAGGATGGCTCACCAGCTCATCCGGTAGAGCATCCAATACACCACCACCCCCGTCACCGACACGTACAGCCAGATCGGCAACGTCCAGCGGGCGATCCTCTTGTGCAGAGCAAAGCGTCGCCGGGACGCCCGCCAGACGGTGAAGCCGGCGAGAAAGGGCACCGTCGCGGCGAGGACCGTGTGGGAGATCAGGATGGTGAAGTAGACCGTCCGCGCCGTCCCCGTCCCCGGGAAGTGCTTCGAGCCGATGTGGGCGTGGTAGATGAGGTACGAGGTCAGAAACAGCGCCGAGCACACCAACGCCGCGATCATGACGTTGCGGTGGGCGATGAAGCGCCGCCGGCGGATCAGTACGTAGGCCGTGATCAACAGCAGGGCGGCGATGGCGTTGAGCGTCGCGTTGAGGGCGGGGAGGTCTTGAAGGTGCAGCATGGCGGAAAGGGATTCTAGCGAAGCGGGTGTTTCAGGCGGCGTAGCGGCGGGCCTACGTGCCCGCCGCCGGGTTGTGGTGCAGGAGGAAAACGGCGGGCACGTAGGCCCGCCGCTACGTCTACCCCGCGGGTGCCGCGGCTGGCGCCGCCGCCGGGGCCTTTGGCGCGTTGTCCGCCAGCCACTTGTCGAAATCCGCCTGCGTCTCGATCGTCAGGTAGCCCTGCATCCGGTAATGCGTCAGGCCGCAGAGCTGCGCGCAGGCGATCTCCCAGCAGGTCTTTTTCACCGCGCACCCCGGCAGCGTCGCCTCCGGCGGATTGACCTGCGTGGGCGTGAAGTAGATCGGGATGAACTGGCCCGGGATGGCGTCCTGTTTGACCCGCATCACCGGCAGATAGAAGCTGTGGATTACGTCCTTGGTGGTGAGGTAGATGAGCGCCGGCCGGCCGACCGGCAAATGGAGCTGGTTGATGGTCGTGATGTCGTCCTTGCCGGCCGGATCGTTGGGATCGAGCCCCAGCGGGTTGGTGCCGGCGGTGATCAGCTTGGGGTCCGTGCGCCCGAAGACGCCGTCGCGGCCCGGATAGTGGACGTTCCATGCGAACTGCTCCGCCACCACCCGCAGCTGGACCGCCTGTGACTTGTCCGGCAGGGCACTGACGCGCCGCGCCCAGATCGGCACGGCGAAGGCGACCAGCAGGATCACCTCGACCAGCACCACGCCGGCCTCGCCGTAGGTCGAAAAGTGCCCCTTGGCGCCGCCATAGCTCGCCACCGGATGCGCCTTGCGGCGGAAGCGGATGAGGCAATAGAGGAAGAAGAGGCCCCAACCCACGAACAGTACGAGCATGAACCAGTGGACGATGGCCGTCAGCCGATCGAGCTCCGCGCCATGGGCCGAGGCGACCGGAGGCAATCCCATCGGAAGGCCGAGGATTCTCTCCATCAGTGTTTCTCTCCGTGAATGAGGCGCAGCCGCTGCCGCACCGTTGCCTGCTGAGAAAGTCTCCTGGCGCGCCGCCGGAAGTCCAAGAACACCTTGCCGATGCCGACGTAGACCAGCCCCACGACGCCGATGAGGGTGAGAATGCCGTTGTTCATCCCCTGGGTCATCGGCGAGTCGGCTGCGCCGTAGCAGGTGGCGCAGGCCGCGGCAGCCCGCGGCATGAGGAGCCACGCCGCCGCCAGGCCCGCTGCCAGAATGGATCGAACGCTGAGGCGAGCTCTCATGGCCGTCAGTCCTCGTCCTCGGGCGCGATGGCGCGCAGCTTCCTGCGCGCGTTCCGGCCGTAGAGCAGCAGGACGAATCCCAACACGAAAAAGAGCCCGCCCAGGGCGAGGTCGCCCGCGCTCCTCGTCGCCAAGTAGCTCTGCACTCCCCAGACCCCGACCCACACCGCCAGCAGCACCGAGACGGCGATGAAGAACAGGTGGAACGACCGCAACGACAGGCTCATCTCACGTACCGCTGATTCCATTGCGTGAGGCTGGGAATGAACATCAACGCCAGGAAGAAGACCACCGTCAGCAGCAGCAGCCAGTAGATCACCTTCCGCTCGTGAGACAGGTGCATAAAGAATGCCGCCACCAGCGAGCCCTTGAAGCTGGCGATGATCAGGGCGATCAGGATGGCCACCGCCACCGGCAGGTGGAAATAGCTGACCGCGACGGTCAGGATCGTCATGATCATCAGGGTGACGAAGACCCCGATGTAGGTGCGGGTCTGCTTGCGGATCGCTTCGACGTCGCTTGCGCTCATCCTCGTCTCTCTCCTCCGGCTAGAGCAGATACAGGGTCGGGAACAGGAAGATCCAGACCAGGTCCACGAAGTGCCAGTAAAGGCCCGCCACCTCGACGCGGTTGGTGAACCGCTCCGGCTGCGTCCGCCAGAGCTTGGCGCCGGGACCCACGAAGTAGCCGTTGACGATCATGCCGCCGAGCACGTGCAGGCCGTGCAGCCCGGTCAAGGTGAAGTAGATGGCGAGGAATGTGTTGCTTTTCGGGAACAGGCCGAGCTCGAACTTGTGTCCATACTCGAACGCCTTGACGATCATGAAGCCGAAGCCGGCGAGGATCGTCAGGCCCATGTAGAGCCGGTATTTCTTGAAATCGTTCAGCTTGAGCGACGCCCACGACATGACCATGGTCACCGAGGAGGCGATGAGGATGATCGTGTTGAGCGTCGCGAGCGGCACGTTGAGGAACACGCGGCCGTGCGGCCAGGTACCCGGAGCGGCGCCGGTGCGCAGCAGCACGTAGGAGGAGAACAGGGCGCCGAAGAGCATCACCTCGGAGGCGAGGAAGAGCCAGATGCCGAGCTTGGCGTTGGGCACCCCGGTGTCGGGGCGGGCCTCTACGGTATACGGAATCTCCATCGCTCAGGCCTCCTGGTGCTGGGGAGTGAAGTCCTGCGCCGCCCCCGGCAGGCTGTAGTCGTAGGGTCCGCGGACGACGGTGGGGACTTCGACGAAGTTGCCATGGGCGATCGGCGGCGACGGCGCGGCGGCCCACTCGAGAGTCGTGGCCCCCCACGGGTTGCTGTCCACCTTCTTCCCCTTCCAGATGCTCCAGAAGAGGTTGATGATGAAGGGGATCTGGGAGAGCCCGAGGCACCAGGCCGAAATCGACATGAAGACGTTCCAGTGCAGCACGCCCTGGGCGTGAGAGTAGGTGGCGCCGCCGTCGTAGAGCCGGCGCTGCACGCCCGCCATGCCCTGGATGAGCATGGGGAAGAAGATGCCGTTGATGAACAGGAACGAGGGCCAGAAGTGGATGTGCCCCAGCAGGCTGCTCATCTTGCGGCCGGTGATCTTCGGGAACCAGTAGTAGATGCCGGCGAACATCGCGAAGATCGTCCCGGGAGCCACCACGTAGTGGAAGTGGCCGATCACGTAGAGGGTGTCGTGCAGGTGGATATCCGAAGGCGCGAGGCCCAGCGGCAGGCCCGTCAGGCCGCCGATGGCGAACATCGGCAGGAAGGCGAGGGCGAAGAGCATCGGCACGGTGAAACGGATCGAGGCCCCCCAGAGCGAGATGATGAGCGCCGTCAGGATGACGACCGAGGGGATCGAGATGATCATCGTCGTCGTCTGGAAGAAGGTGCTCATCACCGTCCCCATGCCGGTCATGAACATGTGGTGGGCCCACACGATGAACGACATGAAGCCGAGGAAAGTGACGGCGTAGACCATCGAACGGTAGCCCCAGAGAGGCTTGCGCGTGTTATTGGCGATCACCTCGGCGACGATGCCGAACGCCGGCAGGATGAGGACGTAGACCTCAGGATGAGCCAGGAACCAGAACAGATGCTGCCAGAGCAGCGGGCTGCCGCCGCCGGCGACGGCGAGTTGCTGGCCCGAGATCACCAGGCCGCTCGGCAGGAAGAAGCTGGTGCCGGCCAGGCGGTCCATCATCTGCAGGACCGCCGCCGCCTGCAGCGCCGGGAAGGCGAGGAGCAGCAGGAAGGCGGTGACGAACTGCGCCCACACGAAGAAGGGCAGCCGCATCCAGGTCAAGCCCGGCGCCCGGAGCTGCACGATGGTGGTGATGAAGTTCATCGAGCCCAGCACCGACGAGATGATCAGCGCCAGCATGCCGAAAAGCCACAGCGTCTGGCCGGTCGGCGCGATGTCGGAGAGCGGCGGATAGGAGGTCCAGCCGGACTGCGCCGCGCCGCCGGGGGCGAAGAAGCTCCCCAGCATGATGACGCCGCCCACGAAGTAGGCCCAGTAGCTCGCCATGTTGAGCTTGGGGAACGCCATGTCAGGGGCGCCGATCTGCAGCGGCACCACGTAGTTGCCGAAGGCGCCCACCGCCAGCGGCACGATGCCCAGGAACACCATGATGGTGCCGTGCATCGCCCCGAGCTGGTTGTAGAACTCGGGGACGATGATGCCCCCGCTCGCCTTCAACAGCTTGCCGATCAACGGGATCGGCTGGTTCGGGTAGGCGATCGACCAGCGCATCATCATCATCAGCGAGAAGCCGAAGAGGAGGAAGGTGAGCGCCGTGAACCCGTACTGGAGGCCGATGACCTTGTGGTCCTGGGAAAAGACGTACTTGCGCCAGAACCCGAGCTCTTCGTGATGGGCCTCGGCGTGCCCGTGGGCGGCCCGTTCGTCGACTAGTGCCATCTACGATCTCCCTTCAACCGGACGGCAAGACCGGACCCGGACGGCGGCGCCGGCGTGCTGCCGCGCCCCCGAGTTGTCTTGCCCCGCATTGGCGACTTCCTGAGACTGCATGCGAACGGCATTTCTGAAGACGCCCGAGTCTACGACAGCGGCGCGCGGGGCTGCAAGGCGGGGGAGATGCTACGATTCCCCCGCTTTCCAGAAAGGCACACCATGACACCACGCCCTCCAGCCCCCGTCCTTGTCGTCCTTGCTGTCCTTGTCGTCCTTGCCGGCATCGCCCTCTTCGCCCAGCCGCCCGCCATGGACCATGGCATGCCAGCCCCGCAGGCGGAGCCGGCGCCGTCCGGCAACGAGTTCTACTACCCCGCGAACGACGAGGGCGTCGCCGCCCTGCCGGCGCGGAAGGCAGCCCAGCTCGCCACCGCCAGCCAGTTCGGCGTCTTCCACGGCTTCCAGTTCACCGACCGGCAGCCGGAGAGCGGCATCACCTTCCGCAACCAGGGGACCGAGGACAGCGGGCGCGAGTACAAGATGGTCCACTACGACCACGGCAACGGCCTGGCGGTGGCCGACGTGGACGGCGACGGCCTGCTGGACCTCTACTTCGTCACCCAGCTCGGAGAGAACCAGCTTTGGAAGAACCTCGGGCACGGCAAGTTCCGCAATATCACCGCCGAGGCCGGAGTCGGACTCACCGATCAGATCAGCATCACGGCCTCCTTTGCCGACGTCGACAACGACGGCGACGAGGACCTCTACGTCACCACCGTGCGCAAGGGCAACCACCTGTTCCTCAACGACGGCCACGGCCACTTCAAGGACGTCTCCAAGGAAGCCGGGCTCGACTACGTCGGCCACTCCTCCGGCGCCGTCTTCTTCGACTTCGACCGCGACGGGCTCCTCGACCTGTTTCTGACCAACGTCGGCCGCTATACCACCGACCGCGTCGGCCCCGGCGGCTACTACGTCGGCCTCGAAGACGCCTTCCAGGGTCACCTGCACCCGGACCGCACGGAGTACAGCATCCTCTACAAGAATCTGGGGAATCACCGGTTCAAGGACGTGTCGCAGGAGACGGGCCTCCGGGACGGAAGTTGGAGCGGCGACGCCGCAGCCGTGGATTTCAACGAGGACGGCTGGCCCGACCTCTACGTGCTCAACATGCAGGGGGACAACCACTACTGGGAGAACGTCCAGGGCAAGCGCTTCGAAGAGAAAGGGGCGCAGTACTTCCCCAAGACGCCCTGGGGAGCGATGGGCATCAAGGCCTTCGACTACGACAACGACGGCAGGGCCGATCTCGTGCTCACCGACATGCACTCCGACATGAGCCAGGTCATCGGGGTGGACAAGGAGAAGGCGAAGTCCGAGATGAAATGGTCCGAGGCCATGCTCCAGGGAGGCGCCAACAACATCTTCGGCAACGCCCTCTACCACAATCTGGGCGGCGGCAAGTTCGCCGAGGTGTCGGACCAGATGGGGGTGGAGAACTACTGGCCGTGGGGAGTCTCCGCCGGCGACCTGAACGCCGACGGCTGGCAGGATCTCTTCATCACCGCCAGCATGAATTTCCCCTTCCGCTACGGCATCAATTCATTGCTCCTCAACGACCGGGGCAAGATCTTCCGCGACAGCGAGTTCATCCTTGGCGTCGAGCCCCGCCGCGGCGGCCGCACCCACACGTTCCTCACCGTGATGGATTGCGACGGCGCCGACAAGGCCAAGACCCCCTGCGCGGGCAGGACCGGCAAGGTCCGCATCATGAGCACCCTCGGCACCCGCTCCTCGGCGATCCTAGACCTCGACGGCGACGGCGATCTGGACATCGTCACCAACGACTTCAACTCCGAGCCGATGGTGCTGATCAGCAACCTCACCGAGAAGAAGCCGATCCACTGGTTGAAAGTGAAGCTGCGGGGAACGAAATCCAACCGCGACGCCCTGGGCGCGCGGGTGCGGGTCAAGGCAAACGGCCAGACCTGGACGCAGTGGAACGACGGCAGCTCGGGCTATCTCTCCCACAGCGTCATGCCGCTCTACTTCGGTCTGGGGGACGCAAAGCAGATCGACTCCGTCGAAGTAACCTGGCCCTCGGGGCGGTCGCAGACGGTGGCGCGCCCGAAGGCGAATACGCAGATCGAGGTTATCGAGAAATAGCCTGCAGATCCCGCGTCAGCCCCTTCATCGACTCGGCGTCGAAGGCGTCGTAGTAGCCGCGGATCCGGCCTTTACCGTCCACCAGAACGAAGCGGGTGCTGTGGAGGATCGGCTCCGCCGTCTCGGCGCCGCTCGTCTGGGAGGCGGCGTCCACTCCTAGCTTGAAGCCTTCCTTGGAGAGGCGGTAGATCCGCTCGCCGTTGCCGGTGAGGAAGAGCCAGCGCGCCGGGGCCTTGAACGACTCGGCGTAGCGCTCGAGGACCGCCGGCGTGTCGTGCTCCGGATCGACGGAGAAGGAGACGAGGCGCAGCTCGAGATCTCCAGGCAGCTCGCGGTCGAGGCGGGCCATGCGCGCTGTCATCATCGGACAGGAGGCGGGGCAGCGGGTGAAGATGAAGTCGGCGATCCACGGCTTGCCGGCGAGGTCCGCGCGTTGGACCGTGCGGCCGTCGCGATTGACGAGAGTGAAATCAGGCACCTGGCCCATCACGGGCGGCGGCTCGGGACGCCGCATGCGCAGCACGGCCGCGGCGGCGATGACGATCAGCGTGAGAATCAGCAAGCCCCAGAGGAGGCTGCGTCGAGGAGTGAGCGCCACTGCCTGCTAGGAGACCACCCGGTCGAGCAGCATGATCAGAAGCAGGGCCGGAAAGTACAGGAGCGACGCCAGCATGAGCCGGCGCGCTCCGGGGTTCGAGCGGGCTTCCGCAAAGGCGAAGGCGAACCCTAGATAGGTCAGCCCGAAGGCGAAAGCCCCGAAGAAGTACACGGTGCCCATCAGACCGAGCAGCGAAGGCAGGAGCGAGATCGGCACCAGCGCGGCGCCATAGAGCACGGCCTGGCGGCCGGTGCGGGTGCCATCGGGATCGAGCACCGGCAGCATCGGGAAGCCGCCCCGGGCGTAGTCCTCGCGGCACAGCCAGGCGATGGCCAGAAAGTGCGGGAGCTGCCAGAAAAAGAGGATGCCGAAGAGCACCCAGGCGGGGGCGTCGAGCTCGCCACGCACGGCGCTCCAGCCCATCATCGGCGGAATGGCTCCGGGCACCGCGCCGATCACGGTGGCGAGCGAGCTCAGCCGCTTGAGCGGCGTATAGACGAAGACGTAGCCCGAGAGGGCCGCGGCGCCGAGCAGGGACGTCAGCAGGTTCACCGCCAGGGCGAGATCGAGGAGGCCCAGGACCGCCAGCGTCACTCCGAACGACAGCGCGACGTCGGGATCCATTCTTCCCGCCGGCAGCGGCCGGTCCGCGGTGCGGTGCATCAGGGCGTCCGTGTCGCGCTCCAGGACCTGGTTCAGCACCGAAGCGCCGGCTGAGACGAGGCCAGTGCCGAGCAGGGTGTGGACCAGCAAGAAGAAGTCGAAGCGGTTCTGCGCGGCCAGCAGGTAGCCCAGGCCGGCCGTGAGCACTACCATGAGGGTGATGCCCGGCTTGGTCATCTCCCAGAAGTCCGCCAGGCGCACGGAGATCGGCAGGGAGGGCTCGTCTGAGACTGGAATGCCGTTCATGTCGGGATTCGCTGCATGGCGCCGGAGCGCGCCGGGGAAGTCTAGCGCGAACGGGTGGGGGATTGCACGGGCCTTAATCGAGCAACGTCCGTAGAGACGTTCCAGCCCAGTCACAAATCCCACCGCAGCCGCGGGGACGGCGGAACGTCTCTCTGGAGGGATGGTACCGTCGCCATTGCGATGCATGACCGAGAGAAGGAGACGTCCCGCCGTCCGTGGCCTGCAGCAGGTGTCGTTAACGGGCTGGGACGTCTCTACGGGATCGCTGTCGCGCTTCCCACAACCTCTACTACGCTCCTCGCTCCATCTAACCTCAACCTGTCGCCCGTCGACACCGCCCGCCAGATCCCCGCGCAGTTGACCACGGCGGGCCGGCGCGCTTCGCGCAGCAGGATCGACGCGTGGCTCAGCTCGCCGCCGATCTCGGCCACCACGCCTCCTACTCGCGGAAAGACCACGGCCCAGGACGGCTCCAGGGCGGGAACGACGAGAATCGCGTCCGGGCCCAGCTCTCCGTGCCGGCCGAGGAGCGCGACGAGGTCGTCCGCTTTGACGGCTCG
>Ga0075436_100004057_pt1 | contig 10045 bp, 8 predicted proteins | sample RhiMethybrSRZTD5_FD_75303 | JGI IMG/M metagenome (GOLD analysis project Ga0075436, IMG submission 75303) | Populus rhizosphere microbial communities from Tennessee, USA - Rhizosphere MetaG P. TD hybrid SRZTD5 | ecosystem: Host-associated > Plants > Roots > Rhizosphere > Soil | place: USA... | reverse complement strand
GGCCGATCTCGTCAGTCCCTTCGTGAGATGCCGTGACGTGGTCCTTACCCATCTCGATGTGTCGCACGATGTTCTCGCGTACCACGATCGCGTCGTCGATCAATATTCCGATCGCCAGGGAGAGGCCCAGCAGCGACATGGTGTTGAGTGTGAAACCGAACGCCCACACCGCGATGAACGACGCCATTACGGAGACTGGCAGCGCGAGACCCGTGATGACCGTCGATCTCCAGGAGTTGAGGAACACGAACACGACCAGCACGGTCAGCAGCGCGCCCTCGAGCAGCGCTTCCTCGACATTGCGCACCGAATCTTGGACCCGTTTACCAGCGTCACGCACAACATCCATTTTCACGCCCGCCGGCAATGTCTTCTGAATCTCTGCGACCTGCGCGCGAATCTTGTTGCTGACGTCGGTAGTGCTGTAGCCCTTCGATTTGACAATGTCGATGCCGATTCCTTCGACACCGTTATAGAGGGCGATCGAGCGCTGCTCCTGCGTGCCGTCGATGGCGTTGGCGATCTGACCGAGGCGAATGATCTGGCCGTTGCGCTGAGTGATGACGAGGTTCTCGAAGTCCTGTGGACCTTCGAGACGGCCCTGAAGTCGAATGGTGCGCTCCTGCAAATTGCCGTTAACGCTTCCCACTGGCGCGGCCAGGTTCTGCGCCTGTAGTGCGCCGACCACTTCACCCACGCTTACGCCTGCCGCCTGCAACGCTTCCGGCTTGAGCTGAATCGTCATCTCACGCTTCACGCCGCCGACGACCTGAACCTGCGCCACGCCCGGAATTCCTTTGAGCTTGGCGGTGATTCCCGGATCAGCCAGCCGCGTCAGCTGCGCCGGTGTCATCGTCTGGGAGTTCATCGTGATCGACACGATCGGAATGTCGGCCGGATCGAAGCGCTGGAGCACTGGCTCCTTCATCTCGACCGGCAGATCCTGTCTGATTCCGGAGATGGCATCGCGAATGTCCTGCGTCCCGACCTGCGGGTCCTTTTCGAACAGGAACAGCGTGATGATCTGCGCATAGCCGTCGCCGGCAGTGCCGAAGATCTGATCGACGCCGGAGATGCCTTTGATTGCATCCTCGACCGGCTTCAGTACTTCACGCTCGACGCCCTCGGGCGAGGCTCCGGGATACGGAATGAAAGTGAGAACCACCGGCTGTTGGATGTCGGGGAACTCGTCCGTCTGCAATCGATAGCACGAGAACATGCCAAAAACCACCAGCGCCACCATGGTGACGACGGTGATCATCGGCCGCTTGATCGCAAAATCAGATATGACCATTGCCTACTTCCCTCCTGCCGTGGTGCTGATCGCCGCCGGCGTATTTGCTGGCGCTGTCACTCTCACCGGTGTGCCTGGCGTTATGCCCTGCGCCGCACCAAGCAGCAGCGTGTCGCCGGCCATCAGTCCGGCGAGAATCTCGGTCGTCTCAGTGCTCTTGTCGGTGAGACCTATCTGCACGTTAACGTGCTCGGCCTTGCCACCTTTGACGCGAGTCACCACGGGCTGGGTACCGCGAACATCAACCGCGGCGGACGGTACGACGAGCCCGTTCCTGGTCGCTGTAGAAACGCGACCCGACGCGAACAATCCGCCGACCAGCGTGCGTCCCGCGTTTGGAATCGACACGTAGATGCGAACCTGACGCGTCGCCGGATCGGCCGTCGGATTCACACGCGTTATGTGACCCACGAACTGACGGCCCGGATAACCGCTGACCGTGAAGGCCACCGGCACACCGACGCGAATCAGCGAGAGCTGCTCCGCCGGCACCGACGCTTCGAGTCTCATGCTCGAAGGATCGACCACCGTGTAAAGGGCCGTGCCCGGCTGTACGACATCGCCCGCCGACACCGGCCGATCGCTCACCACACCCGCGAACGGCGCCGTTACCGTCGTGCTGCGATACTGCCTCTCCGCGCTTGCCAGACGCGAGTTGGCATCCTCGAGCGCTGCCTGCGCCGCAATCGATGCGCGCTTCGACTGCTCGATGTCGCGCTCGGCGATGGCGCCCGCGGCGAGCAGCTTCTCGTTGCGCGCCTGATCCTTCGACGCGATGTCGGCGGCGTTGCGCGCCGCCACCACCTGTGCGCGAGCCGAAGTGTACGCGTCCTGAACGCCGCTGGCATCGATGCGAGCGAGCACCGCTCCCGCGTTCACGGCCTGGCCCTGATCCGCATACGTCTGCAGCACACTGCCTGGCATCTGGGCGCGCAGCACCGCCTCACGCTCCGGCTCGAGCGTACCCGAGACCGAAGGGCCACTCATGATCGTGCTGTTGCTGACGACGGCGATGTTTTCGGGGCCGACAGTTATCGCATCTGTCTTCGTCGTCTCTGCCGCCGAAGCATTGTCGCCTTTGCTGCGTGAGAAGATCGCGAACAGAATGAGAAGGACAACCAAAATGCCGCCACCGATCTTCCAGGTCCTGCTGTCGATTTTCTTCATATAAAGTCTCGTCTTATCTGATTTACTGTGGTGGTATTCCGGTGCCCTGCTGACCTGCTGCCTGAGATTGCTGCGCTGCCGCCTGCGTCTGCTGACTGCCCTGTTGCTGCGTCGACTGCTGCTGCGACGATTGCTGCGCCTGCGCCTGTGCCGCGGTGTTCGTCGACTGCAGCGGCAGGTCGCTCAGCAAAGCGAGCTTAACGCGCGCTACCTGGAGATTCCGCGCTGCAAGCGCTCGGTTCGCCACCGCCTGCTCGAGCAGAATTCGCGCATCGTTCAGCTCGATTTGGGTCGATATCCCTTCCTTATACCTGACCGTCGCGATCGAATATGCTCTCTGCGCCTGTTCGGCGGTGCCAAGACTCGCCTGCCACGCCGCTCGTGCCTGCTGGAGATTGTTGATCGTTACCCGCGCATCGAGCGCGGCGAATTCCCGCACCTGGTCGAACCGCGCCTGTGCCTCGCGCAGATTCGCCTGCGCCACCATTCGGTCGCCTCTCAATCGCCCGCCCGTGAAGAGAGGCATTTGCGCGGCGACACCGATCGTCCAGTTCGTGCGAAACTCTCCCGATTGTGGGAGTCCGTTGAGCGGAAACGCGACTTTGCCGTAGCTCGACGTCAGTGCCAGAGATGGCAGATACTCCGCCTTCGCCACACTCAGCAGCCCACGCTGGGCGTTGATCGCCTCCGCTGCCTGTCGCACTGTCGCGCGATCGATAGCAGCCGTATCGCCCTCGACACCCATCCGCGCCAACGCTGCATTCACGGCAGCTGAATCGTCGACGGCTGTCGTCAACGTCACCTGCTCGTCGAGCGGGATGTTGAGCAACTGCTTCAGTCGCAGGTATGCAACTTCACGGTCGCTTTGTCTCTGAATCACGATCGGACGCTGATTAGCGCTCGATACCTGAGCGCGCAGAAGCTCGAATTCCGAGACGTTGCCGACGTTGCGCGCAAGCTGGGTTTGCCGCAAAACATTTTCGGTCTGCACCGATGAAGACTCTGCGAGCGCGACCAGTCGATCGGCCAGCGCAGCATCGAAATAGGCTTGAGTTACATCGAGCTGAAGCTGCGCGCGCTGCGCAGTGAGCTCGATGTCGGCAGTGCGACGTCCGGCGTTCGCGACACGGTTCTGGGCGACGATCCGTCCACCCGCAAAAAGATTCTGCGAGAAGGTCAGGCCGAGGTTGTACTGGTTCTTGGCGCCGAATCCGAGATTGCCAAATGACGAGAACGGATTCTCACCGAGCGCGCAGCGGGAGGCGTCCTCGAGTCCTGCCAGCCGCTCGTCTGTTGTTGCGGTCGCATCGCGGAGATACTGATCGCACGGTGCCGCCGGAGCAGGTGGCTTGGTCGTATCGACTGCGGGAGCTGCACCGCCGATGTTCTGGAACTGGGACGCCAGTGTGCGTGTGTAGCTTGCTGAGCCATTCACCTGCGGGAAGTACTGACTGCGCGCCTGCCACTGCTGACCGTGCGCGCGATCGACACCGGCGCGCGCAATCTTTACCGCTTCGCTTTGAGATTCCGCGATTCGGACCGCTTCGTCGAGAGTGAGTGTGCGCTTGCCGATTGTGCGAACGGTATCCAGTTGCGGAACCTGGGCGCGCGCGAGCGCGGGCGTCGCTAGCGCCAGTAGGAAGGACGTTCGAATCATTCTTCCGAGCCGTCCGCGACGGCTTCGGCTAACTGAAGAGATCACGATTTCAGAGAGATAGGTGGTTCGTTGTGTGCTTCCGATTACTCGTCGAATCAGCGGCCCCGTTTTCGACACCAAGTGCCTGCAACAGGAGCTCGCTGTACGTATGTGCCGCCTCCGGCACCGACTGTGGGTAGACGTCGGGCATCATGTCGCGACCCATCGCATCAGCGAACAAAGCGCCCATCAGCATTGCGGCAGCAGTCTTCGGCTCGAAGTCAGCGCGAATTTTCCCCTGTTGCCTGAGCGCGCCGAGGTAATCACACAGGTCGCTAGAGGCCATTCTCGGGAGATAGCTCGCGCACTCAGACATCTCGGGTCGCTCTTCGATCTCGCTCATCGTCTTACGGATGATCGATCCACGAAGTCTCAAATGCTGCATCAGCGACTCGCTCCACACCGTAAGCTCACGCTGAGGATCGACGGGAGTTTCGGGAAGGGTCGCTATGTTCGCCGATTGGGTGAGATGCTGCATCGCTTCACGGATCAGCGCTTCCTTGGACCCAAACTGGCGGAAGATCGTGATCTCGTTGACGCCGGCAGCATCCGCAATGCGGCGAGTCGTCGAGCCGCGGAATCCGTGTTGCGCGAAAACTCCGCAGGCTGCGTTTAGAATTCCAGTTCGTGTGTTCACGGCGCGGATTCTACACGCAAGACGCCAGGCGTGCAAGTAGTTACTTGCTTACAACAAGAGTTTCCTCCGGGATCATACTGATGATCGACGAACCAGAGCTGGACGAAGCTTTCCAGAGCGCTATTAATGCTGCCCGAAACCGCAGGGTTGCTGGAATGACATGCGTCGACGGTACCTCAGCCGTGACAAACCTCGAAAAGCTCGAGAAAGACCTCGTTGACGAACGAAGCCGGGCTGTCGAGCGCGGATCCGTGGACAAAGACTGGTTTCAGAAAACGGTGCGCTGGCTGGTCGAGTGGGTACCCGAAACCGAGCTGACCCTGATTGCGGCACTAGGCCGGATCGCACGGGCAAAACCGTCGGCCACAACGTAGCGCTTTCGGCCCCCCGCAACTGGTACTTCGCACTCCCGGACTCCCTGCTCAGCACGTAGCAGATATATTCGACCCGTGACTCGCACTCGTACTTCCCGCGCGCTTGCCGGATTCCTCGGCGTTTGGGTGGGCATCTGCCTCGCCCAGCCGATGCAGCTGCATCTGTGTGTAATGCACGGCGGGTTGGCGATTGATTCCGGCGCACAGTCCAGCGTGGACGCGTCGCACACGGTTGTCTCACACTCGGCGCACCACCACTCCGGCACCGATCACCAAAGATCACCACAGTGCGGTTGCCTCGGCGATTGCACGACCGGAAATGCGTCCGCATGTGTCGTCGCCGCGCGGGTGGCAGCGGAACAGCCCGCTGTTGGTCGTTTGGCCGCTCCAGCGACCATGACATCGACCCCAATCGTCGCGACTGACTTCATCCTCCCCTTCTCCAACGGCCCTCCAGGCACTTCCTCTTTCGCCAGCTGATTCCCGGCCGGCGTTACTGAATCGCGCACAAGCGCGATGACGCAATCACAGAGGAAGCATGTCCATCGTCAAAGATCTGAGGCGCATTCCGCCTTGCATGCGTGTTTTTTTCAGCAGCTTGCGAATGGCATTCAGATTCGGCGTGAAACAAACGCCACATATTCGTTTCGTTTACCTGTTGCTGGCTCTTACGCCGTCGCCTGCTTTCGCGCACGCGCGATTGCTGAAGAGTCTTCCAGCGTCCGGCGCTCACGTAGCTTCCATTTCGGTCATCGAGCTTTGGTTTTCAGAGCGAGCGGACGCGCGACTGACAACGATTGTACTTCGTGATCGCACCGGGGCAACCTTTCCCGTATCGAAGCCACAGACTGCCGCCAATGACCCGACGCGGATCATGGCTTCGGTTGTCGCCGCATTACCCAGTGGTCATTACACGGTCGAATGGCACACGGTCTCCTCGGACGGACATCCCTCCCAGGGACAATTCTCATTTACAGTCGCCGGCGAGTCTGGAGCAACGGCGTCGGGCAGCAGCCAAGGGACGGCTCTGGTCGCGCCTCCCGCGTCAACTTCTCCAGCCCCTGCGATAACTGAGCAAGACCAGGCTGCTGCATCACCTGTCAACTCCCTGGCGCGAGCAATTTCGTTCGGCGGGATTCTGCTCGTGATCGGCGTGGTCGTGTTTAACCTGCTCGTACTCGCGCGCGCGGATCGAATTGGTAGCGAGTTGGTTTGGCGGATGGAGGCGCGTGCAGCAACAGTTGGATTGAGTGCCGCCATTCTCGTAATCGGCGCCGCCTTCGGCAGAGTGTTTCTCGAATCCAGAATGATGACCAGCATGCCTGGCATGGAATCGATGGACATGAGCGCGATGTTACTGCACACACTGTGGGGATTCGGCATGCAGCTCCAAATCGCCTCTGGTTTTCTCGCCGCTATCGCGTTTTCCATCGCAATCCCCAGAGTTCGGTTTGCATGGTTGATCGCGAGCCTCGCCGCGACTGGGCTTGCATTCTCCCCGGCGTTTGCGGGACACGCTGCTGCATCTGCTCGCTTTCCGGGCGCCATGATTTTTACGGATTTCCTCCACGTCGTCGGCGCGGCGAGCTGGCTCGGCAATCTCGCCTGCGTCATGCTGATCGGTATACCGATAATCGTGAAGGCAGCCAGTGAAGACCGATGGCAGCGCGTCTCCATCCTGGTCAACACGTTTTCGCCAATTGCACTTGGCTCGGCGACTGTCGTCGTTTTGAGCGGCCTGATCGCAGCTGCCGTGCATCTCCAGAGCTTCGCCGCGCTATGGTCGACAACCTATGGCCGCGTCTTGCTGCTCAAACTGGGAATTGTTTTAATCACGCTCACGATTGGTGGGTACAATTTTCGGCGCGTTCAGCCGCAGTTGGTGAGCGAGGACGGAACTACACTGTTGCGACGGTCAGCAATGCTGGAGCTGGCGGCAGCCGCTGTGATTGTAGTCATCACCGGCTTCCTGACGGGAGTGTCTCCGTGATCAGGAAGCTCGTAACACTGGGCCTTCTCCTCTCGCTGGTCGCTCCACTGATCGCGGTGGATCACGCTCCTTTCGATTGCACAATGGGAGGCACTGCGACCGCCGGCGAGGCCGCTCCGGCTGTACATCACCTGCACCATCCTCTGACGCACGTCGCGTCAACTCTTTCTCGCAGGCCAGAGTCGCCATCAGGCAAGCAACACCATTCGCATAACTGTGTTTGTCCATGGGAATGCGGTAGCTCTCGCGGCCCGGCTGACCAGGTTCTGCCCGCGCGGAATGTCAACATCGCCGAAACTCGAACGGCGTCGGTATTTCAGATCCACCTCGAACCAGGAACCACGGTCGACGCGCGTCTTCCCCTCACCACCGGGCCACCTGGCAGTCTCCGCGGCTGAATAACGATCGCTGACGTCTTCGGTAAATGCCGAAGGCCACACACAATCGGAGACTGTACCCAATGAAATCGAGCCCACGCACTTCGTGGCTATCGGCATTCCTGCGTTACGCGCAATTGATCGCCCTGCTTGTCAGCCCGGCTCTGCTTGCCGCACAGGAACACGAGCACGACGACGACCACGATCACCTGCATTTCTCACATCCGCTCGTCACAGAATCGCCAACGCCCGATACGAAAGTCCGTTTCGATTACGTGACGCTTTGGACGACTGACGTTCCCGATTTTCGCGACCACCTGGTGCGCGTCGAGGGTGAGTACGCGTTCACTGACGCGGTGAGCCTTGCCCTCGTTGCGCCATATGAGTTTCGCTCGGAGTCGGGCGGTGCAAACGCCAACGGACTTGGCGACCTCGAGCTCTCTCTCAAGTTCGCGAGCCTGGCCTACGGCGCGCATGGTGTGTTGCTTGGCGGTGGCCTGTCAGCCGCGATGCCAACCGGGAGTGATCAGAAACAAATCGGGAGCTCCCACATCGTGGAGCTGGAGCCGTTCGTCGACGCCGGCTACAAGCGCGACCTGATCGAGCTCGTCGGATTTGCACGGCTTTCGTCGACCTTCAACAGACGCCCCGGTGATGAGCCCGAACGCAATCTCGCATTTGATTTTTCGACGTTATATCACTTGCATCCGCGCCTCGAAGCTCTGATGGAGCTGACAACGTCCCGGGCGCTTGTCGGAAGCGAGGCTGGGGTCCCGCAAACTTTTCTTGCGCCGGGGGCGAAGATCTATCCCTTCACCAACCGCCGGATCATGTTCGGCGCGAGCCTCCTGCTGGGGACCGGCGCTGCCAGCGACGTGAAGGCTGTGTCGCTGTCCGGCTTTTATCACTTCTGAGTGAAGCGCACCCGCCAGCCACTCATATCCGGGAAGGCCTTGACGTAACAACTTTTTTTGATACATTGATCTCATGGCAGTCACCAGTCACCATCGCACAGAACGCGCTGTCGAGTTGTTTCATGCTCTGTCGGACGAAACTCGACTTCAAATCATCGAGCTGCTGAGCAAGGGCGAGCGATGCGTTTGCGAGCTGACCGATTCGCTCGATGCGGCTCAATCGCGGCTATCCTTTCACCTGCGGGTTCTTCGCGATGCCGGAATCGTTCGAGATCGCAAGCAGGGGCGTTGGGTGCATTACGAGTTGAACCGAGATGCCTTCGAGGAAGCGGAGGCGCTTGTCGAACAACTGAAACCGCGCGGCCTGACCGTTCGAGCCCATTGCTGCGCCTGATTTTTTTTCACCTATCCATCAACAAATCTTGTTGGAGTTACAATGAATGACTCAGACCTGAAGCAAACGATCAAGGACAGATACGGCGACGCCGCCACGCGCGTAAGCGCTGGAACAACCGACGCCAGTTGCTGCGGATCCAGCGCATGCTGCGGATCTACGACTGCCACCTGGGATCCGATAACGGCGAATCTCTACGATGAGCAGGAGAAGGCTGGCTTGCCCGCCAAAGCAGTACTCGCTTCACTCGGTTGCGGAAACCCTACCGCACTCGCCGAGCTCAAACCCGGTCAAGTTGTGCTCGATCTCGGTTCCGGCGGGGGCATCGACGTTCTGCTGTCGGCGAAAAGAGTGGGGCCAACGGGTAAGGCCTATGGTCTCGATATGACCGACGAAATGCTCGCGCTCGCGAATGAGAACAAAGCACGAGCAGGCCTTGAGAACGTGGAGTTTCTCAAAGGCGACATCGAGCAGATTCCACTGCCTGATTCATCGGTCGACGTGATAATCTCGAACTGCGTCATCAATCTCGCGTGCGACAAACGGGCAGTTCTGACCGAGGCGTTCCGGGTCCTTAAGCCAGGCGGTCGATTCGCGGTCTCAGACGTTGTCGTCCGCGGCTACGTACCAGCGCCGATAAGGTCTAATATGGAATTGTGGATCGGCTGCGTCGCCGGCGCTCTGGAAGAGCAGGAATTCATCGGCCTGCTGAAAGAAGTTGGATTCGCAGAACCCTCGATCGAGCCGACGCGGATTTACAAAGCGGAAGATGCCACAGCATTTCTGGCGGGTACTAATCTGAGCGCTCTCGAGCTCGCTTCGCAGATCGACGGTAAGTTCATGGGCGCGTTCGTGCGCGCTACAAAGCCACTCGATTGCTGCTATCCCGGTTCACCGTGCTGTGGTCCCGATTGCTGCGGTCCCGATTGTTGCTGATTCGAATGTCGGAGCTCTGATAGTCCGAAGAGGAAGGAGTATGAAAATCAGAAAGGCGAGAAACGAGGATTTGGTTGCTGTCGAGGAGCTGCTCGCTGCGAGTAAACTCCCGCTCGATGGCGTTCGCGATCACTTCGCGGACTTCATTGTCGCCGAGCAAAACGATGGTATTGAAGGCGCCATTGGACTCGAGAAGTACGACTCAGTGGCGCTGCTTCGCTCAGCCGTCGTCGCGCCGGAGTTCCGTGGCAGCGGGATCGGCACGC
>Ga0075436_100004049_pt1 | contig 10050 bp, 10 predicted proteins | sample RhiMethybrSRZTD5_FD_75303 | JGI IMG/M metagenome (GOLD analysis project Ga0075436, IMG submission 75303) | Populus rhizosphere microbial communities from Tennessee, USA - Rhizosphere MetaG P. TD hybrid SRZTD5 | ecosystem: Host-associated > Plants > Roots > Rhizosphere > Soil | place: USA... | reverse complement strand
CTGGCGGCCCCGCGCCTGCAGGTATCGCCGGGCCGCCAGCCAGCCGTTCGGTCCTCGCGAGAGGGCGCTTCCCCGCGCCTCCCCGGGGCTCCCGCCCGCCAACCCGACGATCACGGCGAGCAGGACGAGCAGGAGGCCGATCAACAGCCGGCTGCGGTTTGAATCCCTCATCAGACGGCTTCCTCCAGCCGCCCCATGAGGCGCCGCAGATCCTCGGCAGCGGGCCGCCGCGGTCCGTAGGTGAGGACGTCGAGCCGGCGCACCAGCTCTCGCAGATCCTCGCGCTTCGCCCGCGCCACCAGATCCCGGCTGGTCCAGTCGGGCTCGGCCCGCTCTCCGGCCACCGAGCGCGCCAGCCACCACCAGAGCGCCTCCAGGGCCTCGGCGATTCGCTCCCCGGCCAGCCGGCGCTCCAACTCGGCGCGCCAGGCGGCGGCATCCCATGCCGCGGGCGCGATGCCCGAGACCACGGCCGCGCCCTCTTTCCGCCGCTCCCGCCGCCGCAGCCGGGGCAGGAGCGCCCGCAGGATGAGGAGAACGGCAAGGACCGCCAGCGTACCGGCGATCCAGGTCATCGCGGATCGCGACAGCATCCGGCCGCCCCGGTCCAGAGCCTCAAAGATGGCCTGTTGCGCGGCCCGCAACAGCTCTCCGAAGTAGGAGGTCTCCGGCGGCACCGGCGCGCGCTCCACCTGGCTCCTCGCCAGGACGCGTTCCATCAGCGCGCGGTTGGCGGAAGCGATGCGCCCGCCGGCGGCGGGCGCCGCGGCCAGGGCCGGCAGGGCGAGACCGAGCCGGTGCCTCAGAGCGGGAGGTCTCCAGGAGGCGGCGCCGGCGGGAAGACCTCCTCGATCTCCGAGTGGAGATCGGTGCCCTCCCTGCGCCCGCGCGTGTCGAAGTACAGCAGCGCGATGCCGAAGCTCATGTAGAGATAGACCGCCGAGCTGACCAGAGCGTTGAGGAACTGGGCCGGCACCTGCAGCCACAGCCAGGAGGTCATTCCCTGCACCATGTCCTTCCCCGCCGCGGCCTTGCGGAACATGTCGATCCACATCGGGATCTGGAACGGCAGAGCTACCAACAGACCGAGCACGTAGGAGAGGAGCACGCCCACGATCAGCAGCAGGAGCACCTTCATGAAGGGACGCTCGAACAACCCCTTTCCGGAGTCATAGGTCGCCAACTCGAAGCTGCGGTTGACGGCGGCGAACCCGAACCGTTCCTCCTCCGCCATGATCGGCGGCACGAGGGCGAGCACGGGACCTACGAACAGCACCGGAAAGCAGCAGCAGAACAGAGCGGCGATGCCCAGCACATAGCTCACAAAAAGAGTGAACAGGACCCGTCCACGCGCCGCGAACCGCCAGGCTCTCTTCATGGCGATGGGCCTGCCGCTCAGGGCGTCGATCGCTCCCACCTGCAAGGCCATGACCGCGACGATCAAGAGCGCGAAATTGACCAGCGCCAGGAGGTAGACCTGAGGGGCCCAGATCGGCTGACGCGGCGAGCCGAAACTCCTCACCATGCTGGAGAACCACAGCGCCTGGGCCGCCGCCATCAACGTCGTGACCACGGCCAGCGGGATCGCCACGGAGGGGTAGAGGGCGCGGAAGTGCCGGCGGGCTTGGCGGATCGCCTCGTCGAGCAGGAGGCGGAACGGCATCGGGCCGGGACGTTCGGAAACGAGATCGGTCATGGATTGGCCTCCGCGGCAAGCGGACGCAGCGCCAGGGCAAGGAAGAGGCTCTCGAGGGCGAGCCCCACGGTGGCTTTCAAGACGAAAGGAAGCTGCGCGGACGGAGAGACCAGAGTCTCCACCACCGCCAGCACGGGAAACCAGGGCAGGCAGCCGAGCAGAACGACGAGGGCCCCGCGGGCGGCGTCCCGCACCACCAAGCCGCGCGGCCGGTCAGTCGCGACGACGATCGAGCGTCCGATCTCCAGGCCCGCCGCCGCCGAGACCAGGACCAGAGTCATCTCCAGCAGCCCGTGGGCCAAGATGAATTTCAGCAGCTCGCCAGCCATCGAATATTGGAGAGTGACGCCGAAAATGGAGCCCAGCATGAGGCCGTTGAGCAGGATGACATAGAGGGGCACGATTCCGGCCAGGACGCCGCCGCTCCAGGCCGAGAGCGCCACGGAGAGGTTATTGGTGGCGATCAAAGAGGAGGACCAGGCCGGCGGCACCGTGGTCACCAGCGACTCGGTCCAGAGGTGCCCTTCCTCCAAGCCTTGCACCGCCTGCGGACCGAGGATCGTCAGGCCCAGATCCGGCCGCGCCACGGCGAGGGCCAGGCCCCAAACGGTGGTCAGCAGGAAGAGGGCCAGGGCGATCCCCGTCGCGCCGAGCTGGCGCTGGAAGGCCCGCGGGAACGTGTGCAGGAAGAAGTGGAGCACACCACCCCGGCTCTCCCTCCCGGTCAGCCGGCGCGTGCCTTCGAGGGCGAGGGCGCGCAACCGCCCGGCGGCGGAGGTGCCGGGGAAGCGTGAAGCCGCCAGGGCGTGGTCGTGAAGCACCTGGCGATAGCGCAGGGCCATCTCCTCGAGATCGTCATAACCCTGTCCCCGAAGGCTCCGGCGCGAAGCCGCGAGCCGGCGCTCGAAGGTATCCCAGACCGGCCGGCGCAGGCGCACGAAACGCGCGTAGTCCATCAGCTCTCTTCCACCTGCAGCGCCTGCAGGAGGGCCGCCACAGGATCGCGCCGCGTATCGACGCCCTCCAGGAGCTCGGGGGCGTCGCGGCGGATGCGGTCGAGAATCCGGTCCGCCATCGCCCACGCGCCGGCCGTGTCCTCCAGTGCCCTCGCCCGCGCGAGGAAGGATTCCACCGCCGCCAGCTCGCGCGGTCCCCAGCCCGGCGGCACCCTGCCGAGCACGGGAGCCTTCTCACGGCCGCGGTCGTGGACGACCAGCGTGCCGGCCAGGCGGTCGCCCAGCCGCCGCGACAGTGGATCGATGGCCATCAAAGGCACGCCGAAGACGAGGTCCAGAACGCGCACCAGGTTGCGGATCAGCAACGCGCTCGGCCCCGGGCTGCCGCCTTCCGCCGTCACCACGCGCAGACCCAAAGCCATCTTGCCGACGGTACGGCCGCCGGTCGCGATCTCGGAGCCGGCGAAGTAGCCCCAGTCGAGAAGGAAAATGCCGACGAACAAAAATACGGGAACCCAGTTGGGCAACAGGGGGGTGAGCGCAATCACCACCAAGAAGACCCAGCCGATCGCCAGCGCCGCCAGAATCAGGTAGTCGAGGAACACGGCGAGCGAACGGCTGCCGACGCTCGCCACCGGCAGGTCGAGACGGATGTTGTCCAGCCCCAGGATGCTTTCGTGCCGAATCGCGGCCACCCGACGCCCCCCGTCCTATCGTTTTCGTAAGCGTATACCGAGGAGGGCCAGGGAGGTGAGGGGCAGGGGGGTCTACCCCGGCGGCTCGCGCCGCTGGGCTTCGCCCGTCATGGGCACGAAGAGGACGGGCAGTACGTTGCGCCGGTCGAAGCCGCCGTCGCGCCGCTTGGTGAGGACGAGGAGGTCCTGGAGAGCATCGCCCACCGGGATCACCAGCTTGCCGCCGGGCTTGAGCTGCCGGAGCAGGGGATCGGGGATGCGCGGCGGCGCGGCAGTGACGATGATGCCGTCGAAGTGGGCCGCATCCGGCCAGCCCTCGTAGCCGTCGCCGATGCGCAGGTGGACGTTGCGGTAGCCCAGCTCGCCCAGCGTGCGGCGCGCCCTGTCGCCCAACGGTTTGACGATCTCGATCGAGTAGACCTCGGCTCCCAGGCGCGAGAGGACCGCCGCCTGATAGCCCGAGCCGGTGCCGATCTCCAGGATGCGATCGCCCGGATGGACGTCGAGCAGCGAGGTCATGAGGGCCACCATGTAGGGCTCGGAGATCGTCTGGCCGAAGCCGATGGGCAGCGGCCGGTCGTCATAGGCCCGGCTCCGTTCAGGTTCGGGGACGAAGAGATGGCGGGGCACGGAGTCGAGGGCGGCGAGCACGGCGGAGTCGGTCACGCCGCGCACGCGGATCTCCTCGATCATCCGCTGCCGCGCCAGGGCGAGCTCGTCCTGCCGGGGAACCGCCATCATCCCGGCGGCGGCGGCCGCCGCCGCCAGGAGCAGCAGAACGGGGAAAATCATCTTCCTACTTGCTGCCATCTTGCGCCTTGCCCTTCATCGGCGAGAGCCGCACCGGAATGACGGTCCGCTTCTCCAGGCCGTCGGCGGTCTTGGTGATCACCAGGAGGTCCTGGAAGAAGCCGCCCACGGGCGCCACCATCTTACCGCCCACCTTGAGCTGGTCGAGCAGGGGCCTGGGGATCTGCGGCGGCGCCGCGGAGAGCAGGATGGCATCGAACGGCGCCTTGTCGGGCCAGCCGCGGTAGCCGTCGCCCCACCGCACCTCGACGTTGTGATAGCCCAGCACGCTGAGCCGCTTGCTCGCCTGGTTGGCCACCGGCTCCACGATCTCGATGGAATAGACCTCGCGCGCGATGCGCGACAGCACGGCCGCGTGATAGCCGGAGCCGGTGCCGACCTCGAGCACCTTGTCGCCGTGCTTGAGGTCGAGCAATTGGGTCATCAGCGCCACCACGTAGGGTTGATAGACGGTGCGCCCCTGCCCCAGCACCAGCGGCTGGTCGGTGTAGGCCTCGGGACGCAGCGACTCCGGCACGAAGAGGTGGCGCGGCACTTGCTCCATGGCGGCCAGCACCTCCGGCTGCGTGACGCCCCGCTGCCTGACCTGCTGCTCGACCATGTTGTGGCGCAGGAGCTCGAAGCCGTCGCCGGCCTGGACCGGCGCGGCGACGGCCATCGCCGCCGCCAGTCCCAAGGCGAGCCCGCGAAAGCTGCGGGAGAGGCGGCCCCGAAGGGCGCTCCCTGTCACCTGGCGCTCCCCCTCTCGTAGACCACCTGGCCGTTGACCAGGGTGTAATCGATCGGCGCGCGCGGGATCTCCGCTTCAGGGACCGTCATGGGATCGCGGGCGAAGACCACCAGGTCGGCGCGCTTGCCGGCCTCGAGGGAGCCCACCTCCTTGTCGAGGAACACCGACCAGGCGGCGTCGAGCGTGAAGCCGCGCAGAGCCTCCTCGCGCGTCAGCCGCTCGCCGGGGAACCAGCCGCCCGGCGGATTGCCCTGGAGGTCCTGGCGGGTGACGGCGGCGTAGAGGCCGAGCCGCGGGTCGGCCGACTCCACGGGAAAGTCGCTGCCCAAGGCCAGCCGGCCGCCCGCGTTCAGCACCTTGCGCCAGGCGTAAGCCCCGGCGAGCCGCGCCGGGCCCAGCCGGTCTCCGGCCCAGGGCATGTCGGACGTGGCGTGGGTAGGCTGCATGGAAGCGATGACGCCCAGCCGGGCCAGGCGCTCGATGTCCTGCAGGCGCAGCACCTGGCTGTGCTCCAGCCGGAAGCGGGCCTCCGGCCGCGGACCGCCGAGCGCCCGCTCCATGGCATCGAGGGCCACCAGACCGCCGCGGTCGCCGATGGCATGGATGGCGACCTGGAACCCTTTGGCGAGGGCGCGGCGGGCGACCTCCTCCAGATGCGGTCCGGTGCTCACCAGCAGCCCGAGGTTGCCGGGATCGTCGCTGTAGGGCTCGATGAGCGCGGCGCCGCGGCTCCCCAGCGCGCCGTCGATGTACATCTTGACGCCGCGCACCTGGAGCCTCGCCTCGGGATCGATCTCCGGCCCGCGCTCGAACCACCGCGCGAGCAGGGCGTCGTTGTCGGTGAGGAACACCGCCGCGCGCAGCGGCAGCTCGCCGGCCTGGCGCAGGGCCGAGTAAGCGCGGTAGTCGCCGTCGCCGATCCCCATGTCCGTCACCGTCGTCAGCCCCAGCTCCACGCAGTGCCGCGCGGCCAGCCGCAGCGCGCGCTCGCGATCCTCCAGCGTGGGCTCCGGCAGCTTCCCCGCCACGGCGCCCATGGCGTTGTCGACCAGCACGCCCGTGGGCTGTCCGGCCCCGTCGCGCAGGAAGCGGCCGCCGGCGGGGTCCTTGGTCGCGGCGCCGATACCCAGGATCTCCATGGCGCGGGCGTTCACCAGGGCGGCGTGGCCGTCGATGCGGCTCAGCCAGACGGGATGATCCGGCACCGCCGCCGACAGCGCCTGGTGGGTCGGAAACGCCTTCTCCGGCCAGTCGTTCTGATCCCAGCCATGGCCGTTGATCCAGCTCCCGGGCGGCGCGCGGCGGGCCGCCTCGCGCACCCGCGCGATGACCTCATCGTAGGTGGCGGTGCCCACCAGATCGACCTGCTGCAGCGAGCGGCCCAGCCCCATCAGATGGGAATGGGCGTCGATCAAACCGGGCGTGACGGTGCGCCCGGCGAGATCGATGATGCGGGTCTGCGGTCCGCGGAGCTTCTCAGCCCCGGCATCCGAGCCGAGATAGACGATGCGCCCGCCGCGCACGGCGAGGCTCCCCTCGACCCGGCCCGGCGGCTGCACGGGATAGAACACGCCGTGCCTCAGGATGAGGTCGGCACCGTCCTCTGCAATGGAAGGTCTCGAACCAACGGCGACCCCGATCCCCAGCAGCACGATCCACAGAACAGGCGTAAGCCTCAGAATCATTTCGCTTTTCTCCCCGGCTCGCTGCACCCACGGCCTACCCCAGGGGTGCAAAGTCCAAGCCATCGGAAACCTGCTGCAAACGCTATATTTTGCGGGCCGCGATGTACACTCCCGCGGATGTTTCCCGACGGTCCGGTGCGGCTCGACGAGATGGTGTCACGGCTGGAGCACGCGCTCGCCCTCTCGCCCGCCGAATTCACCGAGATCTCCTGGCTGGAGGTGCGGCGCGGCCAGGAGAGCAACGGCAAGCGCCGGCGCGACAGTTACGAGCAGCACGAACGGACGGTGCTGCTGCGGGTGCGCGAGTCCGGCCGCACGGGGATGCACCGCACCAGCCTCTCCGGCCGCTCGGATCTCGAGAATGCCACGCGCCAGGCTTTGGCTCAGGCCCGCCTTTCGCCGCCCACGCCGCCGCCGCTGCCGCCGCCCGGCCATGACGCGCCCGTCGACACCGCCGGCCTTTGCGATCCCGAGCTCGCGCGCATGGCGCCGCCCAAGGCGCGGGAGATGCTCCAGCGCCTGGCCGAGAAAGGCGAGACGGCACGCCTCGGATGGTCCGAAGGCCGCATCGCCGTAGCCGGCAGCCGCGGACTGCGCCGCGCCGCCGAAGTGACCTCGGGCTGGATCGAGGTGATCCGCGGCCGCCAGCCGGGCGCCGGCCGCGCCGCGGCGGCCGCGCGCTCGTTGACCGGGCTCGACCTGCCGGGCGTGTTTGCACGTGCCCGGCGGCGCCAGGGCCCTCCCGACGTCGTGCCGCCGCCCGAGGCTGCCACCTCGTTGCTGCTGTCGCAGGAAGCCACCGCCGGGCTGCTCGAGCTGCTCAACCGGCAGGCCTTCACCTCCGATTCGTTCCACTCCGGCGTCTCCTTCCTGCGCGACAAGCTGGGACAGCCGGTCTTTCACACCGCGATCAGCCTGCGCGACGATCCCACCGATCCGCGCGGCCTGCCGTTTCCCTTCGACGTCCTGGGCGCCGCCGCCCGGCCCATCGACCTCGTCGCGGGCGGCGTGGCGCTGACTCCCGCCGTGGACGACCGGCTGGCCCGCGAGCTCGGCGTGGCGTCCACCCCGCAGCGGGTGGCGCCGGACGAAGCCGCCGCCGCGCACCTCTTCCTGCTGCCGGGAGAAGCCTCCGAAGAGGAGATGCTCCGGGCCGCCGACGGCGGTCTGTGGGTGCCGGCGCTGGAGCGGATCGAGGGCTACGACGCCCGCGCGCTGCGCTTCCGCGCGGTGGCGCGAGGGGTCCGTCTCATCGCCGGCGGCGCGCTCGGGCGCTCGCTTCCGGACCTCGTATGGGAAGACGACCTGCGGCGCGTCCTGTCTCAGGTGCTGGCGGTCGGCTCCGAGCTGGTGCCGCTGGCCACCGGCGCCGGGCTCTTCCGCGCCACCACCGCGCCGATGCTGGCGGTGGCGGGGGTGGCGGGGCTGCGGTTCGCCTTGGATTAGCCCCTCACTCCCAGATCTTCACCTCGAACCTGCCCGCCGAGTCCGCCGCACCGCGGTACATCCCTTCCGAGTTGTAGACCAGCGCGAGCGAGCCGTCGCGGGAGACGCCGATCACGCCGCCGTCGCCCGGCTGGAGCTTCTGGCGGATCACCCGCTCCGCGGCCTGCTGCAAGGTGAACCCCGCATACTCCATGAGCGCCGAGATGTCGTGCGCCACGGTATGGCGGATGAACTGCTCGCCGATGCCGGTGGCGGAGATGGCGCAGGTCTGGTTGTTGGCATAGGTGCCGGCGCCGATGATCGGCACGTCGCCCAGCCGGCCGAACCGCTTGTTGGTGAGCCCGCCCGAAGAGGTCGCCGCGGCCAGATTGCCGTGCACGTCGAGGGCCACGGCGCCCACCGTGTCGCGGTCCTTCTGGTCCTTGGCGAGCGCCTCCTGCAACTGCTGGTAGCGGAAGGCGGTGTCGAAATACGTGTTCGGCACCCGCTCGACCTTCATCTCGGTGGCGAACTTCTCGGCCCCCTCCCCCGCCATGAACACGTGGGGAGATTTCTCCATCACCAGCCGCGCCAAAGAGATGGGATTCTTGACCGTCTTGAGCATCGCCACCGAGCCGCACGAGAGATCGCGGCCGTTCATGATGGCGGCGTCGAGCTCGTGCGTGCCCTCGTGCGTGTAGACGGCTCCCTTGCCGGCGTTGAACAGCGGATCGTCCTCCAGGAAACGCACCACCTTCTCCACCGCATCGAGGCTGGTCCCACCCTGCTGGAGCACCCCCTGGCCCACCTTCAACGCCTCGGCCAATGAATGGAGGTACTGCTGCTTGCGCTCCTCCGGCAGCGTCTTGGGGATGGTGCCCGCGCCCCCGTGAATGGCGATCGCCCACTTCGGAGCGTCCGCCGGGCGAACCACGATCGTCGCCCTGTCTTGATGCTGCGGCGTCTGGGCTGCCGCGAGGAGAGGAACCATCGAGAAGAGAAGCATGGACGTCAGAGTCTTGCAGTTCATGGCGGGGGATTCTAGCGCGGAGAGGGCAGACTCCCGCCGGGCAGGTCTCGCATGACAGCAATCAAGGCACCCTTGAAGATGGGCCAGGCGGCTCAACCCGAGGAGAATCCACGAATGACTACCCTGCGACTTCCCCTGACGTTCCGCATCGTCCTGCTGGCATTGGCTCTGATCGTCACCAGCGCGGCGCTGTGCTCGTCCCCCTCCTCCACGGCCTTCGCGCAGACGTGCTGCGGTCATGCCGAGTCTGTGACCTACTACAACAACGCCGCCCACACGACGGTCGTCGGCCGCTGCTTCTTCCCCTGCAACGACGATCCGACCTGCACGGGCACCCAGACCCAATACTTCACGGTCAAACAGCTTCAGTGCTGTATTTGTTGAAGCCTGATCCCCGCTGCCCGGCGCGCGCTCGCGCCAACCGCCGCCTGCTCACGGCGCGCCGGGCCCTCAGGAGGTCTCTTCCGTGATCAGCTCGCGCACGTGCAGGCGGCCCACCTCGAGCTCCTGAATGACCAGCCGGTCGATCGAACCCGCCTTCGCCGCGAATCGCTTCACCGCCAGACGTCCGATCGCCAGAGCCCCGATCGCCAGGGCGCCGACGGACAGGGCACCGACGCTCGCCGCCGCCAGCGCCGTGGCGACCCGCGCAAAGGCGACCTGCGCGCCTGCCTTTGGACCCTGGCATGGATGGTAAAGACCTTTGCATGACCCTTATCGAGCTCGACACGGTGCGTGTTGACCTCGATAGGAGCCGCGGCAGGCTCGATACGGCCTGCATCAGCCTCGAGCCACTCCAAGCGACGGCTCCACGCGAGGGATTGGGGCTATCCTTGGGACAGGAGCCGGGCGGCTCCATCGGAAGGGAGAAACGCCAATGCAAGATTCGGCAAGCACTCTTACACCGCGGGCTGACCTCGCGAAGTGGCCGGCCCTTCTCGTCCTCGTGCTGCTCGCCCTGCTGGTGCCGCAGCGGGCGTCGGCCGCGCAGCACGTCGAGGTGTGGTACAGCTACGGCATCGG
>Ga0075436_100004047_pt1 | contig 10052 bp, 10 predicted proteins | sample RhiMethybrSRZTD5_FD_75303 | JGI IMG/M metagenome (GOLD analysis project Ga0075436, IMG submission 75303) | Populus rhizosphere microbial communities from Tennessee, USA - Rhizosphere MetaG P. TD hybrid SRZTD5 | ecosystem: Host-associated > Plants > Roots > Rhizosphere > Soil | place: USA... | reverse complement strand
CCTGCTGCGACGCGAGCAGGATCGGATAGCTGACCAGCGGGATGACCCCGATCCACAGGCCCGCCCACGCGGTCAGCTGAAAGAGCAGCGAGTCGTGCGGATGCCGGTCGGCGAGGCGCCCTCCGATCACGTAGCCGATCGAGAGGTAGATCAGCACGAGCCCGATCAGGACCCCCCAGACGTACAGGCTCGTCCCGAAGTACGGAGCGAGCAGGCGCGAGGCGCCGAACTCGACGGCAAGCGACGCCATGCCCGAAACGAAGACGAGGGGCAGCAGAAGGCGTCGGGCGCGGGTCAAGGCGACGGTTAGGTTAGGTGGTCTGCGCCTTGCACTACGGCGCCGGCTGCTGTGCGGCCCACTTGCGCGTGGCCTCATCCATGGGCACCGGCAGCTGGACCTTCACCTCCGCGTAGAGGTCGCCCTGCGCGCCGCCGCGAGGATCCGGAAGGCCTAGGCCACGAAGCCGGATCTTGGTGCCGTTTTGAGTCTCCGCCGCGACCTTGAACTGCACATGCCCGCCCTTCAAGGTCGGCGCCGCGACCTCACCGCCCTGCATCGCGATGCGAAGCGGCACCGGCACCGCGACCCGCAGGTCCTTGCCTTCACGCGTGAAAACGGGGTCCGGCGCCACCTGCACGGTCGCCCGGAGACCCGGGACTCGAAGGACGGTTCCCTCCTTCACGCCGGCCGGCACCTTGACCTCGACGCGGCGGCCACCGGGCAGCTCGACCATGCGGCTCGCGCCCTTGTAGACCTCGGCCAGGCTGACCGTGATCGGGACCTCGGCGTCGACCGCGGCCGGCCGCTCGGCCTGCACGCCCCGCCCGCCCCGCGCGCCGCCGAAGATCGATCCGAAGATGTCGCCGAACCCGCCGGAATCCCCAAACAGGTCCTCCATCTCTTCGGGCGTGACCGTGCGGTACTGGACGCCCGGCCCGGGGCCGGCGCCCGACGTGCGGAAGCCCCCGCGGCCGGGCCCGCCCTGGCCGGGCTGCACGCCCGCCGCCTGTGCGTAGGCCCAGTCGGCGCCGAAGTCGTCATAGAGGGCGCGTTTCTTGGGGTCGGACAGCACCTCGTGCGCCTCCGACAGCTCCTTGAACCGGGCCTCGGCCTGCTTGTCGCCCGAGTTCAAGTCCGGGTGGTACTTGCGCGCCAGCTTCCGGAAGGCGGCTCCGATGTCCTTCTGGCTCGCGCCTCGGGGGACGCCCAGAACCTCGTAGAAATCCTTGGTCTTCGCCATCTGCCCCTGGTATCTACCGCAAAGGGCGAACCGGTAACCGCTTCTCGAAGCTGACGTACCCGGGCATGAGCTCATAGCCGAGCGTCTCGTTGATGTGCAGCATGGGTGCGTTCTCGGAGTCGTTGTCGGTGCGCACCTCTTCGATCCCCAGCTCCACGGCCTGCGCCAACGACTGGAGCTTCACGGCCCGCGCGATGCCCCGCCCGCGGTAGCTCGGGTGGCTGCCCGTGAACGCAGTCCACACGGGCCCGCGCACCGGTGGGTACGCGAGATGGGACATCGCCACCGGCTCATCGCCGTCGAGCGCCACCCACCACCGCGCCGGCGGCGTGCTGGGGGCCTCCACCCGGCTGATGAAGTCGTCGAGGGTCTGCGCCAGGATCGGTGAGGTGTGCGGCACGTCCTGGCGCATCAGCTCGTTCAGCTCGTGCAGCTTGCGAAACCGCTCCGGGTCCGTCCACCGGTCGAGGGTTGTCAGCTTGATGCCGGACGCGTCCATGCGCTCGCGTGCAGCCCTCGCGTCCGCCGAGATCTTCTCCCCGTGTCTGGTCAGATCGAGCGTCCACACGCGCTCGGTCCGCTTCTTGTCGTAACCGTGCGCGGCCAGCACCCTCAGCATCTCGGGCTCGTCCTCGCCGCAGGCCGCGTTGAGGGTCAGCGCGCCCTCGGCTGCGGCCGCCTTCTCGATCCAGGCCCACAGCTCGTCCATCAGCCGTTCGTCCATGCGCGCAAGGTCGAGCCACACCTCGACCCAGCAGTGACGCTCGGGCAGCCGCTCCCATTCGCCGTGCTGCCACTCGAGATAGGCGACCGGCGTGCCATCGACCTCGGCCACGAACCGTCCGTGGGTCCAGCCCGCGCGCGGTCGCTTCCAGCGGTACTCGGTGAGCACCGGATCCTGCGGCTCACGGGGAAAGGCGGCGGTCATGAGATCGGCGGCCAGCTCGGCCTCGTCGAGCGCAAGCGGCCGGACGACGAGGTTGGACACGGCTCTCAACTCTAGAGCGGGAGGATCCTTGGCTCGATCCGATCGGCGGTCACCTCGAGGATGCCGGCGGTCGGTCCGGGGTAGCTGCGGATGTGCCGGGCCACCTGCAGCCAGCTCCACTCGAACCACCCCGGGTGCTGCCGCAGCCGTGCCGCCGTCGTCGTCGGGTTCCACTGGTGCACGCCGCCGGGATTGAAAACGAGGCGGCCGCCGGTGCGATCGATGAGGGCGCGGTGGGTATGCCCGAAGACGATCACGTCCGCACTCGGAAACTGGCGCCGCAGCACGCCGGGGAGACGCCTGTGCGGGTGGTAGTAGCCCAGGCTCAGGGTCCAGAGGAAGGTCTGCGGCTCCTCGAGCCACCTGCTTCGGTTGCCATGCACGAGCGCAATGCGCCGCCCCTCGACGGTGAGCTCACGCGTCGCCGGCAGCCCGAGTCCGCTGTCATGGTCGCCGCTGACCGCCTCCACGGGAGCGATCCGTTCCAGCGCCTTGATCGTCTCCGCGCCGGTCACGTCGCCCGCGTGGAGGATCAGGTCGACGCCCGCCAGCACTTCCCGCAACCGCTCGGGCAGCCGTTCGTTGAACTCTGGGCAGTGGGTGTCGGCGACGACACCGATCCGGGCCATGCCAGAAGGGTATTCGAATGCAGCGGCATCGTATTTGGCGGTTGGACTTGACATTTTGGTAAGGTCGGGCTTCTAATTTGATGAATGCAAGACCTACAGCGTGAAATCCTGAACCAGGTTGCCTCGGGTCAGATCTCGGCCGGCGAGGGCGCGGCTCGCCTCGAGGCGCTGGGCGCCGGCGCTCCGACCCCGCCCCCACCAGGCGCCTCGACGCCGCCGGCGGCCACCACGACCGCCGCCCGCTCGGTCAAGGTCATCTCCCTCCTGGGCACGGCCAACATCGTGGCCGACCCCACAGTCGCTGTCGCTGTCGCCGAGGGCCCCCATCGCGCCCGGACCGACGGCGACGTCCTGGTCATCGAGCACGCGGGGCTCGACGAGGGGAACGACACCTTCACCTTCGGCGGTGGCGCCCATCGCGTCGTCGTCGCCGGGCCCGACCTGCAGCGCCGCAGCATCAGCATTCGGATGAACCCCAACCTGCCCCTCGCCGCCACCGTGCAGGCCGGGAACCTCAACGTCTCGGGCGTGCGCGGTGCGATCACCGCCGAGGTTCAGGCCGGCAACCTGCGGGCCGACGGCGTCCGGGCTCCGCTGATTGCGAGCGTGCAGGCCGGCAACGTCAGCGCCAACGGCTTGCTCGACTCCGGCAGCAGCCGGATCAAGTGCGAGATGGGCTCTGTCCGGCTGAACCTCGAGAAGGGCTCGAGCCTGCGAATCACAGCTCACACCACGATGGGGAAGGTCACCGTGGACGGCGCGGGCAGCACGAGCGTGAGCTCGAGCGAGGCCATGAGGCAGGTCACCGTCGGCGGGGGAACGGGCACCCTCGACATCGACTGCACCATGGGCAGCGTCAAGGTCAACGCCGAGTGAGCTCACGACAGCCATCGCGGCGGCCGCCGTTCAACTGTCCCGTCTGCAGCGAGCGACTCAACCTGACGCGCCTCACGTGCCCCGCATGCCGTACCGAGCTGTCAGGCGATTTCGTGAGCTGCGAGTTCTGCGCGTTGACCGACGAGGATCGCTCGGTGCTTCGCGTCTTCCTCGCTTCGCGGGGAAACATGAAGGAGCTCGAGCGGCACCTCGGGGTGAGCTATCCGACGGCCCGCGCGCGGTTCGACCAGCTGCTGGGGAAGCTGGGCATCGAGCGCCCGGCCGTCCCCGCCCCTTCCCGCGTCGAGCTCATGGAGCAGGTCGCGCGCGGAGAGATCGACGTCGAGGAGGCGCTGCGCCGGCTGGAGACGACCTAGCCGGTGATACCGGCCGCGGCCAGGCCCGCCTGGTGCGCGCTCGGGGCGTCCGCCCCCGCCTCCAGCGCGGCAATCGACCCCGCGGCGAATGCGTGCGCCTGCGGCGACGGCAGCCGGAGGTCGATGTTGCCGAGCGAGTACCAGGCGCAGTAGAGCTGGCGGGAGGCGCTGACCAGACCCGGCGGCGACCCCATCGCGACCGTCGCCCACTGGACCGCGGTGTTCATGTCGTGCCCGCCGGCGAGAGCTCTGAACGCGCCCTGTGCGGCGGCATGGCACGCAGCCGCAGGGGCTCCTGAGCGCTTGGCCCACGCGAACCACTCCGCGTAAGACTTGTCCTCCGCGGACGGCCCGGCGTATGCCGTCTTTTGCTGATCGGACACCTTCGGCGGGACGATCTCCCAGGACGAGCTCTTGCCCTTGGCCGGCTCGGCGGCGCCCGGTTGCGAGGCGGCTGCCGGAGGCGCGGGAGGCTGAGACGAGGCCGGGGCTGGCGCCGATCCGGAAGCGGGCGCGGGGCGCGAGGCGGGCGCAGGAGGCTGCGACGCGCCCGGCGCCGGCGTGGACGAGATCCTGGTCGCCGCCGGCATGTTGGAGGTCGACCGCCCACCACCGACCGGCGCCCAGGCGGGAAGGTTGGAGCCGGGCCAGTCGACCTTCTGCTCGGCCGCCTGTGCGGCGGCGCCGAGCTGAGGCGCCCAGCTCGGGACCGGCGGGTTGGCCGGCAGGGGAATCCACTCCTCTTCCTTCGGAGCCGGCTCGGGCTCGGCTGCCTTGACCGGCTCTGGCGCCGGCTCGGGTTCCGTTACCGGCTCGGGCTGCGGCTCGGCCTCGGGTGCCGTGACCGGCTCAGGTTCAGGCTCAGCTTCATCGGCCGGTTCCGCGGAGGGCTCGACCTCTTCGAGCTTGATCGGTTCCGGCTCGTGGTCCGCCTCTGGCTCCGGGGTCTCCTCTGGCTCGTCGGCTGCCATGGGCTCGCCGGCTGCCTCCGGCCGTGTGTCGGCCATTTCCGCGACCACTTCGGGCTCAGCCTCGGGTTCGGGTTGGGACTCGGGCTCGGCGGCCGCCGCCTCGTTGATCGTCGCCTCTCCCCCGTTCGACGCAGATATGCCGGCCGGTGCGGGAATCGGTGTCTTGAACGTGCTGGTCGGCATCTCATCGGGAGTGCCCAGGGCGATCACCGGCTCTTCGGCCTCTGCCGGCTCCGGCGGCACCGTCTTCAGTGGCTCGGCGGGCGCGGGCGGCTGCGTCTTGGCCGGGATGGCCGGCAGCGAGTGCTGAGTCGGGTACTCGTTGATCGGCGCGACGGCGCCGGGTGGCGGGGTCGCCGGCTCCTGCTGGGCCCGGGACTGCTGGAGTGCCTCCTCGAAGGAAGCGGGCCACGACGACTCGTCTAGAGGCTTGGCGGGCTCAGCCGCTTCGGCGGGCGAGTCGCCCTCGACAGGATCATCCGGCCAGACAACCGGTTCTTGGTCAGGCATCGCGGAACGACGAGTTTATTTTGAAAGCCCGCCCGTCGGTTCAGGCGAAGACATTTTTGAGGGTGTCCTCAGGCAGCGGATCGGGCTGCTGCTCAGCCCAGTCAGCCGCCTCGGAGGCCTCGCGGTCATAACCTGCCTGGATCGCCGCGGCCTCATCTGCGGTCAGCCAGTGGCGCTCCAGCAGCCACGCGTTGAAGCGGGCAATCGGGTCATGGGTCGCTGCCTCGTCGATCTCGTCCTTGCCCCGGTACTTGAGGTGGTTGTCCTCCGAGGTGTGCGAGTTCATGCGCCAGACCTTGGCGTCGATGAGGGTCGGGCCCTCACCCCGGCGAGCTCGCGCCACGGCCTCTTTGCAGACCGCGTAGCAGGCGGGGACGTCGGTTCCATCCACCGTCGCGCCGGCGATGCCGTAACCCGACGCGCGGTCGGCGACATCGGGGTTCGCCATCTGGAGCCGGATCGGGACCGAGATGGCGTAGCTGTTGTTCTCGCACACGAATACCACCGGCAGCTTGTGCGTGGCCGCGAAGTTGACGCCCTCGTGAAAATCGCCCTGGCTGGTGCCGCCGTCGCCGAAGGTGCACAGCGTCACGCTCCGGTCACCGCGAAGCTTGGCCGCGTAGGCGACCCCGGCGGCCTTCGGCACCCAGCTCGACACGACCTGCGACACCGACGCGATCTTCAGCTTCCGGTAGCTGTAGCAGCCGCCGGGGATGTTGCGGCCGGCCGACAGCGGGTCATCCGCCTTGGCGAAGACCGCGAGCATCCACTCGCGCATCGTGAGGCCGCGCACCAGCGAGTTTGCGAGCGCGCGGTAGTGCGGCACGAGCCAGTCGTCAGGACCCAGCGCCGCGGTCGACGCGACCTGGATACCCTCGTGTCCGCGGCTTGAACCCACGAAGGGCGCGCGCCCCTGCTTGACCAGGATGTGCATGCGGTCGTCGAGCGCCTTGGCCATGCACATCCAGCGATGCAGCTGGAGGTACTCCTCTTTCGTCGCGGCGTCTCGGCGGGTGGTGGTGGCCATCAGCTCTTGTCCGCCTGGACCGCGCGCGCGATGTCCACGACCTCGTCGGCCGTCAGGCCAAGGCGGTTTAGGTGATCGTAGTACTGGCGGTGGAACTCGGAGAAGTCGCTCTGCTCCGCGCGCTCTTCGCGGATGCGCTTCACCTCCTCGAGCACCTTCCCCACCAGCTTTGGGTCGGGCGTGATGTTCGCATCGCGCAGCGCGTGCTCGATCACGAGCGTCCCTGAATGCTTGCCGTAGACGTAAGAGATCTCGGCGCCCAGGTCGTCGGGCGGGATGAACTGGTAGATGGCCGGGTGGATGAGCATGCCGGCGGTGTGGATGCCCGACTCATGAGAGAAGACGTTGAGCCCGATCCCGGGCTCCGTGGGCTGCACCGGTATGCCGCTCATGCGCTCGAGCTGCCGCGCAAGATCGCGAAGCTTGTCGTACTTGAAGTGAGGGATCTCGATCCCGAACAGGTAGCGGAGCTGCAGCAGCACCTGGTGCATCGGCGCGTTGCCGGTGCGCTCGCCGATGCCGTTGACGCTCGTGGTGAACACCTCCGCACCGGAGCCGAGCGCCATCACGGTGTTCCAAGCGCCCAGCCCGAGGTCGTTGTGAAAGTGGACGACCAGCGGCGCATCCGGCGCCGCCGCCTTGATGCGGGGGATGTAGTCGCGCACCGCGAATGGTGAATAGCATCCGACCGTGTCCGGAGTCGAAGGGCGCGTGCCGCCCGCGCGCAGGCCTTCTGTGTGCAGCTCGCTGATGTAGTTGACGTCGGCGCGGCTGCCGTCCTCGCCGCCGAACTCGATCGATGTGGCGCCCTGCTCGCGCGCGTACTTGATCGCGTCGCACATCATTCGCACGTTGGCGGCGCGGTAGAACCACACGGGCAGCTCGAGCCACTCTGACTCCGGGATGCCCTCGCGGTGCAGGAGGGTCCTGCCGAGCTTGTACTTCACGTGCAGGTCGGACGCCGACGTGAAGATGAAGTACGTCACCTCGTCTCGCCGGAAGCCGAGTGAGTCGATGACCTGCATCGTCGCGTCGATGTCCTTCTCGGTCGAGCGCATCATGCACACGACCTCGAGGTCCTCGCGCAGCTCACCGCGCTTGCGGCCGTCGAGGACCAGCCGCAGGGTCTCGCGCTCGCCTTCCGAGACCGCGGGAAATCCGACATCCATGATGTGGACGCCGATGTCCGACAGCGTGCGGGCGAGCTCGTACTTGTTCTCTGGAGTGATCGCCACGCCCGGCATCTGCTCGCCATCCCGGAGCGTGTCGTCGTAGACGCGGATCTTGTCAGCGGGCGGAAACATGAGGTCGTGCGTGAACCGGGTCGGGTCGCGGGCGAGCTCTTCGAGGGGCTCCTGTAGCTCGACGGGTTTAAACCCGTCCACCTATGAGGCCGCCTTGCGCTGCTCTTCCAGGCGCTTGCGCACCCACGGCACGAGACCACCCATGTGCAGCAGCTCGTTCATGAACTCCGGGAAGGCCTCGCAGCGGTACTCGTCGCCGCGCGTGAAGTTCTTGATGATCCCCTCGTCGAGGTCGACCTCGAGCTCGTCGCCCTCCTGCACCGCCTCGGCGGCCTGCGGCGACTGCAGGATCGGGTAGCCCATGTTGATCGCGTTGCGGAAGAAGATGCGAGCGTAGGAGTCGGCGATGACCAGAGAGATGCCCGCGCCGCGGATTGCAACGGGTGCGATCTCGCGCGAGGAGCCGCAGCCGAAGTTCGACCCGGCGACAAGGATGTCGCCAGGAGTGACCTGGCTCGCCCACGTCTCGCGTCCCGGGACGCCCTCGCACGCGTGCTTGCCAAGCTCCTTCTCGTCGAGGGAGTAGATCGCGTACTTCGCGGGGATGATCTGGTCGGTGTCGATGTTGACGCCGAACTTCCAGGACCGCCCGCGGATCACGGAGGGAAAGCTCATCGGCGCGTCACCGGTTGTGTGCACACCATCGATGAATCTCTGCGATTGACGTCGGTTGTGTGCACACTTCCGCGGGGCGCCCTCACGCGACCTCGGCCGGCAGGTGCTTCAGCACCTCGCTTGGGTGGGTGATCACGCCGGCCACGGCGCTCGCCGCGGCGACCGCCGGGTTCGACAGATAAACCTGCGCCCTGGGGTGACCCATGCGGCCGGGGAAGTTGCGGTTGGTGGTGCTGAGGCAGACCTCGCCGTCGCCGAGCACGCCCATGTGCCCGCCCAGACAGGCGCCGCACGTCGCGGTGGTCCACGCCGCGCCCGCGGCGAGGAATGTGCCGATCAGGCCTTCCTTCTCGGCCTGGATCGCGACCTGGTGGGAGGACGGCGTGATGATCAGCCGCACGCCCGGGGCCACGTGGTGGCCCTTGAGCACCGCCGCGGCGCGGCGCAGGTCGGTGATGCGCGAGTTGGTGCACGACCCGATGAAAACCTGGTCGAGCTTCGTGCCCACCACCTCTGACAGCGGCGAGTAGTTGTCGGGCGACATCGGCTTGGCGACCCCGAGCTCGACCTTCTCCGCGTCGTACTCGAAGACCTTCTCGTACTGCGCGTCCGGATCCGACGCCACCGGCGTGTACGGCCGCTTCGCGCGACCTTCGAGATATCTCTCGGTGACCTCGTCGAACTCGAGGATGCCGTTCTTTGCACCCGCCTCGATGGCCATGTTCGTGATCGTCAGCCGCGCTTCCATGTCGATGAACTTCAAAGCTTCACCGACGTGCTCCATGGCCTTCGACCGCGCGCCGTCGACGCCGATCTGGCCGATGACGTAAAGGATCAGATCCTTCGCCTCGACCCATTCGCGCAGACGGTTGTGATAGACGAACTTCAACGTCTCGGGGACGCGAAACCAGAGCTCGCCCAGCGCGAGGACGCATGCGAGGTCGGTCGATCCGATACCCGTCGCGAAGTTGTTGAGCGCACCGTACGTGCAGCTGTGCGAGTCGGCCCCGACGACGAGCTCGCCGGGCAGCACCAGACCGTTTTCGGGGAGCACCGTGTGGCAGATGCCGCCCTGCCCCACCTCGAAGTACCACTTCACACCCATGTCGTGCGAAAACTCGCGCGTGAGCCGGCCAAGGGCAGCGCTCGCGGCGTCCTTGGCGGGCTGGAAGTGGTCCTGCGTCACAGCGACGCGGTCCGGATCCCAGATCTTCTCCGCACCCATCTGCTCGCGCATGATCCTTCCGGCGGGCGGGATGGTGAGGTCGTGGCCCATCGCGAAGTCGACCTTCGCGAGCACCAGGTCACCCGGTGCGACGCTCTCCCGGCCCGCCCCGCGGGCCAGGATCTTCTCCGTCATCGTCATGCCCATGGCGTCACCTAATCCTTCAGCCTCTTGACCACTGCGTCGCCGGCTTCGGAGGTGGACAGGGAACCTCCGAGGTCGCGCGTGCATTCGCCCGCGCGGATGGCTGAGGAGACCGCACCCTCGATCGCTACCGCCATCTCATGGT
>Ga0075436_100004046_pt1 | contig 10053 bp, 10 predicted proteins | sample RhiMethybrSRZTD5_FD_75303 | JGI IMG/M metagenome (GOLD analysis project Ga0075436, IMG submission 75303) | Populus rhizosphere microbial communities from Tennessee, USA - Rhizosphere MetaG P. TD hybrid SRZTD5 | ecosystem: Host-associated > Plants > Roots > Rhizosphere > Soil | place: USA... | reverse complement strand
TCGATCGGCACCCACGCCGCCGGCCCGGAATCGGGATAGCGGAATCCGCCGAACGCATAGATCTTGCCGTTGTATTCGGTGAAGGACACGTGATGCGAGAGGAGCGGCATCGGCTTCTTCTTCGCCCACTTGTCCGTCGCGGGATCGTATTCGTACACGTATCCGGTCGGCTTCCATCCGGGCGCGAGCCCGCAGAAGACATACATCTTCCCGCCCGCCGCGGCGCCGAGCAGCTCTTCCGCGGGCTCCGGAAACGGCGCGAGCTTCACCCATTTGCCTTGTGCGAATGCGACGGCGGGAAGGAACAACGAAAGGCAAAAAATGGTGCCACGTACCATTTTCATTTCTTCCTCCGGATATCGAGCAGGCGTGCGGCGTTGCCGCCTTCGATCTTCTCGCGCTCGGCGCGCGTGAGCCGCGCCACCTTGCCGATGAACCCGACGGGATCGGTCTCGGACATGTCATACGGGTAGTCGGTGCCGAGCAGCACGTGGCCCGCGCCGTACACGTCCACCATCTGGCGCAGCATGCGCGGGTCGAAGGCGATGGTGTCGAAGTACATCTTTCTCAGGTAGCTCGACGGCGGCCTGCGGATCGTCATGCGCGTGTCGGGACGTGCGCGATGCGCGTGGTCCATGCGCGCCCAGTAATGCGCGAGGAAACCGCCAGCGTGCGGCAGCACCACCTTGAGCTTCGGATGCCGCTCCATGACGCCATCGAAGATGAGATGGCTCGCGGCGATCGTCGTCTCCATCGGATTGCCGATGACGTTGTTGAAGTAGTGGTCGCGAAGGCGCTCGCCCTGCGTGAACCCGAGCGGATGCAGGAAGAGCACGATGCCCAGCTCCTCCGCGCGCGCGAAGAATTTCTCCAGCCCCAGGCGCGGATCGGTGAGCTCGACGCCGTTCACGTTGGGGACGAGCTCGACGCCGCGGAAGCCGAGCTGGCCGACGCAGCGATCGAGCTCGGCGACCGCGAGCTCGGCATTCTGCAGCGGCACGCTTCCGAGCGCGACGAAGCGCTCCGGCCACCTGGAGACGAGCTCGGCGAGCCGGTCGTTCACCTGCCGCGCGATCTCGGCGCCGAGGCCCGCATCCGTCCAGTACACGAGCTGGTTCGGCGCCGGCGACACCGCCTGCACGTCGATCCCCATCCGGTCCATGTCCTTCAGCCGCGTCTCGATGTCGGAGAGCTTCGGCGCGCGCTCGCGCACCTGCCGCGCGTTCACCTCGCGCGTGGTGGTGTTCGCGAAGAGGAAAAGCGGGTCGTGGCTCTTGGGATCGAGCGGTCCCAGCCTCGCGGCGACCTCGGGATTGAGGTAATGGCAATGGATGTCGACGCGAAGGCTGCCGCGCTTGCGACTGCGGACGGTCTTGGTCGAGCTCGAGGAGCGCGCGGCGCAGGTATACAGCATTGTTATGGGGGCGCGGACGGAAGTTCGCGGGCTATGATGCGCCACGACTCGCAGCGGAGGCAACCTTGAAGATCGGCATCGCAGGAACCGGGCGCATGGGCGCGGCGATCGGCGGACGGCTGCTCGGGCTGGGCCACGAGGTGACGGTCTGGAACCGCACGGCCGAAAAGACGCAGGCGCTCGCCGCGGCCGGCGCCACCGTCGCCTCCACACCGCGGGACCTGGCGCAGCGCTCGGAAGCGATCGTCACGATCCTCACCGACGCGGCGGCGATCGACGCGATCTATGGCGGCGCCGAGGGCCTGCTCGCGGGCGAGGCGCGCGGCAAGCTTTTCATCGAAATGAGCACGGTGCGGCCCGGGATCGAGGCGGCGCTCGCGAACAAGGTTCGCGCGAAGGGCGCGGCGCTGGTCGATTGCCCGGTCGGCGGCAGCGTGGGCCCGGCGAAGGAGGGAAAGCTCTTCGGCTTCGTCGGTGGAGACGCCGGCGACGTCGCCCGGGCGCGGCCGATCCTCGAGCAGCTCTGCCGGCGCGTCGAGCACATGGGACCGGTCGGCGCCGGCGCGCGCATGAAGCTCGCCATCAACCTGCCGCTCCTCGTGTACTGGGAGGCGCTCGCCGAAGCTCTGGCGCTGTGCGCGCCGCTCGGCCTCGATCCGGCGCGCGTGATCGATATCCTCGCCGACACGTCCGGCGGCCCCAACGTCCTCAAGAATCGCGGCCCGGCGCTCGCGGCGGCGATGCAGGGCAAGGAGCCGAGCCCGGTCACTGTCGACGTGGAAACCATGCGCAAGGACCTGCGCACCATGGTCGAGGAAGCCCACGCGGCCGGCTTCGACCTGCCGGTGACCGCGCGCGTGCTCGACTGCTACAACGAAGTGGTCGCCGCCGGAAAAGGCCGCCGCGACATCACCACCTTCGCCACCCGGAAGCTCTAGTTGTCGACCTGGATATTCGCGTCCTTGATGAGCTTCTGGTACTTCAGGCGCTCGGTGCGCATGAACGCCGCGAACTCCTCGGGGGTGCTGGAGATGGCGTCGACGCCGAACTCGGCGAAGCGCCGCTTGAGATCGGCATCCTTCATCACGGCGACGAGGTCGGCGTGGAACTTCTGCACCACGGCACGCGGCGTGTTCACCGGAAGCAGCACGCCCCACCAGTTGACCGCCACGAGCCCCGGCATGCCGGATTCGGCGCACGTCGGATAGTCGCCGACGCTCGCGCTTCGCTCCACGCCCGTCACGCAGATCGCGCGCAGACGTCCGCTCTTGATGAACTGCATCGCGGGCAGCGCGTCGGAAAACACGAGCTGCACGTGGCCCGCGACCAGGTCCTGCACCGAGAGAATTCCGCCCTTGTAGGCGATGTGCACGATGTCGAGCTTCGCGTCGTTCTTGAACATCTCGCCGGCCAGATGCGCCACGCTCCCCGGACCGCTCGACCCGAAGTTCACCTTCCTCGGATTCGCCCGCGCGTAATCGATCATCTCCTTGAGCGTCGTCACCGGCGTGTTCGGATTCACGACGAGCACGTTCGGGCCGGTCGCGATGAGCGACACCGGGACGAAATCGCGCTCCGAGTCGTAGGGCACCTTCGAGAGCAGCGGATTCACGGTGACGGGGCCGAGATTGCCGATGACGAAGCTGTAGCCGTCGGCCGGTTGCTGCCGCGCGTATTCCATGCCGATGGAACCGGCGGCGCCGGGCCGGCTTTCGACGATGACGGTCTGCCCCCATATCTCGGAGAGCTTCTGCCCGAGGATGCGCGCCATCAGGTCGGAGCTTCCGCCCGGCGGATAGGTGACGATGAGCTTCACCGGCTTCGACGGATACGGCTGGGCGCTCGCGGCAAGGGCGATCGCGAGTCCGGCGACGAGGGCGGCGAGGCGGGCGGCGCGCATGATACCTCCGTGACAGGTAGGCACAGTATGATCCCGGGATGATCTCCACGCTCGCAGGACCCGGCGCGCGCGCCGACCAGGCACTGTCGTTCAACATGCGGCTCCTCGCGCACCACGAGCTCGCCGGTTTCGGCGGCATCGGCGAGGGCATGGCGATGCAGCAGGCGAAGGACGGCCGCCGCATCCTGTGGATGGCGCACGAGGCGGCGCCGAAGAATTTCACCGCGGTGGACGTCACCGACCCGCGCGCGCCGAAGATGGTCGTGCAGACCGACCTTCCGCACGCCAAGGTGCGCTCGAACTCGCTCGACATCGTCGGCGACACGATGATCGTCGCCTACCAGACGAAGAATGTCGGCATGAAGCCCGCGGGCTTCGACATCTTCGACATCTCCACGCCCGAAAGCCCCAGGCTCATCACGCATTTCGACGCGTCCGGTCCGCATTCGCGCGGCGTGCACGCGGTGTGGTTCGTCGACGGCGAATACGTGCACATGGCGAGCGGGGCGCCAGACCACGAGCCGACGCATCCCAACGACGACCAGTTCTATCGCATCGTCGACGTGCGCAATCGCTCGAAGCCCGCGGAAGCCGGACGCTGGTGGCTGCCGGGGACGAAGAAGGGCGATTCTGCGCCGCCGCCCAAGCGCCTCGATCCGAAGTTCGACATCGGTTTCCGCGCCCACAACACGAACGTCTTTCCCGAGCGGTCCGACCGCGCCTACATCGGCTATATCGACGGCGGCGCGGTGATCCTCGACATCTCGGACAAGGCGCATCCGAAGCTGGTGGCGAACTGGCGCTACTCGCCGCCCTTCAACGGCTTCTGCCATACGGTGCTGCCGTTGTTCTCGAAGAATCTGCTCATCGTGAGCGACGAGTGCGTGAAGGACGACGGCGTCGACTGGCCGAAGATGGTGTGGGTCGTCGATGCGCGCGTGGAATCGAACCTGGTGCCGATCGCGACCTGTCCGACGCCGCCGCATTCGACCTTCGCGCACCGCGGTGGACGGTTCGGCGCGCACAACCTGCACGAGAACCTGCCGGTGCCGACCTCGTGGCGCTCCGACGATATCGTGATCGGCACGTGGTTCAACGCGGGCGTACGCGCCTACGACGTCTCGAATCCGTGGCAGCCGCAGGAAGTCGCGTACTACGTGCCCGCGGCGCCCGCGATGGCGCCCACGGGCGCCGTGCAGCTGAACGACGTCTACGTCGACGACCGGCGCATCGTGTACACGGTGGATCGCCACATCGGCGGTCTTTACGTGCTCGAAATGACCTTCTGAGAAAACGGCCGCTCTGAAAATGGTACGTGGCACCATTTTCTCAGGCATTCCCGTCACGCTGATCACGGGATTCCTCGGCAGCGGGAAGACCACGCTTCTCGGGCGCCTGCTGCGTCATCCGGGCATGAATCGTGCTGCCGTCGTCATCAACGAATACGGCGAGGTGCCGCTCGACCACGAGCTCGTCGCCGCGTCGTCCGAGCAGATGACGCTGCTGTCGAACGGGTGCCTCTGCTGCACGCTGCGCACCGACCTGCAGGAAACCTTGCGCGAGCTTTTCGTGAAGCGCCGCGCCGGCGAGGTGATCGATTTCGACCGCGTTTTCGTCGAGACCACGGGACTTGCCGACCCCGTTCCGGTGTTACACACCTTGCAGACCGACGGGCTTCTCGGCGCGCAGTACCGGCTGAACGGGGTGGTGACGCTCGTGGACGCGGTGAATGGCATGGACCAGCTCGACACGCAGCCCGAGGCGGTGAAGCAGGCGGCGGTGGCCGACCGCGTCGTCGTGAGCAAGACGGACATCGCGGGCGAGGACGCGGCGCGCAAGCTGATCGATCGCGTGCGGGCGATGAATTCCTTCGCCGAGGTGAAGATGGCGGTGGACGGCGACGTGGATCCCGCCTGGCTCGCCGCGATCGCGCCGTCGCGCGCGACCGCCTCGGAGGACGAGCTCGACCGGTGGCTGCCTCGCGTCATCGACGCGGTGAGCGCGATGACCGCGCGGCCGCACGACGCCGGCATCGAATCCTTCTGCCTCTGGTTCGACAAGCCCTTCACCTGGCCGCGCCTCAATGCGGCGCTGCAGACGCTCACGGCGCTGCGCGGCCCGGATCTGCTGCGCGTGAAGGGCATCGTGCACGTGGAAGGAGAGGCGGCGCCCATCGTGATCCAGGGAGCGCAGCACGTCTTCCATCCACCGATCCCGCTCGCCGGCGGCGGGCGGACCGATCCCAGGTCGCGTATTGTCTTCATCGTGCGTAACATTCCGCGTACGTCCATCGAATCGCTGTTCAACGCCGTGGGTGCACTGTGATGAACGAAAAGAGGCGGCAGGCGGATCCGACGCGCGAGCGTCGCCCCGGTATGGATGACCGGGGCCCAATTTCGGTGGGTGTGGTCGGGCTCGGCATCATGGGCTCCTCGATCTCCGCCAACCTCGCCGGCTCGGGCATGGCGACGGGCGGCTACGACATCGTCGAGACGCGCCGCACCGACGCCTCACGTCATGGCGTCAAGGCCGCGGCGAGCGTAGCGGAGCTCGCCGGACGCGCGCCGATCATCCTCACCTCGCTCCCCTCGTCGGATGCGCTCCTCGCGGTGGCGAAGGAGCTCGCGCGCAACAAGGGAGCCGCCGAGATCGTCATCGAGGCGAGCACGCTCGCCCTCGTCGTGAAGGAGCAGGCGAACGAGATCCTCGAGCGCTCGGGCATCACGCTCCTCGATTGCCCGCTGAGCGGCACCGGCGCCCAGGCGCGCACGAAGGACCTCGCCGTCTACGCGAGCGGCGACAAGGCGGCCTACACGCGCTGCATCCCGGTCTTCGAAGGCTTCGCCCGCGCGCACACGTATCTCGGCGCCTTCGGCAACGGCTCGAAGATGAAATTCCTCGCGAACCTGCTGGTCGCGATCCACAACGTCTCCGCGGCCGAGGCGATCGTGCTCGCGAAGAAGGCCGGCATCGATCCCATGCTCGCGGTGAAGGTGCTGGGCGACGGCGCGGGATCGTCGCGCATGCTGCAGGTGCGCGGCCCGATGATGGCGAAGGACGATTACTCCGACGCCACGATGAAGATCTCGGTCTGGCAGAAGGATATGAAGATCATCGGCGACTTCGCGCGCACGCTCGGCGCGCCCACGCCGCTCTTCTCCGCGACCGCGTCGATCTACGATGCCGCGATGGAGCAGGGCTTCGCCGAGGCCGACACCGCGTCCGTGTGCGCCGTCCTCGAGCGCCTCGCTTCCGACTGGGAGTAACCCGAAAGGAGATCCACATGGCCGAAGACTACAAGGTGAAGCACCGGTCCGTGATCGCGCAGAGCGCCGACATGCGCGTGATCGACATCACGCTCGCGCCGGGCGAGTGCATTCCGTGGCACCTGCATCCCGACAACGAGGATCTCGTCATCATGCTGAGCGGGTCGATGGAGATCCGCGAATACCATCCGGACAAGACGGTCACGCTCGGGCCGCTCGATCGCTACGTCGTTCCTCGCAAGCGCCCGCACACCAACGTGAACGTCTCGAAGGAGGACTGCCAGTTCCTCGTCCTGCAAGGCCCGGGGAAGATCGAGTTCCAGCGCCTGCCGAAGCTCGACGAGCGCGCCGCCGCAGCCAAGTGAAAGCGGGCGCGCCGAGCGCGCCCGTTCGCGCCGCTCAGCGCGGCCAGAGCATTCCGAAGGCGATCGCGGTCACCAGCCCATAGAGGAACGCGTCGAGGCATTCCTTCGCCGCGGCGGACTTGGGCTTGCCCATCCAGATGGCGTTGGAGATGCTGCCGCCCGCGTAGGCAAGAAAGGTGACGATGCTCACCTCGCGCGCGACCGCGAGGAAGCTCAGACCCGCGGGCAGCGTCTTGCACGCGAGATAGCCGACGAGGATCGCGACGACGAGGTTCAGCACGAACCACTGCCCGAGCATCGGGCCCATGTTGGGCGCGCCGGGCTTCATCACGTTCATGAACGCGATCGGCCCGTCGATGAACTTCTGCTGCACCTCGGGCTTCTTCAGGTCGCCGTGGTCCGGGCAGTAGGGCAGGATGTATTGCCCCGGCGCGGCATTGGCGGCGCGCACGACCCTGCGCACGTCCTCTTCGTTGCTGAAGCCGTGGTACTCGCTGTTGTGCCACTTGAAGACCATGTGGATCAACGAGCTCATCACGAACACGCCGACTGCGGAAAGCACGATCGGAAGCCAGAGTTGCTCGACCGGAACCATGGTTGCTCCTCCCGTTGGGCTTGTTGTGGGCGCTACTGTACTGCGTTCGTTCGTTATTCACACTGTGACACGCGCGCAACTGTAGCGCATTCCAACAGCCGTTTCTGTTACGGAACCTACTCCCGCGGTAGGGACTTGGCCGCTTCTCGAGCGCCATACTGCTGGCGCCCGATGATGGCTGCACGCACTCGTCGACAGTCTCGCACCGAGGCTCATCCCCGCAGCGGGCAGTTGCGCATCAATCCATTTGTCGGAGGATCACTTGAATCCGAAACGATTCACTCGAATGCTCTGGTTCGGCGTGTCCCGCCTAATTGTGGCGGCGTCGCTGGCCGTCTTTTGTTCAGAGGCCGCAGCGCAAGCCGGTCCCACCATCAGGTCGACTGCCTTGGAATCGTCGAGGGTCTCCGACGAAGCCAGCACTTCGCAGGACCCGTCGTGTATCGACAAAGCCACGCTGGACCCGACGCTATCCACGTCGTTCCTCCTGGAACCCCCAAAGCCAGGCGGGCCGTTCATCGTCATCGGCTATTACGATCTCGCGCGGGGACTGCTCGCTGGTTACCAGTCCAGCACCGGCAAGCGCATCCTCCAGCAAGCGGCTTGGCGGCCGAACGGTAGGGTTACTGCTGCCGCGACGCATGTCGATCCGCAAACTGGTCGGCTCAAGACTTTCTATGGTCCGCGCATGCAGGACGGCAGGGGCACGGTGCAATTCGCGGGCGTCGACATTCGGTCGTACTTGCGTGATGCTCGCACTCGTACCCCAGGGCCACGCGCCGATGAGATCAACGAATTCATCGATAGCGACTCGGGCCAGGCGTTCTTCGAAGCAATGCCCGCGCTCTATAGCGTCCTCGAGACACTTGAGACCGATCCCAAGCTCGCGGCGTTACAGGCCCCTTTCGGCGTGCTCACAACCGCGTTGCAGATCGCCACGACGAAGTACGGCGGCTTCAATCATGCCGACTCCGTGCTCGGGGCAGGGCACGCCAACACGCTGCGTTCCAATTGCCAAGGCGCGTCGTGCGCCTTCAGTGGCAAACGTTTCACGATACACAAGAACGGCCTCTTCGATGTGGTTTCAAAGAAGAAGACGGTCGCAAGCAAGAGGGCTCCCGGACAATGTGCCGCAAGCAGCGCCGTAGCCGGCCCATTTCTGGGCATCGCACCGCGCCTTAAGAACGGAGATGGCGTCTGCGATGTTCCCGGAGATTGCTTTGGTCGTTGCGGGCAGGGTTGTGATGGCCAGCCTTGGATGGGCAACGTCTATACGCCACAATGTTGGGGGCACGACCTGTGCGTGTGTATGTGGTCCGATTCGGATTGCATTTTTTTTACATCTGACAACCCCCCAACGGGAATTGCGATGGCTGTGACGATCTCTTCGATGCTGCCCTAAGCTGGGCGGAATCTGTATTCGATGACATGATCGACTCTTTGATCGACATCTTGAATGGCATCTTGAATCTATTCGAATGAAGATACGGAGAAATAGCCTGCTGGCCACGCAGCTCGTATCAGGGCCGGCGCTCGCCCTAGTCATCGCTAGTTGTGGCGGCGGAACTGTCATTGTGGACTACGCCGTGGATGCGCAAGTCAGCCTACGCGACAGCAATGGTGCTCACGAAGCTGGTGCCGTCATCACGGTGCCCCGTCACCCGGGTTTGTCTTCCCCCTTCGATGCTGTGCAGTACCGCGGCACCGACTTTGATTGGACGTTCGGCACGGGCACGCTCGGCATGGGCGGCACGATCTCGAATCATTCGTCCGACACATTGTGTTTTCGTTTCGATCAGGCGCAGGTTCGCTCGAACTTCCACCCCGATCCGATTGCGCTGCGGACGTACTCATGGAGCGCGTTCCGCGAAAAGTGGACCCTGATAGGCTCGACTGATCCTAAGCAGCGTCGGGATTTTTCACCGCCATCGTTCTGTCTCGAGCCGGGTAAGCATGCGCGGATTTCGTTCGCCCCCGATTTGGCGGCGCTGTTCCCGACTGAGAAGATGTTCAGCGTGCGTTGGCCGGATGACGAGCCGAATCTTTCGGACAAGGGCGTGGGCAACTGGATCGCATTATCCCTGCCGATCGAAATCGGATCGACGCGTCGGATCATGGACGTGAAGCTCACGGCCGTCGACAGCAAGGCTCGCATCAGTACATATTGATTTGGCTCAGGGCACGATCGCGTCGTAGACCGTCTTGCCGCTGACCACCGTGAGCACCGGCTTGATGGCCGCGATCTCGTCCACGGGCACGGTGAAGTAATCGCGATCGAGGACGACGAGGTCGGCGTACTTGCCCGGTGCCAGCGAGCCGAGATTCGCCTCCTGGAACATGAAGTAGGCGTTCGATCGCGTGTGGGCGATCAACGCCTGCTCGCGCGTGATGGTCTCGCGATTCACCACGCCGTCGCCGAGCATCTTGCCGCTCACGGCGAACCAGAGCGTGTAGAAGGGGTTCGTCGGCGTGACCGCGGTCGCATCCGAGCCGAGGCCCCACGGGATGCCGCT
>Ga0075436_100004045_pt1 | contig 10053 bp, 7 predicted proteins | sample RhiMethybrSRZTD5_FD_75303 | JGI IMG/M metagenome (GOLD analysis project Ga0075436, IMG submission 75303) | Populus rhizosphere microbial communities from Tennessee, USA - Rhizosphere MetaG P. TD hybrid SRZTD5 | ecosystem: Host-associated > Plants > Roots > Rhizosphere > Soil | place: USA... | reverse complement strand
GGCGTTCGACCGCCTGAAGCGCTAGATCGAATCCCAGGCCAAGATGTCCGTCGCGTTCGCCGTCCAATTCGAAGCCCTGCCACTCCAACAAGATCGAGAGATCCTCCGGCTCCTGCAGTTCCACCAAGAAGACTCCTTCGCCGGGTGCGTGCAAGACACCTGGCGGCACATAGACAATGTCGCCGGGATTTACCTCGACGCGGTGGAGCAGGCCGCGCATGGTCTCGATGTCTTGGCTAATCACCAGCGACTTGAGCTCATCCTTGATCACATCTTGCTTGAGACCCAGATATACCTCGCCGCCGTCGATCATGAACCAGGCCTCCGCCTTGCCGTGCGCCCTGCTCAGGTGCTCTGCCGCGAACGACACATCGGGATGGGCATGGACGGGCAGACGCTGGCCGGCATCCAAGAGCTTGACCAGCAGGCGGGTGTCGGCCCCAAAGCGTTCCACATGCGAAGCTCCCAGCCACATCTCGGGGTTCTCCTCGATCGCGGCCTTCAAGGATTGACCGTCAGGAAGGGCACTCAGTCCAAGGGACTCTTCGCCAGCGAGCGGCGTAGTCGATGCAACCCAATCCTCCGGCTCGCGGTCGCCGGCAGGTGGCTCTCCACGAAAGTCGGTGATCTTCCGGCCCCCGCGGTAGAAGCGGTTCGGGGGGCGGTTGGATGGAAAAACCATTACGTCCACGAAGCTGTTCTCCTTCGTACGAGTGCAGCGAGATATCCATGATCATTGCGCACTAACGGACCGCGTCTTGTGAAGCGGGTGGAGATTGCTGCACAGTCGAGCTGCAACCGGTTGCCTGCTCGAAGGAGGACTCAGCACCGCATCAGTAGTGGGGCGTTTGGAGGACCCAGCGGGTCAGCTCCGTACGCGATCGGAGATTGGTCTTTGTGAGGATGTTTCGCACATGGCTTTCAACCGTGCGCTCAGAGAGTACGAGTTTGGTTGCCACCGCCTTGTTGGAAAGTCCCTCGGCCACCAGCTGGGCTATTTCGCGCTCACGGCTCGTCAGCGGGTCCTTCGCGCTAGTCGCCGCAGCGGCATCTGCGAGCAACGACTCTGCATTCCCCAGCACGCCGGGCATATCCAGCCGTCGGGCGTCAGCGGCCGCGGCGCGGGCCTGCTCGATAGACCGAGTCTGGTCGCCCTTCGCGTGGAACGCTCGAGCCAGCGCGAGTCGACCGCGGGCAACATAGGGTTGAGCGCCGAGGTTTGCGTCAACGGCAAGCCCTTCCGCGAGGTTTGCGATGGCCTCCTCGAAGTCCCCACAAGCGACGTCCAGTTCGCCAAGCCAGCGGGCCAAAGAGCCTTTATAGAAAACTGTGCCAACGCCCATCGCGACCGTGCCGGCGAAGCTCTCGCTGATCACATTGCGCAGCACCCGGCAGCCGACGGCATCACCCAGCATCGGGCCGACGTCGGTGAGATGCTGCAGCGCCCCGAAGTTGAGACCTTTGAACTGGCCAGCACTGCGAGCCAGGGGCCGAAAAATCGCTGCGGCCTCTTCAGACCGCCCGATGAGTACGAGGCCTGCAGAGACCATAGCCTGACCCACGGGAGGCAAATCGGCGACGTCGGGGATCAGCCGCATCCATCCATTTGGCAAATCACCGGCGTCCTGGCGAAGTAGCGCGAGGCACACCATCAATCCGAGGTGCGTAAAGTGGACCGATTCGTCGTGCCAGCTCTCTGCAACGCTCTCGGCTTCAGTGGCAAACCTCCGACAGCCAGCGAAATCACCTGTGAGCGCAGCTAACGACGCTTTGCGCCGAAACCAGTGCCAGCGGGCCAGCGGCAATCCAGTGCGGTCAGCTAATGTCTTGATCTCGCCCAGCTGCTGCCATGCGCTGGCGATATCTCCCTGATGGATCGCGGAATCCAAAAGCCAGATGTGCCCCCAAAGCCGAGCTAGTGGTCGACCCGTCGGCTCCGCACGTTCGACTGAGCGGTGAGCTAGCGTGACCAGCTCAGGGTCGAATGTAGGCCGAAAAATAGCTGCCGCACGCGCTCGAATCGCATCGAGTTCTGCGTTCGGATCACCGCTGGCAGCAGCATGTTCGAGGGCGGCGGTCGACCAGCCGCCGTCTGGCTCCCCGAGCTCGAACAATGTACAAGCCAGCTGTGCTTCAACCCGGGCCCGAAGATCCATCGCGGTATCCGGGTCGAGCAACTCGAGGCAGCGCTTACACAACTGCATGATGTGCTGGTTCGTGCGACGGTGACCAACCCCTTGGACGATGATCGCTGCCCGGCCGATGATGTCGGCTCGGCCGGTGCGTTCACCCTCATCAGCCGCGCGTTCGCATGATGTAAGGCTCTGCTCGAGTCGCCCGCCGAGGTATTGCGATCGTGCGAGGTCGAGGAGCAACTCAGCACGATCGAGGCGGATATCGGGTGCGCTGCTCACCCCGGGCTGGACCGACCTCAACGCAAGTAATAGATAATTCGCCGCTTCGTCGTACGCACCAGCTGCGCGAGCCGCATCCGCTGCGCGTACGGCCCACCTGGCTGCACGATCGGGCCGTCGTCCCTGCTCCCAATGCCTGGCGATCGCGCCCGCTTGCTCGTCGTGGCCGAAGGCGAGCTCCTCCAGCAGTTCAGCCGCCCTGCGATGCAGGTCCGTTTTTCGCTGCGTTGGTAGTGATGCGTACGCCGCCTCCCGAACCAGTGCATGCGCGAAGCAAATCTCATCGGGCAATTCCGGCCGGATTTCCATGAGACCCGCGGGCACGGCTGGCCGCAGCCACTCCATGACCTCCTCAGCCGAATCCACGCCAAGCAGTTGAGCAACCAGCCAAGAGGGCGCTTGCGCGCCCAGCACGCTGGTTGTCTCGACGACCACTGTTGCCTGCGGACCCGCCCCGCGCATGGCCGCTAAGACCAAATGCCGGAATTCCGGAGCGTTGGTCGTTTCGGTCCAGGGCGCGCGGCCACGAAGCTGATCCGCCGCGACCTGCGCCAGAGTTCGCAAATACAGCGGGCTTCCGCCAGATCGTCTTGCTGCCTGGCGCGCTGCGGCTCGATCGACCCGGTCGAGCGCGGCTGCGAGCAGCGCCTCAGCCTCCTCGGAACTGAGCGGACTTAGCCGCAGCACGTCGGTACCGGCACGCGCGATCAGTCCATCCAGTGCTGGATCCTCGGGATCCCGGTGTGTCGCGACAACCAGCAACGAAAGCCGCCGGATTTCGGCAGCCAGCCGTTCGAGCAGCCGGTACGTCGCACCATCGGCCCATTGAAGGTCGTCAAGGACGAGCACCATGCCGGATGCTGCCGCATGCTCCTCCAGGGCGTCCAAGACCGCAGTGTCAGCCGCGAATGTGGCAGCTGCGGCGTCCTCGGCCGAGCCGTACTCCGGATGCATGTAGCCAGCGAGCACAGCTGTGATCGCTGCACGCGGTCTGGGAAACGCACGAAGAGCCCGAGTCCAAGGCCACAGTGGCGGCATGCCCGAGTCCGGCAGCGCAGCTCCCCAGCCGATCGGAATATCCTGGCAATCCAGCACCAGCTCTTCGACGAGGCGGGTCTTGCCGATGCCCGCCGGCCCTGCGACCAGGACGAGCCGGCCGGAACCCGAGCGGGCAGCCGCGAGCCGGTGCCTGAGGAAGGCCAGTTCCTCGCCGCGCCCGACGAGTTGATCACTCGCGGTGGCCACGTACGTAGTATCGCTGCCGGTCGGCCCCTGTCGAAGCTCAGTAGTCGGGATGCCTATTACAGGAGCTGTCTGGCCCGTCCGAGGCGCGTAACTCCCTAAGGAGCCTCTGCCTGATTGTGTGATCTGCCCAAGGCCGCGGGCGCTGCCACCTGGTCGGTTCGTGCTACGCGACTGGCCGCCAGCAGCTTGCACAAGATCAAGATGGCAGCGGGACCGTTGACCAATCCGGGTACGCCAGCAGCGAATTCGCCAGTAAGCAGCGCCCAGGCAGTCCAGACCCCAGCATTACCCAAAACGATCAAGTAAGTGGACGCGGAGATCCCATCGAGCCGGTCCGCCCGCAAGACATGAATGGCTTGCGGGATGGAGACAACGCAGGAGAGGGCGGCACCGCACCAGGCCAGCATCTCCACCATGTCCATAAATGCACCTTCGCGCGATGGTGTCGCTTCGACATCGGCGGAAGCACTGATCTTGCCACTGAACCCAGCACTGAATTGATGGTGCATTTCCTAACTATCACTGTGACTGCAGCGGCTGCTGGTCGACGACCGGTCATCAGGGACTTCGTACAAACAGCTCCGGGTGGGAGCGTCAAGGTTCACCATGTCGGCTGCCGTGGCCTGGCCTTGCGGTGACGCGAAGGCGGCGCGAGCCGTCCCCCAGTCGGGCCAGGTGAGCTCGGCAATCTGGTAGTACGCGGCGCCCCGAACCGGCTAGGGGTCCCGCACGACGGTGTAATCGATCAAGCCGGGAAGCTGTTGCGTCAGGGGCACGTGCACGTCTTGGTAGTGGCGGTCGAATGCTGTGGGGTCGACCGGCGTGTCGTAGGTGATGAGGAATCGGATCATGCCGACGCTCCTTCGGGTCGCATTATTTAAGGGCGTTGTGTTCGCTGGCTAGACACGAATTGCTTTGACAGCTAGTCACCTGCTGGCTACCGACCGCAGTATCCGCTGTCTCGTCTGCCATGCAGCCACATGACGCAACGACCGGCGTTCAAGCAACTGATCAATCACTAGCAGGGCGGATAACGCTACCCATCCTCACGCTCGAGCATCCGCCCTCGCGCCGACCAGAACATGCCGGCCGCAAGACCGGTGGTGCAGACAATGATCAGAGCCAGCGGTAGTGGGGTGCCATCATCCAGCGTGCCGACCAGCGGGGCGATAGACCCGCCGATCATGAACTGGACTGCCCCCAACACGGCTGCGGCGGTGCCGGCGATATCGCCGTGTCGGCTCAGCGCGATGGCGGGGGCGTTTGGGAAGGACAGACCAGCCGCCGATACCACGACGAACAGCGGCAGCATGAAGCCGAGCAGACCGCCGAAGTTGGTCAAGGCAGTGATCAGCAAGGCGACCGCTCCGGTCAACGCTGCCAGCACTCCTACTGAAATTACCCGGACCGGGCCGAATCGGCCGACGAGCATCGGGTTGAGCTGAGTCATCAAAATCAAACCAACCGCATTCGCGCTGAACACCAAGCCAAACATCTGCGGCGATAGCCCGTACCGCTCCTGAAGAAGGAACGGGGCTCCGGCCACGTACGCGAACAGCGTGGCGAACATCAGTCCTGCCACACCGACCATGACCAGGAACATCGGATCAGAGAACAGCCGCCCGTACGCCCGGATCGAGGTGCGTGGGGAGGCCGGCTGGCGACTGGCAGCCGGCAGGGTCTCCGGCAGCGCGCGCCAGGCGACGAGCCAAAGGCCGACCGCGGCCAGCGCCAGCGCGACAAAGATGCCTCGCCAGGAGGTGACATTCAGCAGTGCGCTGCCCAAAGAGGGGGCGAGGATGGGAGCCAGGCCGAGGACCAGGATCAGCCGCGATAGCAGCTGGGCAGCCCGGATGCCGGTGAACAAATCCCGCACCACGGCCATGACCACCACCGCGACCGCGGCGCCGGCGAGGCCCTGGAGGGTACGGGTGACAGCTAGTAGGCCGATCGATGGCGCCGCCGCGCAGAGCAACGACATGCCCCCGTGGGCGCCCAAGCCGATGAGCAACGGCTTGCGCCTCCCGAATGCGTCGGACAGTGGCCCGATGATCAGCTGACCGAAGCCAAGGCCGACCAGTAGCCCGGTGATGGTCAGCTGGGCCTGCGAAGCGGTGGCACCCATTTCACTGCTGAGCTGCGGGAGCGCGGGCAGATAGGTGTCGATGGTCAGCGGCCCAATGGCCATCAATGCGCCGAGCACAACGACCAACCGGACATAGCGGCGCCCGACGAACGTGGAGGCGAGGGACTGGACGGCTGGGATTTCAAGGGCCGAATCGGCCACGGATGTCATGGAGCTTTTCCTCACGGATTGCTTCGATGGTGCACGACACTGTGACCAAGATCATTCCAATAGGCCCGGCGAGGCGATATCCGCACCAGACCTTCATTTCTGGCAACCGCGGCGGTTCGGCATTCATTCCGCCGACGCGATTTGGAGCAGACCCCTCAGATGCGGCGATGCTGATGTGGGCCGCGCGCCCGACCGCGATCGGATTTGCCGCGGGGTCGCGTTGAGCTTCGCCGATGTAGGTGCTCTAGGGCTGGCCATCCTTTGAGTCGTGGAGGAAGCTACTTGTGAGAGCCTGATAGCCGCTGTCGTTGGGGTCTTAAGGCGCGGAAGGCTCGGAATCGTGTCGAGCCTGAGGGAGGCTGTGGCCGTTAACTGCCGCGAGTGTTCAGCCTCCAACGAGGACTTCGCGCGCCAGTGCGCCAATTGCGGGGCCGCTCTTCCGCGGGTGTGTCCCATTTGCAGTGCGGTAAATGACGTCGAAGCGCGGTTTTGTTCCAGCTGCGGTACGCGCCTCAAGGATGCATCGCTGGGGGGCGGACGCGCCCGTTCGAAAAGGGTACGCGGCTATCTGCGACGAAAGCTGCGTCAGCGTTTCCTTCGCGCCGGGACGGAGACAGCAGGCGAGCGGCGCCAGGTGACGGTGCTGTTCGTCGATCTGGTCCAGTCCACCGAAATCATCAGTGCGTTGGGCGATGAAGAGATGGCTGAGTTGCTCGACGAGTTCGTCGGCGGCATCGGCAGGATCATGGATGACCTGGAAGGGACAGTCGTCGACGTCATGGGCGATGGGGCCTTGTGCATGTTTGGTGCGTCGGTCGCCCACGAGGACGATCCCGAACGGGCCCTTCGCGCCGCGCTTGCCATTCGCGAGTTTGTCTCCGAACTTGGTCCCATTCGCATGGCTGGGGCGGATCGGCGACCGGAGGTCCGCATCGGTGTGAACACCGGCACGGTGGTCATGCGGGTCATCGGCCAGGACTATCAGCCGACCTATGCAACGATCGGCGACGCCGTGCATCTGACGCAGCGGTTGGAGGCAGCGGCCAGACCGAGCGAAATCCTCGTCTCCGACAAGACACGCCAGCTTGTTGCCTCCTTGTTCCGCTTTAGCGAACCCGAGCCCTTCACCTTCAAAGGCTTAACTCGCCCGCGAAAAGCGGCTCGGCTGCTCAGCGAGCAAGACACCGTGCATCGGCGACCTATTGATGCCAACAGCGCGGCATTCGTGGGGCGTGAAGGCGACCTCGCTACGCTGCAGGCGCGCTTGGACGAGTTGACCGTCGGACGAGCGGGCAGCATCATCACGATTTGGGGTGAGGCCGGGATCGGCAAGTCGCGGCTGGTGGCCGAGTTGCATGGGTGTGCCCCGCCGACAGTCACCTGGCTGCAGGGACGCGCGCTGTCCTACGCCCAAAACGCGCCGTACTCGATCATCGCTCAGCAGATCCGCCGCGCGGCCGGAATCCGCGTAGGAGACACCGAGCACTCGGCAACGGCCAAGCTGCGTGACATGGTGACCCGCGCATGTGGTCCGCAATATGCCCGAGGGGCCTATCCGTTCATCGCCACCGCGTTGGGCATGCGCCTGGAGGAGTCTGAGGCCTCCCTGTTGGAGGGGTTGTCGGGAGACCCGCTGCAGCATGAAGTTGTTCGTGCGCTGCGCACGCTGGTGGGTGCAACTGCCAGGCGAGCCCCGCTAGTGCTTGTTTTCGAGGACCTGCACTGGAGCGATCAGGCATCGACGGCGGCGATCGAGGAGCTGCTGCCGCTGGGCGAGGATCACCCGATTCTGTACGTGCTGGTCGCCCGACCTGACACTCATGCCCCGTCGTTGGCGCTCCGGGAGAAGATCGAGGAGCTCTACCCCCGCCGTTTCACCAGCGTCAATCTTGGTCCGCTGTCAGGGCAGGCCAGTGCCGGCATTGCCATGAACCTGCTGAAGGCCGACTCGCTTTCCACTGAGTTACGCAAACTCGTGCTGGAGAAGGCTGAGGGTGTTCCGTTGTTCGTCGAGGAGCTCACCAGATCCCTCGTCGAGCAGGGCGCGTTGACGCGACAGGGCGTGAGCTGGCGACTTAGCGCTTCTGCTGACGAATTGACGGTTCCCGACACAGTCCAAGGCATCATTTTGGCGCGGCTGGATCGCCTCCCTGACCCTCTGAGGCGCGTGCTCCAAGTCGCATCGGTTGTTGGACCGATCCTGCCGTACTCGGTGCTGGCCAAGGTGAGCGGCGCTAACAGACAGCTCTCCTCGCAGCTGCGCGACCTGCAGCGGCTGGATTTTCTTCGGGAGACCCGGCGACGGCCCGACACCGAGTATGTCTTCAAGCACGCGTTGATCCGAGACGTCGCCTACAGCACTCTTTTGACTCGCCAACGCAGGCAACTGCACCGGCGGGTCGGCGAGGCCATGGAGGCCCTACTGGGCGAGCGGCTCGGGGAATTCCACAGCATCATCGCCGAGCACTTCCTGCGCGCTGAGGCTTGGGCCAAGGCGGCGGATTACCTACTACAGGCTGGCGATGAGGCGGCTCGGCTGTCCGCGGACGCGGAGGCGCGTGGCCACTATGAGAAGGCAATGAATGCCCTGGCTCAACTGCCCGACACAGTCGAGAACCGCCGCCGCCGCGTCGACACCACCATTAAGCAGGCTGCCGCCTCCTGGATCGCTGACCCGCCGGACCTGAACCTCAGGCGCTTGGCTGCGGCTGAGGCCTTGGCTGGCGAGCTACCGACCGTTGACCGGGCCACCGGCGAGGACCGCCTCCGCTTGGGTCGGGTGCGCTATTGGATGGGCCGAATCCACCACGTCGCAGGTAATCCCCGGCAAGCGATCGCCTACTACCGGCAGGTTCTGGCAGTTGGGCAGGAACTCGGCGACGAACAGCTGACGGCGATCCCTTCAGCCATGATCGGCATGTCACTCGCCGTGCAAGGTCAATGGGCAAAGGCAGGCGAGCTGCTTGATCAAGCGGTGCCCGCCCTGGAGCGCGCCGGCGAGTGGCGGGACTGGTGCCGGGCGGTCGGGTACATCGGCATCTCAATCGTGGCCCGAGGCGACTATTACCGAGGCGTCGCCGAGGCACAACGTGCCCTGGATCGCGCGCTCGAACTCAACGATCAAGCCATCAGCGGTTCCAACCACATCCTGGTGTGTGTTACCCACCTACTTAACGAGCGAATGGAGGCCCTAGCCGCCGCAGCCGACCAAGCGGTAAAGGCCGCCGAGCGGTCAGGCGATCACGTCATCCTGCACCTCGGTCTCGGCTTTCGCGGTTGGGCCAACGGAAGACTCGGCCACCATGCCGCTGCGTGCAAAGACATGGAGCAGTCGAACGCCGTCGGTACTGGTCTCGGTCCACTCATCCTTGCCGATTGGTTCGCCGTCGGCCGCGCTGACATCGCACTGTCCGCGGGACACATCGACGAGGCTTTGATGCTCGCCGCACAAGCGGTAGAGGCTGCTGAACAGGTCGATAGCGTCTTTACCGCAGGCCTAGCCCACCGGGTATGGGCCCAGGCGCTCGCCGCCGCTACCCCGCCGCGTTGGGACGAGGCCGAGGCGCACCTGACGATCTGCCTCCGGGAGCTTGAATCCGGGGATGCCCGCCTTCCAGCCGCCCACGCGCGGCTTTTCTGGGCACAACTGTGTCGCGAGCGCAAGGACACGGCGGCTGCACTCGACCACGCGCAGAAGGCGGCCAATCAGTTCGCTGCGTCGCAACTGGGCGACGAATTGAGGCTGGCGCTCGGGCTCATCGACGATTTAGGCGAGGTATGAATGACAAGGCTCGGCTGACTTACCCAAGGTCAGGGCGAGTCGAGGACGAATTGCCACCGTGAGTGCGCTTGGGAGGGTGCTCAGCGACCAGCCGCGTCCGAACAAGGTCGGCGCCTCCGAGGAGATCGTTCTGGGAGCGTCGATAGATCGTCACGCGCCTCAGGGCCGAGACGGATCCCGCAGAGGACGGCACAAACTCGGGACGGCTCATTTAGAAATTAGCAAGTGCATTGTGGTGCTGTGCTTCTGCTATACGGACCCAAAGTATCGCTACCAAGCATGGGCAAGCCCGCTCTGACTAGGACTGGAGCCAAGGG
>Ga0075436_100004044_pt1 | contig 10055 bp, 19 predicted proteins | sample RhiMethybrSRZTD5_FD_75303 | JGI IMG/M metagenome (GOLD analysis project Ga0075436, IMG submission 75303) | Populus rhizosphere microbial communities from Tennessee, USA - Rhizosphere MetaG P. TD hybrid SRZTD5 | ecosystem: Host-associated > Plants > Roots > Rhizosphere > Soil | place: USA... | reverse complement strand
CGACGACCACCACCACACCTCGGCCGCGCTCCACGGCGCCCAAGGCCGACGACGAGAAGAAGGCCTCCGCACCGCGCGCGCGGGCCGCCGCCAAGCCGAAGACTGACGATGCCAAGCCCGCGGCTGCAAAGAAGCCCGCCCCGAAGAAGAAGGCCGAGTAAATGCTCCTTCCGAAGCGAGTCAAGTACCGCAAGATGCACCGCGGCCGCCGCCAGGGCATTGCGACGCAGGGCGCCACCGTGGCCTTCGGCGACTTCGGCCTTCAGGCCATGGAGGCCTGCTGGATGAGCAACCGGCAGATCGAGGCCGCCCGCCGGGCGATGACGCGCCACGTGAAGCGCGGCGGACAGATCTGGATCCGCGTGTTCCCGGACAAGTCGATCACCAAGAAGCCGGCCGAGACCCGCATGGGCTCAGGCAAGGGCAACCCCGAGGGTTGGGTGGCGGTGGTCAAGCCCGGACGCGTCCTCTTCGAGATGGGCGGCGTGACGCCGCAGGTCGCGAAGGAGGCCATGAAGCTGGCCGCGGCGAAGCTGCCGATCAAGACCCGCTTCGTGAGCTCCGAGTCGGCTGGAGGTGGGCGATGAAGGTCGACGAGCTCCGCGTTCTCGAGGAGGACGAGCTGAGCACGCGCCTGAAGACGTCGCGCCGCGAGCTGTACGAGCTGCGCTTCAAGAGCGCGGTCGGCCAGCTCGAGAACTCGAGCCAGATCGCCAAGGTGCGGCACGACATCGCGCGCATCCTCACCGTGCTCAACGAGCGCGAGCTCGGGATCAGCACCATCCAGGTCGCGGCGCCCCTCGAGGAGGCCGCCGTGGCAGCACCGCGCAAGGCGAAGCCGAAGCGCAAAGAGTTCGTCGACGAAGAGGACGAGCCGGCCGCGGAGGCAGCCGGTGAGACGGTCGCCGAGGCCGCGGAGCCCGAGCCCGAGCCTGTGGCCGAAGAGAAACCGAAGCGTGCAAGGCGCTCCACGAAGGCGGCAAAGGAATAGAGATGACGGACACAGCGACCAAGGTTGCGGAGAAAGCCACGGCGGCGCGCGGACAGCGCAAGCTGCGGCTCGGCACCGTGATCACCGACAGCATGAACAAGACGGTCATCGTCCAGGTCGGCACGTCCAAGGCGCACCGCCTCTACCGCAAGACGGTGCAGCAGCGGACCAAGTTCAAGGTCCACGACGAGAAGGGCGAGTGCGGCACTGGCGACCTCGTTCGGATCATGGAGACGAGACCGATCTCGAAAGAGAAGCGCTGGCGCGTGGTCGAGATCGTGGAGAAGGCGAAGTAACGCGATGGTCCAGCAGGAAACCCGTCTCAAGGTCGCGGACAACTCAGGTGCGAAGGAGCTCCTGGTCATCCGCGTCGCGGGCGGGCACTACCGCCGCTACGCCTACGTGGGCGACATCATCACCGCCACCGTGAAGTCGGCCCAGCCTGGCGGGCAGGTCAAGAAGGGCGAGGTCGTGAAGGCCGTGGTCGTCCGCGTCAACAAGGAGTACAAGCGGCCCGACGGCTCGCTGATCCGCTTCGACGAGAACGCGGCGGTGCTTCTGGCGCAGGCGAACAACCCTCGGGGCACTCGTATCTTCGGACCGGTCGCCCGCGAGCTTCGCGAGCGGAACTTCATGAAGATCATCAGCCTGGCTCCCGAGGTCCTCTAAGAAATGCTCAAGAACAAAGTTCAACCCACCCGCCACTGGCTCGACCTGGCTCCCGGTGACCCCGTGATCGTCATCGCGGGCAAGGACAAGGGCAAGCAGGGCGAGGTGCTGCGCACCATCCCTGACAAGCACAAGATCGTCGTCAAGGGCGTGAACATCCTGAAGCGGCACCAGAAGGCCGGCCAGCAGCGGCGAGGCGTCTCGGTCGCGCAGGGTGGCGTGGTGGACTTCGAGGCGCCTCTCGCCTACTCGAACGTGATGCTCGTCTGTCCGTCGTGCAGCCGGCCGACGCGGGTGAAGCACACCGTGCTCGAGTCGGGCGCGCGGGCGCTCGAGTGCCGCAACTGCGGTGAGCCGTACGAGCGCGTGAGGAAGACCGAGGCTCAATGACCAAGCAGAAGACCCAGGCGAAGCCGTCGACCCCCAAGAAGTCCACAGGGGCCAAGGGCGCGCACCTCCAGGATCAGGGTCCTGGCACGCGCGCCGAAGCGCCGCCGCGGATGCAGACGATCTACCGCGACACGATCGCGGCGCAGCTGACGAAGGAGTTCGACTACGGCAACCCAATGCAGGTGCCGCGGCTCGCGAAGATCGTGGTCAACATCGGCATCGGCGAGGCCAAGGACAACGACAAGGCGCTCGACGCGGCCGTCGGCGACGTCGTGACCATCACGGGCCAGAAGCCCCAGCTGGTGAAGGCGCGCAAGTCCGTCGCCGCGTTCAAGCTGCGCGCCGGCCAGACCGTGGGCATCAAGACGACCCTCCGCGGGCGCCGCATGTGGTACTTCCTCGACAAGCTCGTCAACGTCGCGCTCCCGAGGATTCGCGACTTCCGCGGGGTGAACCCGGAAGGTTTCGACGGACGCGGGAACTACTCGCTCGGCCTGCGCGAGCAGGTCGTGTTTCCGGAGATCGACTACGACAAGATCGACAAACTGCGCGGGCTGGAAGTGTCGATCGTCACCACAGCCCGCACCGACGACGAGGCCCGCAGCCTGCTGACCAGGCTCGGCATGCCATTCAGGAAGAGGTAAGAGAGTTTGGCCAAGAAGTCTTCACTCGAGCGCTGGAAGCGAGACATGGTGCACCCGAAGTACAAGGTCCGGTTCCACAATCGCTGCCGCATCTGCGGGCGCTCACGGGCGTACCTGCGCAAGTTCGGCATGTGCCGCATCTGCTTCCGCACCCACGCAGCCGAGGGCCGCATCCCCGGCGTGACCAAGAGCAGCTGGTGATGATGGCGACCAACGCCCCCACGAGGCCACCCGCGCCCAAACCGACGGCCAAGATGCCGAAGAAGGCCGCAACCGGCATCGTCAGCGACCCGATCGCGGACATGCTCACGCGCATTCGCAACGGGAGCGGCGCGCGGCATCCGGAGGTGAAGGTGCCGGCGTCGAGGCTGAAGCTGGAGATCGCGCGCGTCCTCAAGGACGAGGGCTACATCGCGGGCTATGAGGTCGACGCGGACGGCGCCACCCAGACGATGCGTATCATCTTCAAGTCCCGCCCCGATCGCTCTCGCGTGATCTCGGGCATCAAGAGGATCAGCCGTCCCGGACTGCGCGTCTACGCACGCAAGACTGAGATCCCTCGCGTGCTGGGTGGGCTCGGTATCGCCATCCTCAGCACGAGCGAAGGCGTCATGAGCGGGCGGCAGGCCAATGGAAAGGGGCTGGGCGGCGAAGTCCTGGCCTACGTCTGGTAGCAGGAGTCAAGAGGAAGGTTGTCGCGGATAGGGAAGCTGCCGATCAACGTGCCGGACAAGGTGAAGGTCACCGTGTCGACGGGCGCCGTGAAAGTCGAGGGCCCGAAGGGCCAGCTCGAGCGCACCCTGCCGCGTGACATCACCATCAAGCAGGCTGACGGACAGCTCGTCTTCGAGCGGCCGTCCGATGACTACCGCCACCGGGCGCTCCACGGCCTCGTGCGCAGCCTCGTCGCCAACATGGTGACGGGCGTGAACGAGGGCTTCACGAAGCACCTCGAGCTCGTCGGCGTGGGCTACCGCGTCGCCAAGCAGGGCGAGGAGCTGGTCCTGAGCCTGGGCTACTCGCACCCGATCCGGTTCAAGCCGCCGCAGGGCATAAGCATCGACGTGCAGGACCCGACCAAGTTCTCCGTGTCCGGCATATCGATCGAGGACGTCGGCCAGGTGGCCGCGAACCTCCGCTCCATGCGCCCGCCCGAGCCGTACAAGGGCAAGGGCGTGATGTACCGCGGCGAGAAGATCCGGCGCAAGGCCGGCAAGGCCGGCAAGGGCGCGAAGGCGGCGGGATGATCAAGAACACGGACCGCAAGGTCAACCGGTTGAAGAGGCACAGGCGCGTGCGAGTCAAGACGTCGGGAACGGCGGAGAGGCCGCGGCTCGCGGTGTTCCGCAGCCTCAACCACCTGTACGCGCAGGTCATCGACGACCAGGGCGGCCGGACGCTGGCCTCGGCATCGACCGTCGCCCTCAACAAGAAGAAGGGCAACGGAATGGAAGAGGCCACGTCGGTGGGCAAGGCGATCGCCGACAAGGCGAAGGCCGCAGGCGTCAAGCAGGTCGTGTTCGACCGCGGCGGCTTCCTCTATCACGGAAGAATCAAGGCTCTGGCGGACGCCGCCCGCGAAGCCGGCCTCGAGTTTTAAGGAGAGCACTTGGGATCTCGATTTCCATCCAGGCCCTACTCGAGCGGGGAGCGCTCCGAGCTCGCCGACAGAGTGGTCCGCGTCAACCGCGTTGCCAAGGTCGTAAAGGGCGGCCGCAAGTTCTCGTTCAGCGCGCTGATCGTGGTCGGCGACATGAACGGGCGGGTCGGCGCCGGCATCGGCAAGGCGCGCGAGGTGACGGAGGCCATCCGCAAGGGGATGGAGGTCGCCAAGCGGAACATGATCACGGTGCCGATGGTCGGCACGACCATCCCGCACGAGGTCAACCTCAAGCTGGGCTCGGCCAGGATCATGCTGAAGCCCGCGGCGCCCGGCACCGGCGTGATCTCCGGCGGTGCGATGCGCGCCGTGATCGAGACCGCGGGGATCAAGGACATCCTCACCAAGTCACACGGCACCAACAACCCGATCAACACCGTCCGCGCGACCCTCGCCGCGCTCCAGCAGCTGCGCACCGCGCAGCAGGTCGCCGAGGTGCGCAGCAAAGAGGTCGAGCAGATCGTCGGCCGCCGCCTGGCCAACGCCTATCGGCGGAACGAGCCGTCGACCGCGGCCCCGGTGGGCGCTCCGACCGGAGCTGAGTCATGACCGCCAAGGCGAGCGACAGCAAGATGATCAAGGCGACGCTCATGAAGAGCGCAATCGGCGCCAAGCCGTCGATCCGCGCGACTGTCGAGTCGCTGGGATTCCGGCGTCTCAACCAGACCCGCGAGCTTCCAGACAACGACGCAGTTCGCGGGATGCTGAAGACCGTCGACTTCCTCGTCGCGGTGGAGGGCCAGGAGTACATCCGCCCCAAGCGGGCGAAGTACAAGATCTGGCGCGCGCGCTCCACCAAGAAGCACCAGAGGGGTCACTAACCCTATGTACCTCCACGACCTCAAGTCGCCCGCCGGATCAAGGTCGCGCCGCCAGCGTGTCGGCCGCGGCACAGGGTCCGGGCGCGGCAAGACGTCAGGCCGCGGCCAGAAGGGGCAGAACGCCCGCAGCGAAGGCTTCCGGGTCGGTTTCGAGGGCGGCCAGATGCCCCTGGCACAGCGCATCCCGAAGCTGCCCGGCTTCAAGAACCACTTCAAGAAGGTCTACGCGGTGGTCAACATCGTGAAGCTGAACCGCTTCGACGCCGGCACGACCGTCGACGCTGACGCGCTGGTCTCGGCGGGCCTCGTGCGACACGGCGAGGAGATCAAGGTGCTCGGCACGGGTGGGCTCGACAGGAAGCTCAATGTCGAGGCGCACGCCTTCAGCAGCAGCGCCCGCTCCGCCATCGAGGGTCAGGGTGGGTCAGTGAAGGTCCTCGGCGAGCCCCGCAAGCGGGGGCCCAAGCGATCTCGGAAATCGACCGAGACCGCGCCCGCCGCTCAAAATGAAGAAGGTGGCTCCACTCCTCCGGAGGATTAGCGGATGAACCTCCTAGAGGCGCTGGTCAACGCGATCCGGCTTCCCGAGCTCCGCAACAAGATCCTGTTCACGGGCTTCATCCTCGTGATCTTCAGGCTGTTTGCGAACGTCGCACTGCCGCAGGCCAGCCCGTCGGCCCTAGCGAACCTCTTCAACTCTCAGGCCCTGCTCGGCCTGCTCGACCTCTTCTCGGGAGGCGGTCTTTCGAGGTTCAGCGTCGTCGCCATGGGCATGAACCCGTACATCAACGCCACGATCATCATGCAGCTGATGACGGTGATCTCCGAGCGCATCAAGGAGATCCAGAAAGAGGGCGAGGCGGGCCGCCGGCGCATCCAGCGCTGGAGCCGCTATCTCACGGTCGCGCTCGGCGCGGGCCAGGCCTACGGCTTCACGGTCCTGTTCCAGAACACGAGCCCCGCGATCCTCCCGCCGCTCGACTGGTTCCCGCGCCTGGAGATCATCCTCACGCTGACCGCCGGCACCGTGATGCTGATGTGGTTCGGCGAGCTGATCACCGAGTACGGCATCGGCAACGGTGTGTCGCTGATCATCTTCGCCGGCATCATCGGCCGCGGCCCGCAGGGCGTCGCGGCGGTCTTTGCGGCACACACCACCGGCGGCGGGCTTGCCGACTACGTGCCGTTCATCCTGTTCGGCGGAATCGCGCTGATCATGACCGCGGTCATCATCGAGGTGCAGCAGGCGGTGCGAAAGATCCCGATCCAATCGGCGCAGCGCGTCGCGCAGGGGTCGCGGACGGTGACCCGGCAAAGCTTCCTGCCACTGCGCGTCAACCACGCCGGCGTGATCCCGATCATCTTTGCGATCTCGGTCATGTTTCTGCCGACCATCCTGGCGAACTACTTCACTGGGGCGCCCCCCGACACCTGGTACTACAAGGCGGCCGCGTGGCTTCGCGGCAACTGGGACCCCGCCACGAGCAACGTGCCGATGGCGATCACGTACAACGCGCTCTATTTCGCCTTCACGTTCGGCTTCACGTACTTCTACACCGCGATCACGTTCGAGGTGCATGACGTCGCGGACAACCTGAAGCGGTACTCGAGCTTCATCCCGGGCATCCGGCCGGGACGCCCGACAGAGGAGTACCTCGGGTCGGTGATGAACAGGGTCACATTCGCGGGGGCGATCTTCCTCGGGTTCATCACCGTGATCCTGCCCATCGCGACAGCACAGATCTCAGGCATCCCGCATCAGCAGATGTATCTCGGTGGTACCGCGATCCTGATCGTCGTGGGCGTGGCCCTCGACACCATGAAGCAGCTGCAGACGCAGCTGGTCATGCGCCAGTACCGCGGCTTCATTCGTTAGGCGCGTCGTGAACTTGCTGCTGTACGGCCCTCCCGGGAGTGGCAAGGGCACGCAGGCCGCCATGCTCGAGGAGCGGTTCGAGATACCGCACATCTCGACCGGCGACATCCTCCGCGCCGAGGTTAAGGCGGGGACGCCGCTCGGAAAGGAGGCCCAGCCGATCATGTCCCGGGGCGACTACGTGCCGGACGAGATCATGGTCGGGATCATCCGCAATCGCCTCGTGGAGAAGGACACTGGCCGGGGCTTCATCCTGGACGGGTTCCCGCGGACGATCCCCCAGGCCGAAGCCCTGGACGCCCTTCTGACCGAGATTGGCAAGCCGTTCGACCGCGTCGTGTACCTGCGGGTGGAAACACCTGAGCTCGTGAAGCGCCTGGCGGGCCGGATGACCTGTCCGGTCGACCAGAAGACCTTCCCGCCCGGTACCGGATTGTGTCCGGAGCACCGCGTGCCGCTGGAGCAGCGCCCCGACGACCGCCCCGAGGCGGTGCAGAACCGGATCGAGGTCTACCTCGCAAAGACACTGCCGCTGCTCGATTACTACCGCACGATGGGCGGCGGGCAGCTGGTTTCCGAGGTCGAGGGAGCGGGCACAATCGACGAGATCCACTCCCGAGTTCTCAAGGCCGTGGGCCGGGGGACGGGGGTGTCCAACTCATGATCAACCTCAAAACCAAGCATGAGATCGAGCTCATGGCCCGGGCCGGCCGGCTGCTGGCCTCGGTCCTTCCGCCGCTGTCCGCGGCCTGCGAGCCCGGCGTCAAGACGATCGAGCTGGACGGGATCGCCGACAAGCTCATCCGGGCGGGCGGCGCCGTCCCGGGCTTCCTCGGCTACAACGGCTTTCCGCGCTCGATCTGCGTGTCGATCAACGACGAGGCGGTGCACGGCATCCCCGGCAGCCGAAAGATCCAGAACGGCGACCTGGTCAGCCTCGACCTGGGCCTGATCCTCGAAGGCTTCTGGGCGGATGTCGGCATCACCGTCGGGGTCGGGGATGTCACGCCCGAGGCGGCGCGACTGATGAAGGTCACCGAGGAGGCGCTGAACGTCGGCATCGCCAAGGCGCAGCCCGGGGGCTGGCTGGGCGACGTCTCGAGCGCCATCCAGAACCACGTCGAGGCGGCCGGTTTCTCCGTCATCCGCCAGTTCGTGGGCCACGGGATCGGGCGGAACATGCACGAGGACCCCCAGGTGCCCAATTTCGGCCGTCCTGGGACGCCTCCGCGGCTCAAGGCGGGCATGACCCTGGCGATCGAGCCGATGGTCAACGCCGGCTCCTACGAGGTCTACATGAAGCCGGACGGCTGGACGATCTGCACCGCCGACGGCTCCCTTTCGGCCTACTTCGAGCACACCGTCGCCATCACGGAATCAGGGCCGATCGTGCTGACGGCGGAACCTGCTTTTCTCCCCGCCAAGCGGGGCGGGTAGGGAGGGTACGTTCTCCTTCAACTCAGCCCAGGCTCGCGCTTGGTATAATCGCCGTTCGTGCCTCGGCGTCCCTCACTCGTGAAGGGGGTCGTGCTGGAGCCTCTTCCCAACGGTGTGTACCGGGTTGAGCTCGAGAACGGGGCCAAGGTCCTCGCCCACGTTGCCGATCGCGCCGGCACCCACTTCACCCGGCTCCTGGCCGGCGACAAGGTCGGGGTCGAGCTGGCGGAGAGCGATCGCTCGCGTGGGCGAATTCGAGAGATTTGGAGATGAAGGTTCGTCCGTCGGTCAAGAAGATGTGTCCGAGCTGCAAGGTGATCAAGCGCAACGGCGTGGTGCGCGTGATCTGCTCGAAGACACCCAAGCACAAGCAGAGGCAGGGTTAAGTGGCAAGAATCGCGGGCGTTGACATCCCGCCGCAGAAGCGCGTCGTCATCTCGTTGACCTACATCACGGGCATCGGCGACACGACCGCCCAGAAGCTCGTCAAGACGGCGGGCGTGAACCCCGACACCAGGGTCAAGGACCTCAGCGATGAGGAGGTCACGCGCCTCCGCCAGATCATCGACCGGATGGCCACGGCTAAGGAGCTGCTCATCGAGGGTGACCTCCGCCGTGACGTGGCGACCAACATCAAGCGCATGACCGAGATCGGCTCCTACCGGGGCGCCAGGCACCGTCGCGGCCTTCCCGTGCGCGGCCAGCGCACGCGCACGAACGCGCGCAGCCGGCGCGGTCCGAAGCGCGCTGTGGCGGGCAAGAAGAAGGTCAAGGCGGGCAAGTAGTAAGTGGCAAAAGCAAAGAAGGTCGTACGCACCCGCCGCCGCGAGCGGAAGAACGTGGTCAATGGACAGGCTCACATCCAGTCCACGTTCAACAACACGATCATCAGCATCAGCGACGTCGACGGGAACGTCATCTCCTGGGGCTCCGCCGGTGCGCAGGGGTTCAAGGGCAGCCGCAAGTCGACGCCCTACGCCGCGCAGATCACAGCCGAGGCAACCGCAAAGAAGGCGCTCGAGCACGGCATGCGCTCGATCGAGGTGTTCGTGCGCGGGCCGGGCGCCGGCCGTGAGGCCGCGATCCGCTCGCTGCAGGCGACCGGCCTCGAGGTGAGCGCGATCACTGACGTGACGCCGATCCCGCACAACGGCTGCCGGCCGCCGAAGAGGAGACGGGTCTAGTGGCCAACTACTCCGGCCCCGTCTGCCGGTTCTGCCGCCGCGAGGGCGCCAAGCTCTATTTGAAGGGCGAGCGCTGCTACACGCCCAAGTGCGCGATCGAGCGCCGCGCGTTTGCGCCCGGCATGCACGGCCAGGCGCGCAAGCGCAAGACGTCCGACTATGGCGTCCAGCTGCGCGCGAAGCAGAAGGCGCGCCGCATCTACGGCCTGCTCGAGAAGCAGTTCCGCAACTATTTCGACCAGGCCACCCGTGAGCCCGGCGTAACCGGTGTCAACCTGCTGCGACACCTCGAGCTGCGGCTGGACAACGTCGTCTACAGGCTCGGTTTGGGCACGTCGCGCAAGCAGGCGCGGCAGCTCGTCTCGCACCGGCATTTCGAGGTG
>Ga0075436_100004043_pt1 | contig 10055 bp, 8 predicted proteins | sample RhiMethybrSRZTD5_FD_75303 | JGI IMG/M metagenome (GOLD analysis project Ga0075436, IMG submission 75303) | Populus rhizosphere microbial communities from Tennessee, USA - Rhizosphere MetaG P. TD hybrid SRZTD5 | ecosystem: Host-associated > Plants > Roots > Rhizosphere > Soil | place: USA... | reverse complement strand
AGCCGCTGATCAACATCGAATTCAACCGTATGCCTGCGGATCCGGCTGCGGTATTCAAGGCCTACGCCGCCGGAAGCGGCGTGAGTGCTTACGGCACGCCGACGAAGTTCAGATACATCGTGACTAATCGAGTTCGAGACGGCGAGGCAATGGACGGCTTTTTGCGAACGTCGAGTCTTGCGTCAGGCGATTACATCGTGAAGATTATTGCCGAAGATTTCGTGGGCAATCGCGCGACCGGCGCGAGTACAGAGTTGCCGATTTCCATTCATAATTGATAACCGCGATAGGCTCGTTAACAGTGCCGGCGAGTCTCGACAATTTGAGCGCTTGCTGATAGCATTTTCGCTGTTCGACGCGGTGGCGCAGCGCCTCCGCTTAAGTTTGGTTCAGGAGCGCGTCTTCTCTGTTCGGAAATGTCTGCTGATACCTCTGCTCGACTTTCTTCCGGGTAGCCAAAACGAGTTCCTTCTAACAATAGTTTCGTTAGAAACTCAGGAGAAACAATGAGAATATTCGTTGGAAATCTGTCGTACCAGACGACGGAAGATCAGCTCACCGATCTGTTTTCGGAGGTAGGTACAGTCGAGTCGGCCACTATCGTGACGGACCGCGACACAGGACGTTCGCGCGGCTTCGCGTTCATCGAGATGGACAAGGACGCGGCGGCGCAGGCCATCGAAAAGTTCAACGGTGTTGAGCTTAATGGCCGCGCGATTAACGTCAATGAAGCGCGCCCGCGACCCGAGCGAAACTTCGGCGGTGGCGGTGCCGGAGGAAGAGGAGGCGGCTACGGCGGAGGACGCGGACAACGCCGCGAGCCGCGCTGGTAGTCGCTTCCAAGAGAAATAAACGAAAAGGCCGGATCATCGTCCGGCCTTTTCCATTTGGGGATATCTGTCTCGCAAAAGTTCACATATTAACGAATCGCATCATTGCTTCGGGATACCTCATTCCTGCCGCGACTCCCTTCGGAGCTACAGCATCGATGCAAGCGAGATCGTCGACGCTGAGAGTGATACTCGACGCCGCGATGTTCTCTTCAAGGTAGGCTCGCCGTTTTGTGCCGGGAATCGGAACAATGTCATCACCCTGAACGAGCACCCACGCCAATGCTAGCTGCCCCGGAGTCACTCCCTTTTCGCGAGCGATGTCGGTCACGCTCTCGACCAGCTTAAGATTCTTCGCAAAGTTCTCTCCCTGGAATCGCGGCGAGTAACGGCGGTAATCATCCGCGGCGAGATCGTCGATGCTCTTGATTTGGCCTGTCAGGAATCCGCGGCCGAGCGGACTGTAAGCGACAAACCCGACTCCAAGCTCGCGAATCGTCGCGAGAATTTCATCTTCAGGATCGCGGCTCCAAAGAGAGTACTCGGTTTGAAGCGCGCTGATCGGATGAACCGCATTCGCGCGGCGTATCGTGTCAGGGGCCGCTTCGCTTAGACCGAGGAAACGCACCTTGCCTTCTTTCACAAGATCGGCCATCGCTCCAATTGTCTCTTCGATTGGAACCTTCGGGTCGACTCGGTGCTGATAATAGAGGTCGATGCGGTCGATGCCCAGTCTCTTGAGCGAGCCTTCGCAGGCTTCGCGAACGTATTCGGGCCGTCCGTTGATCGAACGTCCGGTCTCGCTCGTCGGGTCCCGTTGAATGCCAAACTTGGTTGCGATGATCACTTCGTCGCGGCGTCCTCGAAACGCCTTACCAAGCAGCTCTTCATTCTTGTAAGGTCCGTACATATCGGACGTGTCGAAGAAATCGACGCCCAGTTCAATCGCTCGATTGAGCGTGGCGATGGATTCGGCTTCATCGGTCTCGCCGTAGAACTCTGACATCCCCATGCAACCCAGTCCTTGCTCCGAGACGATCAGACCTTGCGTTCCAAGCTTTCGTTTGTTCATTGGTTTCTTTATTCGACTCCCGCTCTGTGAAGCATCTGTTCGCGCTTCGCTTTGAATTCTGTGCCCGGTTTCCACTCGGGATACCTTTCGGAGTTCGCGACTCGATAGCCTACCGTCATAAACAAGCGCACATCCTCGACCGCGCCCGACAGGTTCCAGTCAGGCTTAATCTCGTCGGAAGGCTTGTGATAGTCGTGCTGTGTGTACTCGTCGCGTTTCATCTTGCCCCAACCGGCAGGCTTGCCGATGAAGTCAATTCCATCGTTGGGATCAAGCGCCGGCACTCCAACTTTCGCGAAGTTGAAATGATCCGAGCGATAGTAGAAACCTTTTTCCGGTTCCGGATCGGGCCGCAAGACTCGTCTCTTCTCCGCGGCGGCTTGCCGAAGAACATCGTCAAGCGTCGAATTGCCCAAACCAACTACTGTGAGGTCGCGAGTCGGGCCCCATTGATTCAAGCCGTCCATGTTGATGTTCGCCACTGTCTTCTCTAACGGATAAATCGAATTCTCAGAGTAGTATCGCGAGCCAATCAATCCTTTTTCTTCCGCGGTCACCGATAAAAAAAGAATCGATCTGCGAGGCGGTTTTGGAAGCGCTTTGAACGCGCGGGCCAATTCAATCAAGCCCGCGCAGCCGGATGCATTATCGAGCGCGCCGTTGTAAATCTTGTCGCCCCTGGCATCCGGCACTCCGATTCCGAGATGGTCCCAGTGCGCAGTGTAGATCACATACTGATCTTTGAGTTTCGGGTCCGAGCCTTCGAGCTTGCCGACAACGTTGTGAGAATCGATGAAGCGAATCTTTTGTTCGAGATCGAGCTTCGCGTGAGCCTTTAACGCAACGGGCTTGAAGTCCTTCCTTATCGCAGCCTTTTTCATGTCGTCGAAGTTCAGCCCAAGGTCTCCGAACACCTGTCGCGCGCTGTCGCTGGTCATCCAGCCTTCGATATTGACGCGAGACATGTTGTTGTCCTTTGCTACGAGATCGAAGTTCTCAACCATCATCATCCCGCGGGCAACTTCCCACGGATAACCGGCAGGTCCGGAGTTCGCCTTGTCATCCCATTCGTGAACGACGAACACTCCCGCAGCGCCTTTCTCGGCGGCGATTTCATACTTGTACGTCCATCTGCCGTAGTAAGTCATCGCGCGGCCCTTGAACATTTTGTCGTCGAGCTTAGCGGGGTTCTTCGGATCGGGAACGGGCGGATCATTGACGAGCATGATCAGCACCTTACCGCGCACGTCCATACCTTTGTAATCGTCCCAACCGTATTCTGGAGCCACCACGCCGTAGCCGACGAAAACCATGTCGGCATCGAAGCGAGGCTTCTCCGCGATGCGAACAGAACGCGCGACAAAATCCTGCCCGAACTTGAGCTTCAAATCTTTGTTCGCGGCTTTTATTTTCATCTCAGCGTCTTGTTTTGTAGCGATGCCGGCGAGGGGAACTTTCTGAAAGTAAGTGCCGTCGGTATTGCCCGGCTCGAGTCCGATCTTTTTGAACTGGTCCGCGATGTAGTTGATCGACAGATCTTCACCGTGAGTGGCGGGCGCTCGGCCTTCGTATTGGTCCGACGAGAGGACCTTGATGTGGCTCATCAGCCCGTCAGTGGTTATCGTGTCGAGCGCGGCCTTCGACGGCCCGAGTGCGGTGGCACCGGTGGCAGATTTCTTTTGCGCCGCGCTCAGAATAGCAATGGTGAGTAACAACACAGCGGAACAGACCGAGACTATGATTCGCTTCATCGTTCAATGACCCCCAATGGTTATTTGAAAGACGAGCATTATAACGCAGGCAGTTGAAGATTCTGAAAGCGATGGCTTCTCGATTCCAGGTCCGCTGCTAGGTTACATTGCTACGTCGAGCTTAGGTCGCTCCAATCGGGTTGATATATAGCTCAACGCTACGCAAAACCAGCGCGGTGTAGACGGTTTCATTAGTCTTTCAGAGTGTTCTATCTTTAGGTGGCTGCTTAGGATTCATTGGTGGAGCGGTCGAACACTGACAATCATTGTTGGACATGTTCTTGTCCGTGATCTGGCAGACTATTTTGTTTGATCGCTTCTGCACGTAAGCCGTGCCGGCACCAAGTCCATTATTAGCCGCAGTGTCCCACTGAATGTGGACCTGACGGTCCCCCTTCGAACCGTCGATAGTGCCAATGCAACCTCGTGAATTTAGCGTACCGATGCCGCTTGCGATCGGAACTCCTCCACAGCAGAAGCTGAACTCTCCAGTCTGAGCATTGACTAACACGACGCTGCCCGAATTGGTTTCATCTTGCAGGCAGAAACTAAACGCGTTCACCGTGAAGCTGCACGATGCCATGTTTCCCGAAGTGTCAGTCACAATGCAGGTGACAGTAGTTGCGCCCACAGGAAAGGTTGAGCCTGAAGGCGGATCGCAAACGAATGATTGCACCTCGCAGTTGTCAGTGGCTATCGCCGTGAAGCTGACCGGAAAGCTTGTAGCAATGGGACACGAAGCAGTCGCGGCTGCATTGATATCAGTGCACGTGATCGTTGGCGGGGTGTTGTCGGTAACCGTCACCGTAAAGGTGCAGCTTGGACCATCCTGAACGGTGCCACAGGTGACTGTAGTCGTTCCGACTGGAAAGCAGGTCCCTGAAGCCGGGCTGCAGGCAACGGCACCGCAACTGGGGTCGGCGGTAGGAGCAAAGTTGACAACGGCGCAACATTGAGTTGCTCCCGGCCCGGTGCTCGCGAATTGATCCGGCGGGCAGATTATCGTGCAACAGGTGTTCAGCAGAATCGAGACGTTGTCGCTTGCTTCGTTCGCCACTGCCAGATCGAGATTGCCATCGCCATTGAAGTCGCCAACCGCGACTGATAGAGGAGTAGCGCCAGTGCCGAAATCGGTCTTCGCCCCAAAGCTACCCGTGCCCGTGCCCAGCAATATCGAGACTGTGTACATCCCGACTGTATTGCTAACAGCGTTAGCCACCGCCAGATCTAGCTTGCCATCGCCATTGAAATCGCTCGCCACGACTGAGGTTGGATTGTGGCCCGTGCCGAAGTCGGTCTTCGCCCCAAAGCTGCCCGTGCCCGTGCCCAGCAGTATCGAGACGCTGTCGGCGCCGTTGTTCGTCACAGCCAGATCGAGATTGCCATCGCCATTGAAGTCCCCCACCGCGACTGAGAGTGGGTTGAGGCCCGTGCCAAAGTCGGTCGTCGGCCCAAAGCTCCCCGTGCCCGTGCCCAGCAGTATCGAGACCGTGGGGCTATTAACTTTCGCCACCGCCAGATCGAGCTTGCCGTCGCCATTGAAATCGCCCACGGCGACTGAGTCTGGAATCCCGCCCGTGCCGAAGTCAGTCTTCACCCCAAAGCCGCCCGCGCCCGTGCCCAGCAGAATCGAGACGGTATCGGAACCTTCGTTCGCCACAGCCAGATCGAGCTTGCCATCGCCATTGAAATCGCCCACGGCGACTGAGATTGGAAAGCTGCCCGTGCCGAAGTCGGTCTTCGCCCCAAAGTTGCCCGTGCCCGTGCCCAGCAAAATCGACACGGTGTCGGCACCGTTGTTCGCCACCGCCAGATCGAGCTTGCCATCCCCATTGAAATCGCCGACCGCGACTGAGTGTGGAATGCTGCCCGCGCCGAAGTCAGTCTTCGCCCCGAAGCTACCCGTGCCGGCGCTAAGCAGAATCGAGACGGTGGCGTCATTAGCGTTCGCCACCGTCAGATCGAGCTTGCCATCGCCGTTGAAATCGCCCACTGCGACTGAGAGTGGATGGCTGCCAGTGCCGAAGTCGGTCTTGGGACCAAAAACTCCAGCGCAGGCAATTGGAGTGGTGTTCAGCAGAATCGAGACACTGGCGTCGTTAAAGTTCGCCACCGCCAGATCGAGCTTGCCATCGCCATTGAAATCGCCCAACGCGATTGAGCGTGGCTGGTTGCCCGTGAAGAAGTCAGTCTTCGCCCCAAAGCTGCCCGTGCCCGTGCCCAGCAGAATCGAGACGGTGGAAGTAGCAAAGTTCGCCACCGCCAAATCGAGCTTGCCATCGCCGTTGAAATCGCCCACCGCGACTGCGAGTGGAACGGCGCCCGTGGCGAAGTCGGTCTTCGCCCCAAAGCTGCCTGTGCCCGTCCCCAGCAGAATCGAGACAGTGGTGGCACCAGAGTTCGCCACCGCCAGATCGGGCTTGCCATCGCGGTCGAAATCCCCCACCGCGACCGAGAACGGACCAGCGCCCGTGGCGAAGTCGGTCTTCGCCCCAAAGCTGCCAGTGCCCGTGCCCAGCAGAATCGAGACAGTGGCGCTACTACGGTTCGCTACCGCCAGGTCGAGCTTGCCATCGCCATTAAAATCCCCCACCGCGACTGATTCTGGAGCGCTGCCGGTGCCGAAGTCGGTCTTCGCCCCAAAGCTGCCCGTGCCCGTGCCAAGCAGGATCGAGACGGTGTTGTCACTAGTGTTTGCAACCGCCAGATCGAGCTTACCGTCGTCGTTGAAATCGCCCACCGCAACCGAGAACGGACCAGCGCCCGTGGCGAAGTCGGTCTTCGCCCCAAAACTGCCAGCGCCAGTGCCCAGCCGAATCGAGACGGTGGCATCACTACCATTCGCCACCGCCAGATCGAGCTTGCCATCGCCATTGAAATCGCCTACCGCGACCGAGAAAGGATTCCTACCCGTGCCGAAGTCGGTCTTCGCCCCAAAGCTGCCCGTGCCCGTGCCCAGCAGAATCGAGACGGTGTTGCTACCATCGTTCAACACCGCCAGATCGAGTTTGCCATCGCCATTAAAATCGCCCGCCGCCACTGAGAATGGCGAGCTGCCCGTGCCGAAGTCAGTCTTCGGTCCAAATGAAACGGGTTGAACCGCCGCCGCTGGTTTAAGCAGCCCGCCCAACATAACCACGAGCAGACTGAGCGACAGAACACCCGAAAAACGGATCAAGCGGGCGAGGTTTGGTCGTTGCATTTTCTCGATTCTCCTTTACGTAACAGCTAGCGACGGACGATCATTGCAAGCACTCTGACAAGTATCGGGGAGGAGCCAGAGATTTCTACGCGACTGGAATCGGCGCGAAATTTTCCGAAGGCCGGTCTATGGTGCTTCAAACCGCTAACCTACGTGTTCTTACTTCGGAGCCCTTGTTTCAATGCGAAGCTTGTACACCTGCGCATTTCGTTTGTCAATCTGCCCGATCTTCTTAAATGCGTGAGGTCAAAAAACGAAACCTATTGTGAACAACGTTATCAATAAACAGCTTGATCATGCACAACTCATCCGAACAGCGCGAGCCCGAGCCGCAGGGAAATGACCTTCAGATCGCGGACAGATTTCAAGCGGCGGTCTTTACATTTACCAATCGCGGAATGTTTGTGTATGATCCGATGAGCAAAGAAGACGAGAAAGGTCCTCAGTGGACTGGCGTGGTTGCAACCGTCGAGCAAGCGGCTCAACAGTCCGACGCTTGCGCAAACCTAAACGTGGAGTCGTCGTATGATGCGTTGTAAGGCTTGCATCGCGTTCGGGGAAAATAATGAAAATCGATTCATTACCGGAAGACTCTCACACTGTCACGCCTCGAATGTTTGTCAGAGGCGCGGCCGCTGCGATTGAGTTCTATCAAAAAGCATTCGGCGCAATTGAATTGGGACGCGCAGCCGACCCAAGTGGAAAGATCTTCAACGCTGATATCAAAATCGGCGATTCGAGAATCTCGCTTGCCGACGAATCTCCTGAATTCGGCAACTACAGCCCGCCGGCGCTTGGCGGCTCGACGATGGTCATCACTCTTAACGTTGAAGACGCAGATGCAATGTGGAATCAAGCCTTGGCCGCCGGAGCGAAGATTGTTTTTCCAATAGCCGATCAGTTTTACGGCCTCAGGCAGGGAAGGTTGGAAGATCCCTTCGGACACCTTTGGATTGTTTCGTCCCCGATTGCAGGCTAATACTGAGTACTCACCGAACGCATTTAATGGCACACACAAAGTGCGGCGCTCTCGACAACGTTGCGGTGAGTTGACGCTCTGTTAGGTTCCGTTACAATGTTCCACAGTTATTACTACTTTCCCTTTGGCATGTCCTTTACCAAGATAACCTAGAGCTTCAGCCACGTCGCTTAACGGATAACGTCTATCTATGAAGGGTACAACTTTGCCGGTTTCAAGAAGTTCTTTCAGAAGTATCAAATCCTTCTTTTTTATCTTCGCTGAACAGAGACGCATCTTCTTACTTCCAATCAATGATAGTAACGGTCCCAGTAAAATGGCCTGGAGCATTTGAAGACCACCACCACCAACGATGACATAGACTCCGTCCTGACTCAGCGAACGTCGGTAATCGAAGATCGAATGATGTGCGTTCGCAGCAAGAATCACGTCGTAACGCTTGCCTCTCTGCGTGAAGTCTTCTCGAGTGTAATCAATGACGTGGTCTGCGCCAATCGATCGTGCGTTCTCTACATTCCTCGTGCTGCACACCGCAGTGACTTCAGCGCCGAACGATTTGGCAATCTGGATCGCAAACGTACCAACGCCACCGGACGCGCCATCGACCAGAACCTTTTGACCCGGCTGAACCCGTCCCTTGTCACGAAGACCCAGAAGAGCAGAGATCGCCGCCACTGGCACGGCTGCAGCGTTCTCATACGATATGTTGGCTGGCTTCAGCGCCAATCTATCCTCAGTGGCACACGCGTACTCGGCAAAGGCTCCACGGCACGCGCCGAATACCTCGTCGGCAGGTTTGAACTCGGTTACGTTCTTGCCAACCGCTTCGACCTGGCCGGCCACATCAACGCCTGGTCGTGTGACCTTTGGTTTGCGAAGCCCGGTCATTATGCGAATGAAGTACGGCTTACCTCTCATTGAGTGCCAGTCAAGCGGATTAACGGCAGCCGCGCGAATCTTTATCAAGACTTCGTTGTCCCCCGGCGTCGGCTTTTCAATCTCTTCACATTGAAGAATATCAGGTGATCCATAGTTGTGATAAACGATGGCTTTCATTAACTTCCTCTCGGGGTTTTCAAACGAGCCGCGTATCTGATACGAGGATGCGGTTTTGTTGCCCTTGTTGCATTCACGGCTTAGCAAACCATACGCTCATAGGACGCTCCAGCGAGCGAGTATTAACGTCGCCTCGGTGGTTCTTCTCCCTTGCTGATTGGCTGCAGCTTGAGATAAGGCTCTCAATGATCCGAGTTTGCGACCGGGCGAGTCTAGCCTCGATCAGGCAGTCTGGTTCGAATCCAGCGGTGACGTGCGCCCGGCCCGGCCATAAAGCCTCTGTCGAAATCTTTCCCGTTCCTCAGGGGTCATCTGCTCCCAGCGTTCAAACATTTGCCGCCGTGAACGACGAGAAGCACCACCACTCATGCCAAAGCCTCCGAACAGAATTCGGCAGAGAGCCAGCAGTCCGAGACCCTGCCAGAAGGTGACTTGCTTGAATCCGAACAACGCCGGCGCCAGCCAGTTCCACAAGAGCATCACTGTTTCTCCACCAAAGAAGACGAAGATCACCATCCCCAGGATCGCCAGTGGCGCTATTATCATCAGTTTGGTCAGTCTCGTCAGGTCCCTAAATCTATTTCTCATGTTGTGTTTTCCTCACTTATTCGTAAACTCGTCGTAAACGCTCTGCAATCGTTCGCGCAGGTGAAGCACGGCGTAGCGCTTTCGTGAGAGCAAAGTGTTCACGTTTACACCGCTCTCTGCCGACAACTCCTTGAAGCTGCGCCCTTCCAGTTCGTGAGCGACGAATACTTGACGCTGCTCATCGGGTAATTCCTCAAGCGCGCGCTCCAGCTCATCGAGGAGCAGGTTGCGGACGTAAAGCGCTTCCGGCCCGGCCTCCGAGGATGGTAAGAGATCCTCGATCCTCAGCGCCTCGCCATCTTCGTTCTCAACAGCCTCGCTGAAGCTCTCTGCCTTCTTCTTCCGAAAAAGGTCAGTGATGCGATTACGCGCGACGCGAAAGAGCCAGCCGGTCACGTGATCGATCGGCATCAGCAAACGGTTCGCTTCAACCAGTTTGTAGAAGACCTCCTGCAGGATGTCCTCGACGTCTGACGGATTGGGCACACGACGGCGGATGAAATTGCGCAGCCGCGATCGTTCTTCCGCGATGATCTCGGAGATTCTTCGGTCTTGCTCGTTCATCGAGATGATGCTC
>Ga0075436_100004037_pt1 | contig 10064 bp, 10 predicted proteins | sample RhiMethybrSRZTD5_FD_75303 | JGI IMG/M metagenome (GOLD analysis project Ga0075436, IMG submission 75303) | Populus rhizosphere microbial communities from Tennessee, USA - Rhizosphere MetaG P. TD hybrid SRZTD5 | ecosystem: Host-associated > Plants > Roots > Rhizosphere > Soil | place: USA... | reverse complement strand
CGGTGGAGATGCTCACCACGCTCTGCATCGTGATCTCGTACCTCGGCTGGGTCGGCGCGCAGATCAAGGCGCTCGGGCTCGTCTTCAACGTGGTCTCCGAAGGCGCCCTGTCGCGGGAGGCGGGCATGATCATCGGCGCCTCGACCGTGCTCGTGTACACGATGCTCGGCGGGATGTTCTCGGTGGCGATCACCGACTTCATCCAGATGATCATCATCGTGCTCGGCATGCTCTACATCGGCTTCGAGGTGAGCGGCCTGGTGCCCGGCGGCGTGGGCGCGGTCATCTCGCATGCGGCGTCGAACGGCAAGTTCAACATCCTTCCCGCGCCGGAGCTGAAAGACATCCTCTGGTTCCTCGCCGCGTGGTTCACGATGATGCTGGGATCGATCCCGCAGCAGGACGTGTTCCAGCGCGTGCAGACGGCGAAGGACGAGAACACCGCCGCGAATTCCTCGATCCTCGGCGGCGCCATGTATTTCTGCTTCGCCTTCGTGCCGCTCTTCCTCGCCTACTCCGCGAGCCTCCTCGACCCGAAGATGGTCGCGGAATTCATGGAGAAGGACACGCAGCTGATCCTGCCGAACCTGATCCTGTCGCCGATCGTGCCGATCTTCGCGCAGATCATGTTCTTCGGCGCGCTGCTCTCGGCGATCAAGAGCTGCGCGAGCGCGACGCTCCTCGCGCCCTCGGTGAGCTTCAGCGAGAACATCGTGAAGGGGTTCATCCCGCATATCAGCGACCACAAGTTCCTGATGGTGAACCGCGTGGTCCTCGTCGGCTTCACCATCCTCGTCACCTCCTTCGCCCTCACCACCGAGGCGAGCATCTACAAGATGGTCGAGAACGCCTACAAGGTGACGCTCGTCGGCGCGTTCGTGCCGCTCGTGTGCGGCCTCTACTGGAAACGCGCGACGAATCTCGGCGGGATGCTCGCGATCGTGGGCGGGCTGATCGTGTGGATCGCCTTCGAGAAATTCAATCCCGACGGCGTGATGCCGCCGCAGCTCGCGGGGCTCCTCGCCGCCTTCGGCGGCATGATCGTGGGCTCGCTGGCGCTGCGCGGCCTGCAGCGCGAAGCGGCGACCTGACGTGGCCGAGGGACGAGCCGGCAGGTATTGATGCTCGTCGGTTTCGTCCTTCTTTATCTCCTCGCCTCGATCGGCGTCGGTCTCTACGCCGCAACGCGCGTGCACGGCGCGGGCGACTTCGCCGTTGCCGGGAGCCGCCTCGGCACGCCCATCGTCGCGGCGACCGTCTTCGCCACCTGGTTCGGCGCCGAGACCGTGCTCGGGATTCCCGCGGCGTTCTGGAAGGACGGCATCGGCGGCGTCGTCGCCGATCCGTTCGCCGCGACGGCCTGCCTCGTCCTCATCGCGTTCGTCTACGCGCGGCCCCTGCACCGCATCGACGCGCTCACGCTCGGCGATTATTTCCGCAGCCGCTTCGGGCGCGCCTCCGAGATCCTGCTCTCGCTCTGCATCGCCTTCTCGTACCTCGGCTGGATCGCGGCGCAGTTCGTCGCGCTCGGCCTCGCGTTCAACGTGCTCTCGGCAGGCGCGATCGAGCTGCGCACCGGCATCCTCATCGGCGCCGCGATCGTGCTGGTGTACACGATGGCGGGCGGAATGTGGTCGGTCGCGCTCACGGATCTGATGCAGGCCGCGGTGATCGTCGTGGGGCTACTCTATGTCGCGTGGCAAGCCGCGGACATGGCCGGCGGCGCGGCGCGCGTATGGCAGGCAGCCGAGGCCTCGGGACGGTTGCGGCCGCCCGCGATCGGCAGCGCGCGCGACGCGCTCGGCATCGCCGCCGCCGCGCTCGTGATCGTGTTCGGCTCCGTGCCGCAACAGGATGTCTTCCAGCGCGTCAAGAGCGCGCGCGACGAGGCGATCGCGGTGCGCGCCACGCTCGCCGGCGCCGTCGTCTATTTCGTCGTCGCGGCCGTGCCCATGTTCCTGGTCACGGCCGCGGCGCTGATCGATCCGCAGCTCGTGGAGCGGCTGATGGCGAAAGACCACCAGCTCATCCTTCCCACGCTCATCGTCGAGCGCATGCCGGTCGCGGCGCAGGCGCTCTTCTTCGGCGCGCTGCTTTCGGCGATCCTCTCCACCGCGAGCGGCGCGTTGCTCGCGCCCGCGGTCACCATCGCCGAGAACCTGCTGCGGCCGCTGCTGCCGCCGCTCGACGACGCGAAGCTCCTCCTCACCATGCGCCTCACGGTGCTCGCGCTCGGCGCCGTGGTCGCGGCAATCGCGCTCGCCTCGCACCTCTCGATCTACGAGCTCGTGAACGACTCCGGCAAGATCGTCCTCGCCGGCGCCTTCGTGCCGCTTACGGCGGGCCTCTTCTGGAAACGCGCGAATGCCGCCGGATCGCTCGCCGCCGTGACCATGGGAATTGCGGTCTGGCTCGGCGCCGAACAGTGGACGCCGGGCGGGGTCGTCCCACCGGTGCTCGCGGGCCTTGCCGCGAGCGCCGCGGGGATGCTCCTGGGGTCCCTCGCGCCCTCCCGGCGGGTGCCGGCACCCGGTTGAAACCGGGCCCCCGGCGCACTTCGGCCTGCATTTTCCGCATTTCGTCGCTTTCGGCTTCCGCGGCCGGTCGGACACTCCTAATCTGCGGCCATGTCGTCACAACGGCGACGTCGTCAAGGAACAAGGAGAGCAACAATGAACGGCCAAATTCTCACCAAACTCGCGCCCAGCAACGGCTCGGTCGCCTCCATCGTCACGGTCGTCGTGTCCACGTGGTTCCTGGTGGCCGCCGGCGCGATCCTCGCCGACCCGGCGTCGCCGTACACGCAGCGTCCCACCCCCGCCTTCCACGAGACCATCACGGTCACGGCGCAGGCCGAGCGCGCCCCGGGTGTGGTGCCGGTGCGCGAGACGATCACCGTCGTCGCCCGGCGCAGCGACCTGCGCCGCGGAGTGAGCCTGTAGGCGCAGCCCATGACCCGGTTTGCGCGCTTTGTCGCATGGCTTCTGTCGCGGAGGTCCGCCGCCCGCTAACATGACGGGCGAGTGAGATACGCCTACCTCTTCGAAGGGCTGACCCTGCGCCGGGTCTTCGCGGTGAGCGCGATTTGCGTCGCGTTCGCCGCGGCCTGCGTCTGGTTCTTCCTCAACACGTTCTGGGACCTGCTCGTGAGCGCGCTGTGCGTCGGCTACACGAGCATGGTGCTTTTCACGATCGCGGGGAACGTGCGGCAATCGCGCTTCAGGCGCGAGCACATGCAGGTGCTCGCGATCGTCGCGGGCTCGTTCCTCGGCACCATCCTCGCCGGCGTCGTGAAAGGCCGCGATCTCACGCAGATGTTCACCGAGAAGCTCTCGGGCGTGAGCATCACGATGGGGCTCGGCGTGGGCATCGGCTGCGTCGTCGTGGCGGGGCTGCTGCTGCGCGAAAAGCACGCGCGCGACGAGGCGCGGCTCCTGCAAGCCGAGGCCGAGAGGCACCGGCTCGAAAAAAGCTTCCTCGAGGCGCGGCTGCAGCTCATGCAGGCGCAGGTCGAGCCGCATTTCCTGTTCAACACGCTCGCCAACGTCCAGCACCTGGTCGAGACCGATCCCGCCGCGGCCGGGCGCATGCTGCAAAGCCTCATCGACTACCTGCGCGCGGCGCTGCCGCAGATGCGCGAGTCGACCACGAGCCTGGGGCGCGAGATCGACATGGCGCGCGCCTTCCTCGAGATCAACCGCGTGCGCATGGGATCGCGCCTCGATTTCGCGATCGACGTGCCCGACGACCTCAAGTGCAAGCCGTTCCCGCCGATGATGCTGATCTCGCTCGTCGAGAACGCGGTGAAGCACGGCGTCGATCCGTGCTGCGAATGCGGCTCGATCACGATCCGCGCCGCCGAGGCCGAGGGCAGGCTCAAGGTCTCGGTCTTCGATACCGGCGAGGGCATCCGGCCGAAGAAGGGCGGCGGCGTCGGGCTCGCCAACATCCGCGAGCGCCTGAAAGCGCTCCACGGCACCGCCGCGAAGCTCGTGCTCGAGGAGAACGCGCCGCGCGGCGTGGTCGCTTCCATCGAGGTGCCGGCCTCGTCATGAGCGCGCGCGTCGCCGCCGTCATCGCAGACGATGAACCGTTGCTGCGCGCGCAGCTGCGCTCGCGGCTCACGCGCCTGTGGCCGGGGCTCGACGTCGTGCACGAGATGGAGAACGGGCGCGCGATCGAGGAAGTGGTGCGCGCGCACGCGCCGGCGCTCTTCTTCCTCGACATCCACATGCCCGGCGTGAACGGGCTCGAGGCCGCGCGCATCGTCGGCAAGCGCGCGCACGTGGTCTTCGTCACCGCCTACGACCAGTACGCGGTCGAGGCTTTCGAGCGCGGCGCGGTCGACTACGTGCTCAAGCCCTTCAACGAGGACCGGCTCGCGCTCACCGTGGCGCGCCTCAAGGAGCGGCTGGGCTCGCGTCCCGCGCAGCTCGACGACCTGGTCGATTCGCTCGTCGCGCGCCTCGCGCCCAAGTCCTCCGAGCACCTGCGCTGGATCAAGGCCTCGGTCGGGCCGAACGTGCGGCTCATCCCGGTCGAGGAGGTGCTGTTCTTCCGGTCGGACGAGAAATACACGCGCGTGGTCACCTGCGGAGGCGAGGCGCTCATCCGCAAGCCCATCCGCGAGCTCCTGGACGAGCTCGACCCGCAGCGCTTCTGGCAGATCCACCGCGCCACCATCGTGAACGTCGACCACATCGCCTCGGTGCGCCGCGGGCTCAAGGACCAGGCCGAGATCACGCTGCGCGACCACGGCGAGACGCTCATCGTCTCGCGCGCCTTCACCCACCTCTTTAAGCAGATGTGACGCGTCGTTGAGCGGCGGCTTGCCGTCCGCTCGAACGACCGCCCCGATCGTCTTTAAGGCACGGCCACGTCCACTTCGTCGCCTCTGGCGGCGTTTCGTCACCCGCGCTCTGCATTTCGGCCCTTCCCGGTGGCCCGGCGAGCGCCGGCTGGCTAGATTTCGCCTATCCTCTTTCCCTGGGGCCGCCCCATGACGCTTATCGCGACGACGCTGGGACTTTCGCTTCCGATGCTGCTCGCTTTCCTCGGTGTGCTCGTCGTCTCGGCCGCGATGGCCATGCTGGTGCTGCTGGCCGACTACTGACCTTCGATGGCATCTGTTTCCAACCTGCTCCACCGCACGCCGTGGTGGGGTCTGCTCGGCGGCGGGCTCGCGCTTTTCCTCCTGCTCGCCGTCTTCACCACGCCGTATCACGTGATGCGGCTGGAGAAGAGCGGCGCGACGCCGGAGGAGAACCGCGCCATCAAGAGCGAGATCAACACGGCGTTCTCGGAGTCCGCCATCGACATCGCGCGCGGCGTGGTGAAGCAGATGCGCGACAGCACCAAGGATCCGGAAGCGAAGCGCGAGCTCGACGACGCGCTGCGCGAGATCGAGCAGGCGAAGCGGGAGCTGCGCGAGCAGACGCGCGAGGCGGCCGCGGAGAAGCGGCGCGCGGCCGAAGAGGCGGCGCGCGAGGCCACGCGCGCGATCGCCGAGGCGCAGCGCCAGACCGAGCGCGTGCTCAAGGACGCGGGGATCGACAGCGACCGCGTGAACGAGGCGCTGCAGAAATCGCTCGAGGAGGCGCGCAAGGCCGAGGAGCGCGCGAAGCGCTCCGAGGCGCAGGCCGAGGCCCAGGTACAGCCCCCGGCCGAGTCCGCCGGCCCCTCCGTGCAGGTCGACATCGACAAGGGTCCGCGCATCCGGCTTCCCGCCGAGCTCAAGCAGGAGATCCGCCAGCGCGTCACGGGCGACCTGTATCGCATCGGCGTGGGCTCGGCGCTGATCGTGCTCTTCATCCCGCTCTTCATCCTCACGGTGGTCTCGAAGTTCTTCATCGACCGCTCGCGCGCGTCGCAGACGCTCGCGGAGGCGAAGCGCAAGGAGGCCGACTACCACCGCATGGCGCAGCAGGTGACCGAGGCGAAGCTCTCGGCGCTGCAGGCGCAGGTCGAGCCGCACTTCCTCTACAACACGCTCGCGAGCGTCCAGGCGCTCACCGAAGTCGACCCGCAGAAGGCGAGCGAAATGACCGCGCACCTCATCCAGTACCTGAGGAACGCGCTGCCGAAGATGCGCGACTCCGTTTCCACCGTCGGCCAGGAAGTCGAGCTCGTGCGCGCGTACCTGAACATCCTGCAGATGCGCATGGGCAAGCGGCTCGCCTTCGAGATCGACGTGCCGCCCGCGCTCGCCGACGCGCCGTTCCCGCCGTTGATGCTGCCCTCGCTCGTCGAGAACGCGATCAAGCACGGGCTCGAGCCGCAGCGCGAAGGCGGCACCGTGCGCATCTCCGCTGAGGCGGACGGCGACCGGCTGCGGCTCATCGTCGCCGACACCGGGCGCGGCTTCGGCGAGACGCTCGGAAGCGGCGTCGGCCTCGAGAACATCCGCGAGCGCCTCGCCGGGCTCTACGGCGATTCGGCGAAGCTCACGCTCGAGGCGAATGCGCCGCAGGGCGTGAAGGCGACGATCGAAGTTCCGCGGCAGCGGGAAGCGGCGGCGGCACGCGCCGCGGAGGCCGCGGCCGCGACGGCAACGCCGCCGCCGGGCGCAGCCGCGCCGCCCGCGGCGCCGGCCGTCGAGCCCTCGATGGCGGCGCGCACGCTCTCGGCGATGGGCACGGCCGAGCGCTTCTGGAGGAAGGGCCTGTCGTTCGCATTCGTGGTGCTCACGGTCATCGCCGCCGTCTTCGCGGGGCTCGCCGTCGTCGCGGTCGCCACCGGCCTCATGCCGGTGCAGATCGGCGACGAATCGATCGGCGGCGCCTCGGGCGCGGTCATCGGCACGGCGATCGTCGCGCTCGTCTTCGTGGTGGTCGTGCTCGCGCTCGCGATCGTGCTCGCGGTCGTCTACGGCCTGGGCTTCCTCTTCGTCGGCCTCGCGATCTTCATCCCGCTCGTGATCCTCGTCTCGCTCTTCCCGGTGCTCGCCCCTGTGATCCTCGTCGGGCTCGGCATCTGGTGGCTCGTGCGCCGCTCCAGGCAGTCGGCCAAGCAGACGACTTAGAATGGCCGGCATGCCGACCGCGATCATCGCCGAGGATGAGCCGATCCTGCGCGAGCAGCTCGAGGCGAAGCTCGCCAGGCTTTGGCCCGAGCTCGAGATCGTCGCCTCCGTCGAGGACGGCGAGGCGGCGCTCGAGGCGCTGGAAGCGCGCGCTCCCGACTTCATGTTCCTCGACATCCAGATGCCCGAGATCTCGGGTGTGGACGTCGCGCGCCGCGTGGGCGGCAGGAGCCACGTGGTCTTTGTCACTGCGTACGACCAATACGCGATCCAGGCCTTCGAGACCGGAGCGGTCGACTACATCCTCAAACCCGCGACCGACGAGCGGCTCTCGGTCACGGTCGAGCGCCTGAAGCGCAAGGCCGCGAGCCCGCCGGCGAACATCGACGCGGTGATCGCGAAGCTCGTCGAGCAGGCGCAGGGACGGCGCGGCCGGCTGCAATGGATCAAGGCGACGATGGGCCAGAATCTGCGTCTCATCCCGGTCGCCGACGTGCTCTTCTTCCAGTCCGACGAGAAATACACGCGCGTGGTGTCCGCGGATTCCGAGGCGCTCATCAAGACGCCGATCCGCGAGCTCCTCGACGGTCTCGATCCCGCGGTGTTCTGGCAGATCCACCGCTCCACCGTCGTGAACGTGAATGCGATCGCGGGCGTCACGCGCGACTTCCGCGGCCAGGCGCGCGTGAAGATCAAGGGCAAGGACGAATCGCTCGTCGTTTCACGCGTCTACTCCCACCTCTTTAAGCAAATGTGAAGAAAAAATGGTGCCACGTACGATTTTCGGGATAATGCGGTGAACTGAAAATCGTACGTGGCACCATTTTTTATATGATCTACATCCTCGGCGACCGCAAGCCCGTCTTCCATGGCGACTACTTCGTCGCGCCCAATGCCGCGGTCATCGGCTCGGTGGTGATGAAAGCCAATTCCAGCGTGTGGTGGAACGTGACCGTGCGCGCCGACACCGACGTCATCACGCTCGGCGAGAACGTGAACGTGCAGGACGGCTCGGTCGTGCATGCCGACGAGGGCGTGCCGGTGGTGCTCGAGCGCAACGTGAGCATCGGCCACCTCGTGATGATCCACGGCTGCACCATCCGCGAGAACTCCCTCGTCGGCATCGGCGCGATCGTCCTCAACCGCGCGGTCGTCGGCAGGAACTGCCTCATCGGCGCGGGCGCGCTCGTGCCCGAGGGGAAAACGATTCCCGACGGCTCGCTCGTGCTCGGCGTGCCGGGCAAGGTGGTGCGGAGCCTCACGCCCGAGGAGATCGCGCTCAACACGTACATCGCCGACCACTACGTCGAGCAGTCGCGGCGCTACCGCCGGGGGCTCGCCGCCGCCGGATGAGATACCGCGGCTCGCTCGCGGTGTGGATCGCTCTCATCGCGTACGCGAGCCTGTATCCGTTCGTGCCATTGCGCCTGCCGGCCGCGGAAGCGCTGGGCGCCTTCCTCTCCCGTCCCCGCTACACCCTCGAGTTCGACGTCGTCCTCAACGTCGTCGCCTACATCCCGCTCGGCATCCTCGCGCGCCTGCATTTCGCCTCGCGCGAGCGGCGCCTGCCGCCCGCGGCGATGGCGGTCGCGCTCGGCGCGGCGCTGAGCTTCGCGATGGAGGTCGCGCAGCTCTTCATTCCGAATCGCGTCGCCTCCATCCAGGACGTGGCCGCCAACACCGCCGGCACCGTGATCGGCGCGCTGCTCTTCGCCGATCCGGTTTACTCGCTCGTCACGCGCCCGCTGGGCGAGCTGCGCACGCGCATGCTGGTCGGGGGCCCGTGGGGCGATGCCGGCGTGATGCTGCTCGCGCTCTGGCTCATCGCGCAGCTCAACCCGGCGCTGCCGTTCTTCGGCGCCGGCAACATCGCCTCCAGCGGCCTCGAGAGCCAGGAGACGACGCTGCTGCAGTGGGCGGTGGTCGGCATCAGCGTGTGCGGTTTCGGGCTCTTCGTGTCGGCGCTGCTCGCCGCCGAGCACGGCACGCTGCGCACGACGCTCGTGCTCCTCAGCGTCGCACTGTGGCTCAAGTTCATGGCGGCCTCCTTCATGCTGCAGCCGCATTTCGCGGAGGACTGGCTTTCCGTGGGGCGCGTCGTCGGCCTCGCGGCGGGCATCGGCGCGCTCGTGCCGCTGCGCCGCATGCCGCGGCTTGCGCGCATCTACCTCGCGTTCGTGCTGCTGCTCGCGGGCGCGCTCTTCGCCAAGATCTTCGGCGCCTACAGCGCGATCGACGAGCTCGTGAAGCTCTTCCGCTGGCCCTACGGGCAGCTCGCGGGCTTCGCGACGCTCACGCGCTTCCTGCACGAAGGCTGGGCGTTCCTCGCCGTCGCGTACCTCATCGCACTATTCCTGCATGAACGCCGCGAGCGTGCGCATTCGGTGCGATAATTTGCGTCGTTGAGCGGCGTCGCTTTTCGTCCGCTCGAACGACCGCCCCGATGCCCAATTTCTACAAGCATCATGTCTTCTTCTGCCTGAACAAGCGCGATCCGCCGGAGGCGTGCTGCGCGAACCACGGCTCGGAAGCGATGCGCGAGTACGCGAAGAAGCGCGTGAAGGAGTTGAAGCTCAGCGGCCCCGGGAAGGTGCGCGTCAACGCCGCGGGTTGCCTCGACCGCTGCGAGGAAGGTCCCTGCGTCGTCGTGTACCCCGAGGGCACGTGGTACACGTACGTCGACAAGAGCGACATCGACGAGATCATCGACGAGCACCTGGTGAAGGGCCGCGTCGTCGAGCGCCTGAAGATCTGACATGGCCGTCGAGACCGCGCGCACGCAGCTCGCGGGCGCCGCGGGGACGATCGAAGTCGCCGGCGCCCTTCCGCCGAACGCGCACGCGATCGCCGTCATCGCGCATCCGCATCCGCTCTTCGGCGGCACGATGGACAACAAGGTCGTCACCACGCTCGCGAAGGCGTTCGTCGACACGGGCCATGCGACCTTCCGCTTCAACTTCCGCGGCGTCGGCGCGACCGAGGGCGAGCACGACGAGGGACGCGGCGAGACCGACGACATGGTGCGGGTGATCGCGCACGCGCG
>Ga0075436_100004036_pt1 | contig 10066 bp, 10 predicted proteins | sample RhiMethybrSRZTD5_FD_75303 | JGI IMG/M metagenome (GOLD analysis project Ga0075436, IMG submission 75303) | Populus rhizosphere microbial communities from Tennessee, USA - Rhizosphere MetaG P. TD hybrid SRZTD5 | ecosystem: Host-associated > Plants > Roots > Rhizosphere > Soil | place: USA... | reverse complement strand
ACAGACGCCCCAATCAAGGCACTTCAATCCCGCCAGCTCAATCAATCTGCCAAGCGTCGGACGAGTATAGTGAACCACCCTCCGTGAAGGTCCGAACGCTTCGTCGAGCCCAAGACCACGACCAAGCCGCTGCTCGATAACATGGCGAGCCAGAAAGTAATCCCCATTGGGCACCTTCAAGAACACGATGCCCCGCGGCGCAAGGTGCGCCACAATCTTTCGGAGACCTTCCAAGGGGTCAGGCAGATATTCGAGCGAATCCGTGAAGGTCACGACGTCCCATTGCCGCTCTCCAAGCTCAACATCGCACAGCCTGCCCTCGAGGACTGTCAGCCCAAGCGCTTCGCGGGCGAAGAGCGCGACCGCGCGACTTGGCTCAAGGCCCACCACGTCGTAGCCGCGCTCACGCGCCGCCGCTAGGAAGAACCCCTGCGCACAACCTACGTCCAAGAGCCGTCGCCCAAAGGCGTATTCTTCGATCCTAGCGAGGTACTCCGCAAAGTTCTGGCTCCGATAGTGCTGCTTCGCACCGTCAATAATTGGCCGACTCAGCACCTTCATATCATTGACGTCATTGCGATCGAGAAGGCCCTCCGGCTCCGGGTGTCGGAGCGGCGTGTACAACAACCCACATCCCACGCACCGTCCCACAACGACACCATCGCTAAACTGCTTCACTCGTGTATAGGGACTTTGACGGCAGAGAACGCAGACCTGCGGAACCACCTGCGGAGAATTCATCCGAACCAGAGGATCAAGAGGCCGCAAGAAGCAGCCAGCACGCCGAGCACCGCCTTTACCAGGGACGGGGTCTCCGCAAGCTGGGCGGCCCAGCCGGGCACCCGAGTCTGTTCAAAGCGCCGAAGCGCCGGTACCCCGTGAAACTGTTTGATCCGATAAGATCTGAGCCAAGGCTGACCCTCGTGACGGTTGGGGAACCGGGTGAGATCGGAGCTTTCGATAGCGCCGACGTCTTCGTCAGGGAGAAGAGATGCAGGATCAGAATGGGCGTCGAATAACTTCCAACTCCCTTCCCACTCATGCTCGACGACATTGTGTTGCCATATTGGCCCTTCAAGGTACAGCCGGTGCGCTCGTACACCGCCCATACCCAACAGCCGGATCGCGACTCGAGCGTTCTCGCCGCAGAAGCCAAATCCGGTCTTGAGGATATGCGCGGCGCTATGCCGTAGGAGCGGTCGCGCGTCGTTGACGCGTTTCGAATCATAGAAGATGTGGGCACTAAGGTAGCGTTTCAACCGAATGAGATCCTCTCGATTCCGGAAAGCGCCGCCGTTGCCAAGCCGAACTAGCGTGATCCTCAGTAGGTGACGCTCCACTAGATACGCCCGCAACTGGACCAAGGCGTACGCAACGCTCAGAACCGTGATACACAGCCCAAACCACGCAATCATGGGTTCTGAGTCAGCAGCGACAACGCTTCACACAACCCTGTGCGCGCTCAGCCGGTCTGTAGGATGGGCAGCTGCCGGCGCGTCATGCTGCGGCCTCCATGAGGATACGAGCGACGCGCGGCGCATGGAGGTGGGCACTGTACGACTCCTCAATTGTCTTCCGAGCTTCCTGCCCGAAACTCCGCCGGAGTGCTTCGTCTCCCAAGAGAAGCGCAATCCGATCGATCCACTCTCCATCAGTCCGCGCATGGAATCCGTTGACTCCGTCCCGAACGATACTCGCATTGACTCCGACAGGTGAGACAACAGGCGGGATCCCTAGCGCCATATACTGGAGCGCCTTCATACCGCCCTTCCCTCGCGACCACTCGTCGTCAGGCAAGGGCATCAGCCCGACGTCCAGTTCGCGGAGATCTTCCGGCTCGGTAGCAGCCTGCCACGGAATACAACGGACAGTCAGCCCGTCGAGCGCGACCGTTGCCCCGACGACCCGCAACTCAAATTCCCACTTCTCGCGAAGTCGCCTCAGCATCGGAGCAAGAGTAGTGAGGTACCGCACAGTGGTCACGCTTCCTGTCCATCCGATCACAGGTACAGGATTCCGGGCGCGCTCGCGAACCTGATAGAAGTCGGTGTCAATCGTGCTGGGGACCACTGTGACCTCTCGCGCACGGTCCTTGGCGAAGCTCGCCAAAAACTCATTCCCTACAATCACGTGGCGTGCGATACGGCAGATTGTGTCGACCTTCGTGGCCGGCTTGAGTCGGCGAGCCCAGGCATTTGCCTGGCTTGTGTCTGACAGGTAAATCGCGTCGTCAAAGTCAAACACCAGCGGCCGCCGACGCGTAAGAAGCCACTCGATCCAGGCCGGTCCCAGTAGCGCCGCTTCGCGATAGACGAAGATGACGTCCGCCGAACTCCACCAAAGAACGTCCGAGAGGCGCTTGAAATACCCGCGGAGGATCTCCTGAACCTTCGCCGCCGCGTATCCGCGCTCGTACAGCAGGTCCATGCCGCGCCGGGTCAGAAATGGTGACAGCGTCACCCGAACACCCCCCCGGCACAGAAAGGGCGCCCACTGCTCGATTCGGTAACGCTGGCCTGGTGCTCGATCGACAGGATACGGCACCAAAGCCAGCACTCGAATCATGTAGTTCCGCCTCGCTCACAATTCGTCATGGCGACCCCGGCCGTGAGCTCGTCATAAAGCTGGCAATAGGCGTCGACACCGAGCCGCACGCTATACCGCATCTCCGCCAGGCGCCTGCAACGACCGGATAAGGCGGGGTCCTCTAGCAGACGCCCGAGGCGTTGTGCCGCGGCCACGTAGGCCGCCTCAGAAAAGTTGTCGACAAGAACGCCCACGCGCTCCTCCTCAACAATCTCGTCCAGATCACCAATCCCGCGGTTGCAGACAACCGGCAACCCGGAGGCGAGCCCCTCCGCAAACTTCGTCGGGCATGAGGCTCGCTTCGATGGGATAGGCCTGATGAAGAAGAAAAGTGCCCGAGCGCGACGGAGCCAATCCGCCACCGCACCCGGCTCCACCGAGCGGATCTCCGCCCACTCGGCCGGCCCGAGCCGTCGGGCCTCGTTGAGGTCTGGCGTGAGAAACAAGGTCCGTCCCGGGACCGCCGCTGCCGCTGATTCTGCGAACGCTCTCATCTCGTCGCCCATATACCAAGTGCCTAGAGACCCGCTGTAAACTAACCCGAACTCAGGCTTCTGCCCGGGCATTGGCGGCGTGTAGACAGATTCGTCAGCGCACGTCGGAATCACCTGGATCGACGGAAGCGACGGACGCCGTTGCCGCAGCCTCTCCGCGGCCCGGCGTGTGAGCACGACTGCGCCATCCGCGCGTCGGAGGTTCCCTAGCTCCAACCGCTTGACTGTAAGATCGAGAACGCTTCCCCGCCGCCACGAGCCGGTCTCGACTCGCTCGTCCGAGAAGAACCCACGTACATCGTAGAGTAGCCGCGTGCCCCGCGGAAGGCCTGCCCATCTCGCCATGACCATGGCGATATCGCCGCGGCAATGAACGATTACCGGTTTCGCTCTCTGAGCTTCAGACGCGATGATCCGACTCCCGACTAAGATGTCCCACAGCGTGGCTGGAACTCTCGGTCGCTTGTTGTATCGGATGGGCCTCCATCGGACGGAACAAGCGTCGAGTCGCGCCTGAATGCGTCCCCGAAGGTCCTCCCGCCGCCACTGCTCTGGTTTCTCAAAGGAGATCAGCGTCACGGCGAAACCGCGCTTGGCTAACCCGAGCAGATATGGAACGACCTGCGAGGCGCCGAGCGCGTCGAGCGCTCCGTCGTAAGAGACGTATATCACGCTCAGCGGTGGGCCCATGCCAAGAGGGAGTCGCCAACACCGGTCATCCCAAGAATTGCGTTGATTCCCGTTTTCCCGATGCGCAGTAGTTTTGACGCTTCGACAGTATCGCGTAGCTGCGCACTCGCGTGCGGATCAAAAGCACCGCCGCGTGCCAGATGGGGACCGCGTCGCCAACTCAACACATCCAGAGACCTCGATCTGACACGCACTTGCCTATAGCCGACCTGGTAGAGCGCTCTTGAAAGCGTGGCCGGCGTAAAGTAGCCCAGGTGTTCAGGGTCGATCACGCGCCATCGGATCCCGAGCCACCAACGCGAGAGACCGTTGAAGTTCGGCGTGGTCAAGAGAAGCAAGCCACCCGGTCGTGTGACGCGCGACAACTCGTGAAGGTGGCCTAACGGGACGGGCAAGTGCTCTAAAACTTCTAGCGAGACGACCAGGTCGAACATCGCTTCCGGATAGCAGGCCGCTCCGACGTCTCCCGCAAACACCGTCGCGCCACTTTGATGCAACATCTTGAGTCCGCTGTCGGAGATTTCGGTGGCGTCAACCTTCCAACCCCTCGCAAGAGCTACGCGTACAAAACCTCCACTTCCCGCTCCGACCTCGAGGAGGCGGCCGCGCCCGATCTCGGCCTCGGCTTGCGCCAGCCATTCGTTGTAACGACCCTCCGGTGCCGGCGGAACGGCGCGCCGATAGTATCCTTCATATCGCTGGTCCGCCGGTACATAGTGAGCGGGCTGGCCCGATACGAAGGAGCAACGGGTACAACGGTACAGAGCAAGGTCAGCTCTGTCCTTCCATTGCGTCACCTCAGAATCACAGATGCGACACTTCATTGCCGTACGCTGTTCAGCACCCCACGAAGTCGAATCCTGTAGCAGGAGTAACCACTCGCTTCCCTGCGACGGGGCCTTGTCGTACTCGGGCAAAACACTCGAAGGATCGCGATTCCTTCTACTTCTGGCCAGCCCCGCGGCGTCGGAGTACGCGAATAGGATAGGCGGCAAAACGCCAAGCCTTCTGGGGTGTCAGGACCACACTCTTGAGAGAGTGGTGCATAACCTGGCGATACTCTCCAGCCTCGAGAAAGCAGCCGGCAAGGACTGAATGCAAACTTCCGTAGGCACGGCGGCGCAGGGTATGCAGCTCGGGCTGGTTCTCCGCGAATGCTTTCCCGTAGGCCCTCAACATATCCTTCGCCATAGCGTGAATGTTCGTGTGCATCCCGCCGCTATGAATCCGGTAACGGACTAGGACCTCCGGCACAAACCCCACACGATAGCGGCAAGCGATTCGGTAGTAGAGATCCCAGTCGGCGGAGGTAGAAAGCTTCTCGTCAAAACCTCCGACCTCACAAAATACAGAGCGCGGCACAATTGACGCGCTGCCCCCTCCAAGGATCACTGCACGATCGAGCAGCAGCATCTCCCGTGAAACCCATCCTTCCATGCCCTTGGTGTGCGTTCCGAGACTACAGCCTCTCCTATCGATCAGCTCCACGCCGCAGTGGACAAGACCTAGCATCGGCTCCTCGGAAAAATACCCCAGCTGGCGTTCCAGTTTCCTCGGCAACCACAGATCATCGGCATCTAGAAACGCCAGGATCTCCCCCGAGGCGACCGCAGCTCCTACGTTCCGGGCTGCGGCAACTCCCCGGTTCTGCTGTGCTATCCTATGGACCCTTCCAGAAAATCGACCAAGCACCCCTGCCGTATCGTCTCTGGATCCGTCATCGACAACAATCACCTCGTGTGGCGACACTGTTTGGCCAAGCACGCTCTGCAAGGCCCCGGCTAGGAAGGACGCATGGTTATATGTCGGCACGATGACTGACGTACTAGGTAACACGGGTCTGCGGCAACTCCTTAGAAGCCCGCTCGGTGCCGTACACTCGTAGCCCTGCGAGCCACCCTTTCCTGATATGGGCACCTACGAGGAGGTCATAAGACCTTTGTGCCCAGGCCGACTCTGGGGCGATCCTCTCGACGATACGAACCACACTAAAGGACACTCGCGACAAACGCCCAGATGCGACGAGCGTTTTTAAGGTCTTTTTTGCGATCAGAAGCCACGGGTCCGCGCCCAGCTTCACGGGACCATTCACGATAGCGATCTCGGGCTCCATGGCGCGATCGAGCAGACCACGGCGGCGCATAAACCGCACCGCGTCCTTCCAGCCGATCTCCTGCCTTACACAGACCCGCCTCAACGTAAGATCCGTTTCGATGTGTGTTGCTCTCGCTCGTCTCGTTACAATGCGCCGAACCCCTGCTTCCCGAAGCCTCACACCAAAATCCTGGTCTTCGCAGCTGGGAGAACGATAACTAGTGTCAAATCCGCCCGACCTAATGTAGTCGGCCTTTGCTACGGAGAGATTCGCTGCCGTCAAGAAACCACCCTCGGAACCCTGATTAGAAAACTCGAAAAGCCCTTCGCCAATTGAAACAAGTGCGGCGTCCCGTGCATTCCTCCACGATGCTACTGTTCTCTGGTACCATCGCTCAAACGACTTAGGTTCTGCCTCGATCTGCCAGTCGAAATCACACGTCACTGCAGCCGGTCCGATCTCGCGCTGAGCTTGAAGGTGCTCCCGGACGAAGTCCCTGCCGACGAGCATGTCATCGTCCACAAAGAGCAGGTATTCTCCTCGTGCCTCGCGCGCCCCGAAAGCCCGCGCGGAGGCGGGCCCACCATTCGCTTTCCGAAAACACCTGATAGCTATCTCGCTCGTCTGACTGTACTGAAAGGCGATCGAACAGACCGGTTCTGGTGAACCGTCATCGACTACGATAATCTCGTAGCCGTTTGACGGAAAGTCCTGTTGCAGAAGGGTTCTGAGCAAGATCCCCAAGCGCTCTGGCCGGCGATATGCCGGCACCACTATGCTAATGGCCAATGGGTCTTTCCGAAGACTCAATATGTCTGCCGACCTCGCTTCACTTCCTGCCGAGGACGTGCTCATAGATCCCTTCTTGGGCTCGCATCATCCGTTCCGGACTGAACATCGCCAGGCGCCCACGTCCGATCTCCCCCAGAGAATGAGCCAACCTTGAGTCCTCCAGTACCTTACGGATCGCTTGCGCGAGAGACTGGGGATCCCCAGGCGGCACCAATACGCCGGCGTCACCTACAAGCTCTGGTATCCCTCCAACGGTCGAGGCGACTATTGCCTTCCCGAGGCTCATCGCCTCAAGCAAGGCGAACGGAAAGGATTCCGCCAAGCTGGGCAGGACAACAATCCTGCTCAGGCCAATGAGCTCCGGGATGTCGCTCCGCTGACCGAGAAACCGAACGACATTGTCGAGACCTCGACGGCGCACCGCCACTTGCATCTTTTCGCGATGGGGCCCCTCCCCAACTAACAGAGTGAGCGGTGCACCGCCGTTGGATTCAAGCCTCCCAAGTGCGTCGAAGAGAACGTGCTGTCCCTTCTCTTCGTGCAGACGCCCCAATACGAGACACACAGCCCGATCGCCGAGCGAAAGGTCTCGGCGGAGTCGGTCGATCGACTCAGAGCAGCTTTCCGGAAGCGGATCGATACCGTAATACACAGTCTCGACGCGCCGGCCAGGCACCCCCTCTGTCTCGGTCATGATCCGCCTGGTTGCTTCCGACACAGCAATGACCTTGTCTGCAAGACGGCCGCACCAAGCGTCGATCCAGGTGTGCACCCGCTTTCGCAGTCTCAAATTGTGATTGGTGTGATGCCGGGTAAAGATAAAGGGCACTCGTGCTACGCGTGCCGCAAGGAGACCAACCAACGTTGGGTCGAAACAGTGAGCGTGCAAGATGGAAACGCCCTCGCGTCGCAGAAGCCTCGCAAGCCGCCAAGTCGCCTGACCATACTGCGAACGACGGCTAGCTCCCAGAGCGAAGGTGGGCGTCTCCAGTTCTCCCATGACCTTCTGGAGCTGTCCCTCCGGCGCGAGCGAGCCTATCATGACCGGAAATCTACGATGGTCGTGGTACTGGGCGATGACACGAAAGTAACGCCCAGCCAGATTCGTATCAATCAGATGGCAAATGAGATAGCCCAAGCCCTCGTCTCACTGGGACAGCCAATGATCGCCTCACACCCCGCTCGCGACAGCCCGCACCTACAACAACGTACCTAGCTGATCTCCTGGGCGACACGAGGATCGCGGCGTCTTCGATCTCTAAACAGAGCGGCACGGGGACGTGCTCTCAGAAAGGCAGTCCGCTCGCGCGCGCTTTAATCTGCTTCGCGGACTCAAGGATCGACCGGCCGCTCCCTACTTGGTGAATTCAAACAGACCGCAGCTATACCGTGCTCCACCAAAGGCGGCCGGATTAACGTCCTCACAAAAGCGGCACTCGTCATCGACGACAGAAAACGAGACCAGTTTCAGATCCGAGAACGCGTCCAGCACCTTATCCGGGCCGAAGATTCGTTGCGAGTTGAACTCCACACGCTGCCGCCCGATAGGCACCGAAAAGTATAGCCGCCCGCCCGGCCTTAGAACACGAGCCAGGGCCGCCATTGCGTGAGAGCAAGCGTCGGGATCGATTGGATCGCCATAACGTCCCAGGCCGAAATGCTCAATAGCATGAAGGCTAGACAGCGATTCGACGCTGTTGTCCGGTATGTTCGACAAGTGGGTCGCATCTGCTTGGAGGACAGTCAAGCCCGGAACCTGCGCTCGTAGCGGTCTGATGTCGATGATTTCTACCGGCATGAAACAAAGGACGTGGGCAACGAAGCCCTCAATCAGGGATCCTACATCCACGTGCCTGTCGGGTTTGATAGCATGGATCTTCTTTGCCGCCCACATATCCTGGAAAAAATAGTGGCTTTGAATAGCACCGGCCTGCTGGTGGCGGTCATAGAGCATTGGCCGAACCGAGGAAATCTGAAACGGGAAGGGGCTCTTCCTCGCCAACCTCGCATATCGAATGGCGGTCCTAACAAAATACGGAGTCTCCACGAGACATGTATAAGCTCTTGCCACGTCGATTCCAACCAGTTGCAGGGCAGCACTAATCTGCCTCAATGCCCCTCTCGCTCTGCCGCCGGCCGGCGACACGCCGCCTACTCTGACTCCAGAACACCTGGCGGAACCTGAATAAAGCAGTTCACCTGGCCAGCAACCCTACCTCTTTCGCAGAAAGAGTCCGGCGATCCTCTCTCTGTCCAACCCCAGCCAATGACGCAGTGGCCTCGTTAGCTCCAGAAATGTTCTGAGGCCAGCAACAGCTGCTCGCTTTATCATTACCGGCCAATGCCGATAACTCCGCCTTATTGCAGACGGCGCGAGTCGATGCGTCGCGTTTTCGACTGTCCCGATGTGATGCCACCCTCCAAGCAACTCCCGATTCCGTCTAGCCTCCTCCCCAAACCATACTCCCAGCTCTCCATCCGGATGATACGAATAGTCATGATTCTGGTGCACGGCCACGACAACCTCCGACACGTCTACCACACACATCTTCGACGCGCGACCATACCAGACTAACCAGCTGTCCCAAGCCGGCCGTCCGATCACAAAGGGCGGAATCTTCCCGTAGTAAGCGCCACGCCAAAACACGAAGTAGTCAATCCACCCTGGCGGCCGTTGTTTGTCCTCCCGTATTGCAAGTGCGCGCAGGCGTTGCTCCCAATCCGCACCCCGAAAATCTAACGGTTCCGTCACATTCAGATCCCATCGACGTCCAATCATAAGGAACCGTCGGCGCCACTCGCAAAGACGCTCAACGGCCTCGCGGAAGTCCGACATCAACACAATGTCGCAGTTCACGTAGCACATGATTTCGTTCCGTGCGATCTCCTGCGCACGGTCATATATAGGGCCAAGGTATTTCGTACCATACTGATTTCGCTGCACGTGTGGCTCGTGGCGAATTCCCAGCTCCCGAGCCGCCGCCACAGCCCCCTCGTCATCTCCAAAAAGGATTACCTCGGCCTCGGGATGAACCAGACCCCAGCTCCGAATGGCATTGCGCTGTATGACATCGATGTGCCCTCGAAAGGGCTTGGGCGTAGTGAAGAACGTAAGCATGCCAGCCTTGACCTACCCGATCACCCTCCCTTTGGGTCCTTCCAGCCCGACCTGACCCAAAGAGCAATCTGCCTCAGCCCTCACCCTTCGCTCTCGGACGATTGCGACACCGTGAAATCGCAGGGAATGTTCAAGGTCCCGGCCCATTCGTCCCTCCAGTGCGTCATTGGTGCAGTCGCAATCAACAACTCAGGGACGCATTCCCAGTCATCCACAAGTCGGTCCTCGTCAAATAGCGTCACGCGCCAACTATAAGTCGCCGGCCTCAGAGGCAACATTGGAAGCTTGTAG
>Ga0075436_100004034_pt1 | contig 10066 bp, 4 predicted proteins | sample RhiMethybrSRZTD5_FD_75303 | JGI IMG/M metagenome (GOLD analysis project Ga0075436, IMG submission 75303) | Populus rhizosphere microbial communities from Tennessee, USA - Rhizosphere MetaG P. TD hybrid SRZTD5 | ecosystem: Host-associated > Plants > Roots > Rhizosphere > Soil | place: USA... | reverse complement strand
TTGAGAATGATCTGCTTGCAGGCGCGGCGGTCGCCCTCGAAGTAGACATCGGGCGCCACGTCGAGTCCGAGGGCGACCCGCTTGTCCGCGGCGCGGCCGGAGACGACGCGCAGGGAGTCGGCAAGGATGTGATCGAGCTGGAGCGTCTCGCGGTCGAGCCGAAGGCGTCCGGCCTCGATCTTCGACATGTCGAGAACGTCGTTGATCACCTCGAGCAGGTATTGGCCGCTCGAATGGATGTCGCGGCAATATTCGCTGTAGCGGTCGGCGCCGAGCGGACCGAACAGCCCGGACGCCATGACCTCGGAGAATCCGATGATGGCGTTGAGCGGAGTGCGCAGCTCGTGGCTCATGTTGGCGAGGAATTTCGACTTGGCCTGATTGGCGTCCTCGGCACGCGTCTTCTCCTCGGAATATTTCTCCGCCAGCTCCGCCAGCTGCTGCGCCTGTGACTTGAGCGCCTGCTGCGAAGCGCGCAGATCGGCGACCGTCGCCATCAGGCGCCGCTCGCTGTCGATCAGCTTCTCCTCGTGCAGCTTGATCGTGGTGATATCGGTGCCGACCGAGACATAACCGCCGTCCTTGGTGCGCCGCTCGCTGATGTGCAGCCAGCGGCCGTCGTCGAGCTGCGCCTCGAACGTGCGGGCACCTGGCGAGGAGGCGCTTTCCGCGCCGCTGGTGGTGCGCACCACCGGCTTGCGTCCGGCGGCGACCACCGCCTCGTAGCCGGTGCCCGACCGCACCGCTTGGTCCGGCAGATCGTGCAGTTCCTGGAAATTGGAGTTGCAGAGGACCAGGCGGTTGTCGGCATCCCACAGCACGAACGCCTCGGGAATGGTCTCGATGGCGTCGCGCAGACGCAGGTCGGCGGCGATGGTCTTCTCCACCAGGTCCTTCTGCTCGGTGGTGTCGACCGCGATCCCGATGAGGTGCGGGTCGCCCCCGTCGCGCTGGCGAATGATCTCGCAGCGCGCCCGCAGCCAGACCCAGTTGCCGCGGGCGTGGCGCATGCGGAAGGCACGGTCGATCGAGCGGGTCTTCCCGTCCGCGAGCTGCATCGCGAGCTCGTAGAGCCGAATGTCGTCCGGATGCACCAGCGCGCTGACTTCGCCGAACGTAAGGAGGTCGTCGCGGGGAGCGAGGCCGAGAATGGCGAACATGGAGTGCGACCAGAAGATGCGGCCGCGGGCGAGATCCCAGTCCCACAACCCGCAGCGTCCGCGATTGAGAGCGGTATCGATCCGCGCCCGCACGGTCTCGTGAATCGAATCCGCCTCGCGCGCACGCGTCGCCTGCCAGTGAAACGCGAAGCCAAGGATCAGGACCACGAACCCGGTCGTCGCCGAGAGCGTGATGGTGAGCGCGGTGTCCGACCGCCATGTCGCGAGCGCGGTACTGCGCGGCTGGATCACGGCGATCTGCCCGAGCGGGGCCTGCAGGCCGCGCACGGTGGCAAAGGCGTCGCTGCCGTCGGCCAGGGGGGTGTCCATCACGCCGGCATCGGCCGTGAAAGTCGTCAGCGGCTGGGCCGGCCCGAGCACGTCGAGCAACGGCCGACCGACATAATCGCGTGCGGGCACTGCCGCCACGATGGTGCCGTCGAGATCACTGACCAGGATCGCGCGGCCACGCTCGGTCGCGCGCTCGGGCAGCGCGCGATCGAGCAGGTTCTGCGCGCGCGTCACGGCGTCGTTCTTGGCGGCGGCGACGGAATCGTCCAGCCGCAGGCCGGTGATGCGCGAGATCGCCGTCAGATTGTCGGCGATCGTCGCGATCGCCTCGCGCCGATGATCGTTGATCTGCACGATCGCGCCGATCGCCATCGTGGCGAGAAAGGCGATGATGAGAACCGGGACTGCCCGACGCAGCGCCGGCTCGGCGACGAGAAGTCGCCGATACGCGGGCTTGGCGATCGATTGCGCCAGGCCCTTGATCGAATCCGCACTCGGTGACGCGCTCGCAAGAGCGGGCGCCATGCCAAGCCTCCCCCTTCAGGTCGTCCCTGCCACCCTCTTCGGTCAGGATGTGCCGCATCTCTTCCCGAATCATGTCCATTGGAATCCATCGGCGAATCTTTGTCGAGAGTCCCGGTCGCGGATTTTTTAAGATTTTCTTACAGACGAAGAAATTGCGCGAAAGTCCCGATTCGGCGCGGGTTTTCGCCGAATCGAGATGACGCGTTGCGCGCTGTCCACAGTCAAGGGATTCGCCCTTGACACTGATTCGCCGGCTGCGGTTTCAGGCCGGCGCGAGCGAGCGCTCGACGATGTCGCGCACGTCGGTCGACAGCGATGCGGCGGCCGCGACGCGGCGCAGCTCCGCTTCGGCCTTGGCGCGGCGGCCGGCCTCGAGCGCCCGCCAGCTCCGGAACGCGGTCATCAGGCGCGAGGCGACCTGCGGATTGCGCTGGTCGAGCGCGAGCACGGTGTCGCCAAGGAAGACATAGCCCGCGCCGTCCGGACGGTTGAACTGGGTCTGATTGGCCTGCGCGAAGGCGCCGACCAGAGAGCGCACCCGATTGGGATTGCCGAGCGAGAAGGCAGGGTGACGGCTGAGCTCGCGCACGCGTTCGAGCGTCGAAGCCTCGGGGATCGCCGCCTGCAACGCGAACCATTTGTCGATGACCAGCGGGTCGGATTCGAATCGGCGATAGAAGTCGTCGATCGCGGCCTGGCGCTCGCGGACCGGGTGCTGCGACAACGTCGTGATCGACGCCATACGGTCGGTCATGTTGTCGGCCGAGTGGTACTGGCGCGCGGCGAGTGCGATCGCCGCCGAGCCGCCCGATGCGGCGAGGAGGTCGAGCGCCACGTTCTTGAGGCTGCGCCGTCCCGCGCTCACGGCGTCCGGGCTGTAGGGCCCGGCGTCGGACAGGCGGCGATAGGCCTCGCGCAGGGGCGATCCGAGCGCGTCTCCAATGGTCGCGCGCAAGGCGGTGCGAGCCGCGAAGATCGCGTCCGGATCGACGTCCTTCCCGAGCTCACGCGCGATGTCGGCCTCCGACGGCATGGCCAGCGCCTGGGCGACGAAGGCGGGCTCGAGCGCGGGATCGGCAAGGATCGCGCGCAGCGCATCGATGAGCCCGGGATCGGTCCGCATCGATCGGCCGGCGCGCAGTGCGGTGACGTTGTCGGTCAGCAGCGTGGAGGCGAGCGTCTGCAATGCCTGCCAACGATTGAACGGGTCGGTGTCATGGGCGGCGAGGAAACGCAGGTCGTCGGGGGTGAGGTTGGCGGTGAGCTTGATCGGGGCCGAGAAGCCGCGGTTGAGCGAGGCAACCGGCCGCTCCGGCACGTCGGTGAACACGAGGGTCTCGGCCGGCCGGGTGAGGACCGCGACGCCGCGCTCGACTGGTCCGGCATTGGCGCGCGTGAGCGGCAGGTCGCGGCCGTCCGGCGCCAAAAGCCCGACGGCGAGCGGGATCACCATGGGCTCTTTGTCGGGCTGCCCGGGCGTCGGCCGCAGCATCTGCGTGACGTCGAGGGTGCAGGTCTTCGCCTTGGCGTCATAGCTCATCGTGACGGCGAGCTCGGGGGTCCCGGCCTGCCGGTACCAGCGCATGAACTGGCTCAGGTCGGTCCCGGTCGCATCGGCGAAGCAGGCGATGAAGTCCTCGACGGTGGCGGCATGGCCGTCGTGGCGCTGGAAGTAGAGGTCCATGCCGGCGCGGAAGCCCTGCGCGCCCAGCATCGTCTTGAGCATCCGGACGATCTCGGCGCCTTTTTCGTAGACGGTCGCCGTGTAGAAGTTGTTGATCTCGCGGTACACCTCGGGGCGCACCGGATGGGCGAGGGGGCCGGCGTCCTCGACAAACTGATGCGCGCGCAGAGCGCGTACGTCGGCGATGCGCTTGACCGGGCGCGAGCGCTGATCGGCGGTGTATTCCTGATCGCGGAAGACCGTGAGGCCTTCCTTGAGGCAGAGCTGGAACCAGTCCCGGCAAGTGATGCGGTCGCCCGTCCAGTTGTGGAAGTATTCGTGGGCGATGATCGCGTCGATGCTCGCGTAATCCGTGTCGGTCGCGGTCTCGGGGCTCGCCAGGACATATTTGTCGTTGAAGACGTTGAGGCCCTTGTTCTCCATTGCCCCCATGTTGAAGGCGGAGACGGCCACGATCATGAAGATGTCGAGATCGTATTCGCGCCCGAACGCCTGCTCGTCCCAGCGCATCGACCGCTTCAGCGCCTCCATCGCGAAACCGGCGCGGCCTTCCTTCCCGGGCTCGACATAGATGCGCAGCACGATCCGGCGGCCCGACATCGTGACGAAGCTGTCCTCGATGTGGCCGAGCGCGCCGCCGACCAGGGCGAACAGATAGGAGGGCTTGGGAAAGGGATCGTGCCACACGGCGAAATGGCGGCTGGTGCCCGGGATGTCGCCGGACTCGACCAGGTTGCCGTTCGCGAGCAGCACCGGCGCCTCGGACTTCTCGGCCTCGACGCGGGTGGTGTAGACCGCCATCACGTCGGGCCGGTCGAGGAAATAGGTGATGCGGCGAAAGCCTTCTGCCTCGCATTGGGTGCAATAGGTGGCGCCCGCGCGATAGAGCCCGGAGAGCTGCGTGTTCGCGGTGGGATCGACCAGAGTCTCGATCTCGAGCGTGAACGGGCGCTGCGGCGGCTGCGCGATCGTCAGCCGGTCAGGCGTCGCCGAAAAGGCCTCGGCCGGCAGCGGCGATCCGTCGAGCGTAATCGACTGCAGCGCGAGGCCATCGCCATCGAGCACGAGCGGTGCTGCGGCCCGCGCGGCCGGATTCGGCTTGAGCTTGAGAGTGGCGCGCACGCGCGTCGCGGTCGCGTGCAGCGACACGTCGAGGGCGACGGTATCCACCAGCCAGCTCGGCGGCTGATAATCGGCGAGGCGAACGGGCTGATCCTGGTCGGTGCGCATCTTGATCCATGGTGCGGGGGGCGATGCCCTGATCTAGGCCGTTTGGCCCGAAACGCCAAGGCTCTCGCGCGCGCCGTTCCGTCCGGTCCTGGTCCTGGCTTGTTGCGGGCGAGCGGCGTGAACCGCATAATCCGCCGATGCCGCACGATACCGACCAACGGTCGGCCGTCATGCGCGCCATGGTGCTGGAACGGCCCGGCGCGCCGCTCGTCATGCGCGACCGTCCGGTGCCGGCTCCCGGACGCGGCGAGATCCTCGTGGAGGTCGAGGCCTGCGGGGTCTGCCGGACCGACCTGCATGTGGTCGATGGTGAGTTGCCCGATATCCGCTGCCCGATCGTGCCCGGGCATGAGATCGTCGGCCGCGTCGCCGCGGCCGGAGAGGGCGTCGCCGGCCTCGCGCCGGGCACCCGCGTCGGCATTCCCTGGCTTGGCGCGACCTGCGGCATCTGCCCGTACTGCCGCGCGGGACGCGAGAACCTGTGCGATCGCCCGGTGTTCACCGGCTATACCCGCGATGGCGGCTTTGCGACCCACAGCCTCGCCGACGCACGCTATTGCTTTGCCCTGCCCGAGGCGGCCGATGCTGCCGCGCTTTCGCCTCTGATGTGCGCGGGCCTGATCGGCTGGCGCAGCTACCGCATGGCAGGTGACGGCGCCGCGCTGGGCATCTACGGTTTCGGCGCCGCGGCGCACATTCTGGCGCAGGTCGCGGTGTGGCACGGACGGCGCGTCTATGCATTCACGCGCGCGGGCGACGCGCCCGCACAGGCGTTCGCGCGCGCGCTCGGCGCAGTATGGGCGGGCGCCTCCGAGGCGACGCCGCCGGAGCCGCTCGATGCGGCCATCATCTTCGCCCCGGTCGGCGCGCTGGTGCCGATCGCGCTGCGCGCCGTGAAGAAGGGCGGCCGCGTGGTCTGCGGGGGCATCCATATGTCGGACATTCCGAGCTTTCCCTACCGCATCCTGTGGGAGGAGCGGCAGGTCGTCTCGGTCGCCAATCTCACCCGCGCCGACGCGCACGAATTCCTGGCGGTCGCCCCAACCGTCAGGGTCAAGACCGAGGTCGTGCGCTATCCGCTCGCCGAGGCCAATGCGGCGCTTGACGATCTGCGCGGCGGACGGCTGCAAGGTGCCGCAGTGCTCATCCCGTGAGAGGCGGTCTCAGGCCCGCCGAGCCCTTGCCTGATGTCCGCGATCCGCGGTTAACTTTTGTACGGGCGGCCAATGCCAACGCTCGACAAATGGGAGGAGACCATGAATCGCTTCCGGCTTCGTACGATCGTCTGCTCGCTCTGCATGGTGCTGCTGGGTTGCGCAGCCGGGAGGGCGAGCGAGATCCATCGCGTGATCACCGGTTTCGATGCGGACAACAAGTCGACGGCGCTGTTCGACAGCCGCTTGACGCTCGAGGTCGGCAAATCCGGAACGGCGGGCGCCGTTCTCTGGATGACGGACACCTATCCGGTCGGCTTTTCCCAGCAGGATACCGCCCAGCGTCCGATCGGCATTCCGCCGCCACCCAATGGCACGGTGCTGCGGGTCGTGGAGTTTCCTCCTGCCGATGACGCGAAGCTCGCGAAAATGGACACGAACTTCATGATGAAGATCATCGGCGACAATGCGCCAACGCGCGGCGTTCCGGTCTCCCACCCGATGATGCACCGCACGCGGTCGGTCGACTACGCCATCATCATGTCGGGCGAGATCGACATGAAGCTGGATGACAAGACCGTTCACCTCAAGGCGGGAGACATCGTGGTTCAGCAGGCCACCAATCACGCCTGGATCAATCACGGCACGGAACCCTGCCGCGTCGTGTTCGTGCTCATGGATTCCAAGCAGCCCTAGCCGCGTTGGCCGCACCCGCCCGGCCCGGTGGACCGGGTGGGCGGTGCGACGACTCCCCGACTTGGATCACCGCGGCTCGGCGTGGCCGATCACCCGCTTGATCTCCGGGAAACGTCGGCGCAAGCCGCGCTCGACGCCGTCCACCATCTCGTGGACGTCGCCGACCCGGATCTTGGGATCGACGTCGCAGTGGAAATTGACGATCTCGCCTTCCGGGGTCTCGCGCACCCGCACGTCGTGGACATTGCGCAGGCCGTCCTCGGCGGCGAGCGCGGCGAGCGCCGTGCGCACGGTCTCGACCCGCGCGGGCGCAGCGTCGGTGCCGATCAGCCCGCTGACCTGCAGCGGCTCGATATGGCTTTCGACCTCGACGTCGGGCCCGAGCTCGTCGCGAACCGCCGTCTCGAGTCCGGAGGCGATTTCGTGCGCGGCGGCAATCGTGAGGGCGGCATCGACCTCGAGATCGAGGGACACCGAGAGGCGACCCGCGATGGCGTGCACGGTCACGTGATGGACCGCGAGGCCGCGATTGCGCGCGATCACCATCACGCGTTCGAGCACGGTTTCGTCGTCGAGTGCGCGCGGCACGACGGTGGCATTGATCTCGGCGTCCGGCACGGCAACTGCGACAGCGCGCGCGATTTCGTGCTTGAGCGCCTCGACGCGATCGAGCGGGAGGGTCCGGCTTGCGACCACGTCGAGGTCGACGAACAGTGTCGCGCCGACCCGGCGCACGCGGATGCGCGCGACCTCGACCACGCCGGTGACGTTGCGGGCAATCGCGGCGATCCGTTCGGCTGCGCCCGGCGGAGCGGTGTCGGTGAGGGTGTCGATGGTGCGCCGGCCGAGCCGCCAGCCGGCGAGGCAGACGAACAGCGCTACCACGATGGCGGCGGCTGAATCCGCCCAGACATAGCCGAGCCTGAGCCCGGCGAGGCCGGCGAGAACGGCGGCAGAGGACCACATGTCGGACGAGAAATGCAGGGCGTCGGCCTCGAGCGCCTCGCTCTTGTGCGTGGAAGCGGCGCGACGCAGCGCGCGCGAGCGCAGGAAGTCGACCACGATCGATCCGGCCATGACGACGAAGGCGATAGGCGTCGCTTCGACCCCGCGGTTCTCGGCGCCGATGAGGCGCAGCCCGGCCTCCCAGGTGACCACCCCCGACAGCACGAACAGAAGCGCGGTCTCGGCGAGGGCGGATAGGCTTTCGATCTTGCCGTGGCCGTAGTGGTGCTCTTTGTCGGCGGGCATGTCGGCGACACGGACGGCGAAATAGGTCATCACGGTCGCGGCGAGATCGATCAGCGAATGGGCCGCCTCCGACAGGATCGCGAGGGAGCCGGTGGCGAGGCCGACTGCGGCCTTGACGGCGGTGAGCCCCGCCGAGGCGACAATCGAGGAGAGCGCGACGTGCTGCTTGTCGGTGGCCATGAGTCTGTTCTTGTCACCGGCCAAGGAGGGACGCAAGGCATGGGAATTGTGAATAGTGAATAACGAGCAGCGAATCGACTGGGGAGAATTCCTCTTCTCGGTACGCGGCTCGTCCTCCCTATTCGGGCGCGTTCGCGATTCGCCTCAATGGAAATCCCGGCTCTTAAGGGGAAGGTCGAGCTGCTGGTGGCATGGCGCGGGCAGCTCGGGCGCCACGACATCGCCGTCGCGCAGCCGGCGCAGCTCGGCGCTGAGATCGACGAAGTTCTGCGCGACCACGTGGACGACCAGGCCGGCGCGCTGCAGCCGGCCGCGCACCATGAGGAAGCGCGCCGTCATGACGTTGCGGCGGTTCCTCGCGAACACTTTCGGCCACACAATGATGTTGGCGATGTCGGTCTCGTCCTCGAGCGTCATGAAGATCACGCCCTTGGCGGTGCCTGGCTGCTGACGGATGAGCACGAGGCCCGCCACCCAGATCGTCTGATCATTGCGCAGGCGCTCGCCGCGCAGCTCCGCATTGCGCAGCACTCCGCGCCGGGTGAGATCGTCGCGGAAGAATGTGACCGGATGCTCCTTGAGCGAGAGCTGGGTCGCCGCGTAGTCCTCGGCGACGTGCTCGGCGAGCGTCATCGGCGGCAGCGCGACGGCAGGCTCGGGAAACAGGTCGTCGCCGCGTGCAGTGTCGAGCAATGACAGCGGACGCTCGAGGACAGAACTCTGCTTCGGCGTAGCGGGTGCGACGCCGATGGCGTCGAGCCGGCGCGCCGCCCACAGCGCGGCGCGGCGATCGAGGCCGAGCGAGCGGAAGGCATCCGCCTCGGCGAGGCGCTCGATGGTGAAGCGCGATGCGCCGGAGATCGCCGCGATCTGCTCGATGCCCGCATAGCCGTTGCGCCGGGATGCGACGAGCCGCACGAGCTCGTCCTCGCGCAGCCCCTGGATCTGCCGGAAGCCGAGCCGCACGGCGCTGCGATGCGGCGCATTGGCGGCGGCCGGCTCCAGCGTGCAGTCCCAATCGCTGAAATTCACGTCCACCGCGCGCACCTCGACACGATGCTGGCGGGCGTCGCGCACGAGCTGGGCCGGCTGGTAGAACCCCATTGGCTGACTGTTGAGGATCGCGGCGCAGAAGACGTCCGGATAGTGGCATTTGATCCAGGCCGAGACGTAGACCAGGAGCGCGAAGCTCGCCGCGTGGCTCTCGGGGAAGCCGTATTCGCCGAAACCCTCGATCTGCCCGAAGCAGCTCTCGGCGAATGCCCGGTCATAGCCGCGCCGCGTCATGCCGACGATGAACTTGTCGCGGAAGAGATGGACGCTGCCGTTGTGGCGGAACGTCGCCATCGCGCGCCGCAGGCCGTCGGCCTCGTCCGGCGTGAACTTGGCGGCCGTGATCGCGATCTGCATCGCCTGCTCCTGAAACAGCGGCACGCCGAGGGTGCGGCTCAGCACCTCCTTCAATTCATCGACATCGCCGTGCTCTGGGGCAGGGGAGGGATATTTGACCTCCGCCGGATCATCGCGCCGGCGCAGATAGGGATGCACCATGTCGCCCTGGATCGGTCCCGGCCGCACGATCGCGACCTCGATGACGAGGTCGTAGAAGCATCGCGGCTTGAGGCGCGGCAGCATCGACATCTGCGCCCGGCTCTCGACCTGGAACACGCCGACCGAATCGGCACGGCCGAGCATGTCGTAGACCGCTGCGTCGTCCTGCGGAATGGTGGCGAGCGAAAGCTCCTTGCCGTAATGCCGCTTGATGAGATCGAGGCTGCGGCGCAGGCAACTCAGCATGCCGAGCGCGAGCACGTCGACTTTCAAAAGGCCGAGCGACTCGAGGTCGTCCTTGTCCCACTGGATCACGGTGCGCTCGGGCATCGCCGCGTTCTCGA
>Ga0075436_100004030_pt1 | contig 10076 bp, 5 predicted proteins | sample RhiMethybrSRZTD5_FD_75303 | JGI IMG/M metagenome (GOLD analysis project Ga0075436, IMG submission 75303) | Populus rhizosphere microbial communities from Tennessee, USA - Rhizosphere MetaG P. TD hybrid SRZTD5 | ecosystem: Host-associated > Plants > Roots > Rhizosphere > Soil | place: USA... | reverse complement strand
CGGCCGCGCATCTCCCGCGCGGCCTTGTTGGTGAACGTGACCGCCAGCAGGCGGTCCGGCCAGACCCGATGCGAGGCGATCAGGTAGGCGATGCGCGCGGTCAGGACACGCGTCTTGCCGCTGCCCGCGCCCGCAAAGATGAGCAGGGGCCCGTCGCCGTGCGTGACGGCTTCTTGCTGCGGGGGGTTGAGGCGCGCCAGCAACGCGTCGATCTGGGCCTGGGAGGACTCGGAAACCACCGGCGTTTGAGTCTACCCAGGGCTGGAATTGCCCTAGCCGCCGTTATGCTCCACATCGCCTTGGCACACGAGGTCGATCTCGGCACGCGCGACCACCTTCTCTACGAGCTGGCGCGCGACCTCAGTTCCTCCCTGGAGCTGGACACGGTGCTGGCCAAGGTCATGGATCGCGTCATCACGCTGATGAAGGCGTCGCGCGGGTTCATCGTCCTGGTCGACCCCGCCGACGGCAGCCTGTCGGTCCAGATGTCGAGCGGGTCGGATCCCGAAAAGGCTCGCCAGTTCCTCGGCTCGAAGACGGTCATCGAGCGAGTCGTCAGGTCGGGGGAGGCCGTCGTCGCGACCGACGCCAGCCTGGACGACCGTTTCAAGGGCCAGCAGTCGGTGATCATGCAGAACCTCCGCTCGATCATCGCCGTGCCACTGGTCACCAAGGGCAAGGTGATCGGGGCCGTCTACGTCGACAACCCGTTCCGCGCCGCCATCTTCGAGGAGAAGGACAAGGATTTCCTGCAGGTGATCGCGGACTTGGCGGCGATCGCCATCGACAACGCCCGCCAGTACGAGCGCTCGGAGTTCCTGCGCCAGGTGTTCGAGGTCCACGTCAACAAGCAGGTCACCGACTACGTGCTGACGCGCTCCGGGACGACCCTGACCTTCATCCAGGGCGAACGGCGCGAGGTGACGATGCTGAACTCGGACATCGCCGGCTTCTCCACGCTGTCGCAGAGCATGGACGCGGAGGAGCTGGTCGCGTTCTTGAACGATTACTTCCAGCGCATGATCCGCGTGGTTCTGCAGCACGGCGGCAACATCGACAAGTTCCAGGGCGACGGCATGCTCGTCGTCTTCGGCGCCCCGAACCCGATGGCCGACCACGCCGAGCGGGCGCTCAGCGCGGCGATGGAGATGGTCCGCGAGGTCGAGCGCTTCAACCGCGACCTGGTCGCGTCTGGGCGCGGTGCGATCCAGGTCGGCATGGGTCTTGACTCGGGTGAGGTCGTCGCCGGCCACGTCGGCTCAGACGACCGGATGGAGTTCACGCTCATCGGCGTTCCGGTCAACAACAGCGCGTTCCTGTCGAAGGTCCGGCCCGCCCGCGTGCTGATGTCCGAGACGACGAGGGCACGCGTGCCCGCGGATTTCAAAGTCGCGGAGTACGAGCCCATGGTGCTGAAGGGCGCCCGCACGCCGCAGGCGATCTTCGAGCTGACGATTCAGCTCGAGGGCGACTAGCTAGCCCCTCCGGCCCTGCGGGCCACCTCCCCACAAATGGGGAGGAGTCACCTCAGCCCTGGCAGACCCACTGGCTGCCACCGTCGCGCTTGTACAGCCACGCCGCGGCCAGCGCGTTGTACTGCGGGTTGAACGGCGAGTACTTCGAGTAGGGCGTGAAAGCCCAGGTGCTGGGGAGGAACTGAAACAGCCCCGCGGCGCCGCTGTCGGAGTTCACAGAGTTCGGGTGGTAGCGCGACTCGCACCACGCCACGTTCATCGCCCACTGCACCGCGCGCGGTCCGAGGGGTTTGAAGGCGTCATAGATGTACTGGGCGATCTGGGGTGGCGGGGCCGGGTGGTTGCTCAGGGCGGCGATCCTGGCGGCCTGCGCCTGCGCCGCGGCAAGGGCCAGCTGCTGCGCGTGGTATTGGGCGATGCCCTGCTTCAGCTCGGCGGACCACGACTGGACCTGGGCCGACTGCGTGGCCGGGACGCGGTCGCTGCGGTTCTGCTGCACCACGGCGTTGCGGTCGAAAGCGCTCAGCTGGGTCACGGCGACGGCCGCCGTGTGCTGCGCCGGCCCGTCGACGCGTGGCAGCACGACCACGACGAGGATGGCGAGCCACACGAGAACCGCTCGGAATAGCGGCAGCAACCCCTCTTTTCGCTCCTTTCTTGATCTCGCCTACCCCGGGGCGGATGCTGGCCTGAGCTTCGGAGCGATGACGTTGGCGGGACGCGCTCAGGTCGTTACGGAGCAGCCACCTTACCACACGACCGGCAACTTTCCGTAGCCGTACGCCCGAGTACCAAGAGCACATGGCGCCCCCTCCCCATCTCATGGGGAGGAGTCAGGGGTGGGGACCGAAACGGCTAACTGGGGACCGCGGCGACCGTCCCCGTGACGACCTTGTAGGCGAAAACCGGGCCGGAGAATCCCTTGAGCTGCAGCTCCATCCGCTCGGCCTGGAGGTGCTGGCCGTCGAGCCACTCCCTGACCCGGCGGTAAACCTCGTCGGACAGCATGATCTCGCCCGCCGCGGCCGCCGCCTGCAGGCGCGCCGCCAGGTTGGTGACCTCTCCGAGCACGCTCACGTTGGCGGACTCCGCGAGGTTGCCGACGACGGCCGGTCCGACCGCGACAGCAGCGCCGACGCCCAGCCCGGCCAGGCTCGCCTTGTCGACGATCCCGACCGCAGCACGGAACGCCTGGAGCGTGTGGTCGACGCTCTGGCCGGAGACGTTGAAGGTCGCCATCACCGCGTCACCCGCGAACTTGTCCACGATCCCGTTGCGGCGGGCGACCTCCTGCACGGCCCACCGTTGCAGCGAGGCGATCCTGCCGGCGATGTCGGCCGGGTCCGATTGCCCGCTCAGCTCGGTGTAACCGCGGACGTCCGCGAAAAGCACCGAGACCATGCGCTCGCCGGTGCGGATGCGAGCGGCGGCGACGGGTTCGGGCGCCGTCGACTCGGCGGCGATCGTGATGCCAAGCCTGGCCGCGGTCTCGTCGGCGATGCGTACGGCCAGCAACGCGGACGCGGCGCCGGCCTCCGCCACGACGCGCTCGAGTCTTGCTTTCGCATCGTTGACAGCCCCACATCCGTGCTCGGCCTCGGCAAGTGCCGGGGCGAGATGCCAGACGTCGAGGCGAAAGCCTTCGCGTTCGAATCCTGCGACGGCGCTCGTGAGCAATGTCCTGGCGTCTTCGAGTCTGCCCTCGAGCAGCGCGAGCCGCCCGTTGGCGGCGACCATGCGCGGCAGAGCGAGCACGTCGCCTTGCGCGGGCACCTCGCTGATGAACGACCTCAGCCAGCCGGCGTCAGCCGTCCCCTGGGCCACAGCGTCCGCCGGTGATCCGATCGCGCAGACGAGCGGCGAGATGGACTTCGCCTCCGCTTCGGCGCCTTCTCGATCGCCGGCCGCCAGCATGCAGCGAATCCGCGGGAGAGCGTCGTAGATAACGTCCTGGAGGTCGGTGCGCCTGGAGGTTGGCGGCATCGCGGCCCACGCCTCTTCAGGTCTCGACAACTCGGCGAGCACATGCGCGAGCAGCACCTGCGACCTCCAGACCATCTTTTCGTGCCCCGCGTCCTTGGAGCGCTGGACGCACGCCGCCGCGAGGTCCATCGCCTCACGCACGTTCCCGCGCTGCAGCCCGGCCAGCCCCTTGACGTACGGCAGCCAGGGCTCTGTCCCGCTCGGGTACGCGCTGTCGAGGCGGTCCAGCCACATCTCCAGGTCCCGGCCCCGGGCCAGGTGGATCGCCGACCAGCTCGCGTTGTAGACGGCGTTGCCCACCGGGAATCCGAGGCGCACGGCCAGTGCGCCGCGGAAGCTCTGGTCGAAGTGCGCAAAACCCTCGTCCACCTTGCCCAGGCCGATCTCGGAGACCGCGCGGAAGTTGAGCGACCAGGCCTTCACACCCTCCGAGCCTGCCTTCTCGGCCACGTCATAAGCCTTCTTTGCGAGCTCGAACCCGCGCTCGCGCTCCTCGTTGAAAGCGGCCATCCCCGAGAGCCGGATGTAGGCGACCGCCAGCGCCTCGCTCGGTCCGAAACGCTCGAGCACAGTCCGCGCCTTCTCGAACTCCTCGGTGGCCCGGTCGTTGCGCAGCATCTCCCACCAGCACCGTCCGAGCAGGACGCGGTAGCCCGCCGCCTCGACGTCGAGTCCCGCGGCCTCGAGCTCCGGAATCGCGTGCTCCAGAAGACGCTTCGACGTGGCGGATTCGTTGTTGTTCCAGAAGGAGTCCGCCGCCTGGCACTCCATGCGCGCGCGTTCGACCGGGTCGGCCACGAGCGGGACCGCATGCTGCAGGAGCTCTGCCGCGTCCCGGTACGCACGAGCCTGGTTGGCCTCCTCCGCGGCGGTGCGGGACATCGAGATGGCCTCGTCGTTGCGCCCGGCCATGAACAGCTGGTTGGCCAGGTCCACGGCGCGGCCGGTCCCTCGCGCCTTCATGACGTCGGCGATGCGCGAATGGAACTGCTGCCGGCGCGGGACCACGAGGTCTTCGTAGATCGCCTCGCGCGTGAGCGCGTGACGGAAGCGATAGCGCCCGGAGACCCGATCCTCCTCTTCGATCAGTTGCGCGGACACACTGGCCTCCAGCGCCGTGAGTGCCTCGGCCTGTTCTACCCGCGCGACGTCCGCCAGCATCACCAGGTCGAATGCGCGGCCCACCGCGGACGCCGCGGACAGGACGGCCGCGTCTTCGTGGCTCAGGCGTTCGAGCCTCTGCAGAATCGTGTCGCGGACGTTGGGTGGGATGCGTATGTCAGCGAGGGTCTTGCGGTCCCACCCGCTCTCCGTTCGGTACACGTCGCCACGGTCGATGGCGTCGCGGAGCATCTCCTCGACGACGAAGGGATTGCCCTCGGTGCGTTCGTGGAGGAAGTCCCGGAACTCGTCGCTCACCGAAGGTTCGTCGAAGATCGCGCAGACCATGTCGCCGAGCTGCGCAGGCGTGAGCGGCTGAAGGTCGATGACCGAGACCTGGCCACTGCGCCGCCAGCCCTGGATGGTCGGCATCAGGGCGTGCTTGCGGTGCATCTCGTCGGTGCGATACGTCGCGACGATCAACACCTTCGTCGAGCGCAGCCTTCGCGTCGCATAGTCGAGAAGCTCACGCGTCGCGGGATCTGCCCAGTGGAGGTCCTCGAGGATGAGAAGCAGGCCCCGCCGGCTCGCCGCGTCGCCGAGGAGCATGAGGATCGACTCGAACATGCGCAGCTTGGCCTGCGATGGATCGGGGGCCAGGTCGGAGCGGGCCCCCAGCTGAGGAAACAGCTGCGCGACCTCGCCGGCGGCGCTGCCGAGCCGTGTCGCCAGGCTCGCCGCATCGATGGTCGCAAGGTAGTTGCCGATCGCCTCGAGGAACGGGAGGTACGGCAGCGAGAGCTCGGCTTCGCTGCAGCCGCCCGACAGCACCACGCAGCCGAGCCTGCGTCCGCGCTCCGCCAGCATGTTGACCAGCCGCGTCTTCCCCATCCCCGCCTCGCCGCCGACGATGACCACGCCGCCATCGCCGCGCAGCGCTGACAGGAGCGCGTCCTCGAGAGCGGAGAGCTCCGAGTCGCGGCCGATCAGAACAGGCGACAGGACACGAGAGATGGACATCGTCAGAAAAGGTGCGTCAGCCTCTTCCTCAGGAGCTTCGGGCCGGCCGGCTCGACGTACGCCGGCATCATCTCCTTCATCTTCCGAAAGGCTAGATCGGTAAGGGCCTCCGGGTCGGCGTCCGCGGTCGGGATCGGCTCGCCGACGACAACTTTGATCCGCTTGCCGAACCACAGATCCTTCGTCCCCGACAGCACCACCGGGACCACCGGCACTCCGGCCTTGATCGCGAAGTGCGCAAAGCCTTTGTGGAACGGGAGCAGCTCGCCCTCCTTGGGCCCGTAGTTCGCCTCCGGGAAGATGGCCACCGCACCGCCCATCTCCAGGCAGCGGTCAACGTGCCGGAAGAGCGCCCTGTCGCCGTGTCGTTCGCGGACGACGGGCACGTACCCACCAGTGGTGCGCACCAGCCACCACTGAAACTTGCGCGTCACCAGGATCGTCGGATCGGCGAGAAAGTGCAGGCGCGGCTCGATCGGAAACAGCAGCAGCAGCGTGAACTCGTCGAGCCAGTTCAGATGGTTCGCGATCACGATGTAGTTCCCGCCCCGTACACGCGGGATGTTCTGCCGGCCCGTGACCTCGAAGCGGAAGCACAGCCGGAGCAGCGGGATTCCGACCAGGCGGACGATCCGATATGGAAGGTTGGCGCGCGGGCCTACCGGGATGAGGTCAGCGGCGGGTAGAGCGGCGGATGCCGTTGCCACGCGCCGAGTCTAGATCGCGAGCGGCCACCACTCCAGGAATCGGTTGTAGGTGCCGAGCGAACCCTTGACGGCGTAGACGGCGCCCTGCAGCTTCGCTGCCTCGCCGCTCGAGACCTTGCCGGTCTTCACGTAGCTGTCGAGCTCGTTGAGGAAGGCGTTGAGCTCGTTGTTGCACGCTCGCCGGTCGCCGCGCGCGGCGGCCGCGGCCGCGGCGCGGAGCTTCGCGTTGAGGCTGTTCCGCTGGCCGTCGTTCAGGTCGGTCAACCTGGCGACCTCGTTGGAGATCGCGGTCAGCGCCTGCTGCGTCGTCTGCACTGTGAGCGAGTAGTTGGCTGTCCCGACGCCGCCGTCGTTGTCGACGACGACGAGCCGCACGTTGTACGTGCCCGCCGACGGGTACGCGTGTGTCGTCGAGAAGCTCGCCGAGCCTCCAGGTCCGTAGTGCGCGGCGGCCGACGACGTCCCGTCGCCGAAGTTCCAGGTTACGGAGTGCGTGTCGAGCACACCGGGGTCGCTGAAGTTGCCTGTAAAGGTGAGTGACTCCTCCGAGGTCACGACGAGCGGCGTCGAAGGCGTCGCGCCTGTGATGTGCGCGGCGGGGGCGACGTTGGTGCCGATGATCGTCATCGAGTCGGTGCCGTAAAGGCCGCCGTCGTCGGTGGCGCGGAAGGTGACGACGTAGGTGCCGTCGTCGTCAGGGGTGAACGTGAACGTGGTCCCCAACCCGGATGCGTAAGCGTTGCCGTTTTTGGTCACGCGCCAGGTGTAGGTGAGTGTGCCCGCATCGCCGGCGAAGGCCGTGGTGGCAGCGCCTGTGAAAGACTCGGGCGAGCCTTCGGGAATGAATGGCGGGTCGGTCACGATGCGCGCGACCGGCGCCACCGCGTTGACCGTGACCGTGAACGTCGCGGTCGCGGTGTGGCCGTGGCCGTCGTTGCCGCTGATCGTCACGGTGGCCATCGACGCCTCGTCGGAGGCGGGCTGGCTCCACGACCAGGTGCCGGCACCGGTCTTGGTCACCGTGCCGGCCGACGCGCTCAGCGCGACAGCGTCGCCGTCAGGGTCCGAGAACGTGCCGGTGTTGGTCGGCGCGGTGCCCTCGTTCACGCTCACGGCGGCCGTGTCGGCCGCGACCGAAGGCGCACCGTTCGGGAGGACGGTGACGGTGAAGGACGTCGGGGTCGAGTGTCCCTGTCCGTCATTCGCTGTGATGGTGATCGTCTGCGTCGAAGCGTCGGCCGAGGCGGGCTCCGTCCACGACCATGTCGAGACGCCCGTCTTGCTGACGGTGCCGGCAGAGGCCGACAGGCTGACGGTGTCGCCGTCGGGGTCGGAGAAGGTGCCGGTGTTGGTTGGAGCGACGCCGGCCTTGACGGTCACGGTGGCGTTGGTGGCGGAAACGACCGGCGGTTGGTTGGGCGGGGTGGTGTCGGTGATCACCCACGTCTCGAAGGCGAAGTCCTCGAAACGGAGCGTTGTGCCGGCGACCCACGGGTTGCCGACGAAGGCATGACCGCCTCCGTAGGCGTCGATGTTGTCGCCGTTCTTCCAGGCGAAGGTGCCACTGAACGCGTCGACGACGATGGCCAGCTGCTGCCCAACCGTGACACGGATCGGGTCGAAGGCGACCGACTTGAAGGCCGCGCAACAAGACCACGGCCCGAAGACGTTGACCGGCGTCCCCAGGGTGGTGTCAGTCGGCTGACCGGTGGTTGGGTTGACCGTGTGGATGCTGACCTGGATGAAGGTCGAGCTGGTGGCGGTGGACGCGAGCGTGACCCTGTCCAGCTGGCCGGCCTTGCCCACCGTGAAGGTCTCGGCGAAACGTGGAAGCAGCTTCTGCTGGTTGAAGACCAGGGTCTGGAACTGGTCGCGCTCGTCGGTGGCGGCCTGCGCCGGGGCGGCATACGACAGGGCGACCACGGCGCCGAGCGCCGCCGCCAGCGAACCCCTGCCGATACTCCACCGGAACGAACTCTTCACTTGACCCGATTGACGTGTCTGAACAGGGTTTCCTGCGGGAATTCGCAAGCCCGGGGCAAAACTTGCGCGCCGCCCTTCCAAGGGAACCTTTGAGGCTCGGTTGCGATACTTCGGCGTGGGAATGAGCATCCTCCGCCTCGCCGCGATCGACGTCGCCCGGCGCCGCGCGATGCCGGCGGTGATGCTCGTCGCGCTCGCCACCACCGCGGCCCTGGCCATGGCGCTGCCGCTCATGCAGTCGGCGGCCGCTGAGGAGGGCTTGCGCTCGGCGCTCGCCTCGCTGGGCACCGGGGCGAACCTGGAGCTCGGCCTCGACCACGTCGACAGCACCGCCGCGTTCGACACCTTCCAGGACGACGCCACCCGCCGGGTGCGGGCGGAGATGGGGTCGGTGATGATCCCTGGTGCACGGTTCGCGCGCTCGAACCAGCTCCAGGGCATCGAGCTCAACGGCCGCGAGCTCGTGCGCGAGGTGGGCGACCCGCTCCCTTCTGTCGTCTACTACGAAAACCTCCAGCGGCATGTCGTCGTGACGAGCGGCCAATGGCCGGCGGACGCCAAGGACGCTGAGGAGTGGCCGGCGGCGTTGTCGGAGCAGGCGGCGTCGCTGCTCGGGCTGAAAACGGGCGACCGCTACTGCATGACGTCGGTCGGCATCTCGCGAGGCAATCCCTTCGGCCTTCCCCGCTGGTGTGCGCGCATCGCCGCCGTCTTCAAGCCCACGAACTCGGCCGAGCCGTACTGGGCCGGCCAGCAGCTCGGCAGCGACCTGGCGGTGGGGCTGAACAGCATTTTCGAGATCGCAAGCCAATACCCGTACGTGGCGCTGCACGCCAATCAGCTCTACGTGTCCGACCTCTCGCGCGTGCACGCCGCGGATGCCGGCGCGATCGAGCAGCACCTTCGGAACCTCGCCGGCGTTTACGGCGTGACTTCGAACGCGACCTTCATCACCGGGCTGGACGCCGCCATCCGCGTGTTCCTGACCCGGCTGCAGACGCAAAGGGCGCTCGCCCTCAGCATCCAGGTGGCGTTGCTGGCGGTCGCGATCTTCGCGATCGGCCTCGCGACCGGTCACTATCTCGGCTCCCGCAGGCAGCTGATCGGCCTGTGGCGAGCGCGCGGCGGCTCGCGGTTGCAGGCGTGGAGGCTCTTGATGGCCGAGGTCACGCTCCTGTCCCTGGTGGCGGTGCCGCTGGGAGCAGTCGCGGGATTCGTCGCCGTCGGTGCGCTGACAGCGCGGTTGTTCGCGGCAGGCGATTTCCTCGCCAGCGGCGTTCTCGCCAGCTCGCTCCCTGCGTTTGCGATTGCGATCGGAGTCATGCTCTTCGTGATCGGCGTGCTGGCCGGCGAGGCGACGCGCGGCACAGTCGCTGACGTCCGCCGCAACGACTCGCGACCCGCGGCGACGGCGTGGTGGCGATGGCGCGGGATCGATCTTGCTCTCGCGCTGGCCGGTGTGCTGCTCATCGCCGAGTTCCGCTTTGAGGCCGGTCAGTTCTCAACGGCCTCCGCCACCGATCCGCTGGGCCTGCTCCTCCCCAGCGCGGGCCTTGGACTTCTCGCGCTCGCGGCGCTGCGGTTGCTGCCGCTGACCGGCCGCGTCATCGCGAGTGGCCGCGGCCTCGGCACCAGGCTGGCGCGGTGGCGCCTCGAGCGCGAACCGCTCCGCCACGCGGCGGTTGCCTTCCTGCTCTCCGTTGCGGTGGCCGTAGGGCTGTTCAGCAGCGCCTACCTGGCCACCGACCAGCGGAACGCGGTCGACCGCGCTCGCTACGCGGCGGGAGCCGACGTGCGCGCAGGCTTC
>Ga0075436_100004027_pt1 | contig 10081 bp, 9 predicted proteins | sample RhiMethybrSRZTD5_FD_75303 | JGI IMG/M metagenome (GOLD analysis project Ga0075436, IMG submission 75303) | Populus rhizosphere microbial communities from Tennessee, USA - Rhizosphere MetaG P. TD hybrid SRZTD5 | ecosystem: Host-associated > Plants > Roots > Rhizosphere > Soil | place: USA... | reverse complement strand
GCAATTCCGATGATGACTTTGTCTTTCACTGCCAGCGGCGCGAGTGTGATGGAGTTCGCGGTCTTGTAATCGGCGACTTCCACATCCCACCGGACGCGCCCTGTCTTCATGTCAAGCGCAACGAAATGGGAGTCCAGCGTGCCGATAAATAACTGGTCGTCGAGCGCCGCTACGCCGCGATTCACTTGCCCGCAACAAACCGGAACCGCCGGGACGGTGCGGCGATAGCTCCAGATGGGGCGGCCGGTGCGCAGATCGAGCGCGGTCACGTCGCTCGGGGGTTCGCTGATGTACATGATTCCATCGAAGACGAGGGGTGAGCTCTCGACCTTGTGGTGAGCGCGGACCTGATAGATCCAGGCAACTTTGAGCCGGCTCACGTTGGCGGTCGTGATCTGATCGAGCGTGGAGTAACGGTGCGAGTCATAAGTCCCCGAGTAAGTGAGCCAGTTGTCAGGATGGGCCGCGGAAGTCAAGATTCGCTCGTACGGGACTTGAGCGGTTAGCGGCAGCGAAAGCGCCAGGAGCAATGCGAGGCGGTTCATTGACCTCCTCTCAGGGAATCGAGATAGGCGATCAGATCATTTAACTCACTCGAGGTGAATACTCCCGTGTAACTTGGCATCGGCGACTTACCGCGTTGTCTTTTAAGCTCCGCCAGCTCACTAATAAAGAATGACTGGAAGTTACCAGACAAATCGCGGATCTGCATCGAGAAAGCATCTTCATTCAATCGGACGCCGGTGATGTGCCGGCCATCACGCGTAACCAGCTCGAGCTGGAGAAAGCCATCGGGCACGGCAGCCTCCGGTTCGAGGAGCGACTGGCGCAGATACGCCAAACTGCGGCGGGCGCCGATGTCGGTCAAGTCCGGGCCAAGCGCGCCGCCGCGTCCGTTCACGGTGTGGCAGCGGGAGCAGGCGGCCTTGCCGGCATAGAGCTCCGCGCCGCGCACCGGATCGCCTTCGATTTTCCGGGGAGCGACGCGGCCCAGAGTTTTCACAAATGCCACCAACTGCCAGATTTCGCGGTCCGGGTACCAGTGGCCCGGCATTTCGCTATCGGGGATGCCGTTCTGAATCACGCCGAACATCGCGCGATCATTGGGCGAGTGGAGCAAGCGTGGCCGCGCCAGAATCGCGCCGCGGCCGCCTTCTCCTTGCAGGCCGTGACAGGAGGCGCACTGCGTGCGATAAATGCGCTCACCAGCGTTCAGATCCTGGGGCGTGGTGGGCGGCTGCGGGGCCGGATCCTGCGCCCAGGCCAGACAACAAACGAACGACAGAACGGCAATGCGCGGTATCGGGATCATCGAGCGGAAGGGAAGTATATCATCGGCTCCGCCCCCTTCTCATCTCGTATGCTGTGAAAGTGGCGCCCAGGCCGGAGAAGACCGCAGTGAGACCGAAACGCTTTCAAGTGCGGCGATGGCTCTACCGTCTGGCTTGGTTGTTGCTCGCGCTCGTCGTCGTGTTCTACGCATCCGCCGCGCTGGCGATGGTTGCGCTGCGCTGGATCAACCCACCGTTCACCGCTGTCCACATGCAGCGGCGCATCGAATCCTGGGGCCGCAAGACTCCTTATCACAAGCGCTACACGTTCGTTCCGCTCAACCGCATCTCGCCCGATTTCCAGCACGCCGTCATCGCCGCCGAAGACGGGCGTTTTTACCAGCACCATGGGTTCGATTGGGAACAGGTGCGCATTGCTGTCGAAGAGAATCTGGAGGATGGCCGCGTGCGCGGCGCTTCCACCATCACACAGCAACTGGTGAAGAACCTGTTCCTGACTACCAGCCGTTCTTTCGTGCGCAAAGGCGTCGAGTTCACGCTGGTGCCGCTCGCCGAGCACATTCTCGGCAAGCGCCGCATTCTGGAGCTGTATCTGAACGTGATCGAATGGGGACCTGGCGTGTACGGGGCCGAAGCGGCAGCCCAATATCACTTCGGCACTCCGGCGGCGCGCGTCAATCGCGAGCAGGGCGCGCGGCTGGCAGCCATTCTGCCATCGCCCCTGCGGCGGAGACCCGCGCGCATGAACGAATACAGCGCGCGCATTCTGGAACGCATGAGCAAGATGGGATGGTGACAGCGGCCGGCACTTTTCAATCCGCCGGTATGTCCCACTTCTCGCCGCACTCGAAAACTTTAAATCGTTGCGCCGGACGCTGGCCCAGCAGGTGATCGATGAATGGTTCCACGCCGCCGGTGCTGGAAGTGAACATGCCGTAGTGCATGGGCGCCAGCCACCGCGCGCCGATCTCCTCAGCCAGTTCCCCGGCCTCCGCGATCTCGAAATTTCCGGGCGTGTCATCCGGCTTGCGGCCGCTGATGGGCAATAGCGCCACAGTGATGCTGTACGGCCGGAGGCGGTCGGCCAGCCCGGGATACGGAACGCAATCTCCCGCGTGATAAATCGTACAATTGCCGAAACGCACCAGATAGCCGAGATATGGATAACCGCCAATGGGCGTCCAGTCTAATTGGTTATGCGCCGATGGCGCCGAGTAGATGCGGTCGTCGAGGTATTCGACCCGCAGGCTGGAATCGGTGGTGACCATGCGGTGGTAGCTGATGCCAAGAGCGTGGGCATGCTCGGCCACGCTTTTGGGGATCACCAGCTTGGCGCGGCGGGATGCCCCGAGAATGGCGGGCACGGTGCCGGGATCGAGATGATCGGCGTGGGCGTGCGTACACAATATCAGGCTGGCATGCGCGATCTCGCCGGGACATAGCGGCGGTTCCACCAATCGCGGATGACGCGGGCCGAGCGAGTCGGACAGGTAGGGATCGATATAAAAGATGCTGTTGCGGTATTTCAGGACAAAGCCGCTGTGGCCGAGCCACCAGAGGGCCGGCGTCTCACACCGCGCGTCATCGATTTGCTGGAGTAATTCGCGTCCGTGCAACGGCACCGAAATTCGCTCGTGCGATTGTATCAGACGCTGGTTGCGAGCTGGCGGGTCAGAACGGGAAGCGGCGGGTCGGCAGTACCCCGGATTCTCTTTTGCCCGGCTGCGGACCGCTGTCGGAAACCGGCACGGCCTGCGCCGGCCCGGACATCAGCTCGGTGTCCTGGAAGTGCAGGGGACGATCCAGAACCATTTCGATGGTGCTCCCCTTGGACAGTACGGCATCGGGCCCACGCGTCAGCAGCACGCCCATGAGTCCCGCAGCGGCTCCCGCAGCGGCTCCGATCCCAGTACCCATGCCGTAATGTCCGCTGGCCGCGCCCGCGATCACGCCGACCGAAGCGCCGGCCGCGGTGGCTTCGCCCACGTTGCGCGCGTCGCCGCCTTTATTTCCTTCGCTGCTGATTTTGCCTTCGGTGCGGTCGAATTCCTCGCTGGCGCGGCCGTCCATGGAACCTATGCGGGCCCGAAAGTCCCGCGTGACGCCGTTGGGAAGCGTGAGCGAATCGAAGCGCAGAAACAGTTCGCCGCGGCCCTTCACCCGGCCCGGCCGCTTCACGAACGTGACCGTACCCGCCACATAGCTGCCCGGAGGGATCACGATGCGGCCGTTAGACATGATGGGGAACACGGTCTCGAGATAAATGCGATCGCCTTCCGCCGAGTGCTTCGTGCTGATGCTGTTGATGAGAGAGAGCGGAACCTTGGTGCCGGCGTCGATCACGAACTCCCCGGCTCTCTGGCCCTGGGTCTGCTGATCGCGTGCCGGAATGGCGGGAGCGGTTGTATCCTGCGCGACCAGAGTGACGGCCGCCGTAGCCATTCCCAGCAATAAGCCGCGAAACCGCATAAAAAGACTCCCCTGTTACATTCTAGCCTAAGTAATTAAACGCGATCGAATTCTAACAGTTACATTAAGTTAGGGGTTATTGAAGCGGCAGCACGAGGTTCGGGGGGCTCTCCTGATCTCCAATGGCTACACGGATTTCCGGGTTGCGGGCCACCTGGAGCGGCAACTGGAACTTCACCTGGTAAAGGCCCGGACGGCCTGGCGTCACGCCGGCATAGGAAACGCTCGCGGCCGCCAGAGCTTTTCCCGCTATCACCACGCGAAAAGCGCTTCGTTGAGCCAGCTGCGCCGGCATGCTGATATCAATTGCGCTCACGTCCGGATTCGTGCGTCCCCAACCGGTGCCCAGAACCATCACGGTTTCACCGGGCCGCGCCGGACGAACTTTACTGATCGAGCTTCCGTTGGCGCGAACGGCGGCAACCGTGCTCGGCCCCGATAGATAGAGCCCCAGCCCAACATCGTGCAGTGTAATCTTCACATGCGGACCCGCGGTCCCCTCGCGCGCGACGAACAGGTCCACGTCAGCTGGAAGGAGATTGTCCGGAATCAGAAAATTAATCTGCTGCGGGGAGACATAGTAGAGAGCAGCAGCCATCCCGGCGACGAACACGCGCACGCCCGCCAGTTCGCTCGGCATAACGGCCGCTTTGGGAGCAAACGCCGCAGTCGTGTAAGAAAGGTTGGCGCCATAAATAGTCGCGATGGCATTGGGCGCCAGCGCGTTAGAAACACCGGTAGCGGAGTTTACGATGCTGGCCGCGGAATAGGAGAGCGCCGTAGATTGCTGCGCGCTTTCGGCGTGCAACGAGAGTCCGAGAGCAAGCGCCGCCAGCAGGGTCAGGATTCTGTACATGGGAAGTTGTGTTCTTCACCTACAGAGTGCGGGCGCGGCGGGGAAATCTCTCGATTGCGGGTTGTTCTACGGGTTTTTTACGGGAATATTCACACTGCCCTGGGTCCCGGCGTTCCCCACAACGATCGCAACCGCCTGGTCGCCATCGGGCACCTGCGGGACGCGTACGTTGATCACGTAAAAGCCCGGTGCGTCGAAGGCGAGGCCGGCGTACTTGATATCGCTTGACGGGACGGCGACGCCGCCGATCGTCACCGAGACTGGCGTTGTGATGAGCCGTGGCAGTGTAGCCGGAGGAAGGCTGGCGAACTGGCCGGCGGCATACAGGGGATTGGTATCGCCGAACCCCGTGCCATAAAACGAGACGATGTCTCCCGGCGCAGCACTGACAGCGGTTGGAATCACCGAAGTATCCGCCAGCAACTTGCCTTTAGTGACGTCTACGGCCGCCGCATTCCCGGTGCCCTGGCTGTTGAAAGTGAAAAGCGACGGCGAGATTGTCTGGGCCTGGACCTGATAGGCCGCACTCAAGGTCGGTTTCGCGGCATCCGGATTCAAAATGATCTGCACGTTGACGATCTCATTCGCTGGGATAGTGGGCGCCTGCGCCTTTATCAGCGTTGGACTCACGTAGTAGATCGGCATGCGCGTATTGGCGGGAATCCCCGGTCCTGTGACCTGGACCGCAACGCATCCGAGTTCGGTGGGCCACTCCCCGTTGTCCAGATCGTTCTGAGTCAACAGGTAGCCGGGGGCGTCGGGACTAAAAAGATTCGAGCCCAGGATCGCGACCAGACCCTTCGACGGGAGAGCACTGCGGAAGGCGGCGGCATCCAGCACCGCACGTTGTCCAGCGTTGAATTGCGGAGTCCCCGAAAGATTGCATGGCGCGGCGGAGGTGGACTGGCCTGAAATCAGGTAGACGCGGTCGTTGAGCGGTGTCCCGTCATTATTCGCCGCAACGGCGGCTGCATAAAACACTACCGGTCCCAGATCGCGCCCGGGAGGCGTCCACGTCAGCCCCCACGTGATCCCACCGCCCGTGGTTGGGAACACAGCGCTGGGTGTATTGGTCACGTACTGTATATCGCCATTGCAGGAAAATGTTGATCCATTGGCGCAGTAAGGCTGGGAATTGGATGTCTTGGTAAATGTGCCGGCCTCCTTGGTCAAATCGCTCTGCAGACGCGCCGTGAGTTGGAACGCGAAACGCAGCCCTGGCGTGTTGGACATGGTCAGCGAAATCCCCTGCTGAACACCCGGCGTATAGCTGCTGACGTGTAGAGTGAACGAGGTTCCGCCAGAGACCACTTGCAGGCCTGTGTGGCACTGGGCGCAGGTGGCGCCTCCATTGTCCGAGGCCAACGTCGAAGGCACGCCGGTATATCCCAGCGGCATGCCGGTAATATGAGCATACAGGCCAACAGGAGCAATCGAGAAGAGAAGCAAGCGCGCGAGTGGTCGCATGGCTTAAGCTTACTTGCAATTATAAGTCCGGGCGCAAAAAAATCCATCGGCCACTTGGGAAATTGGAATACTAACCAAGATAAACGTGGCGATAGTGATACCCCGAAAATCGTTGCTTTTCAGTACGCCTGTCTGTCACTCAATATCATCCGTTAACAGGCGCAGCGCTTTTCGAGTAACCGTGGTCAGCGGCATCCGGGCCAGTTGCACGCCGCGAAGCCAGCGAAAGTCCCGTCGCGCCCGTGAAATCTTGCCGGTCAGCACGGTGATCGTGTAGTGATGGTGCGTAATAGTGTGGCGAAATGACCCTAGATCCGCGGACGGGCGCCAGTCCGGTAGGTCCTGTGGCGCCGGCAGTTCCCAGAATCCCGCCATCAGCGAAACCGTGGCCGGGCGCTGGCGCAATAGCACGCTACCGCTCTTCCGGACGATGGCCACCTGCAGGCTGATGCGCTCGGGGGCCGGCTTATTTCCTGTCACGGGAAGCTCGCTCTGCCGGCCGGTCTTCCGCGCCTCGCACAACGGCGCGACCGGGCACGCCGGGCAGCGCGGCGCGCGCGGCAGACAGACGGTCGCTCCCAGCTCCATGATGGCCTGGTTGAACTCGCCGGGATTCCCGCGGTCCAGCCACTGATCGGCAATCTTCTGGAACCGCGCGCGTGTCTTGGAAGATCGGACATTGGCGCCGTCGGCGCGCAGGCGTGAAATCACGCGCAGCACGTTGCCGTCGAGGACCGCGTGCGGTGCGCCAAACGCGATGCTCGCCACCGCGGCTGCTGTGTACGGCCCTACACCCGGCAGCTCGCGGATGCCCTCATAATCCTCGGGAAATCGGCCTGCAGCCACGATGGCGCGCGCCGCGCGTTGCAGGTTCCGCGCACGCGAATAGTAGCCCAGCCCGCTCCAGCAGGCCAGGACGTCCGCTTCCCGGGCGTGAGCCAGGGCCTCTGCGCCGGGGAACCGCTCGAGAAAGCGCTGGTAATAGGGGATGACGGCTTGCGCGCGCGTCTGTTGCAGCATCACCTCCGAAACCAGAATGCGGTAAGGATCTTTGGTGGCGCGCCAAGGCAGCGGGCGATGCTCGCGCAGGTACCAATTCCGGAGGAGCGAGGCAAAGCGGAGAGCTGGATTTTCCCTTTTGCCCTTTGCCTTTTGCCTCTTGTCTTTTGCCTTGATCTTTTCTACTCCAGCACTTGAACGAACTCGGCGATGACGCGCGCCTCGCCTTCCTTCAGCTCGAAGCCATCGAACTCAGGATTCAGGGGCTCGAGCCGCACCGAGGCGTGCGCCCATTCTTCTTCGCCAGTTTGCGTCTTCTTGCTGGTGTATTTCTTGATGGTGTAGCGCGCGCTGGTCTCGGTCGTGCCGAAGCGCTCCACCAGCACCAGCTTTCCCTGCCGCGAGCCCGCCACTCCGGCGCGAAACACGCACAGGCTGCCATCGGGGATGCGGGGTTCCATCGAACGCCCAACTACGCGCGCCACGAACATATCCGGCGTGAGCCGCAACTTGGGCGGTGCTTTCACCCATCCTTCGGACTCCACCTCGCGATCCTCGCCGAACCTGGTCGCCGCGGCCTTCAGCGAGTACAGCGGCAGGTGCGTCACGAACGGCGCAAATGCCGCCGCCTCGACGTGCTCCTCGTACAGGCGCTCGAGCATGCGCGGAAAATCCTCCACCGTCACCCCGGTTCTCGCGCTGAGACGCAGCGTGTTGGAGAGAGAATCCTCGAGCTGCCGCAGAAATTCCTCGCCGCCCATCTCCTGAATTTTGGCTTCGAAATCCTGATGGAGGGCTTCGAGCAGCTCCGCTTCTGCACGATCCTTCATGTCCTTCCAGTGGTCACGAATCTTGGAATAGACCTTGCCCGTTTGCGGATCGTGCAGCAACACCCCTATATTCTGTGCCGGCTCGCCAGGTAGCGCCAGCTCCACAAACAGATACTCACCGCTGCGCTGCTCGCGCGGTCTGCGCCCGCTGGTAATGGAGACGACCGACGGCATCTGGCCCTATCTTAATTCGCTTTTCGGCGCGTGCCGCCGTTTCATGAGCCGCCCGAGGCTGGCAGACTCTGCGGGTAGTATCCCTTACGCGCCCGGATCTTCACATTTTGCAGGCCTACCGCTACCCGGATATTCCGGTAGGCTTTACCATCCGCCTTGGCGTCGACTGAAGGGATATACCGCAGAATGTACTGCGTGGTGACTTCGCCCGCGATATGCGCCACCGCGCGGAAAATGCCACCCGAAACCTCGGCCGTGTAACCGCCCGTTCCTACCTGAATGGCGTAGTTTCCGTCATCCGACGGCGTCGAAAGATAACCCGAGATGTCCGAATACAGCCCCTGTAGCGGATATTCCACTCGCCCGCCGGTTTCCTGCGCCAAGCGGATCAGGTTCTGGTCGCCCTCGCTGGTGAACCCGTACGACACCGTGCTCATGCCGTAGATGGTGACCAGGTTCCGCTGCGCGATCTCAAGCACCTCGTTCAGGCTCTTCTTGCTGGCATTATCGTGCCCGTCGCCGATGATGATCAGCACGCGCCGCGGATCAAAGGGTTCTCCATTCAACACGTGCCGCTTCTGGCACGCCAGATAGATCGCGTCGAACAGCGCCGCTCCCCCGCCCGGCTTCACTTTCGCTAACTTCTCGACCATCGGACCGGAATCGCTGGTGGTGTCAACCGCCAGTTCGGCTTCATTGCCGTACGTAACCAGATAGCCGCTGAACTTCGGGTCGCCCGGCAGCAGGTTCAGCACCAGCTCCTGGGACGCCTCCTGAAAACGCTTCCACTGGATCCGGTTCGCGTTGCTGATGTCGATCAGAAAGCCCACCACTACCGGCTGGCTTCGCTCCCGGTTGAAGTATTCAATGGTCTGCTCTTTGCCTTCGTCGAAGATACGGAAGTCCTTGGCATCGAGGTTGGAGACAAAACGGCCCTTCTCGTCGGTCACCGTCACGGGGACGATGACTTCGTTGACCTGCACCTGAATCCGTTGCTGCGGGTCCGTCGCGCTGGCAGGCTGGGGCGGCTCGGCCTTCGGCTCCACGGGCTTCTGCGGCGCGCTTTGAGAAAAGGCCAGCGCTACCAGCGCCAGCACGATCGGGAAACGGCCCACCATAGAATTCTGCTTTGCTGCTATTCTACCGCAGCCTCGACCACCTAGACGTCATCGCTGCACGCGGCCCGACCCGCCGCCCTTGATCAGCGCCTGCACTTCCTCCACGCTGAAGCGGTTGAAATCCCCCGGAATGGAGTGCTTCAAGCACGAGGCGGCCACCGCGAATTCCAGCGCTTCCTGATGGCCCCCCAACGCCTGCAGGCCGTAAATCAGGCCTCCGGCAAAACAATCGCCGCCGCCTACGCGGTCCACGATGTGCGTGATGTCGTAGTGGCGGCTGGTCAGGAACTCCTTGCCGTCCGCCAGGCACGCCGACCAACCATTGTGCGACGCGCTATACGACTCCCGCAGCGTGATGGCGATCACTTTCAGATTGTCGAACTCGCGCAATACCTTCTCCGCCAAGCCCTGGTACTGCGCGCGGTCGAGCTTCCCCGAATGCACGTCCACCTCGGCCTGTATGCCGAGCGCCATCTGCACGTCCTCTTCATTGGCGATCGCAACATCCACGAACTTCATCAGTTCGCGCATCACGTCCGAAGCTTTTTTTCCGTACTTCCAAAGATTTTTGCGGTAGTTGAGATCGCATGAAACCGTCAGCCCCTTGTCGCGCGCTTTGCGTACCGCCTCCAGCGACAGATCCGAGGCCGATGCGCTGAGCGCGGGCGTGATGCCCGTGATGTGAAACCAGCCGGCGCCATCGAACGCGCGGTCCCAATCGATATCGCCCGGCTTGGCCAGCGCGATGGCGGCATTGTCGCGGTCATACACCACCTTGGAAGGCCGCTGGTTGGCGCCGGTCTCCACGTAATACACGCCCATGCGTCCCTTGGCCCGCACAATCCGCGACGTATCCACGCCGAAGCGCCGCAGTTC
>Ga0075436_100004024_pt1 | contig 10085 bp, 7 predicted proteins | sample RhiMethybrSRZTD5_FD_75303 | JGI IMG/M metagenome (GOLD analysis project Ga0075436, IMG submission 75303) | Populus rhizosphere microbial communities from Tennessee, USA - Rhizosphere MetaG P. TD hybrid SRZTD5 | ecosystem: Host-associated > Plants > Roots > Rhizosphere > Soil | place: USA... | reverse complement strand
ACGGTCCTCATGATCCTCACAAGTCCGGAGCTCGAGAACTCCATGGTGGATGCCGAGTACCAGCTCAAGACCGCGGAAGCCACTTATGACGATCTCAAGGTGCAGCTCGCGAGCAAGGGCCTGGATCAGAAGGCCACGGCGGCGACGGTTAATTCGGATTACAAGCAGGCTAAGCTGCAAGCCGATCGCGACACCGAACTCGCCAAGGAAGGATTGCTCCCGGACCTTCAGGCGAAGCTATCAGCGGTGAAATCCGAGGAGCTGGCCCAGCGGACGAAGCTGGAAGAGCAGCGGCTGGCTATGGCGGATGAGGCTGTAAAGGCGCAGCTCGCGGCGCAAAGGGCCAAAATCGACCAGTTGCGCGCGATGTATGAGCTCAAAAGAAGCCAGGTCGCGGCGCTCAAGGTCAAGGCTGGAACCAACGGCATCATGACCGAATTGCTAGTCGAAGTAGGGCAGCGGGTGGTTGCCGGAACGGCGCTGGCCCGCATCACGCAGCCCTGGAAGCTGAAGGCGGAATTGAAGATTGCCGAGACTCAGGCGAAGGACATCGCCATCGGGCAGGAAGCGCAGATCGATACCCGCAACGGCATAATCCCCGGCAAAGTCTCGCGCATCGACCCCTCGGTGATCAACGGGACCCGGACCGTGGATGTCCGGTTGACGGCCGCGTTGCCGCCGGGCGCGGTGCCCGATCTCAGCGTGGACGGCACGATCGAGGTGGAGAACCTGAGCGACGTGGTTTATGTGGGCCGGCCCGTATTCGGGCAGCCCAACAGCACCATCACGCTGTTCAAGATCGACTCGGAAGGCAAGGGCGCCACGCGGGTTCCCGTGAAGCTGGGCCGCACCTCGGTGAATTCGATCGAGATTCTGGATGGATTGAGAGTCGGGGATCGCGTGATTCTGTCGGACATGTCGGCCATGGACGGGCACGATCGCATACGGTTGAACTGACGGTTGAGGAGCAAAGATGGAGAACGAATCGGTTCCACTCATTCACCTCGAAAGCGTTACGAAGGTTTTCGTCACCGATGAGGTCGAGACGCACGCGCTGGCGGGCATTCACATCGACATCCAGAAAGGCGAGTACGTCTCGATTTCCGGTCCGTCGGGCTGCGGGAAATCGACCCTGCTGGCTATTCTGGGGCTGCTCGATACACCCAGCGACGGCACGTACGTGCTGAACGGCAAGCCGGTGAGCGGCCTGAAGATGCAGGAGCGCGCGCGTATCCGCAACCGCGAGATCGGTTTCATCTTCCAGGCGTTTAATCTGATCGGCGATCTGACGGTATACGAGAATGTCGAGCTGCCGCTCACTTACCGGGGGACGCCGGGAGCGGAGCGCAAGAAGCTGGTGCATGAGGCGCTCGAGAAAGTCGGCATGTCGCACCGCGTGAAGCACTATCCCTCGCAACTGTCGGGCGGCCAGCAGCAGCGCGTGGCGGTGGCCCGCGCCCTGGTGGGATCGCCCTCGGTGCTGCTGGCGGATGAGCCCACCGGAAACCTCGACTCGGCCAACGGCGAAGCCGTGATGGATCTGATGCGCGAGTTGCACCGCAATGGCGCGACCATCGTCATGGTGACGCACGACCCACGCTACGCTCGCTTCGCCGACCGCGGCATCCATCTGTTCGACGGCCGTGTGGTCGAGGAAAAGATGGAAGTGGCCTGAGCGGCCGCGTGCGCTGAAGTCTGAGCCAAGCACATGCTGAACGATGTTCGTTACGCGGTGCGGACGTTATCGAAAACACCGGGTTTCACCGCGGTGGCGGTGGTGACGCTGGCTCTGGGTATCGGCGCATCCACGGCAATCTTTTCGGTTGTGGACGCCGTTTTACTGCGTGCGCTTCCTTATCCGAATCCCCAACAAATCGTGCGGGTGTGGGAACAGGCGCCCGATGGTCATCGCATGAATCTGGCAGACCCCAATTTCGACGATTTTCGTACACAGAACAACACGTTCGCGGATCTGGCGGTATATGGCGATGGGTTGACGTCTGTTTCCGGCGGTAGCGAGCCCGTGCGCACCAACATCGCGTCAGTCTCCAGCGGCTTCTTTAAGGCCCTGGGTGTCGAGCCTTTTCGCGGCCGCGCTTTTGTGGCGGAGGAGCAGCGCCTCCACGGCGCGCCGGCCGCGATTGTTAGCTATGGCTATTGGCAGCGCTATCTCGGAAGTGCAACGGATTTCTCCAAATTCCACTTGACGATGGGAGGAGGAGTCTATCCCGTGGTTGGAGTGATGCCGGAGGGATTTGATTTTCCGCCGGGCGTCGCCGCATGGGTTCCGCGCGAGCTTGATCCGGAACTTCCCAGCCGCACAGCGCACAATTGGCGATGTCTCGGCCGTGTCCGTGATGGGTCTACCGTCGCCCAGGCGCGCGCGAATCTCAGCGCGATTGCTCGCCGCATCAAAGATCAGTACGGAAGAGAGGTTGATCTCAACGACGCCGCGGTAGTGCCTCTTGCCGACGTACTGGTCGGAGACGTGCGCACCGCGCTGCTGACGCTTCTCGCCGCCGTCGGCCTCTTACTTCTGGTCGCGTGCGCCAATGTTGCCGGCTTACTTTTATCGCGAAACTCGGCCCGCCGCAAAGAACTGGCTGTCCGGGTGGCGCTCGGGGCCGGGCGCGGCCGTCTGATTCAGCAGTTCCTCGCGGAGTCTCTCTGGCTTTCCTCAGTCGGAGGTGTACTGGGCATTTTGATTGCGGCTTGGGCGGTCAGGGTACTTCCGGCAATTCTTCCGGCGAATCTGCCGCGGCAGCAAGGAATCGCCATCAACACATCGGTTCTACTGTTCGCTTTGGCGGCCATTGTTGCTGTCGCAGTATCGCTCGGGCTTTTTGCCGCTTGGCGCGCCGCTCGGGGAGATCTCCAGGAAGCGCTGACGGCCGGCTCCCGCAGTTACAGTGGCTCGGGCGCCAGCCAGCGGCTTCGCGGCTTTGTGGTGATCGGCGAAATCGCCGCGACGCTGGTGATTTTGATCGGAGCAGGCCTGCTCGGCCGCAGCTTTTTGCGCCTCATTGCCACGAGCCCCGGATTTCGCAAGCAAAACCTAATCACCATGGAGTTTTCGCCTCCAAGTCTGCAATGGCAAGTAGGAGAGTCAGGCATGGTGCGCCAGGTCCATCTGCTGGAAGACATATTGACCCGGCTTCGTGCAATCCGCGGCGTTGAGAGTGTGGGTTTGGCCGGCGCGCTGCCCGTCGTGGCCGGCGACAATCTCGCTGACGGAGACTTCCTTATCCTCAATGGCCAAAAGCCGCCCGCCAATTCCGAGGATTGGGATCGGATTGCTCAAAATCCTTCCCAGGTCGGACACGCTCTCTATTGCGTGGCCGGCGAGGAGTACTTCCGCACGCTGGGCATTCGGCTGATCCGCGGCCGGATGTTCAGCGAACAGGATAATTGGAATTCGCCACATGTCGCCCTGATCAGCGAATCGTTGGCTCGCCAGCGCTGGCCCAATCAGGACCCCATCGGTCAAGTGATCGAGTTCGGCAATATGGACGGCAACCCGAAGCCGCTAACGATCGTTGGCATTGCCGGCGATGTTCGCGCGAGCGGCCTGGATTTCCCGCCGAGCCCAATCATTTACGTCGATTACCGCCAGCGCGGAATGAAGGCCAATTCGTCGCCGACCATCCTGATGCGCAGCGCGGCGCCCGTAAGAGAGATCGTTTCCACCGCGCGCGGCATCTTTCACGATCTCGCTCCCGATGCTCCCGTCAAAATTTCCACCTTCGCGGATGAAATGGGCGGCTGGCTCGCGGACCGCCGTTTTCTGCTTCTTCTGGTCGGATCGTTCGCTGCCTCTGCACTGGCTCTTGCCGCCGTCGGCATCTACGGAGTTGTGGCCTTTTCGGTTACGCGCCGCACCCAGGAGATCGGCATTCGCATAGCACTCGGCGCGCAGCGAAGCGACGTACTGGGTCTGATCGTGGGCGAAGGCGTCCGGCTGGCGGTTCTCGGCGTGGGTATTGGCATTGCCGCATCCATCGCCATCACGCGCCTTTTATCCAGTCTTCTTTTCGGAGTCAGCGCCACGGACCCAATTACATTCGCCAGCGTAGCTGTGCTTCTTTCTCTCGTCGCGCTGCTTGCTTCGTATATCCCCGCGCGCCGCGCCATGCGTCTCGATCCCAATACCGCATTACGGTGCGACTAGGGATATGCTGAACCCGGAGCCAAGCCCATGTTGAACGATATTCGTTATGCAGTCCGGACGCTATCGAAAACGCCGGGGTTCACCGCGGTGGCGGTGGCGACGCTGGCTCTGGGCATCGGCGCCAATAGCGCCATCTTCAGCGTGGTGAACACGGTGCTATTCAACGCGCTGCCGTATCCGCACGCCGAGCGGCTGGTGCGGGTGCAGGAAAGGACCCAGAGCTTCGGTTTCATGGATATCTCCTATCCGAACTTTCTCGACTGGGCCGCACAAAACAAAGTCTTCGAAAGCCAGGCCCTGGTCCGGGAAGGAAGCTTCACCCTGATGGGCGCGGGAGAGCCGGAGCGCCTCAAGGGCGTGAAAGTCTCGAGCGGCTTGTTCGCCACACTGGGCGTCAATCCGGCGCAGGGACGGGGTTTTCTGCCGCAGGATGACCAGAAGGGCGCCGGCCCCACCGTCATCCTAAGCGATGAATTGTGGAAGCGACGCTTTAGCGGCGATGCGGCCGCGGTCGGCCGAACCATCCGGCTGGATGGCATCGGCTACACCATTGTTGGTGTGATGCCGGCCGGCTTCAAGCTGCCTATTCTTCCGAGCGACCTGATGGTTCCGGTTGGCCTGGATGCCGACATGAACCGTGGCAATCACTATCTTGTCGCCATCGCCCGCCTGAAACGCGGGGTAGCTTTGGAGCAGGCGCGATCGAATCTCAGCGCTATCGCCCACGCGCTGGAGCAGCAGTATCCCGACACCAACAGCACCTGGGGTTTGCAGGCCGACGGGCTGCAGGAACTGCTGGCGAAGGAACTCCGGCCGGCGATGCTGGTCCTGCTTGGCGCGGTGGGCCTGGTCCTCTTAATTGCTTGCGCGAATATTGCCAACCTGCTGCTGGCACGTGCTACGGCACGGCGGCGCGAATTCGCCATCCGCTCGGCGCTTGGCGCGGGACGCTGGCGCCTGGCGCGGCAGAGCCTCACGGAAAGCCTTGTGCTGGCTCTCATGGGCGGCGGTCTTGGATTGCTGGTGGCGTCCTGGGGGATCGATCTCCTGGTCTCGCTCAAGCCAGACGATATCCCGCTGGCCCAAGCCATCCGCATCGATGCCTCCGTGCTCGCATTCACGCTGGCGGTTTCGATCCTCACCGGCCTGCTGTTCGGGCTGACGCCGGCACTCGAGACCTGGCGCGTTCAATTGAGCGAAACACTGAAAGCAGGCGGCAGGACCTCGGCGGGCACGCTGTCGCGCCACGGCTTGCGGCGCGCACTGGTTGTTTCGGAGATCGCGCTGTCACTCGTGCTGGCGATCGGCGCGGGGCTGCTGATCAAGAGCTTCATCAAGGTGGCGCATGTCGATCCGGGATTCCGGCCCGAGAGCGTGGTCACGATGCAGCTCTCCTTACCGGAGGCGGCTTACCCCGACGATGTGAAAACCGTCAATTTCTACAACCGGTTGCTCGAGAACTGCAGCCGAATACCCGGCGCGGGCGCGGTGGGCGCAGTGCAGAATCTACCCATGGGCAGCGAGAATTCGCAGACCGCCTTCAGCGTGGAAGACGGGGCACAGCCCGCGCGCCGGGCGGATTGGCCTTTCACCGAATACTCCATGGTGGCGGGGAACTATTTCCAGGCCATGGGAATTCCGCTGCGGCGCGGGCGCTTTTTCAGCGATACCGACAAGCAGGGCAGTCCGCCGGTCATCATCATCGACGAAACCCTGGCCGCGAAATACTGGCCGAGGAAGGACCCTATCGGCAAGCGCATCAGCGTGATGGGCGATAAGCCGCTCGAGGTCGTAGGCGTGGTGGGACACGTGAAACACTACGGACTCGATCAGAAAGCGCGCGTCGAGACCTACTACCCTTTCCGCCAGGCTCCCATGCACGATATGTACCTTGTGCTGCGCACGGCTTCCGACCCCGCTGCCATGACCGCCGCCGTTAGCAACGAGGTGCATGCCATGGACAAAGACCTGGCGGTCGATAAGGTGAGGACGATGCGCAATGTTGTGGCCGCTTCCATGGCGACGCGGCGTTTCAGCATGGTGCTTCTGGGCGTATTCGCCGGCCTGGCCCTGGCTCTGGCGGCCATCGGAATCTATGGCGTGATGGCTTATTCGGTAGCGCAGCGGTCGCACGAGATCGGCATCCGCATGGCTCTGGGCGCGCAGCGTGAAGACGTAATGAAGCTCGTTGTAAGTGACAGCTTGCTCCTCTGCCTGGCGGCTCTGCTGGTCGGCATCCCGAGCGCGCTTGCGGCGACGCACCTGCTTTCCAGCCTCCTTTATGACACGAAAACGAACGACCCCGTCGCCTTCGCCGCTGTTTCGCTGCTGTTGACCGGCGTAGCGCTTGCCGCCACCTACTTTCCCGCGCGCCGGGCGATGAAAGTCGATCCGATGGTGGCGCTCCGTTATGAATAACCCATTTTTCCTTCAGAAGGAGGTAACGTGCGAAACTCTGTTTTGCTTTTAGCGGCGGCAGCGGTGGTCGCTTGTGGCGCCGCATTCGGCGCCGATGCGCAAGGCTCGTTCGACCGCACTCTCAATGTCAAAGGTCCCGTCGATCTGGATGTCCAGACGGGCTCGGGTCATATCGAAGTACGCGCCGGCGGCACATCGGCGGTCGTGATTCGCGGCACCATTCGTGTGCGCGAAGGCATCTTCGGTTCGGGGAGTGCGGAGGAGCGCGTGCGCGCCATCGAGTCGCATCCGCCCATCCAGCAGAACGGAAACATGATTCGCGTCGGCCAGATGGAGGACCCGGAACTGCGCCGCCGTATCTCCATCGCTTACGAGGTGACGGTTCCCGCGGACACAAAGCTGCGAGCTCACACCGGCTCAGGCCATGTGACGGTGGATGGCATTCACGGCCCCGTGAATGCGGAGACCGGATCGGGAGAGGTCACTGTTTCCCGCATCTCCGACGAAGTGCGGGCGCACACTGGTTCGGGCCGCATGGAACTCGACGCCATCCAGGGCAGCGTGGACGCGCACACAGGTTCGGGCGGCATCCGCGGGTCCCGGATCGCGGGCCGGATTGTGGCCAGCACGGGCTCGGGTGGGGTAGAACTGGAGCAAACCGGCGCGGGCGATATCCGCGCGCATACCGGCTCCGGCGGTGTTAAGATTTCCACGCCGGCCACAGCCGGATTCGATCTCCGGGCCCACACCGGTTCCGGCCACATCACGGTGGACCGGCCCATGAGCGTCCGCGGCACGCTCGGCCATCACGACCTGCAGGCGAAAGTCAGTGGCGGCGGCAGCGCGATCGTGGACGTGAGTACCGGTTCGGGCAGCGTTCATATCCAGTAGAGGCGCGGCGCCGGCACACATTGGTTTTGGCGTAGAATCGACTGCGTGGCATTCATCGATACCAGCAAACTGCCCGCTATCGAACGCTTGCAGGGCTGGAGAGGCCGCTATTTCGATTCTGCCAGCATGCCCTTCGCGCATTACCAGTTCGACGCAGGCTCGTCGATCCATGAGCATTCCCACCCTCAGGAAGAAGTTTATGAAGTCATCGAAGGCGAAGTGGAAATAACGATCGGTAAGCGGTGGGCCCAAAAAGCAAACGCCCCGTCCGGCCGAAACCAGACGGGGCGCCGCAAACTCAAGCCCGATTTAACGGGTACAACCCTATACTAAACGGTCACGGCGGCTATGTCAAGCTGAAGCGCATGTGCAACGCAACGCTGGATTGCTTGTAAGTCATTAAGTTTCAGTAGCGGAGCCTGATAACGGCCGTAAAGCAAGAGTCGATCAAGTCGTTCGAAACACACGCAGGTCAGCATGTCGCACTTGGCCCAAACAGTCTTTGCCGGATCAAAGAAATCATAGGTTCCGGATTGAATCTGGTAGTGGTGCGACTCGATTTCGTATGGTGGAACCGTACTAAACGGGACTACCAAACACAGCCCCGTGTGGCGGCGATAGCGCGGCGAAACCACAACAACGTGCCTTCGCTTCACCATTTCCGGGGCCTTGAAGCCGCTGGTGAAATCGCACATTAGTACAGTGCCGCGCTTTGGATGGAAATTAATTGGCACTGGGTTCCCTGCTAGACGGACTCGTCTCCGATCTCTGCCTGCATGGCGGTTTTGGCGAGCTCCAGATACTTCCTAAGTAGCTCTAGATGGGCTGGCCTCAGGTCAGTACCGGTAAAGCGGACTTCCACTACCACATCCTTTGAGAGCGGCCACCGATATGTAGTACCACCAGGGGCGGCACCAGCGCGTTCCGTTGGATGGTCGGGACCGAGCCTTGATTCCTCTTGGTGACTAGTGTAAGAAGGGGCCATTTTTTCTTCCTCAGCGGCACCTGGCTCTAAATCGGCAACATCGAGCTTCGCCATCGAAATTGTATCTCTAAACGCCTCAATCACATTCTGTGCGCCTGAATCTGAAAAATCAAGCCTCGTAATCAGATGAGAGCGCAAAGCTTGGTCAGAAGATTGAAGATGGGTCTTATAGAGATCTCTGAACAGTTCTGGCTTTACAGCAGCGGCTTTTAGGGCACTTATCCTTTCGGGCGAGCCGTCGGGGTGATGGACGATCTCCATGGCCAAATCGGAGAGCCTAACGGTCCCCTCGTTCCCCTCATCTAGTAAACCATAACGGCGTAAAGCGCCCAGTTTTGTGCGTGCATTTCCGCTCATACCGCTATAGCCCCAGGCAGCCACCGCCGCCTCCGGAGACACGTAAGTGCGCTTCTCGCGCGCCCATAAGGCCTCAGAGAGTTTTAAAGCCTCCGTTAGCCCGACAGCTGGGTAATTGGGACTTCTCATTTTACCCATATTTCTTATATCCTCTCTGTTCAGCAGTATAGCATCACATGGGGCAGTGCTGAGGGCTTTATGAGATTATTATTTAGTATACGCCCACTTAAGCCTTAATATTAGCCCCCGAGTCCTGTATTACAGAAGAGAAAGGATGTGTGATTGTAGATGTTACTTCCGGTTCGGGTAGCATTCGCGGCCGCCTCCGCCTTTCAGCCCTGCGCTACAGTAGGCAAGAGCCGTAGTCCGGGCAAGTTGCATGAGCGTTGGCCAGCCAGATCTCGCCGCCGTTACCGAAGAACTGCGCCGGCTCCACGCTGCCGTAGCCGAGTTGGAGCAGCAGACGCAGGACGCACGGCGCTCGGAACGGCGGCTGGCTGCGCGCGATGCCGTCACGAGCGCGCTCTCTGAATCTTCATCGCTGGCCGATGCCGCCTCCCGCATCTTGCGCGCCATCTGCGAAACGCTCGAGTGGCACATGGGCGCGCTATGGGTGGTCGAGCAGGGCATGCTGCGCTCGATCGAGGTCTGGCACACGCCGCACGCGGGTATTCCTAAGTTTGAAGTAGCCACGCACGCACATACCTTTGCCCGCGGCGAGGGGCTGCCCGGGCGAGTGTGGGCTACGGCTGAGGCAGCGTGGATTCACGACGTCACCACGGACCCGAATTTTCCGCGAGCGGCGGTGGCGGCCGCCGAGGGTCTGCGGTCGGCCCTGGGCTTTCCCATTGCCGTAGCTGGCGAAGTCGTCGGCGTCATGGAGTTTTTCAGCGCCGACATCCGCGAGCCGGACCAGGAGCTGCTGGCCATGCTCGCCGCGCTCGGAAGCCAGATCGGCCAGTTCATCGAGCGCAAACACGCCGAAGAAATCCTGGACCGCTTCTTCACCCTATCGCTCGACATGCTGTGCATCGCCGGCTTTGATGGCCGCTTCCACCGCCTCAATCCCGCGTGGCAGCGCACCCTGGGCTACACCGTCGAGGAGCTGACGGCGTCGCCATTCCTTGATTTCGTGCATCCCGACGACCGCGCGGCAACCATCGCGGAAATGCAGAAGCTGTTCACGGGCGAAGATACCGTCTCTTTCGAAAATCGTTATCGTGCAGGCGACGGGTCGTACCGCTGGATGCTGTGGACGGCGACGCC
>Ga0075436_100004023_pt1 | contig 10086 bp, 9 predicted proteins | sample RhiMethybrSRZTD5_FD_75303 | JGI IMG/M metagenome (GOLD analysis project Ga0075436, IMG submission 75303) | Populus rhizosphere microbial communities from Tennessee, USA - Rhizosphere MetaG P. TD hybrid SRZTD5 | ecosystem: Host-associated > Plants > Roots > Rhizosphere > Soil | place: USA... | reverse complement strand
CGGGTTCGTCGCTGCGCGACGCCCCGGAATGACGGCTGAACTCGTCCAAGGTCAACGCCCCACCCATGAACGCAAATATCCCCGGCTGATTAACGCCACCCCATTCGCGCCGTCAACGCAGCCGGCCGTCACGGGGCGACGTCGATCACCAGCCCCTCGTTGGCGCGCAGGTCGATGCGCCCGGCGATCTGCTCGCCCTCGCGGTCCGCACCGGACGACACGAGGACGCGACCCGTCAATGCGCTCCCGCCCAGCTGGGCTGCGAGCGGCTCCGCGCCGAAGTTGAGCGCCACCAGGATCCGGTCGCGACCGAGCTCGCGCCAGAACAGCAGGATGTCGCCCTCCGGCGCGATCGCCCGGTAGCTGCCGTCCGTGAGCACCTTCCGGTCGCGGCGCAGCCTGATGAGCCGGCGATGCAGGTTGAGAAACGAGCCCGCATCCGCCCGCTGGTTATCGACGTTCTCGCTGCGATAGTCGGCCGCGATCGGCAGCCAGGGCTCCGCAGTCGAAAAGCCCGCATGGCGGCTCGCATCCCACTGCATGGGGGTGCGGCAGCCGTCGCGGCCGACGCCGATCCCGGGCACGTTCTTCTCGAACGGATCCTGCACTCGCTCCGGCGGGATCGGCACATTGGTCATGCCGATCTCGTCGCCGTAGTAGATCGTCGGAGTGCCCCGGAGTGTGAGCAGCAGGATCGCGGCATTGCGCGCCTGGTCGCGTCCGACCCGGGACGCGATGCGCGGGCGGTCGTGATTGCCGAGCACCCAGTTCGGCCAGCCGCCCTTGGGCAGCGCGCCCTCGTACTCGTCGATCAGCCGCGCGATCGCATCGGCGCGCCACTGCGTGTTCAGCAGGCTGAAGTTGAACGGCAGATGCACGCCTTCGAGGTCGCGCCCGTAATAGGCGACCAGCCGCTCGATCGGCAGATAGATCTCGCCGATGAGAACGCGGCTGGGAAACTCATCCATCACCCGCCGCATGCCGGCGATCACCTCGTGCACTTCCGGCCGGTCGGCGGTGTAGAGCGGCACGAGGCGCTCGTTCGGCGGTCGCCCGGGCTTCCAAGCGGGATTGGGCGGGTTGTCGCGGAATTCGAGGTCCTTGATCAGGTGCCAGATCACGTCCACGCGAAAGCCGTCGATGCCGCGCCGGAGCCAAAAGCGCATGACGTCGTGCATCGCCTGGCGCACCAGCGGATTGCGCCAGTTGAGATCGGGCTGCTGCTTCAGGAAGGCGTGGTAATAATACTGTCCGGTCGCCTCGTCCTTCTCCCACGCACTGCCGCCGAATTCGGACAGCCAGTTGTTGGGCGGTCCGCCGCCGGGGGCGGGATCGCGCCAGATGTACCAGTCCCGCTTGGGCGCAGCGCGTGAGGACCGGCTCTCGGCGAACCAGGGATGCCGGTCGGAGGTGTGGTTCGGCACCAGATCGAGCAGGACCTTCATTCCCGCCGCGTGCGCGCGCGCGACGAGCTCGTCGAGATCGGCCAGCGAGCCGAACAGCGGATCGACATCGGTGTAATCGCTGATGTCGTAGCCGAAGTCCGCCATGGGCGACGGAAAGATCGGCGACAGCCAGAGCGCGTCGACGCCGAGGTCGATCAACTCGGGCAGCCGCTGCAGAATGCCCCGGAGATCGCCCACGCCGGTTCCGGTGCTGTCCTGCAGCGAGCGCGGATAGATCTGATAGAGGACGGCGTTCTGCCACCAGGGAGGCGGGCGTGATTCCATGTCGAAAGCCACTCATTTGCGGGCGGCGTTGATCCAGAAGCAACGGCCGCCTGGTCGACCGGTTCCGGCCAGCGCCGGGAACTTGCGCGTTTGGCTTGAATTGGCAAGCGGGAGTGCATCAAGGCGAGGCAATGAACGCCATCGGCGAAGGCGCGATCACAAGCGTCATCGTCCGCGAGAACGGGCCGGTTTCGACGTGTTCAAGGTCACGGCAGCGCGAATGAGAGTCTTGAGCGCTTCCTCGTCGATCTCGTCGCCCTCGTGGAAGTCGATGGCGCGCCGCGTATTTCCTTCAAGGCTGGAGTTGAACAGGCGCGAAGGATCCTTCAGCGCCGCCCCTTTTGCGAAGGTCATCTTCACGACGTTCTTGTAGGTCTCGCCCGTGCAGATCAATCCGTCGTGCGACCATACCGGGACGCCGCGCCACTTCCACTCCTCGACGACGTCGGGATCCGCCGCTTTGATCAAGGCCCTGATCCGGCCGAGCATCTCGCCCCGCCAGTCGCCCAGATCCTTGATCCTGGCGTCGATCAGCCGAGACGGCGATTGTGTTCTCGGCGATGCGCTCTTCGCCATGTCCGTTTCTCCTCCTTTCCCCAGCCCTCGATGAATCGGCGTCAGCGACGCGATGACCACGACCTGACCTGCTACAACCGCTTGGTGCGGTGGCGCAAGCTCGGCATCTCGGCCGTGGCTTTCGACGCAGCCGGAATCACCCGCACCGCGAGGACACGGCCCCTTTGGGCAAAGAGTTGCGGTCCTGCCATGCCCGGCTCGCATGGGTGCAGGGGGACCCCAATCTCCAGCCGACTGCTACTAGACGCAATATGGATGCCCAGAATGAAGTCCGCACGGCCGACGGCTTTTTGAGCCCTCGCGGGGAGAGTCGGCCGGTTCACCGCGGGTTGATCTTCACGATCGTCGCGCTCGCGTTGCTGATGATGTCGATCGACGCGACAATCGTCGCGACGGCCCTGCATTCCTTGCAACGTGAGTTGCAGACGTCGGTCGACTGGGCCGGGTGGACCATTACGGCATACTCGCTCGGATTTGTGGTCATCCTGCCGGTTGCCGGTAAGCTCAGCCAGCACTACGGGTGCCGCAGGGTGTTCCTCGGCTCCGTCGCCGTCTTCACCGTGGCGTCGCTATGCTGCGGACTTGCCGACAACATCTATGTGCTCGTCCTGTTGCGTGGGCTGCAGGCGGCGGGGGGAGCGGGCTTCACACCCTCGGCGACCGAGATCATCGTGGATCACTTCGGCAAGGCGCGCGATCGCGCGGTTGGCTTGTTCGGCAGCATCTTCTCCATCGGCACGATGATCGGGCCCATATTCGGCGGATTGTTCGTGTCATACTGGACGTGGCGGGGCATTTTTCTGGTCAACGTGCCGATCGGCATCATGGTCATCGTGCTGGCACTGCTCTACGTGCCGCGGGATCGATCATGGACAGGCGCAGACCGTCCGAGAATGGACGCCATGGGTATGGCGCTGCTCGGTGGCGGTCTTCTCTCCGGGATGCTTGCTGCCAGCTACCTGGCGGAAAGGAATGCGCACGCATGGTCGCCTGCGTTCGTGATCCCGTTGGCCATCGCGATTGCCGCGCTGTGGATGTTCTTTCGTCACATCAACCGTTCGCCGCACCCCTTCATCGCTCCCCGCCTGATCAGCGGGGCGGGCTTCGGCACCGTCAATCTCATCAATGGACTCTACGGCGGCGTCACCTCGGGCGTGGTCGCACTCGTCCCGCTCTACGCGAGCAACCGTTACGGCATCAACGCACTCGGCGCCGGTACATTGCTCGTCGCCCAAGGGGCGGCCGCAATCATACTCTCGATTGCTGCTGCATTCGCCTTACGGCGCACCGGCTACCGGCGACCGATGTATATCGGGGGAGTCGTCATCGCAGCCGGGATGCTGCTGCTCGCCCTCAGCCCACCGGCTGGTATCCCGGCCTATGTATGGCTCGCCGGCTCCGCCTTTCTTGTGGGAGCTGGCCGCGGGGGGAACAACCCGGCCAGCCGCAATGCCGGACTGCAACTGGCGCCCGAACACTCCTCGACTCTTGCGGCGCTGAGGACCATGTGCATGTCGATCGGGACAATCATCACGATCTCAGTAGACACTGCGATTCTCGCCAGCTCCCATGACCCCGGCCGCACCCAGGCTTGGCTCTTCGCGTTGGCGGCCGCGCTGCTCGTCGTGGCGCTTCCATTGATCAGCCGCGTGCCCGAGCACCGCGGTTCCTGGTAACTGCCACAGGGGCGACAAGCTCGCTCCCGCAATGAGTCCACGCCCTAGAACGGCTCGTCCGGCCCGCCCGCGTCCCGCAGATCGGTGTCGAGGAAGAGGTCGTCGATGGTCATCGGCGTCTTGATCAGTCCCTGCTGGCGGGTATAGCGCAGGATCGCCTCGAGGTTCTTGCGATTGGCGGGGCCGAGGCCGTAGGCCCACGGATCGGGGCCGAGCACCTCTTCCTGCTCCTCCCACGCGGTCCTGATCCAGGCGAGCGGGACGACGCGTGGATTGGCCATCCGGCGATAGGCCAGGTTTTTCGCCTCCTCGAACGCCTTGGTCAGGTTGGTGGCGACCCAGGGATACTTGTCGACGATCTCCTGCTTGATCACCGTCACATGCATGATCGGGAAGATCCCGGTCTGCTTGAAATAGTCGAGCTCGACCTGCTTGTAGTCGGGAAACAGCCGCACGATGCGCTTGTCGCCCTCGATGAAGCGCTTCGGCAGGGTCGGCGACAGCATGGCCGGGATCTCGCCCTCGGCCAGCATGACGTCGAGGCGCTTGCCGGCCGCGATCTTCTCGATGCGCAGATCCTGCGGCATCTCGAACTGCACGTCCTCCTCGCGCTCGACCACCCAGGTCGCGCTCTTGTGCGGAAAGCCGTAGTTCTCCTCCAGGATCCCGCGCATCCAGATGTTGGAGGCGGGCTGGAAGTTGGTGCCGCCGATCTTCTTGCCGGCGAGGTCCTTCGGCTCGCGGATGCCGGCGGCAGCATTGACGAAGACGAAGCCGTGGCGGAAGCGTCGGTGCAGATAGACCGGAATTGCGGCGAGCGCCTCGCCGCGGTCGCGCGACATGAAGTAGCCGCCGACATTGACCTCGCAAACGTCGAACTCGCTCTTGCGCGCCATCCGCCAGTGGCGCTCCTTCGAGCCCATGCCGGTGAGCATCACGAGCTCGATGCCGTCCGCCTGCACGGCCCCCTCCTTGAGGGCGCGCACGATCTCGTAGTCGCCGCAGGCGACGGTCAGCTTGAGCTTGCCGGACATCATTTCATCCCCTTGGGTCGCGCCAGCGCGCGAAGCGGACCTCGAGCCGCCGCACCATGGCGTTGAGCACGATCGCCATGGCGGCGAGCGTCCCGACGAGGCCGAGCAGCCGGGTCGGGTCGAAATTCTGGGTGAACAGGGTCGTGAAGTAGCCGATGCCCGCCGTCGAGACGTAGAGCTCGGCCAGCAGCACGCCGAGCAGCACGCCGGTCATGCCGAGCCGCATCCCGGTGAAGAAGCTCGGGATCATGTGCGGGAAGATCACGTGGCGAAAGGTCTGCCAGGGTCCGGCCCCCATGGCGCGGGCGCTCACGAGCAGGATCGGCTTGATGTTCTGCACCCCGGCGACCACGGTGACGATGATCGGGAACGTGCCATGGGTGACCCCGAAGGCGATCTTGGAGGCCGGCCCGATGCCGAAATAGAGCACGAACAGCGGCAGGATGGTGATCTGCGGCAGGCCGTAGAGCAACAGAACCATCGGCATGAAGCTGCGGCGCGAAAAATCGTTGAGGCCGAGCGTGAGCCCGACCGCGAGGCCGGCCGCGACCGCGATGGCAAAGGCCGCCGAAACCTCGAGCAAGGTGACACCGACCGCGGCAGGAACCCCCTTGGTCGCGAATACCGAGCCGATCCCGAGCGCGACCTTCGAGGGCGGGGCGAGAAACAGCGGATCGACGAACCAGCGCGCCGCAATCTCCCAGATCACCAGCAGGATCGCGATGACGAGGAGCCGTGCAGCGAACGGACGCGCGGCAAGACGCCGAGGCGCGGTCGCGGCCGTCATGGCCGGCGTCCCCACGCTTCCAGCCGCGAGACCGCGATGTTGAGGATCGCCGCGATCGCCACCACGAAGGCGATGTAGGCGAACATGCGCGGCATCTCCATGCCTTCCGACAGCTCGACGATCTTGTGACCGAGCCCGGCGAGCGAGGCGAGCGTCTCGCTGCCGATGATCGAGAGGAGCGCGACCGTGAAGCCGAGCCGAGCGCCCGCGATGATCACCGGAAAGGCCGCCGGCAGCAGCACGAAGCGAAAGAGCTGCAGGTCCGATGCGCCCATCGACCGCGCCGCGGTGACCATCATGCGGTCGACGTTGCCGAATCCCGCGACGGTCGCGAGCACGACCGGAAAGAAGCTGATGGTCGCGCCGAGCGCGATCTTGGAGGGCGGCCCGAGCCCGAACCACAGCACGTAGATCGGCAGAAAGAGGATCAGCGGGACCGAGTAGATCGCTGCCAGCAGCGGCTCGAAGGCGCGGATCCGGAACGACGTCCGGCTCACCAGATACCCGACCGCGATCCCGCTGGTGGCCGAGATCGCGAAGGCGATGGCGAGCTCCGTCAACGTGACGCGCAGGTCGGCGACGAACTCGCCGGTCGCCAGCACGTGGCCGAGCGCCTGCGCGACGGCGACCGGATTGGGCAGCAGGATCCGGCTCACGCCCCACCGTGTCGTCGCCAGATACCAGATCGCGAGGAGCGCGACCGGCACCCCGAGCTGCACCGCGCGCACGCCGATGCGGCCGGGGCCGCGCCGCCTCACAGGGCTCACGACAGCGCTCCGGGCGTCAGCGTCCCGAGCTGGTCCGCCCTGGCACCTTCGGCCGAGACCGTCTTGCGGATCTCGTCGTGCAGCAGGGCATAGAGCTCGTTGCGCAGCGCAGTGAATTTCGCCGATGTGGCGAACTCGGGCTTGCGCGGATGCGGCTCGTCGACGGCGATCACCTTCTTGATGGTGCCGGGGCGGGCCGAGAACACGGCTACCCGATCGGCAAGGAAGACTGCCTCCCCCAAGCTGTGGGTGACGAACACGATGGTCTTGCGGGTGGCGGCGAGGAGGACCGAGAGGTCCTCGCCCAGGATCATGCGGGTCTGCTCGTCGAGGGCCCCGAACGGCTCATCCATGAGCAGGATGCCGGTCTGCAGGCTCAGCGCCCGGGCCAGCGCCGCGCGCTGGCGCATACCGCCGGAGAGCTGCGCCGGATAATGGTCGGCGAACTCGGAGAGGCCTACGGCTGCGAGCGCACGCTCGGCGCGCGCGGCCCGCTCGGCGCGGGCGACGCCCTGGAAGCGCATCCCGAGGTCCACGTTCTCGCGCACCGTGTTCCAGGGAAACAGGGCGTTCTCCTGAAACACGAAGGCGATGTCGCGCGGCATCGGGCCGGCAACTTTTTTGCCGAGCACCTCGACCGTACCGGTCGTCGGCGCCACCAGACCGCCGATGACGTTGAGGAGCGTGCTCTTGCCGCAGCCCGACGGTCCGATCAGGCAGAGAAGCTCGCCCTGCGCGATGTCGAACGAGGTGTCGAGCAGGGCATGCACGGAACGCGCCTCGCCCTCCTCGCCGAACCGATGCGAGACGTTCCTGATGCGGATGGCGGTATCGTTCGCGCCCATTTTGATCCAATCGTGCGGCTGGCGAACGGCTACTTCTTCGGCAGGAACTGCTCGGTGTAGAGCTTGCTCATGTCGGGCTTGTCGGGCACCGTGCCGGACTCCACGAACGAGCGCGCCAGCACGTCGAGCGCCTTGGGGTTGAACCGGCCGGTCGGATTGAAGATCGGCATGAGCTCCTCGTAGTTGCGCAGCGCGACCGCCTGCGAGACCTGCGACACGCGCGCGGCGATCTCGACCGTCTGGTTCTTGTGCTCGCGCATGTATTGCACGGTCTCGTACCACGCGGCCAGGAACTCGCGCAGCGCGTCCGGCTTCTGCTGCATCAGCGGCGTGCTGGCGAAGATCACATGGACGTGGAAATCCTTGATGCGCTCGCCGAAGCGCACGAGGATGCGGCCGGTCCCCTCCTCCACCAGTCTGAAGACAGTGCTGGTCTCGGTGATGACCCCGTCGATCTGCCCGGTCTTGAGCGCGGCCGCCTGCGCGGTCGTGGTGCCGAGCGGCGCGATCTTGATGCCGTCATTGCCCCAGCCATGCGATCGCGACAGCTCCTGGCCCAGCCAGTAGGTGAGCGAGCCGGCGGTCGAGACGCTGACGGTGCGGCCCTTGAGGTCGTTCTCGCTCTTGACCGGGCCGTCGTTGCGCACCACCAGCATGATGGTGCCGGGCGCGTCGGCCAGCGCACCAACCGCGAGCATCGGCACGCCCTTCGCCACGAACACCATGGTGGGCCCGCCGCCGAGCGCGATGTCGACGGAGTTCGCGGTCAGCGCCTGGCGTAGCGCCGCGTCGCCCCCGAAATTGCTGATCGAGATGTCGAGCCCGTGCTTCTTGAAGATACCGGCCTCGATGCCGACGTCGGCCGGCACGAAGGCGAAGGTCTGCGCCTGCGCCTTGCCGACCCGGAGCTGCACCTGCGCGCCCGCTTCCTGCACCGTGGCGGCCAGGGCCACCATGGCCGCGATCGCCCAAACTCCGCCCTTCATCGCTTTCCTCCTGTTGACGCGCAGAACACATTGTCCGGCCCTGCTGCCATGCGGTGCAAGGGCCCAATCTCACGCTAATGGGGTCTTGGCAACATTGCCGTTCGCCTCGACGTACCAGCGCTCGCTGGCGAGCGGTTTGCCCGCAAAACGCTCGATCATCCAGTCGGCCACCATGGTCGGCGGATAGGGTCCGAGGCTGACCGAGGGCGCGGCGCTGATCGCGTGACGCGCGTCCTGGTAGACGACCAAACGCCGGGGGGTCTGCATGCGGGCGAGCATGCGCTCAGCGTAGACCAGCGGGCTCAGCTCCTCGGCCTCGCCGGCGACGCAGAGATAGGGCACGCGGATCCGTTCGGCATGTCCCTCCCAGGTGAGCGATCGCCGAAAGCGATCGAACCCTGCCTCGTCGGAAAATCCCGCCATGTACATGAAGCGCTTCTTGTAGGTCGGCGAGGCTTCCTGGAAGATCGTGTGGAAGCCCGGCTCCAGGCACGTCGCATTGGCGATGCAGGCCACGATGCGCGGCTCGCTCGCCGTCACCAGGGTGGCGAAGAAGGAGCCAAAACTGTTGCCGAAGATGCCGATCCGCGCCGGGTCGATCTCGGGGCGGGAGCTGAGCCAGTCGAAGACCGGCTTTCCCACAGTGGTCCAGTTCTCCATGCTCACGGTGAGGCCGTTGAGCCGGCACTCGGCCTGGCCGGGACCATCGAGCGCGAGCACCGCAATGCCGCGCGACAGCCAGCGGTCGCCGTTGAGGGCGACGAACAGCTCCTTGAAGGTGTCCATCCCGGGAAACGAGATAACGGCCGGGATCTTTCCGCCCTGGTAGCCGGGTGGCAGATGAAACCAGCCCGGAACCGTCTTGCCGCGGAACGGCAGATCTATCCGCTCGATGCGGTGGTCGGCGAGGCGCGCATAGCTATCGTAGCAGCTCCGCTTGCTGGCATTGCAGGCGACGTTTTCCGCGCCGTCGTCGTGCAGGGTCCATTGCGCGGCGCCCCAGTGCACGGCCGCCATGAAGTAGTTATCGCGTGCGGTGACGGCGAGGCCCTCGGCCTCGGCGGCGCGCGCGCGGGCCTCGCGCCGCTTGGCGGTCGCAACGAACGCGGGCATGATGTCGGCGTATTTCCGCACCCGCTCGCGGATCCCCGCGAAATCGGCCGAGGCCTCGAAGCCGCAGGCCGCGTTCATGTAGACCGAGCGCGGCTGGTCCCAGTCGATGCCGTTCGCCCGGATGACGTTGTCAACGAGCCAGCGCTGCTCGGTCCAGCGCCGTACCTCGGGCTCGCCGGTCGCCGCGGCGGCGACGGCGTGGGATTCATTCATGAGCGTGCTCCTGATTTGGCCTACCGGGCGGGAAGGAACGCCTCGGTATAGAGCTGCTTGGGATCGGGCGCGTGGTCGAGAACTTTCAGCTCGACATAGGATTTGGCGAGCACGGCCAGCGCCTTCTGATTGAACTTCCCATCGTCCGAGAACATGGGCATCAGCGCATCATAGGTGCGCGCCGTGATGTCGGCGTCCTTGTTGATCACGTCCTTGGCGATGGCGACCGTCTCCGCCTTGTTGGCGCGCATGAACGCGATGGTCTCGAACCAGCCTTTGAGGAAATTGCGCAGCACGTCCGGCTTCTCGCCGATGATCTTGTTGGTCGCGAAGATCACGTGGATGTGGAAGTCCTTCAC